>ERZ761602.976-NODE-976-length-55881-cov-4.736539_pt1 | contig 55881 bp, 54 predicted proteins | sample MGYA00512165_ERZ761602 | MGnify/ENA primary metagenome ERZ761602 (study PRJEB28899, sample SAMN02445085) | bioreactor sludge metagenome | biome: EBPR sludge; isolation source: Thorneside wastewater treatment plant | place: Australia: Brisbane, Thorneside Wastewater... | reverse complement strand
CGGTGCACACTGCCAAACGCATCGCTGACGTATACATCGCCCAGCGCGGCAAGCTGCTTCGAAAGTTCTTCGTCGTTTTTCGTCTCGCCCTTGTGAAAGCGCGTGTTCTCCAGCACGACAATATCGCCGGGCTGCATCGCATTCACCGCGGCTTCCACTTCAGGCCCGACAATATCGTTCACCTTCGTGACGTTCCCGCCGACGAGTTCTTTTAACTTCGCCGCGATCGGATCCATCTTCAACAGCGCGTTCTTCGCAAGCATCTCCTGCTTCTGCGCTTCGTTCTCGGCCTTCTCCGGCTTCTCCGGCCGGCCCAGGTGCGACATGAGAATCAGCTTGCCGCCCTTCTCGCGCACGTAATTAATGCTCTGCAATGCCGCGCGGATGCGCGTGTCGTCGCGCACCGAACCGTCGGTCTTGTTCTGCGGCACGTTGAAGTCCACGCGCATGAGAACGCGCTTGCCCTTCAGGTCGAGGTCTTGAATGGTCAGTTTGTTCATATTGGTTTTCACCACGAAGGCACGAAGGTCACGAAGCAATTCGGCATTTCACAATTCTTCGTGTTCTTCGTGCCTTCGTGGTGGTTCTTTCTTTTACTAGGCTTTCATTTTCTTCAGCAGATCGATGCAGCGGTTCGAGTAGCCCCACTCGTTGTCATACCACGACACGACCTTCGCGAAGTTGCCATCCATGACGTTCGTGAGCTTGCCGTCGATGATGCTCGAGAACGGGTTGCCAATGATGTCGCTGGAGACGATTTCGTCTTCCGTGTACATCAGGATACCCTTGAGCGCGCCTTCTGACGCGGCCTTCAGCGCGGCGTTGATGTCCGCCTTCGTTGTCTGCTTGTTCAACTCGACGACAAGGTCCGTAACCGAACCATCCGGCACGGGAACGCGCATCGCGATACCGTCCAGCTTGCCCTTCAGTTCCGGCAACACTTCGCCCACCGCGCGGGCCGCGCCCGTCGTCGTGGGGATGATGTTGACCGCGGCTGCGCGCGTGCGGCGCAGGTCGCTGTGCGGCATGTCGAGCACCCGCTGATCGTTGGTGTACGCGTGGATCGTCGTCATCCAACCGCGCTTGATGCCGAAGCTCTCGTGCAAGACCTTCGCCATCGGCGCAAGGCAATTCGTCGTGCAGCTCGCGTTCGACACAACCACGTCCGATGCCTTCAAGGTGTTGTCGTTCACGCCCATCACGATGACCGCGTCGATTGCGTCCTTCGGCGGTACTGTCAGCAATACCTTCTTCGCGCCCGCCGTAATGTGCATCATGCACTTCTCTTTCGAAGTGAACACGCCCGTCGATTCGACGACCAGTTCAACGCCATGCTTGCCCCACGGAATGTTCGTCGGGTCCTTTTCCTTATAAATCTTGATCGTGTTGCCGTTCACGACGATCGAATCTTCCGTCGAAGTGACCGTGCCTTTGAACACGCCGTTGGTGCTGTCGTATTTGAGCAAGTGCGCGAGTGTCTTCGGGTCGGTGAGGTCGTTGATTACCTCGCAGTCGAACTCCGGATTCTCGAGCAACAGTTTGAACACGTTACGGCCGATACGGCCGAATCCATTGATACCTACTTTGGTAGCCATGACCCCATCTTCCTTTCGCTTGATGACAAACTACACAGGCCATGCCGCACACAACTCTCGGGCATAGTCCGGTTTCCAAAAATTAGAACCACACAATAAGAACGTACAACAGGAGGTGTAAACCGTGTGGGGGCGGATCGATACTTCGGATCCGTTTATCGCCGCGCGCGGTGCCTAAGCAGGGGTGCAGCGCGGGTCTCTCACGCTTAATCGCCTCTTCTTCTTATTTGGGTCAGATGATGCCACATGAAGGAAAAGCAAGTCAAACCAGGGCGTAGGCCAAGAGCAGGCAGAACCGCCCCATTTTGGAACAAATTGCTGCCGGGATGCGCGATCAACCACAGCACGGCGCCCAGTGAGCTTACAGTCAACGAAACGGCTAGGGTGGCCCTACCCCCAGCCACTGCCCGAACCATTCCACCGCCCGTGATAGCGCTCTGCCCTCGGGCGTACCCTGTTTCTCCGCCCAGTCATGGGTCTTTAGCCGACCATCAAAGCCGTGCGGGCCCCCCTCGATGGTGATCAACTCATGCGCGATACCCGCCTTGGCCAGGGCTGCGGCCATGTCCACCGAACGGTCATAAGGCACGTCCGTGTCGGCGTTTCCGTGGATCAGGAGCGTAGGCGGGTAATCCGATCCAACGTTCCGCTCGGGGCAGAACGGAACAAACGCCTCCGGCTGGAGCTTGGGGTCGATTCCCATAATCTCGCGCGGCCAAAAACCGTTTTGTCGACACCACAGGTAGAAACGGAACCGATCCGGCCCGCCCGAAAGCTGTTCCGAGATTGGCACCGAGCCAACGGCGGCCCGGGCCTCCTCTTCCGTAACTTTCGGCTGCTGCAAATAAAAGGGATCCGGCTCGCTGTACCAAGGCCCGACAATATCGCCATAGCCGTACAACGAAACCAGCGCCTGCGGCCGGGGCACGTCCATGCAACCCGTCATTACTGTGAGATACCCGCCGGCGGACCCCCCAATCACCCCGATTCGCCCCGTATCCACCGCGCATTGAAATGGCAGGGACTCGTGGATCCAACGGAACGCCTCCGCGACGTCGTCGATGATGTCCGGCAACTTCGATTCCGGCGCAAATCGGTAATCAATCGAAACCTGGGCATATCCCAGTTCCGCCAACAAATCTCTCACAACGGGCTGGGTCCACCCGCGCGACCCGCCAATCAGCGCGCCGCCATGGATCCAAACGATGATGGGCGCAGGCCTGGTGTTCACCGGACGATACAAATCGAGTTTGATGGGCAGGCCCTGCACAACGCGATACGTAAACGTTTCGAACATCATGAGATTCCTCGCGGTGCTCCACCCTAGCATCGGCAAGACGGTTGCACAACCAGGCGAAATCGCGCACAATCGCATTTCATTGAGCACCGGGCAACATCACTACCGAGGAGGGCTGCGTCATGTGGGTTCCGAAATGGCTGCGCGACCGGGAAAAAGGCGTGGACAGTCCCTTCCCCACCCAGGTGGTGTCGAATGAAGAGTTCGTGCCGCGTCCACAGACAAAACAACAGGCGCAGATGGAGAAACTCATCGGCGAAATCGCGGATGACCGTTCCAAAAAACTTGGCATGGAACGGCGCGCTTTCCTCGCGAGTTCGATGGGCCTCGCCACCGCGTTCATGGCCAGCAACATGGTCTACGGCAGACACTGGAACGTTGCGGAAGCGGAGACCATCGAAAAGGGCGCGTACGAAGAGAAGTGGCCCAAGGGCGAATATTTCGTGTTCGACGTGCAAACGCACTTCACCAATGGTTACAACCTCGGCTTCCGCAGTTCGCCGTTCATTCGCAACATGGGCTTCAACCTCAGCGACGATCCAGAGGCCTACAGCTTCGAGAATTTTGTCAAGGAAATGTTCTTCGACAGCGAGACCAGCATGATCTGCATTTCCGGCGTGCCGGGAAAAGAGATCAACCGCGGGGCGGACGGCGCAATTCTCGAAGGCAAAGATCGCTCACCCGGCATGCTTGGGCTGCTGCCAAGCTGGTTGATGTCCGAACGCAAACACGAACTGAACACCATCGCGGGATCGCAGCGCGCGCTGTGTCAGGGCAACTGCGCTCCGAACCACTACTGGGACAAGACCGCGAACAAACCCGCGTTCAACGAACTGTTTGAACAGATGGAGCGGGAAGTAACGCAATACAAGATCGATTCGTGGAAATGGTATTGCCACATGGACCCCGCGCGATCCGGCAACGGCTTCCGCCTTGACGATGAAGCAATGACCTACCCGTTCTATGAAAAGTCGAAGGAACTGGGCTTGAAAGTCTTCAGTATCCACAAAGGCTACGCTTCGCAATCGCGCACACTCGGCCACTTCGCGCCCCCCGCCGATATCGAAAAGGCGGCGCTCGCGCATCCGGACATCAACTTCATCATCTATCACTCCGCGATGAAGCATGGCCCGGGCGAACCCGAGTTCGACGAAAGCGGCACCTTCAATCCCGAGACGGGCGACTTCGAATGGCATCGCGAACTCATGGCGATCAAGAAGCGCAATCCAAACATGAACAACGTTTACTGCGAGATTGGTTCCGCCTTCGGCACGCTTGCCATCGTGCATCCCGAACTCGCGCAGCACCTCATCGGACAAAACGTGAAGCACTACGGCGTCGACCATGTCATCTGGGGCACCGACTGTTTGTGGTGGGGTTCGCCGCAGTGGGTGATCGATGCCTTCAAACGCCTCGAGATTTCCGACGCCATGTGCGAGAAGCACGGTTACAAGAAACTGACGGCGGAAGACAAAGCGAAAATCTTCGGATTGAACGCGGCCAAACTGTACGGCATCGACGTGCAGGCCGCGCGCACGAACTTCCCGAAGGACACGCTGAGCAGGTTAAAGACCGCTTACGTTGATCAGGGAATCCTGCGCGACAACGCCGCGCACGGCTGGGTGCGCGCGGAGAAAGCGTAAGGTGAAGGATAGGGCGAGGGCTCTCGCGAGCTGGATATCGTCCTTGCCTGCAACGCACATGGCGGAACTACAATCACGCCCAGCATCACACAGCTGTTCATCTTATTCGCGAACGTGGCGCTCACCGTGTCCGCGCAGCAGCACGATCCCGCGGATTGGGGCGGCGATCACGTGGGCAAACCCGTGCCGATCTACGAAGACGGCAATGCATGCCTATTCTGCCATCGCACGACAATCGGCCCAAGCTGGCAAACCAACCGCCACGCAACGACAATTCGCGGAATCGATGACGAGGTGCGCGCAAGGCAACTTGCTGATTCACCAAGAGACGCCGACTACGCGATCGGACGCGAAGCGATTCTTCGCTTCCTCAAGCGCGCGAAATCGTATGGCACGGTGGAGCTGCTCAATCCGCGATGGGATGTTCGCAAGCAAGTCTGGCATGACCCCAAGGGCAATGCTCACGCGACATCTTTCGCCGAGCGCTGCGCGGGCTGCCACACCTCCGGCGTTGACAGTATCGCGAAGACGTTTCAGATGGTCTCACTCGATTGTCACACCTGCCACGGAATCGCAGTGCCTGAGCACACCGAAGACGGCTCGCTGATGTTGCTCGCAAAGAAAGAGCGAACGCTGCCGAGAGTGGAGATTTCGATTTGCGGCGCGTGTCATCTGCGCGGAGGAACATCAAAAAGCACAGGCCTGCCCTTTCCCAACAATTTTGTTCCCGGTGATAATCTGTTCAAAGATTTCGCCGTTGATTTGTCGGAAAAGCGCATCCAAAGCGAGAATCCAGGCGAAGCGCATATCTTGCAGAACACGCGCGACGTTACACTCGCCGGCAAAACCGAAGTTACCTGCACGACGTGTCACGACATACACGCGCAGTCCACCGCGAAGCACGTGAAGCTTCCCGAGCAACCGTTGTGCTTTACGTGTCATACTCAGGGCGAACCGATGAAAACCATTCGCCCCTATAATCGACATAGCGCAACATGCGAATATTAACGGTGTTTCAAGCGAAGACAGGAGAACTGCCATGACGACTACGCCCGACTACGAACATCTCCCCGCCGGGATGCCCATGGACGAGACCGACGTAAGTCTGCGGGCATATCTCACGCGGCAAACAGACGAACACCTCGCTGAGTACGACAAGACGTGGACGGATGAGCAGGTCATGGAATGGGACGGGAACTTCCGGCTCGACGGCAACCTCATGCTCGTGTGCGTCGAGCGCGACGTGGACATCACGGAGTTTCGCGCCGTGCTGGAGGATCACCTCCGCTTCCGCGGTATCTGGAAATAGCGCGAAGCCTTTATCTCAATTTTTCAAAAGGAACTTCTGCACACGCTTGCCCTGAATGTCTCCAAGGTAGACGTTGCCCTTTGAATCCAACGCAATGCAATGCACCCAGTTCAATTCGCCCGGCTTTTCTTCGCCGTCCTTCCCCTTGGGGAAGGAATATACCTGCTGCACTTTTCCTGCGGTGTCAAACCGCATGATGAGCTGATCGCGCGGCGGACACCCAAGCGGCGCGGTCGGATACTTTTTCATATCCTTCTCCTGCCACGCCATTGGCGATGATCCACAAACCCACACCTCATCTTTCGCCGTGATCCAAAATCCCCACGGCACGATGATGTGTTTCCACGAATCGACCAATTCGCCGTTGGTGTTGTACACCTGCACGCGCGCGTTATTGCGGTCGGCCACGTAGATGCGATCCTTTGAATCAATTGCAATCGCGTGCGGGATGCTGAACTTCCCGTCTTCCGTGCCCATCGAGCCCCACGCCTTCACAAACTTGCCGTCTTTGGTTAAATGCACCACGCGCTGGTTTCCATAGCCGTCGGAAACGAAGATGTCCCCGTTCGACGCAATCGCAACGTCGGTGGGCATATAGAAATGCGCGTCATCCTCCGCGGCGTGATCGCGCACGCCCAACGTCAACAGCAACGAGCCATCACGCCGGTGCTTCTGCACGATGTGGTGCTTGAAGTTCACCGTCCAAATATTGCCCTCGCGATCAATCTTGATATGGTGCGCGCCTTCGCTTTCGCCCCACCCGAAAAGGTACTTGCCGTCCGGCGCGTACACCTGCACCTCCGGCGCGCTCCGCGTATACACCCAGACATTGTCTTCCGCGTCGACGGCCACGCCCGGCATCGCCTGCCACCTAAACTCCTTGGGCTTCTGCGGCCACCCCGCGTCGACCTCATACCAGGGCGACGGGTTTACTTCCGGATAAACCGGCGGCGGTGGGCTTGTCTTCTCCTGCGCATTTGCTGCGGCGAAGGTCGCAACTAACGCCAAACCCAACACTACGATTCGCACGTGTGTATTCATGGCAGATGAATGTGCTCCTGATTGGTCGCATACTTTCGGAATCGTGAACTATTCGGCCCAACTCAAGTATTGTAATGAATGGGTATCGTATCGCAAGTTTGCATTTGATTCGTGCGGCATACTCCCCGGAAAGGATGAGTATATGAAGTCGATATATAGGATTTCGACACTAGCTACCTGCGCATTACTACTTCTGGCTGGATGCGCTTCCCGTGGAACGGGAGCGACTGTCGCTGACACTCCCCCCACCGACAATATCTACACGGTAGCGCAAGACGGTACAACTTCGTTGGTGGTAGGTACGCTTGAAGCGGTTTTGAGTTCAACGCCTGCGAGTTCATTGACGAAGGAAGAGGCAGAGGGATTACTCCTCATGCGGGAGGAGGAGAAACTCGCCTACGATGTGTATGTGGTACTTGGCGCCAAATGGGGACCACAGCCCTTTCAAAGTATCTCTTCTGCGGAACTAACCCATATAGATGCCGTAAAGATGTTACTCGACCGCTACCAGCTCTCGGATCCAGCGGACGCGTCTATACCTGGCCATTTCAAGAATGCGACGCTGCAGTCGCTGTACAACGACTTTGTCGCAAAGGGAGAAAGGTCCAGGGTGGACGCCCTGACCATTGGAGCAACCATTGAAGACTTGGACATCTACGACTTGGAACGGCTGGCACGCGAGACGGAATTACAGGATTTACAGATGGTATATGCCAATTTGGCCCGGGGCTCTCGAAATCACTTACGCGCGTTCGTCTTCAATCTGAGGAACGTCGGCGCGGATTACAAACCGCAGTACATCAGTCAAGACGCATTCGATAAAATAGTGTCTACCCCGATTGAACGAGGTCGCGGTGGCGGGCGAGGACATGGTGGTCGAGGCCGCGGAAATTATTAAAAATTGTTCAATCGTCGGATTAACACGTCCGGGCCTTATTTTCACTACGTGAACCCGATGTCTTCAGTTTGCGTATGAGCGACCAAGTCCCCAAGTTTTCCTCCACGATGAAGTCTTCAGCAACATTCGCTCGCCTCGACGCCCTTCTCGCGGAAGTGCGCGCGTGCCGCATTTGCGAGGGGCAACTGCCGTTGGGACCGCGCCCCGTGCTGCGCGCTTCCGTCACCGCGCGCATTCTCATCGTCGGACAGGCCCCCGGCACCCGCGTGCACGAAACCGGCATCCCCTGGAACGATCCAAGCGGTGATCGGTTGCGAGCGTGGATGAATATTGATCGGGATACCTTCTACGACGAATCGCGCATTGCCATCATTCCCATGGGCTATTGCTACCCGGGCCGGAATCCGCGCGGCGGCGATTTGCCCCCGCGCAAGGAATGCGCGATACATTGGTTGCCGAAATTGCTCGCGTTGCTGCCCCGAATCCAGTTTGCGATTCTCGCGGGCGCCTACGCGCAGCGACACTATCTGGCCCCAAGAGCCCAGCCTTCGCTAACCGAAACCGTGCGCGCATGGCGCGAGTACTTCCCCCGGTATTTGCCCATTCCACATCCGTCTCCGCGCAACACCCATTGGCTGCAAACGCACCCCTGGTTCGAATCGGAGGTTGTACCCGCACTACGCGTTCGCGTGGAATCGCTGCTGCGGTAACGATACAGGCCCGCAAAATTTCAGCCGCTTTTCTTAGGCCTAAAGGTCAGCCCATTTACACGCAAGATCTCCTGGAGCATCGGCACGGAGGCCGGACCGATACCGTGCAACTTGAGGATGTCACGCAAAGTCCAGTTTGCCAAGTCTTTTGGCGAAAAGATGCTGTTCTCAATAAACGCGCGCTTGGCGGGTTTGGAGAACTTGTCGAATGTCGGGTCAAGCCGCGAATAATCGTACGACGCGACGGTCGCGGGATCGCACTGCAGCGCGCGGCGTGTCGAAACTTTCTTTCGCAATTTTTCTCGCATGAGAACACATTCCGTTGTTGACGTTTTACAATTACTTATTATCTTGCGCTATAGTGCAAATCAGCGTGCTGCGTCGTCAACCATTGCCTACACTGTAAAGGTGACTCAATCTAGCTATAGTTGGAAGGACTATGCCCAACCTCAGTTTCCTCGATTGTCAACGCATCGTCTTCTTCACTGGCGCGGGTTTATCAGCGGAGAGCGGCATCCCGACGTATCGCGGGCGTGGTGGCATCTGGACGCAGTACAACTACGAGGACTTTGCGTGCCAGCGCGCGTTTGACCGCGACCCGGAGAAGGTCTGGGATTTTCACGATGTGCGCCGTGAGCGCGTGGCGGCGTGTGAACCGAACGCGGGCCACCGCATTATCGCCGCTGTGCAACGCGCGCGCCCGGACACCGTGGTCATCACACAAAATATCGATGGTTTGCATCAACGCGCCGGCGCGACGAACGTCATCGAGTTGCACGGCAGTCTGTGGCGCGTTCGCTGCGACCGCGACGGTCTTGTTGTTCCCAACGATCAACTGCCAATTAACCCGCGTCACTGCGCCTGCGGCGCCTATTGGCGTCCGGATATCGTGTGGTTTGAAGACAATCTCGATCCAGATGTGCTGGAGCGCGCGGGCGAAGCGTTGGCGCGGTGCGATGCCATTGTCAGCATCGGCACGTCGGGGATTGTTTATCCTGCGGCCGAATTACCGCGAATCGCGGTTCGAAATGGTGCATTGTCGGTTGAGATCAATCTCGAAGACACGCCGGTCTCGCACCTCTACCAGCACCACCTCCGCACGACCGCGAGCGAAGCCTTGGGCGAGTTGTTTCCCAATTCATAGAGCGGCCGCGCATCACGAATCCGTACTGCGCGTTTTTCCGCGATATGATCGAGATATGCCGAAAAAAACTGGCCGCTTTGGGTATTACCGGTCAAATCAATCGTTGCCGCGAGCCGCCACGCGCGAAATCGCCATTGCGTCAAAGTTTTTTCCAGCAGCCGTTCATCAATCCCGCCCAATTGTGCATCGAGCATGCCCAGCGCACTGTCGAACTGCGCAACCGCGTTTTCCACCGGGTCGATGGATGCCACAATGAAATCGTTCGTGCGCACGAAGTCCGCAAAACGCCCGGCTCGTTCGTTCACCGGTGTTACCGCGGCAAGGGCATAGGCCATGTCTCGATTGATGTGCGAATGGATGCCCATCAGCGCATGTTGAAAAACGGAGGAGTTATTTTCGATTGCGGCGTCAAAGGTCACGCGCCAGGTCGCGGGCACCTTGTCCAAATTGCCGGATTCATAATCGAGAAACGCCTGCCGATACAGGTTTCCGAAGGCAACCATGAACGCCGCCACCCACTGCCCATCGTCAAAATGACCGGCGTCGATAAGGATCGTTGCGTTATCCGTCAACACGACATACATCGCGGCGAAAACCGCGCGCGCGTCGTTTCGTTCAGAGAGCACACTTTCGAGTTCAGATAGTCGCTCGGAAAAATCGGCCAGCGATTCATACTCTCGATCAACCAACGCAAGCAGCGCCGGGTCGCCCTGCAATCCAATCTCCGCGCCAGACGCAGCGCAAGCGAGAACCGCGCCGGAAACAAAAACAACCTTTGCCAGGAAAGTCATGTTCAGTATTCCGCCTTGTGACGTCAATTGCGATAATCGACCCGACAAACCGCGAATGAGCCTAGAGCAGCGGCCGTGTCGAGTCAACGCATGCCTTCACGGGGCGCAAGAAGCCTATCTACATTTTGCGGCCTTCGTTTGCTATGCTTCCCGAGAAACTTTTCCTCAGCTACCTCGTTACCAGACGACTGTCTGGGAGCGAAAACCCGATGCGGAGTATATATCTCGATGAGCCGAGTCTTAATAGTTGGTGCCGGCGGTGTCGGCGGTGTCGTCACGCACAAGTGCGCTCAGGTGCCGGAAGTGTTCAGCGAGATTACGCTGGCCAGCCGCACGCTGTCGAAGTGTGAAGCGATTCGTGACCAGATTACGCGGCCGATCAACGTCGCCCAGGTGGACGCAGACGACCCCAAGCAAATGGCCGCGCTGATCAGGAAAGTTGATCCCAAGCTGGTAATCAACGTTGCGCTGCCCTACCAGGACCTGCCGATCATGGACGCGTGCCTGGAGACTGGCGTCGACTACCTGGACACCGCCAACTACGAGCCGCCAGACGAGGCGAAGTTCGAATACAAGTGGCAATGGGCCTATCAGGACCGCTTCAAGAAGCGCGGCATCATGGCGCTGCTTGGGTGTGGATTTGACCCCGGCGTGACGAACATATTCACGGCCTACGCGCAAAAGGAATATTTCGACGAGATTCACACAATCGATATTCTCGACTGCAATGCGGGCGATCACGGCCACGCCTTCGCCACGAATTTCAATCCCGAGATCAACATCCGCGAAATCACGCAGCGCGGCAAGTATTGGGAAAACGGCGAGTGGAAAGAGATCGAACCGATGTCGGTCTCAATGGATTTCGATTTTCCCGAATGCGGCGTGAAACGCGCGTACCTGCTGTATCACGAAGAACTCGAATCGCTCGTGCAGAATATTAAAGGACTCAAGCGCATCCGATTCTGGATGACCTTCGGCGAATCGTATCTCACGCATCTGCGCGTGCTGCAAAACGTGGGTATGACGCGCATAGACCCGGTCATGTTCGAGGGCCGCGAGATCATTCCGATACAGTTCCTAAAGGCCCTGTTGCCCGATCCCGCGTCGCTCGCGCCGGGCTATACCGGCAAGACCTGCATCGGCTGCCTCATTGAAGGCCTGAAAGACGGGAAACCGCGCAAGATTTTCATCTACAACGTTTGCGATCACGCCGAATGCTATAAGGAAGTGAAAGCACAAGCGATCTCCTATACGACGGGCGTACCCGCGATGATCGGCGGCATGATGATGCTCACCGGCACATGGCGCAGCGAAGGCGTCTTCAACGTCGAACAACTCGACCCCACGCCCTTCATGGACAAGCTGAACAAGCACGGTTTGCCCTGGCACGTGAAGGAAATGTAGGCGGCAATTCATGGTATACTCGCGTTAGATACAGGAGCACGAAAGTATGACACACGTCAACACGGAGTCCTTGCCGAACGACTTGTCCAAAGCGATTGGTCGTGTCATAGCGGATGGCGAGCGCATAGTGCTCGAACTCGGCGGCGTTGCGAAGGCGGGCTTGGTTCCGATGGAAGATCTGGAACTGCTTCAACGAATAGAAGATTACATCGATAACCAGAAAATCGAAGCGGCGATTGCTGAGGGCGGGGAAGACATCCCTTGGGAAGTCGTGAAGAAGGCGCTTGATCTCTGAGTGGCGTACGAGATCAAGTATCGCCCGGCCGCGTTGCGAGAGCTTAACAAGATTCCTGCCGATATTCGTCGCCGGATAAATAGCATGATCGGCATGCTTTCGGCGGACCCACGACCACCTGGAGCGGCAAAAATGGCGGGGCGTGATGGCTTTTGGAGAGTTCGACTTGGCGACTATCGCGTTGTGTACGAAATACACGATGGCAACAAGGTTGTACGAGTTTTCTCTGTAGGTCATCGAAGCGACATTTACAGAAACTAATCTGCCGATGCCTACCAGCCAAGTACGAATTGCGGATGCGTGCCGAGTCGCATCTCGCTTTTTATTCTTTCGCGCAACGCGTGAAGAACTGCTGCGATTGGATTCCAAGTGGGAGTATGCGGCTTTTGGAATTGCACTTACGTGGATCGTGGGGGTGGGCCGCTGGTGGGACCACGATGATACCAACGTTTTCCAGCTTTTGGGCCTCGGTTCCTTGGTATCTGTGTTTGCACTTTCACTCTACCTTTGGCTGATAATTTGGCCGCTACGCCCCAAAAACTGGAACTATGTCCGTGTCCTGGTTTGTGTCTGCATGACCGCCACACCGGGACTCGTGTATGCCATTCCGGTAGAGTGGTTCCTGGAGCCACGTGCATCCGGTCACACAAACCTTGGTTTCCTGACTTTTGTCGCAGCGTGGCGCGTAGCATTGTTGTTCTTCTTCATCCGCAGATTGGGCGAGTTGAGTTGGCCTCGAACAATCGTCGCGGCATTACTTCCCATTACCATCATCGCCAACGTGATTTCACTGAATACGCTCTTTTCGATTTCCATCATGCGTGGAATGTCGGGCGTCCAGAACCTGACCGCAGTGCAATTGGAAATGGAAAAGACGGCGAGAACGGTTCAATCGATTGCCGGCCCAGCATTTCTTTTGCTGGGAGCCGCGTACATAGTCTTCGTCTACCTATCCATACGCAGAAATGCCAAAGAAAAACGACCTGAAATAAGCCGCGAACAGGAACCTACAAACTAATGCCAACCTATCCAAACATACCCGTCATGGATGTTCCCACACCCGCGTACGTCGTGGACGAATCGGCGCTGCGCCGCAATCTTGAAGTCCTCGCGGAGGTGCAGGACCGTGCGGGGTGCACGATTATTCTCGCGCTGAAGGGCTTCGCGATGTGGAGCACTTTTCCCATCGTGAAACAGTACTTGCGCGGCACCACTGCAAGCTCCGTGGCGGAGGCAAAGCTGGGCCGGCTCGAGTTTGGCGGCCAAGTCCACGTGTACGCACCGGCGTACAGCGAAGACGAAATGCGCGAGATCATTCCGTTGGCGGACCACATCACGTTCAACTCGTTCAACCAATGGAAACGCTACAAGGGTCTGGTGGGCAAATCCGAGCGTAAAGTCTCCTGCGCATTGCGCATCAACCCCGAACACAGCGAAGTAAAAGTCGCGCTCTACGACCCCTGCGCGCCATGCTCACGCTTGGGCATGACGCGCGCGCATTTCGAGAATGAGTCCATTGACGGCCTCGAAGGGCTGCACTTCCACACGCTGTGCGAGCTCAATTCGGATTCCCTCCAGCGCACGCTAAAAGCCGTGGAAGAAAAATTCGGCGAATACCTGCGCGAAATGAAATGGGTCAACTTCGGCGGCGGCCACCACATCACCCGCGAAGACTACGACAAAGATCTGCTCGTGCGCCTCGTGTCCGAGTTTCGCGCGCGTTACGGCGTGGACGTGTACCTCGAACCCGGCGAAGCCATCGGACTCAACACCGGCGTGCTCGTAACGTCCGTGCTCGATATTTTCAACAACGGCATGGATATCGCCATTCTCGACACCTCCGCCACCGCGCACATGCCCGACGTGCTCGAAATGCCCTATCGCCCGCAGATCATCGGCGCGGGCATGCCCGGCGAATTCGCGCACACGTATCGGCTCGGAGGCCTCACCTGCCTCGCAGGCGACGTCATCGGCGATTATTCGTTCCCGCAGGAAATACGCATCGGCGACAAGCTCGTCTTCCTCGACATGGCGCACTACACCATGGTGAAAAACACAACGTTTAACGGCGTGCGCCTCCCATCAATAGGCATTTACTCGCCGGACACGGGCCACACAAAGATCGTGCGCACCTTTGGGTATGAGGACTACAAGAATCGTTTGAGCTAATAGGCGGAAAAAAAAGCCGGATCGGCCGCTCATTCGTTCACAAACAGCACCTTATTCGAAAACGACTTCCGTTCCCGGATCATCGTCATTGCATCCAGCAAACCCGGCAGATCCACGCGGTGGGTAATCAGCGGTTTTACGTTCAGGCGTCCGTTCGCCATATAGTCCAGGCACATGCGCCAATCGTCGCGGCCCGACGGATTGTATGACGAGTTCCACGATCCCGTTATGGTCAACTGTTTGCGAAGGATTGCCCAGTACCCTTCCTTCGTCAGTTGCATGCCGCCTTCCGGATTCCCAAGGAGCACGACGCGCCCCAACCGCGCAGCGGTGTGCATGCACTGCTCAAACGCGACGCTGCTTCCGGATGCTTCAATCACCAGCGATGCGCCGCCGTCTTCCAGCGATTTGAATCGGTCGACAACATTCACGTCGCGGGCGTTGAACGTTTGCTCGAACCCCTGCGCGCGCGCGAAGGACAGTTTCTCCGCGTCGATATCGACGATGCTCACCGACGCGGCGTGCAACGCGCGCGCCCACATCGCGACCAGCAATCCAATCGGCCCCGCGCCAAAGATCAGCACATGATCCGATTCCGCGACCTTGCCCTGCCGAAGCGCGTGCAACGCTACCGCCGCAGGCTCAGTCATCGCCGCCTCTTCCAGCGATAGCGCGCCGTGCACCGGCAATACATTCCATACCGGTGCGCAGACGTATTCCGCGAATGCACCGTTGGAGCGCGAACCCAGATAGTCATAGTCCGTACACATCGCGTAATTGCCGATGAGACACGGGCGGCATCTGAAGCACGGCAACAAAGGGAAGATTGCCGCGCGCGTACCGATCAGCGATGTGTCAACGCCTTCGCCAACGGCCACCACCTCGCCCGCGAACTCATGCCCGGGGATTAGCGGAAAGCGATAAGTACCCGTCTTGAACACCCGCGGGATATCCGACCCGCAGACACCGCAGGCAGCCACCCGCACCAGCACTTCACCAGCTCTCGGCGCGGGATCAGGGAGTTGCTCACAGCGAAGATCGCCAACCGCATGTAGAACGCAAGCTTGCATAAACCGACCGCGACCTTCTCCGTGCGTGTGCTGACGGAACTACAGTGTTTCGACCGTAATATTCAGATTCGTGTAGATGCAGATCTCCGCCGCGGTCACCAGACTCTCGCGCACAATGCTTTCGGCGTCGAGCGACGTGTGCTTTATCAAGGCGCGCGCCGCCGCCAATGCAAACGGTCCGCCCGAGCCAATCGCGAGGATGCCGTCTTCCGGCTCGATAATCTCGCCACTCCCCGCGACGATGAGCGAAGTCTCCGCATCGCTCACGGCCAGCAGTGCCTCAAGATTGCGCAGATATTTGTCCGTGCGCCATTCCTTGCCCAGTTCGACCGCGGCGCGCAGCATGTTCTTGTTGTACTCGTTGAGTTTTGCCTCGAATTTGTCAAACAGCGTGAATGCGTCCGACACCGATCCCGCAAAACCAGCCAGCACGCGCCCATCAGCCAACCGGCGAACCTTCGTGGCATTACGTTTCATCACCGTGTTGCCCATCGTCACCTGGCCGTCTCCGCCAAGGGCGACCTTGCCGTCCCGGCGTACGCCGAGCACCGTCGTTGCGTGCAGATTTTCCATGGTTAAAACTCCAGAACGGCGGGCGCGAAGTCCCGCGCGGGTAGAGGCTAGAAGAAATCCCAGATCGCTTGGCCGCCCTTCGGGTCGTCCGATTTTCCTTCGCCGGATTCCTTGTGCTTTTCAGGGGCAGCGGGTTCCGGAGCGGATTCGACCAGCTCAATCTCCTCTGCTTCCGCTTCTGAGACCTCATCCTCCCCCTCGTCGTAATCCCCGGCGGCATCACGCTCGGCTTCGAACGTCGGGGCAGGAGCATACGGGGGATTTACTGTGGCCACCGGCGCAGCCGACCCCGGAGTGGCCGGTGCGGGCACGCGTTTCTTCCGTCCCCGCTTCGGGCGAAGCGCGTTAGCCTCCGCTTCGGCGGCGTAGTCAAACCCCGGCTCAAGGTAAAAGATATAGTCCACCGGTTCACGCAGCAATTTGGCAATCTTCAGGCTGATGAGAATCGAAGGATTCAGACGGCCCTTTTCGATGGCGATTATCGTTTGCCGCGTGATGCCGACATCACGAGCCAGCGCAGACTGACGGATGTCCAGCCGCTCGCGCAGCTCCTTCACACGATTCCGCAGCGGAGTGTTCCTAGGCATGCGTTGAGCATACTGATCTGCGCATAAAACATTCAAGGCAAGGCGTCAAGTAAATTGTACCCACCGGCGCGGTTCCAAGGCTGGGCGTGGGTCCCTAAAGTCCGGCACTTTGCGCTTTCCCTGACATACCCAAATCGACTACAACTACCCAGTCTGGGCCAGACACAACACAAGGACGAAATCCCGCATGAACGAGGCATCCTTCGCCGAAACCCCTAACCCGCCGTACTACGCCGTCATTTTCTCCGCCCAACGCGCCGAGGGCGACAACGGCTACACCGCGATGGCCGCGCGAATGGAGGAACTGGCCGCGGAACAGCCCGGTTACCTCGGCATCGAAAGCGCCCGTCGGGCGGACGGCTTTGGCATCACCGTGTCCTACTGGGATTCCCTGGAGGCCATCGCCGCCTGGCGCGCAAACGCCGAACATCAGCTCGCGCAGGAGGAAGGCAAACGGAATTGGTACACGCGCTTCGAGATCCGGATCGCGCGCGTCGAGCGCGCCCACGGTACCGCGCGGGCATGAGGCAAATCTGAAGTCAGGTTGAAGCCCGTAACAAACTGTTTCGCGTCCAAAGGACAAAACAGAATACACAAGGTCGACGAAAACTCAGGGCGTCTGGCGAAGCTGTTTCAATGCAACTTTCGAGATTGCGCGACGAGATCGCGCCAGGGCATTTCCTGTCAAGTAGAGCGACGGGAGATCAGCATATCACATCGTGTTTACAGGCTACTTTTCACGCTGCAGCACAAGCTCGGCGAGCCATAAGCCCCGCACAATTCTGCGTATCGCGCGCGCCGATTCTCGGCCAAGCTTCCAGCAACACGGAGTACGTTGATCTGCTGGCGATTGATTTTGAAGCAGCGCATCAACAACAGAAAGCCGATGCTTCACTCTGAAGCTGATGCGAATTGAATCGCCGAATCTACTTTGATGCCTCTCGAAAAAAGAAACACCCCGTCACAAGTGACGGGGTGCGGAAGAATCTCACATTGCCACAAGCGTGGCGCTTATCGCTTCGGCGGTGCTCCAGGCTGCGTTGCCGCCGCGCCTTGCGGATTTACGTTGATCTTTTTGACGAGATCCGGCCGCAACTGGAGTTGCTTCTCCAGGTCCAGATAGACGCGCACCTTGTTTGGGTCACCCGTAGTCGCGCCACAAAATTCGCTGACCACGCGCGCACCCTTCTGCGCGATGAGCATCTCCTTGATTCGCGGCGCGGCTTTTTCCAGCGAACCCTCCTGCCCGGGGATTACTTCGATCAGCTTCAGGATATGGAACCCCACCTCGCTTTCGATAACGGGGCTGATATCGTTCGGCTTCATCGTATTCACCGCATTCAGGATGAATGGTGGAAACTCCGACGATGGCATCACCGGCCATTCTCCGCCGTTGTCCTTATACTGCCCCTCCGACATGTCCCGCGCGATGCCCTCGAAACTCTGACCGGACTTGATACGTTCAAGGGCCGTGTTTGCCTTCGCGCGTGCCGCGTCCTTCTGCTTTGGCGTCGCCGTCTTGTCCGCTTTGAAATAGATTTGCTTCAGGTGGAGCATGTCCGGGCGGCTGGTCGATTTGCGGTTCTCGTTGAACCATGCCGACACTTCCGCGTCAGAAACAGTGACCCCTTTTTCCTTGATCAACGCCTGACGAACGAGATCGACCATCATGGCCTTGCGAAGTTCGGAAAGGGCTTCGTTGCGGTCCGTGTTGGCGCGTTCCAACACCTGCGCCTCGGTCAGTGGGGCCTCTCCCTCTTTGGACACGCGCTTGCGCAGGTCCTCAAACTCTGATTTCCACTTTGCCTGCAAATCTGCGTCGGAAACCGAAATATTCCGTTTCTGGGCCTCCTGGTATAGAACTTCCCGCTCCACCAGCACCCGCAACGAATGAATGGCTATCCCGAGGCGGTCGTCGTCCGGCACGTCCCGGCTCTGGTTGGTGGCTGCCCACCGGATAACCTCGCCCATGTATAAATCACGAAAAACGCGGGCGGGAATCGGCTGGCCGTTGACGACGGCCACCGGCCCATCCGGCACTGCCTTAAGCACCACGTCCATCTTGCTGAGGTCCGGCGCCTGCGCAAGCGCACCGCACGAAACCACGACAAGGACAGCTAAATAAAACCCGCACATTCTCATTGTTGTTCTTCTCCTGGAGGGGTCGCGTCGGGTTGGGCCTTTTCATCGGCCCCTGGCGGACCCAGACGCAAATTGCGCTTGGGCTTCAACTCCGGCCCAGCGACTTGCTGAAATACATGCACCAAGAAAAACGCGGCCACGTAGGAGACGATAAACGTCAGCCCCACGCGAAACACGATCTCCAAAGCGTCCGCGCCGGTCCACACGACACAAATTATAAGCACGATCAAGCCAAAGAACGCGCCGGACAACATCCCGACGCGGTCTTTGTCCATGTGCAAGATAAGGCGCGCACGACGCGCCGCACGCGAGTCCGGCATTTGGATATCGTAGCACAACGCCTCGTGAAGTTGCATGGCAAACCGACCCGAGCCGCAAACCGAGTCCGAAGTCCGGCGTCAATGTTCCTTCGCGTCGACCGCAATCGCGCGCCAGGCGCCATCGAACGTATGGCGAATCACCGAAAAGCCCGTCGGGTTTACGCGCACTTCGCAAAACTCTCCCGACAACCCCTCCGCGGCGTTGTGACCAAAAAAAGTGCCTGTGGTGAGGTGGGTCAAGTTCCTGTGGCGCGGATCGCGCCCATAACTGAACCGGTGCACGTGCCCCGCGATATACAGAATCTCCTTACCCGATTCGCCCAGCGCATCGTGCAGTGCGGTGGCGTTGCGCAACTGCCGCTGCGGTGTCAGTTCGTACGCGACCGTGCGCGCAAGGACCGGATAATGGCCCGCAACAATTATTGGACCTTCCGTCGCGTCCACGAGGGCGCGCACTTGCGCGATTTCCTCGTCGGAGATGCGCCCGCGCGATGACAGCCAGTTCGCGCACACCGTCGGCACGAGAATCATCGGCGTGCCGCCCGGCAACGTTACCCGCGCGGGGCATCCGTCGGCATGTAGATAGGGTGCAAAATGATGTTCGAATCGCCGCGTGCGTTGAGAGCCAAAGGTGTAGACATCGTGGTTGCCGGGCAACAGGTGAATATCGAATCCACGCGCGTGCACTGCGTCTACAAACTGCCGCGCCCGCACAAACTCCGCATCCAGCGATGTCGAACTGAAATCGCCGGTGAACAGCATGGTCTTTGGGCCGGCGGCATCCAGCGTATCGACAAATGAGGCCGCGCGATCCATCGCAAAATGCCGCGCACGCCGAAAGAATACGTTGGCATTGCCCAGCGCGCGCTTGTTTAGAAGCTGCAGCGGATTCCAGGTGACGTGCCAAAAATGCAGATCGGCCACATGCAATAATGTGTCGCGCGGCGTCACCTCAGACATATCCGGCACCCCCGCCGCTACTGCAACGCGGTGATGACCGCGTCGGGCGTCACGCCGCCGCCGACCTGCACTGCGTCCGCCGTCTTGCCCGCAAGCGTCGCATACACCGACACCGCATCGCCCCACGCCTCACCGTTGAAGAGTTTCAAGGTCTGGCGCGAGACCAATGCAGATGCAGTGACAACGTCGCCCAGCGATCGAATGGACGGTATGTAGGCTTTGCCCGCCCAAGCGGTATCGTCGTTGGGATCGAATTGGTTGGCGTCGATGAGCGTGTGTGAGACTTCGCCATCGACTGCGGCAGCAAACAGCGACCACAAGCCCGCGTCGCCGATTCCCAATACGGCAACCGGCCCGCGCGCGTACTCCGAGGTCCGCGCGAGCGCAAGTACGGTTAACACATCCTGTACGCGATAGGCAGTGTCCGTGGGCAGAAATGTATCCGGAAAACTTTTGTTCAATCGTTCTGTCCGCTTCATCGCGGCATGATGCTCGCCTGTGAGGAACGCATCGAACGTCATCACCGCGCGCCCGTTCGCGATCAACGCGTTGATAAGCGGTCCTGGCCCGCCGTTCTCAATGTCCGCAAGCGCGGCCTTGCCCTGCCCATGCGCAATTACGACCGTACCCTTCAATGCCTTGGTTGCGGGCGAATACAGCAACACCGGCACCGCGTCCTTCTTCCCACTGTTCCCGACGCGAATTCGCGTTATCGAGTATGTGCCGCGATTTTCGGTACCCAGCGCCCGCACATTCAGTGTTCCCGCTGTGGGCACAACGAGTCCCATGGCATGCTTCAGTGCCGGAACGGACCGGCTGCGAAACGCGTCGAGCTCCGACGCCGCATCTTTCGGCAGGGACTGATTCCACTTTGCGCGCGTCGATCCGATGATTGACGCTACGAGTTGCTCATAGTTTGGATATCCCGCTGGCGGGTCTTCACCCGGAAACACCTTCAGCGAATCAATCGGTTCCAACGTAAACGGCGGTTCCGTATATTCGGCAAAAGCATCGCTTCCGAGCACATGCTTTCCAAAAAAGCGATAGACCCCTTCACGACTCGCTTTGTTGTAATTGTGCCCCGCGTCGATCTGCACGCTCTCGACCTTGTCCGCGGCATCGTACAGCGAATAGACACCCTTGATGGCGGGATACTCCACGGTTGGTGTAGCGCGTGTCCAGTCGCCGGTTGCGGAAATCATCATCATCGGGCGCGGCGCCATTAACGCGCCTATCTCCATGTTCGATGCGTTCAACCGGATGATCGGCGCGTTCTCGCACGGGCAGCCGCCTTGCATCGAGTGCGAGATCATGTTGACGGGCGCGGAAACCTTCACCCGCTGATCGATGGCGCACAACGCAAACGTTTGCGTGCCGCCACCGGATGCGCCCGTGCATGCAAGATTGTCTTTATCGACATACGGAAGCGACTCCATGAAATCCAAAGCGCGCACCGCCGACCACAATTGCATCGCGAAAGGATGAATCCCCCACAGCGCCTCGCGTTTGCGCACGTCTTCGCTCACGTTGCCGCCGGAATGCCCCCAACCCTTCGGAAACTGACGGCTGTCATTGTAGCCAACCATATCGTACGTGAATGCGGCCATGCCCATGCGCGCAAACGTGATGCAGCGCCCTGCCACCGAACACAGTTCGGTATCTTCGAATCGGCCATTCGTCCAGTGCCCATGCGGATTGATCACGCCGGGGTATGGCCCATCGCCGACGGGACGATACAGATTGCCTGTCACCAGAAACCCTGGGTACGCCTCGAACGAAACTTTCTCGACGATGTAATCCGTATGACGCGCGACTTCCGTTATCTTTGCATTCAGTGGGGTGCGTTCGGGCATTGGCCACAGGCCGCATGCGACAAGAAACTTCTCGCGAAGAGGTTCGGAGAATTGCTCCCACGATGCCTTGTCCGAAAACTTCGTCATGGAATACAGCGTGTTGGTGTCGCGATCGAGAATCGCGCGGCCATCGCCAATCGCCGTGGGCTGATCGCTCACACGCATGTCCGATGCAGCCTTCGCCGGGTCATAGCCATCGGAGACAGCCAGTACAATCGTCGCGACATTCTCGGAGACCGTGACACCCGCGCGACCTTGCGGGAGCGTCACCGTGCCCGCCCGTTTCCATTGAAAGCCGGTCGCCGCGGGATCCGCTGCGACGATAAGCGTCTCGGTGCCCACCGTAATCTCCGCCGCCGTCGCGTAGTTCGCCCACGTCCAGACGTGGTATGCGCGCGACTCCGCGGATTCCACGCCACGCTCGCGCGCCTCGAATGCATCCGCCCAAATCACCGTGGGCGTTTGAATCGCCGTCCCAAGCATAGCCAGCATCACCGTAAGCATCGCAGCCTCCCCAAAGTTCGTGGTTCAAACTCAGACTGGTAATCGTAATGGGAATTGCCAGGTCCAGTCGAGCACGTTTTCACATGATGAGAATCTGCTCCAAATTCAGGAAAAGTCTAAAAGGCGATACCCCGAGAATAATGGAAGAATTGGCGAAGGGATCGATATGGCGAGACGCGCCGGAATTCGAAAAGAGTCTTCGCTAACCAGCCTCAGGGTAGGTCGTGCGCATTAATGAATAGCGCTCTTTTTGAGACACCACCCGTGGGAAACTTCCGAATCGAAAGAGTGATTCTCCACCTGACAGTTTCATAAGCTCACCGCCAAATTGCCTGTACAATAGCTTGGACAATTTGCTTCCCACGAATTCAATGTCGTCCATGTTGCCTTTCAAAACTTTGAGCAAAGCGCGATAGTGGTTTACCAAACATTCTCGCTCATTATGGCTGCTTGAAATCTCGACGAGTGCCTCTGCCTCCTCAAAATTCAGAGCCCAAATAGCCTCGTCAATATTGCGCTTCCAGGCGGGTCCAAATTTATCCCGAAGCGTAATACCAACTTGAATGCTGGCCAGCACTAGCATAGAGAGAGTACAAAGAATTTGAGCCGTAGAATAGGATAAAGGACCTGGTAGCAGAGGAAGGCACACAAGTGGACAGTAAATAAGCACCAGGCCGCAAAGTTGTTGCTGGAAGCCCGGCAGCGGAATCGAAACCATAAAGGCGCGGGATGGTGTTTCACGCTTTAAGACTGATTGGTTCTCACTAATCGTGTCGACAAAGGCGTCCAGCGCTTTGTTCTCTCCGCGGAGATGTGTGAACCTAATTGGGCCAATGTAACTCACTCGTTTATTAACAAAATTCGATTCTTCACGGCTTGCCATCACAGTTACCGGCAAAGAGTTCCAGAGCCGATACTTGGAAAAGTAGTCGTTTATACTAGGCCCGAGAATTAATAAACCTGCAATAAGACAAGCGGAGCCGAGTATCCCTGCCACACCAAGGCCGAAGGCCAAACCAAGGCCGAGGTTGGCATCAGAGACAGACGTATAGAGTATTCCCACAATTTTAAGAAGTGGGAAAAAAAATAGATACACATAAGCGAGCGATTGAAGAACCGACAACATCACAGGGCCAAGAATTCCCGGAAGCATCGACGATCTCCGCACTTCCAAATCTGAAAGCGGTATACACTGCACCAATATGCACGTTCTGGATCGCTCCAAATGCCAAAGTAAACCGTCAAACAGGGCAATGCGTTCATTCGGGCTAATCTCCACGAATTGATTACGCATAAAAGATCTCCATTGAACCCGCGCATTATACACTGACGCAGTATAGCATGCGGCCAGGCTTTCGCAAGTCCATTGCCACTTCGTCACACCTTCCGTTACACTCCGCTCGGGTTAGCGGTAATTTCGTTCCTTTGGGGGTGCATTTCCAGCCATGAGTCTGTCTGACGACAATCTTTTTTCCGAATCAGGACCGCGCGAGGGCGCTTTCGATGCCCAGCTTTCCTTTTCGGTACCGTATGCCGAGGCTCCCGCGCCCATATCGTCGATTCTGAAGCGGGACGGCAGCGAGGCCCCGTTCGAGCAACACAAGATTGGGGATGCCATATTCAAGGCAGCCCAGGCCATCGGCGGGGAAGACCGCGACCGTGCGAACAGTCTTGCCTCGGGCGTGACGATATATCTCGCCAAACTCTTGAACGGTGCGGTGCCCACGGTCGATCAGGTCCACGATGCCGTCGAACGCGTGTTGCTCGAGATGGGCCACGCGCGCACGGCCCGCGCATACATGCGTTATCGCGTGCGCCGCTCGCACCAGCGCGCGCTGCGTGCCGGCGATGTCGAAGCCATCCTCACAGAACTCGATGACGCGCACCGCCAGAATGAAACCCTGCAATCGACCATCGTTCGCCCTCTCTTTGTGCGCAACAGTGACGAACGCCTGGGGAGCTGGGATAGGGATCGCATTGTGGAAGCGCTTGTTCGCGAGGCAAGAATGCCGAGGGAAGCTGCCCAATCCGTGGCGCGCGACGTCGAACAACAGATCGCGCGCGCGGGCATGACCACGCTCACCGCCGCGCTCGTGCGTGAGCTGGTGGATGCCCGGCTCGTTGAGCTGGGATTGGAAGCATACCGGGGCCGCCATATGCGCCTCGGCGTGCCCCTGTACGACACCGAGCGCATCATCTGCACGCCAAATCAGGGCGAACAGGAAGGCATTCAAGATCCCGCCTCGACCGATATAGCGCTGGCGCGCCGGGTGAAGCGCGAGTTTGCTTTATCAACAGTCCACTCCGCGGAAGCAACGGACGCGCACCTGCGCGGCGACATGCATATTCACGACCTCGCGCATATTGATCGACTGCGGAACGCAGCGCATTCGCTGGCGTTCTTAAAGCGATTCGGCCTCGCAATGTACGCTGGCAGCCGATTTGCGCCGCCGCCCAATTCGCCGGAATCGCTGCTGCTGCTCGCGAACCGTTTCTCGCCCGCGTTGCAACGGCATTTTGTCGAGCCGGTCCGATGGTCGACGTTTAATCACGCAATTGGATCCATGATTCCGGAGCCGGCGCGCGCGGAATGCAACCGCATAGCGCGACTTTCGCTTATTGCCCTGACTGCGCCAAGCGAGACGCATCCACCCGAAGTCGAGTTGGAATGGCCCGCTGCCGATGGCGCTTCGCGCAAGTTCGCGCAGTCTTTTGCGCAGGCATGGGGTAACGCGATGGACAGCATCAGCGATTTCGGCGAGCCGACTGTCGCCGTCCCCGTGACCGCCGACGCATTGCAAGATTCCGCGTTTCGCGACTGGCTCGGCAGGCTTTTGTCCACACATGCGCGACGTATGCGCATGGTGCTGCGGTTTGTGCGCGGCTTGGAGCATGCGCCCGAAACCGACACGTGGTCCGCGCGCGATGTCGTGGGCGGCGCAGTGACAATTAACCTGCCGCGTGCCGCTGCCACCGCAACCTCCGAATCAGACGCAGGCGATGCAATCGCGCGGATCCTTCAAGTTGCCGTGACTGCTTTGGCAGAACGAAAGCGCTTTATCGAACACCTGTTCGCATTCGGCGGCGTTGGTCCGATGGCCGTGCTCGCGTTTCGCGACAGCTCGACGCCGTATCTTGATCAAAATATGATTCGCTACGAAGTGAGGGTAACCGGCCTGAATGAATGCGCGCAACTGATCACCGGCGAAGAATTGCGCAATTCAAAGGCAACCGTTGAAGTCGCGCAGCGGCTGCTCCAGCGCGCGCGCCATGAGGCGCAGATTGCCGGCGCAAACGAACAGGTGCGCGTTACACTCGGAGCGGACCACGACGGCCGCTGTGCGCGCAGGTTCGCGGCGCTGGACCTGCAAGCCAATACGCCGAACCTGCACGCCTTCGTCAAGAGCGATGTCGTCACACGCGATGCCACCTACACGCCCGGCGTTACCTGCGGCGGCACCTTGACGCCCATGGAGCAATTGCGCATTGAAGGCGCCTTGAATGGCGAATTGTCCTCGCCGGCGGTATCCAATGTTTCCCTCGGCGATGCGGAGCCTTCCCCGGAATCGCTCGTAAACCTGATCGAGAAGGTCTACCTGCAAACGAACTGCGCATCCCTGCGATTCTGCTAGAACGAACTGAAATTGCTACTCGCAAAGGTTCGAGCGATCGTCGCCACAGGTTGCCTCGATTGCCAACGCTCAATCCCGCGTGGAATGCCACATCATCGACGCTGGCACAGCTTGTTTCTCTATGCCGGGACCTTCGATGAAAAGGTCGAGCCCCTCCTGGCCGCCACTTTCGAAATACTCGACTCTGACCGGATGATAACCACGCTTCAGCGTCACAATTCCTGACTGCACTTCAATCTTGTGCAAGCCGTCGTTGTCGATCAGTAATTCATCGCCGAGATACATCTTGCTGCCATCGTTTGATCGCAAATGAAAAAGATATATGCCGTCGACCGGCGCATGAAGATAACCGTTGAACGCCAAACCCAGTGCTTCGCGCCGTTGGGTAACGCTCAGACCAATCGCGTTCGCAACACCATCCTCGACCGGTTTCAACGTCGCGAAGTCGGGCACTTGCTCCCATACGCCGTCGTATCCGCGGAAACGCAGACCAGGTTTCAGGCCGCTCACCTTCACCGCATCGCGTGTTGGCCCGCCGACAATGGTCTGATACTTGTCCAGTTGCTTTCGGTACTCATCCAGTGCGCCCCGATGCTCGCGCAGGTTGGTTACGCCGCTGCGTTCCGCAACCTCGAAGAAGCGCTGCACGCGCGCCGCAAACTCCGGTTTCACCCTGAGCGTGCGCGCATGCTGATCGATCTCGTAAAGCCGCAGCCCTTCGGTGCGCTCGCGTTCGATGATGGCGAAATCCAGGCTCAACCGCGCCGCGCGCACGCGCTCAAGCACCTCCGGCTCATCTGCCACGCGCGATTCCGCTTCGTCCCAGATGTGGTCCGCCAGTTCCAACACGCCATGGTCCAGCAGCGGATGCTGCGGCCCAATCCAGATGTCCATGTGAATGTTGCCGGCCTCGACGCGATTGTGCAGCAGATCGATGTATTCGCGAATGCTGGGCGCGGCTTTTCCATAGACCGCATCGAGGAATTCGTTGATGGCGGTATCTTCGTCGTAATTATAGTCCCACAACATCTTCGCATTGAGATAGCCGCTTAATCCGGATAATTCGCCGTTCACCGTCGTATAAACGTCCTGCTCAAAGATCCCCTTTACATTGTTCTCGGAGAAAAACCGAATGTTGTCGTTGCGCACGCGCAAATTCGGGTACGGCATGAAATAGTCCGCAAAAGATGTGTTGTAGTTCCACACCCAAAGCCGGTTGCATATTTTCCCCCATTCAATCACGTCCTGCTCGAACGCAATATTCTCAGGGCTGTCGCATGCCACGAACGAATGCGAGAAACAGCACTCAATGCTGCACAAGCGAATGATCACGTTCGGTTCCGCGCGCATCGTCTTCGGCGGTTTGCGCGTGTATTGATACGCGAGCGTATCGATTAACTTGTCCGGAAACTCCTGAGCGACCGATTTCGCGACGCGGTTCACCAATTGCAGCACCGGCGCAATCTGGCTGCCTTCCGCCGTGGCAAGCGCGGTGCACGGTTCGCACTCGCAATAATTCAGCCAGTCGTTCTGCGACACGGAGAACACGGTCGCGTCGGGATTATCGCGCATCCGCTTGTGAATCTGATCGATGATGATCTGAATCACTTCCTCGTTCGTGCAACACAACTGCGACCGTACTTTGAGGCGCTCGCCCTTCACCAGCGAAAAATACTCGGGATGCGTATCAAAATAAGTGTCCGGCGGCACGAGACTTTCAAACGTATGCACGAACCCGTGATACGTAACCTTGCCACCGTGCTTTTCTTCAAGACGCGCCGTGCTGCTGTTCATGCGGTTGCGCGCAGCCCAATCGCCATCGAAGCAGTCCGCCACAAACGGTTCCCGATACTCCAACTTCGGCACTGCGCGATGCGTTGATATCGCAATAGACAATGTCGGCTGCTTGGGAATGCGACTGACCGTCGGCGTAAACCAACGGCAGCCCAAGCGCTCTTCCAACAAGGCGTATACACCGTAGAGCGTTCCGCGGGGCTCGCCGCCGGCAATCAGCAGATGCCCGGACGTATTCTGAATGGCATAGCCTTCAGTGCCCAGGTTCTCGTACAGCGCGGCATCTTTCTTTATCTTGTCAAAGTGACGGTTACACCCAACGATGATGTCATTCTTCCCCAACGGCACCGTATCAGGAACCACCTCGAACGTAGCGCCCGTAATCTCGCCCAGGAACCGTTGCAGCTCTTCCGCCGCATACTTCGTGGAAGGCGGCGCCTCCGCGCCGACAACAATCCGGCACGCCGCAACCCCTTCCTTGGCCACCACAAACGGCGACGGACCGTGCCCAACGTTCGGCGCTGTTGCGCAACTGCACAGCACAATCGCGAATGTGATAATCAATGCATTCCGAATCATGAGTATTCCCCGGTTGAGAAAAGCGAAATATTGCCCAGTAGTCGCTGATAGTATAACAATTGGTTCGATACATCGTCGCGCGCGTCGCGGGCGCGCCTAATACATCCCATGCGGATCCAGGTCGATTTTCAGCTTCGTCTTTCCCGTATTCGGATTCTGCGCGTATTGCTCCCGAATGATGCGGCTGAGCGCATTCAATCGCTTGGAACTCTTCGAAAGTAACCCCAGATTCCATCGATACAACTTTTTGATGCGGCGAATGGTCGCCGGGGATGGCCCAAGTGTTTCGAGGCCGTCAAAACCCAATGCCGTTATCTGCTCTCGCGCGATGCGATGCAGGATGCCCGCGCACCGTTGCGCGAGTTCCGGGTCTTCGCATTCGATCATGAGATTTGCCATCCGACGAAACGGCGGATACTTCGCGGCGTCCCGTTCCTGAATCTCGCGCGCGTAAAACGCGGCGTAGTCGTGTTGCGCCGCGGCCTTCACCGCATAATGGTTTGGTCGAAACGTCTGAATCAGCACCTTGCCCGGCTTATCGCCGCGCCCCGCGCGCCCCGCGACCTGTGTGAGCAACTGAAAGGTTGTTTCAGCCGCGCGAAAATCCGGCAGACCCAGACCCGTGTCCGCATGAATCACGCCCACGAGCGTCACGCCTGGATAGTCGTGGCCCTTCGCGATCATCTGCGTGCCCACGAGCACGTCGATCTCCCCCGCGGCGAGCCGCCCCAATATTTTCGCGTGACCACCCTTGCCGCTCGTTGTGTCCGCGTCCATCCGCTCGATGCGCGCGCTTGGGAACGCCTGCTGCAAATAGTCCTCAACTTTCTGCGTGCCCATGCCGAGGTACAACAGCGGATTGAAAAAACATTTGTCGCAAACGAGCGGCACATCACGACGACCATTGCAATAGTGGCAACTTAGAAAGGCACCCTTCGCGTGATACGTCAAAGTCACATTGCAATCCGGACACTCCGCGCACCAACCGCATTTTGGACACAACACGAACGGCGCAAACCCCCGCCGGTTCAGCAGGAGCAGGACCTGATCACCGGAAGACAGTCGCGCGCCGATTTCCTCCTCCAGTCGCCGCGACACCATGATCTGCGCGCCGGCTTCCCGGTTCTCCATGCGCATGTCCACAAGTTCAACTTCTGGAAGCAGTGCTTTCGTCGCGCGCCGATGCAACACAATGCGCACGGATTTTCCCGATTCACTGTTGTGATACGACTCAATGGATGGAGTCGCCGAGCCCAGCACACACACGGCGTTATTCAACTTCGCGCGCATGATCGCCACATCGCGCGCATGATAGCGCGGTGATTCGCTCTGCTTGTACGACGAATCATGTTCTTCATCCACCACGACGATGCCCAGGCGCGGCAGCGGCGCGAAGATTGCCGAGCGCGCGCCGACGACAATGCGCACCTCGCCCCGTTGTGCGCGTCGCCATTCGTCGTAGCGTTCTCCCGCGCCCAATCCGCTGTGCAAGACCGCAATATCCGTGTCGAACCGCGCCTTGAAACGCCCAACAGTCTGAGGCGTTAACGAGATTTCCGGCACCAGAATAATCGCCGTGCGATTCAACGCAAGCGCATGTTCAATCGCCTGCAGATAGACTTCCGTCTTGCCGCTCCCCGTGATGCCCTGCAAGAGATAGGTCTGAAACGCCGACGCATCCATCGCGCTCACCAAGGCCTCGTACGCGCTGCGCTGATCGTCATTTAGATCGTGTTTAAGATTGGCGCGTCCATCGCCGTGAAGATCCGGAGCACGATAGAACTCGCGTTCAAACCGCTCAATGACGCCCCGCTTTTCCAGCTGCCGCAGGACGGATGAATCGATGCCATGCTTCTCATATAACGCGGGTGCCGATCGTTCCGCTTCGTTGTTCAGCAGATCGAGCAACACCGCGGCCTGACGCGGCGCGCGGCGCTGCAACGCAGCAAGGTCGTCCTGGGAAGGTACCGCGTTCTCCACGACCCGCACCCAAGTCTCCGTCGCAATTGAAACACTCGCCGCGGTAGCAAGTGGTTCGGCAAGGATTACGCCACGCGCCAAGAGCGAGCGCAGCGTATTGCTCAAAGCCGTAGGCCCCGCAATCTTTGCGAGTTGGCGTTCCGAAAGAGGTCCCTGGCTGTGCAACGCGGCGATTACGTTGCGCTGACGATCGGTGTATCGGCCCGCACCCAGCGCGCCCAATACCAGCGAATACCGCATCTTTGACCGAATCGCAATACCCGCCGGCACCGCCGATTGCAGGGCCTCGCCCCACGCGCAGCAGTAATATTCCGACATCCATTTGCAGAGATCGAGGAGTTCGCCCGAGAAAATGGGGCCTTCATCCGGAAGATCGACGATCGCGCGCACACCGTCGACGTCTGAAGTTTCCACCAACCCCACGATCGTCCCTGTCTCGACGCGCTTCTGAAACGGCACAACGACCCGCATGCCCACGGCAACCCGATGGCGCAACGCTGCGGGAACCGAATAAGTAAACGCCTGATCCAGCGCGATGGGAAGCACCACCTGCGCAAAAGCGCTGGCACCGGCAGGCCCGTCATCCCCACGGCACACCGATGCGGCAGCTTCCGCCTCAAGATTGTCCTGTAAATCGACCTGTTCCACAGCACCCCGCACTTTCCAGGCCCGAATTATACCGGTCCACAGGAGGAAGCCGTAAGCGCCAGGGCAGTATGTTTTCTCTGGGCTGTGGCAGCTCGCGGACGAACGGGATTGCCGCAGGCCATCCCAAAGTTCAAAAGGAAACAGCCGATTTCAGGTGGGCGCTTCTCGTCGAAGGCGTTAGGAAGCGGCAGTTTCGCGCGATGGCGCGCTCCAGTGCGAGGTATCCACAAACTTCTTCCACACCGCGAGCTGGTCCTGCGGAACGCGCGCGCCGAAGTGCGGCATCCACGCCGGCTTGAATGGCCGCTTCAGCAGCGGCATATTCGCCTCGTCCGGCGTGCGATTCCCTTTTTTCACGTTGCAGTGAAGGCACGCCAACACGAGATTCTCCCAGGAATCCCCTCCCCCGCGCGATTGTGGCATCACGTGATCGATTGTCAGTTGCCCACGCGAAAAATGCTTGCCGCAGTACTGGCACGTGCCCTTGTCCCGCTCAAAAATGCTTTGCCGCGAAAAACGAACTTCGTGGTGGATAAACCCATTGAAGAGGGACAGGAGAATTACTTCCGGCACGCGAATACGCAGATTCGTCGTGTGAATGTACTGCCCTCCCATGCCGTTCTGAGAAAGCCTCACCCAATCCTCGAACGTATGAAGCGAGAAATTATGCGGGTGCACGGCTCGGGCCGCGCCAATGTATAGAAGCGTAAACGCACGCCGGGCCGAAGCGATGTGAACCGCCGCCCACGACTTATTCAGAACTAGCACGTTTCCTTCAAGCATGCGCGATACTCTCCGTCGCATATACAACATGCGCCGAAAGTTACGCGGCCCCATGCATACAGGCTCCGTAACCGTCGGCGCGAATGAAATGCGAAAAGGCCTACGGAGTATACGAAGCAAGCTCATGCCAGTCAAACGGTTGCGCCGAAAGGCATCCCGGCGCGTTCAAACCCTATCGCGTTTGCGGCGGCCCGACGACTTCGTAAATTATCGTATCGTCGTTCGCAAAAACGCGTTCCGCGCCCGCATTTTTCCGATAGTACGCGGGCTTTCCCGCGTCCTCGATATCGGTTAGCAGAATGTATCGCGGTTGCACCTCTTTGATGAATTCCACCGCGCGTTCCGGGGGAAGATCGCCAATCGCGAATCGCTCGAATTTTCGTTTGAGCAACTTGACATTTGGCGTCAACGCCCAGTGGCCCATCGCCACGCGCAAAGGCGTTAGAAAGGCAATGCGCGCGCCCATCGGCTCGCCACTCAGAATGACATCATCCGGTTCCGCGCGTTCGGCCAGCCACAGTATCGCCTCGCGTTCACTCGGCGTTATGTAGTTTCGCGGCGTAATCGCGCCGATACTACCGCTCCACTGAACGTACAATGGACTGCTCAGCGCGTTCAGAATCAGAAAGCCCACCAAAGCAGCAGCCAAGCCGCGCTTTCCAAATCGCGACCAGCGCGCCGCAAGCGCGGACAATACAGGCATCGATAGGAGGATCAGCACCGAGACCAGCGGTATGCCAATCTGTGGGGAGAACGACAACAAGCGCGTGAGATGATTGCCGTGATACAGGATCAACACGGTCGCGGCAAACACCGCGAGCATGCGTTCCCACGAACCGGCAAGCGGCAGGCGCTTCCGCCGCGCAACACGGTAAATGCACAGCAATCCGACAAGGCCGAGGCTCAGCGTGTGCCAGAACATGGAAGCTGGCGGCTGCTTGCCTTGTTCCGCCCAATACGTGAATATCGGATGAATCGAAAAGAGGTAGTAGTAATAAAAAAGCAAGGGGGCGCTCGCAATAGCGGGCAATAAGCGCAATGTAGCGCGCCGAACATCCAGCTTTCGCGACGTAAGCGATTCGACGCCAATGAAAAATGGAATCATCGCCATGATCGTTATCGTGTCGTAAGGTCGAAAAAGACCTTGTAGCACCGCAACCCCTGCCGCGACCGCATACCATCGCGCGCAACCGGAGCGCTCACCCATTACGTAACACGCGAGGAAAAGCAACAGCGTGCCGTGCGGCAAGCTGTAATGCGGGTTCTTCATGATCTGTCCGAATGGATGAATCGCCGTAATTAAATCCATTGCCGGATTGCGCAGCCCAAAGGTGTCGCTGAGATCTAGAAGACCCATCGCGCCGAAGATCGTAATTGCCCAGCCAAATCCGCCGCCGAATGCGCACATCAGCAATGCAACCACTTGTTGATGCGGCTTCTCCAACGTTACCAGCGCCAACACAGCAAAACCCAGCATCAGCGCAATCGAACCCGCAAACCGCCACACGATGAACAAGAACTGCGGACTCCAGTCGAACCATGCCATGCACCGCCCCGCAAGCCACCATTGCAGGTTGATAAACGCCGCGCTGCACGTTTCGTGCGTCATGTTGTTGCGAAAGAAGAAACTGCCGCCTGCAGCCTGGTGAATGAAAGAATAGTAGCTGTAGATATCCATGGCCAGGGACACAAAACCGAGCGATTCGCTCGGCGCCAAGGCCCGGTCTTCAACGATGCCGTAGGAAATCTGCGTGACCGCAAACACACAGACGCCCAGCGCGAAGGCCAACAATAAAATTAGACCGGCGCTTCGCCGATCCCGGTTAATACTCACAGCACCCCCGAAGTCGTATCATGCACAACGAAGGGATAGCTTCGCCGTGTTACATGACAGATAAGTGCGGAAGCCTACTTCCCGATCCAGTGGCGGATCAACTTCGCCTCCCATTCGGGCGAATCAGCAGCCAAACGATAAGTCCCGCCGGCCAAACCAACAGCAGCACCAGCAGCGCCACCAGGATTCCGGATTTCCCCCGGCGTTCTGCATCCGTGTAGGACCAAATGACGCTCGCAATATAGATCGCGAGAATCAATAACGAGACAATCCCACCGAAGATCCCCACCAGCATTTTATGTAACCCCTTTTAGTCTAACGTCTTAAAGCGCGGAATGCATCGCCGGAAACCTTCCAGGCCCGAAGCATATCAAGCCAGGCCTGCGTGACTAAAGTTGGAAGGTGAGAACGCCGATAATAGTGTTAGGCATGGACGCCGAAGAAGTGCTAGGGAGAGCAGAAGATGGCTGGTATACAAGGCATAGTCGGTTTATCTGCCCCATCGGGGCCGACTCCGGCTGGAGAGCGCTCAGCGAAGCGTGGCGAGTCCCGAACCGTTGCGGACTCAACAGACAACGTTTCCTTTAGCAGCGAAGCCCAGGATGCAGCCGACGCCGCGAGACTCGCGGCAAGCAGCGCCGACGAAATTCGCAAGTCGCGCGTCGAGCAGGCCCGAAAGCAAATCCAGGAAGGTGCGTACAAACTGCAGTCCGTTGTCGAACTCGTCGCCTCGCGCGTAAGCGCCTATCTCGACTAAACCCCAATAACCGCGAAGACCCTCGAGCAGGACCCGATCCCCCTACAACTTGTCGGTCGCGATACCATACAGGTGCACGTCATGATAGGTGTCGTGCGCAAAGAGTGCCTCGCGCAGCGTGCCCTCTTTCGCAAAACCAATTGATTCCAGAAACTTCTGCAACCCAACTTCCTGGGCAGACGCGGGAAGGGTCAACCTCCGGATAGACTGTTGGCCGCCTGCTTCCCGCAGCAGAGCGCGGAAACCTTTGCGCACCTCGTCAGACGCGTAGTCGGCCTCGTTATGCAGGTACAGCCAGCCCTGAGCGGCGCCGGGAACGCGATCGGGCCGCAGCTTAATCAACCCAATCGCCGTGCCGTCCTTTTTGATCAGAATCATCTCCTGCTCACCGCCGGAAGGATGCAGCGCGTCCATTTCACGATCATACTTCGTCGTGACCATGATGCCCCCTTCGGTGAACAGGAAATACGAAGCAGGGTTCCAATTCTCCCAATTGGCCAGCATCTCCGCGTCTGTTTCTTCAATCGGCCGCATGCCAATTGTCATCCGGAACATCGCGCGCACCACGGTTAGAAGAGACGGACGCGTCGTCCGCGTCAAGGTGCGATATACCCGCGTGAAATTCACGCCATGTGACGACAACAGATTAAACGCGCTCACCGCGGACATCATCCACGCACGCTGCGCCTCACACCAAGGTTCGCTTGGCGTGCGGTGCGATCCAGTCAACGCGTGGTGCACTGCCGTATTGCCGCCGCCGCACAAGTTGCGCGCCCAGCATCGGCGGCATACCCCCGTGGTTGAAGCGCCGACTTCGTCGAACCGCGCGCGGATGCGCTCATCAATCTCGCCACCCATCACGGTGCCAAGTTTGTAGGCCTCAACGCCCATCAAGCGCCGCGACGGATACACGCCGCCGTCGCCGCCGACTGCCAATTCATTTGTGCCCGCCGGATCCGTGCGCCGGGAAGGCGACCCATCGTAGATCCGATAGAAAAGCGGCGCGATGGGATCGACGCGATAGTACTTATGCTGAAGCAGCCGCTTCGCGTAATAGACGGCGGTGGCGCGAAGGCCATCGAGCATTTCACTTGGATTCAATGAGGGATTCGCCACATATGCGCCGTCCAAATCCAAATCGATTGTTGTGAAGCCTTGTTTCTCAAGCTCCTCGACAACGCCCGCGAAATTCGGATGGTTCGGCCGCACGATGATGCGACCATGCACGCCCGGCGCGTCCGGCTGCACAATCTTGACGAGGCGCGCAAATGCTTCACCAGCGATTTTTGCAAAGGGACGCAACAGCGCCAGCATGTCCGCGGTTTCGGTAAACTCGAGGGCGGCGCTCACGGTGTGCCCATCCAGCGCGGCCGGCACTTTCGACACTTCGATGTTCTGGATCAAAACCGAAGCCGTCAGTTTCTTGCCTGCCAGCTTGCCGCACTTCATCGCGTGTGCGCACAAATCAGCCACCAGTTCAGGATTATGAATGAACCCTTCTTCTACAAACTCGATGGCGAGTTCCTTTTGCTCGCCCGCACGGCCCAACAACAAAGCAATCGCGTCATGGCCAATATCGCGCGCCGAACTCGACATCACGGTCGCGCCCTGGCTGAACCAGCCTTTTTTCTTTACGGCAGCTTCCGTGCCCTCGCGCGGCAGCGAAATAGCAACGCGCTTCAGGCCACGCTCGAATTGGATTTCCTTCTGAACGTCGTCCTTTTTCGGCGCGGGGAGAATCGCGCGCGTCGAACGCAGCCACTCAAGCTCGCCGATGACTTCCTCAAGCTCTTTCACGCTGTAGCGTTCGCCAAGCAGGTGATAGATGCGGTTCACCGACGCGTGCGGATAGTACTCAAGCACATCCCACGAGATCTCGTCGCACTCGAAGCAAAAACAGGTCTCCGGGTCGACGGCAAATCGCCGTTCGCTCTCCACAAACCGATGTAGCGCGTCGCGACTCATCAAAACGCTCCCAGGGTCCCTTTGCTACGCGCCCAATTCTCCATCGCCTTAAAGCAGATCAAACCGATCGGCGTCCAGATGGCAACGCTCGCAAGCAGAAACAGGAATGACGGGTGCGTGAAAATATGCGTGCCGTAGTTTTGCAGCAGAACCAGTTTCAGGCAAATCGCCGCGTCCGTCACAGGCACCGCGTGCGCGACCCATTGCAAAAGCCAATGTTGATCGTAAAGCGCATCACTCGCTTTCCACGCAACGCCCATCATGATCATGCGCAATATCACCGCAACCTGGCCTATCTGTTTGAACACGAGCACAAGCCCGCCAATCATGAAGCCGAATCCGGTCATGCTGAAAAACGTAAGCAGGAACAACACCACCATAGGCAAGGGGTCGGCGTGAATTTTCCCGTCCGCCTTCATTTTCTTTCCCGAATCTTCCCCTGCAGCTCCGGGCGCGGACTCCGTCGGCGTAGCTTCCGCAACAGCCGCCGCATCGGCATGCGCGGTTTGAACTTGCTCGTCGGCCTTGGCTCCGTCTGTCTCCGCCGAAAACGCGGAAGACACAAACATCAACAGTATCGTCCACGTTATGATGCTCAAGACCGTTGCAACGGTAGACCGCGCCATGAAGTTGGTGATGAGTCCATGCGGGCTCATATACACCTGTTCGAGCTCGCCGCTGCGCGCCATGCCTGCAAGACCCGTGCTGAACATGCCAACCATGCTGAACGCAAAAATACCGATGACCAATCCGAGTGCCCGGTCCACGGCAACGCCTGCCATATCGGCGCCGGCCACAATCCCGGACAGAAAAATATTGATAAAGGCAGAAAACATAACGCACGCCACAAACAGCGCCGTCACCGTAGCAAACCAGTATCGTCGCGTCACAATCATCGAACGGACGACCTCGGCCTTCAGTACCAGGAAGAAGCCCATAACTAAACCTTCTCCCCGTTCTTGCTGGTCTTTTCCGTAATGCGAAGAAACACGTCTTCCAGCGTTTGTTGCGCGTGGTTAATCGAGCGCAGCGTGACGCCGCTGCCTCGAAGGCGTTCCATCACCGAATAAAGCGCGGAAGAACGCTCCGACTCGTCCGCGCAAAACTGAACCGAAACGCGCGGCCCAGTGCCCTCGTCTTCCAGCGCGTCAGAGGCCAGCACGCCCGGCACCGCGCGTACGCCGGCAAGATCCGGAATACGATCAACGTGCAGGTGATACGTCTGATCGGAAAACAGGCCGATCAACTCGTTCGTCGGCTTGCACGCCGCCAGTTTCCCATCGTGAACGATCGCCACGCGGTCGCAAACTTCCTGCGCGGTGTTCATGTCGTGCGTCGTCACCAACACGCACTTGCCGCGTTCACGCGTCATCTCGATCAGCTTGTCCTTGATCGCGCGGCTGCTCTGCACATCAAGGCCCGTGGTCGGCTCGTCCAGCAGCAACACCGGCGGATCCGTAATCAGCGCGATACAAATGGCCAGGCGCTGCTTCTGGCCGCGCGAAAGCTTGCGCACCTCCACGTTCATCTTGTCCTTCAGACCGATGAACTCCAGCAGTTCCGCGCTCCGCTCTTTCAACACAGGGCCCTTCACATCGCGCAGATTTCCAAAGTAGGAAAGGTTTTCTAGCGGCGTCAGCGGCCAAACGCACGTGCGCGTCCCTTCCAGCACCACGCCTATCTTGCGCAGCACCTTCAAGCGCTTCTTCTCGACATCCATGCCGTCAACGTAAACCGTCCCGGAATTCGGCTTGACCAATCCCGAGATCATCTTTACCGTCGTCGTTTTTCCCGCGCCATTTCGGCCGAGCAAACCAAGAATCTCGCCGGGCTTGATCTCCAGCGAGATATGGTCAACCGCGTGCACCGTTTTCTTGTAATAAAGGCGGCGCTTGCCCGTTTCTTCGTGCTTCGTGAAGAAATGGCGCGTATGAAATATCTTATCTACATCGCAGAGCTGCACTGCGGCGGTGGCGCTCATGTATTCTCCATTCGCCGCGGACGATAGGCCTGCTCGATGGCAAGCGCGGCTTCCGCTTCGCTACCGAGTTCTTCCACTTTGCCGAGATACTCAAGATATGCAATCTCGATATCGCGCAACGCGTGAATGATAATTACGAGGATGAAGCTGCCCGTCCAGTAATAAAGCGCGCCAATCAACAGCGCAAACGCCACAAACTCAACCGATATGTACCAAGTATTTTCAAAGAAATGCTTGTGTACGACGACAAATCCCGCCGCAATCAATACGATACCAAGCGCCGCCGCCGCCGTGTTGCTCATGTATTGCGAAAGGAATTCTATCGCGAGCGTCTGGGCCGCGACGCGCCAGATCAGTTCCTCCGCAAACGCCACGCCGAAGAAGCGCGTCAATACGACCGGGCTGTCCATCGTGAAGTTCCATAACGGGCCGAAATCAAAAAAATGCGCCCAGGCGTCACGCCAGGAAAGATGCGTCAACAAAATTGAGAACCCGAATATGAGGTGCCCCGCAAGCAACCCCGCCACGATGTATACCGGCGACACAAGCTCGCGCGAAAACTCCCCCGCATGAATGCCGATGTAAACCGACACCCAAAGCAGCGGCGCCTGCAACAGCACGTGTATGGTGCGGGCAAGGCCCTGCGGGTGTTCGCTTTTCGATCTGCTATTCGCGAACAGCGAATACACGATGTGTGTCGCGAGCAGGCCCCAAAGTAATTGCTCGGCCATCAGGTGGACACCTTCGCCGCTTCCTCGCTCTTCAGATCCGCGATCATGGTTTGCAGATCGATTCCCTTGAAGCGCTTCAGGAAAAACTCGCGAAACTTGTCCCACTCGGGCCGAATGAGGCCGTAGCCGTACATCTCGTACAGTTCGCCGTCCCGCGCGACGTGCTCGCGCAACACCAGCTCCTGTTTCGCCCCGGTCAATTCAAATATGCGCCAGGAGCGCGTATTGAAGCCGTAGATGTAAATGTTGATGCGGTTCATGTTCAACACGTGGAAGCAGTATTCCAGCACGCGATAAAACGCCACCGTGCTGAACATGCCGTTGCGCCGGTCTTCGCAAATGTACGAATCGATATTGCACGATCGATTGCGCCAGCTCATATTGACGACGCTGAACAACCCCACCGGGCCGTACTTGGTCGAGTCCGCCATGAAGTAAATGCCGCCGGGCAACGTGCGCGCCGCGGATCGGCCCAGCATGCCGACGATTTGTTCCCGAATTTGCTTCGGCGATCGCGCGGGGTCTCCGTAGAGGAAGCGTTGAAATGCGGGATCTTCCATCCACGATACGATCGTCTCAAGATCCTCCCGGTCCGCGCGGCGAATGAAAACGCTGGATTTAAGGGCCATGCTATGCTCCCGCCGTAGCCGCGCGCCGCGCGTCAAAGTCAACGCGCAACACCCCGAAACCAATTACATCCACCGGTTTGCCATCGCGCATCGCGTGGCCAGGAAAAACAAACTCGCGGACCGCGCCAATGCGTTCGCACGCCACGCCGTAATCAGGCTGGGTCGCGTCCACGCGAATCGCGGCCCGATGCAAATTCAACTCCTCGAAACAATAGGCAAACACCGTCTCGATCGCGCGCGAGATGATCTCGGGCGTGCGATGCGTCGGCGCAAGATAAAGCCCCAGAAAACAAGAGCGATTGCGCCAGCTTACTTCGTGCAGCATGACGAGACCCACAGTCCCCAGCGCCGGATCCTCGAGCAGCAGGTTGCCCGCGCTCGACATCGGCAGCGCAAGGGCGCTGCTCATCACGCCAAGCATCTGCTGGCCCATGTGCTGCGGCCGCTGCTCGCTATCGCCAAACAGAAAGTGACGAAACTCGGGATCGCCCATCCAATCAACAATGATGTCCAGGTCCGGGCGTTCAGGGCGCCGCAACAGCAGATCCATTGCCCCCTCCTGTCCGCGCGTTGTTAAACAATGAGAGCGACTCGAGATCGAAGTAACGGCCCTTGGTATACACCATTTCCCGCTGAATGCCATCGCTCGTGAAACCGTGCCGCACAAGAAACGCGCGATAACCCGTTTCATTGCACAGGCAGTGCGCAACAAGCTTGTTTAGTTTCTTGTCGACAAACCCAAGCTTCTTGAGAAACTCATACACTTCATCCGCGACCGGCGAATCGTAACTGCTCTCGTCCGTTAGCGCGACGACCACTTCCGCAAAATCCGATTCCGCTTTCGCGCCCCGCAGCACGCAACACCCCAACACTTCGCCCGCGCGATCTTCGATCGCAAAAAACGAACCTTGAATTACATCGCGCCGCGCCAGCATCTCGCGCATCTCGTCCTGCGTTGGAATCATCACCTCGCGCGAGGGCCCCAACAAAAACGAGCGCGGACGGCTCGGATCATAGAGCCGCCACATGGCGTACGCGTCGTCCGGTTCAGCCGAACGAATGATGGTGTATTTTCCTGAAATCATGTGGATTGTGCTGCATGCGGCCGGTTGGCCAAATCACCCGCAATCAATACGAATAGGCCTGCCCGGCACAGGTTCCCTTAATGGTAAACGCTGGCGATCCGGAATGCACGCTGCAAGTCCCCCCCCTCGGCAAAGTCCGGCAAAAAAATAGCGCCGGGACGGTTGCATGTAGCAAAAGCCCCGACGCCGAAAGCTCGAAAACGGGCGGGCTAGTCCGTGCTCGTATCGGGAACGACGAAAATCTGGTTCTTCTTCGTATACACGAAGTCGAGCCAGGCCTGCCAGATGGTGTTGTACAAGTCGGCCAGCGCGTCCGCCTTTTTGGCGCGCGTCACGGAAATCTGGCGGATATGCTTCATTTCGCAATCTCCTGCGTTGCTTCCACTCTATTCTTGGCGGGCACCCCGACGGATGCCCTCAGCAATTGTCTACTATGTACCGGACGGATTCTTCACTTCGTTGTAAGCGCCGATGGCCTCAAGCACACCGGAAAACGCCGTCGTGAACGACCCCAGGAAAGTCGAAAACAGTCCCAGCATCAGGCTCAAGACGGAAAGAATGAACGAAAGGTCTGTCGAGCTGTCCTCGGCAAGCTGGGGCGTGCGCGAGATCGTGCGAAGGTGCTTCACTGTAGATTTCTCCCGAGCGCGTCAAGCGATTCCCCCACTGGAGAGCACTGCGCGCGTTCATGCTGCCACCGCGTAACCCGAAGTATACCAACTGGGTGATGGGTGGTCAACCGTTAAGCTGCCGGCCATGCCGCGAAAACCAAGGACGATTTGCGCAGTCTAATAACAGACCCGCTCCGCCTATGGTACAAACCTTCAACGCCCCTGTTACGGATCGGTTGACAAGCCACCGTGCTTGAAATGAGTGCGCATACGGGCTGGAACGGTTGACACCCGCGCCACCCCGACCCTACAATACCTGCAAGGGCACGCGCGTGCCCCGAACATGAACCCCGTGGAGCCCAACTGCATGAAAGCGTCGATTACGAAGCTCGTCGACGTCATCCTCAGGCGAATTGAAGAATACCCGGACGGGGTCCCTACCGAGACTGGATTGCGCACTTGGCTCACCCGCCAAGGCTACAACAAGCGCGATATCGACGCCGCGATGAAGTTGATCGCGCCGCGATTCGTGCAGCCATCCGTCCGCGAGGAAAACCGCCCTTGGGTGGCGCGATCGCTGTCCCTGTTTGAGGAGTACAAACTTACGCCGGAAGCGCGTAATGCTTTGGCACGTCTTGAGTTCTACGGCTTGCTTGACCCGATCGAGCGCGAGGCCATCCTTGATCGCCTTAACCATTTCGACAGCGAAATTGGGTTGGACGAGCTCGATTACCTCATTTCCTGGGTGGTCTGCGGTAACCGAGATTTCGAATCGCAACAGACCATCTTTGGCGTCATGGACGGCGAAGGCGGCGTCTTCCACTAACGATCGTTACCCCGCAACAGCCCGATCCTGACCCGAAAACTACCCTTCGTTTCGCGAAATATGGCCCCTCGCCGGTGTGGCCAACACGTAAGTATCTGTAATATAAGTACTTATGATAAAATGTGCCGCTGCGGAATCTTTGCAAATGCTTGCGGAGTTAGGTTCTTTTGCGTACTTTTGACGCGTTTTTGCGTTCAAATGCGTCCCGAAATGTAAAAAAATGGCCGTCCGGCTTGCCCGACCAGCCTGACTGCGGTATAGTCTGCGCCCGCTGCCGTCTGCGCGTTGAGTACCGGGAGCCTACCGGGCGGGGCAAGGAGTAAGGTCATCCATGAGCAAGTACCTGGTCGTCGTCGAGTCGCCTGCGAAAGCGAAGACGATCAATAAATTTCTTGGGCCGAACTATGTCGTCCGGGCCAGCTATGGCCATGTCCGCGACCTGCCGAAGAGCGATCTCGGCGTGGACGTCGAGAACAATTTCCAGCCCAAATACGTCACCCTGAAGGACTCCGCCAAGGCGGTCAAGGCCCTGCAAGAGGCCGCGAAAGGGGTGGATTCCATTCTGCTGGCCTCCGACCCGGACCGCGAAGGGGAGGCCATCGGGTGGCACGTGGCCGCCCTCCTGGAAAAGCTCAAGAAGCCGATTCAGCGTATTGTTTTCAACGAAATTACGAAGCGCAGCGTGCGCGAAGCGACCAAGCACCCGCGCGAGATCGACATCAACGTCGTAAACGCGCAGCAGGCGCGGCGTATCCTCGACCGGTTGGTCGGCTACAAGATTAGCCCGTTCCTGCAATGGGCGGTGAAGAAGGGCCTGAGCGCCGGGCGCGTCCAGTCTGTGGCCGTGCGCATGGTCTGTGAGCGCGAAGCGGAAATCCGCGCGTTCATCCCCGAAGAATATTGGACCCTTGAGGCGCTTCTCGAAACCGTTCGCGGCGATACCTTTACCGCGCGCCTTGCCCGCGTCGCCGGCGAAAAAGCGGTCATCGGCAACGAAGCGACGATGCAGAGCATCCTCAAGCGGCTCGACGGCGCCAAGTATGCCGTCAAAAACATCGAGACAAAAGAAGTCCGCCGCCGGCCCTATCCACCGTTCATCACGAGTTCGTTGCAACAGGAAGCGTCGCGAAAGCTCGGCTTCTCCCCGCGCAAGACGATGATTCTCGCGCAGCAGTTGTACGAAGGTATCGCGCTGGGCGAGGAAGGTACCGACGGTCTCATCACCTACATGAGAACCGACTCCACGCGCATCGCGAACGAAGCGCTGGACGAAGTGCGCGCCTTCATCCGCGAGAACCATGTGCCCGAGATGCTGCCCGAGAAGCCGAACTTCTACAACAGCAAAAAGGGTGCGCAGGACGCGCACGAAGGCATTCGCCCGACTGTGCCGTCGCGCACGCCGGAAAAAGTCGCGAAGTATCTCGACGACGACCAGCTCAAGTTGTACACCCTCATCTGGCGGCGATTCGTTGCGAGCCAGATGTCGCCCGCGATTCTCGATCAGACGATCATCGATATCAGCGCGGCGGATTGCGAGTTCCGCGCGTCGGGTTCGGTAATGAAGTTCCAGGGTTTCACCATCCTCTACGAAGAAACGGTCGAAGATAAACAGACCGGCAAAGACAGCGAAGAGGAAGTGGCCGGGCTGTTGCCGAAGGTGAACGCAGGCGAACAATGCACCGAGCGTGAACTCAAACCGGAACAGCATTTCACCAAACCGCCACCGCGCTATTCCGAAGCGAGCCTCATCCGCGCGCTGGAAGAAAACGGCATCGGACGCCCCAGCACCTACGCGCCCACGATCAACACGATCACCGAACGTGGCTACGTCGAGCGCGAAAAGGGACGCCTGAAACCGACAGAACTCGGCGATCAGGTCAACGATCTCCTCGTCGCGAATTTCCCCGAAATTCTCGATCTCGGTTTCACCGCGCAGCTCGAGTCCGACCTCGACCACGTCGAAGAAGGCACGCGCGAATGGCACGACCTCATTCGCATGTTCTATACCGAGTTCGAAAAAGTATTGTCCGTTGCGCAGAAGAAAATGATCACCGAACTCGTCGGCGACGAACCGACCTGCCCGAAATGTTCAAAAGGCATGGAACTGCGCCAGGGCTTCTTCGGCCTCTACCTCGCCTGCAAAGACAAAGAGTGCGACGGCCGCATCAGCGTCAAGAAAAAAGCCAGCGCCGAACCCACCGACGTCGTCTGCGATCTCTGCGGCGCGCCGATGGTCCTTCGCGTCGGACGCTTCGGAAAATTCCTCGCCTGCTCCACCTATCCCGCATGCAAAAACACGCACAAGGTGGATAAGGAAGGAAACAAAGTCGACACCGGCCCGAAAGAACCGCCCAAGAAGACCGATCAAAAATGCCCGACCTGCGGCAATTTCCTTTTGATCCGCAAAAGCCGGCGCGGCGAAGAGTTCTACGGCTGCGAAAAATACCCGAAGTGCAAATTCACAAAGCCCATGGAACTCGGCATCAAATGCCCGCAATGCAACACCGGTGACCTCGTCAGCAAACTCGCCCGAGGCCGCCGCTTCTACGGGTGCGACCGCTACCCCGAATGCGACTTCACCCTCTTCGGCCAAGTCGACAAAGCAACCCCCTGCGTAAAATGCGGCAACCCCTGGACCGTAATCACCAAAGGCAAAAACAAACCCACCGTAAGAAAATGCCCCCTCGAAAAATGCAGCTTCGAAGAACAAATAGTAGAAGCCGAAGCCGAGGTCTAACCGCAACCCCACAAAGTCTTCGTGTCCAGCCTTCGTGCTCGTGCGCGTAATCGTACTCGATTCTTCGAATTGAAACGCTCCGGCTTCCGTACAGGGCGTCCACGCCCCGGCCTTATCTCGTTTTCTCCCCCCTCGTTCCCAAGCTCCCGCTTGGGAACGCACTCTTGAAAAGCTCCGCTTTGGTCTTATACTCCCCCCATGCGCTCCCGCTACAAATACGTAGAACCAGACGCCCTCTACTTCCTAACCTGCACCATCGTCGATTGGATCCCCGTCTTCCAATCACGCCCTTACTTCGACATCATCACCCGCTCGCTCAGCTACTGCCGCGCCAACAAAAACATGCGCCTCTACGCCTACGTGATCATGGAAAACCACCTGCACCTCGTCGCCAGCGCCCCAGACCTAAGCCGAGTAATTCAAGAATTCAAAAGCTACACCGCGAGAGAGATCATCGCCCTGACAAGATCCACAGGTCGCGTTGATTTGCTGATCCAATTCATGCTGCAAAAGAAACGCTACAAAGACGAGAGCAATCACCAAGTCTGGCAGGAAGGCGCACACCCCCAAATCATCCAGAGCGACGAAATGCTGGACCAAAAGATAGCCTACATCCACAACAACCCTGTAGGCCGCGGATAGGTAGACGCGCCAGAGCATTGGCGATACTTATCCGCGCGGAATTATTTTCTCGAAGATCATTCAGTACTGGAGATCGATCCACTGCCCTTATGGCTCAGAGGACCAAAGCAGAGCTTCTCAAGAGCGCAACGAAAACCTAAGCCCGAACGCGGTAACGAAAAGGCAAATCTTCTATGGCTCGTCCTCGCAAGACGAGGACACTAAGCAGTGTCGATCTCAGTGAATCGTGCAAGTGGTGAAGTACTTGCCATTCAATTCTGGCTAGCACTAGAATTACTAGTGAATTGTGCGAGCACTGTACTCGACTACAGCCTTTGGAGCAGAAGAGCTATGATCTCATTAGATCTAATCCTAACGATCTTAAAATTTGCAGGCGTCTCCGTCAGTGGAGGTTTGGGAATTCTTGGCATCCTATTTGAAACTAGGGATGCGAGAAGCGAAGGAGAAAAACCGAAGCTGAATAGATGGGGAAAAACAGTCTTAGTTCTGACATTAGCGGGCCTTACCATAACGGTTGGTGCTCTAATCGCGGAGGAATTAAAGAAGCGTTCGGATTCATTGCAGCAGCAGGCATACAATACTCGTTTGTTGGAAAACTTAAGGGCCCAATCTCAACAAACTGCTGTGGTCGTCGGCAGGCTGGACGAGCAAACTACGGGCTTGAATAACATTGTAGGTCAACTCAGCTTGCAGGGCGAACAATTGCGCGAAGAGTCTATGCGGAATCAAATGCATGCCGAGCAGTTACTCACAGGAATTGATTCCAATACTACTAATACACTTGAATTGCTAGAGGCAGCGCAAAAACAGACGGCGCTGATGCAAAATGAGGCAAGGTCGAATCAAGAACGAGCGGAGAAACTGCTGAATTCATTAGATGCAGAATCTAAGCGAACAGTTTTAGTGCTGGAGAATACGAATATACAAGCTCAATTAGCCGGTAAAACACTCACGTCGCTAGAAAGGGTTATTACTGCTTTCGACGATATTTCTCTTCGCATCGCATTTCGATGCAACAATAGTGATGGTCAATTCGATACTTTAGCCAGTTGGTTTAAGGACTTTGCGAAGGACGCTAGTATCGACGACATTGGCATGGTAAGTGTAAACAGATTTGGGCAAGAGGCAGCGACTGACGGAGAACAGCTACTTTGGGTCGGCTGGAACTTTAGCCAGGCGCCCCCGCTCGATTCAGCACAAGCTAGTCTTTATGGTTACCTGAGCGACTTGGAGTTCAATGTACTCCTTACCAAGAGCCCACTCCTATATTGGATAGATCAGGTCACGGACGCAGGCGTACTTCAAATAAACGGCCTGCCTATCGATCTATCTGGACAAGCCACGCGCCCAGATTATGTTTCATTGCGCTACGACGTTGACAAAAAAGATTTAATACTTGTAGTTGCAGGCATACGTCTAAACTCAAAGGACTGGGAGTCTTCTGGAAATATAACCAGCATAAATGATCTCGGCGATAGTAATTTGATGGTCTTAATGGGAGGGCTACAGACAAATCCTGAAACACGCGCTTTTGTTAATAGACTTGCCCCAATTGGAATTGAAGCACAGATTGGCAGTGTTTGTATTCCAATATGGACCCCTAACCCCGTGATTGCAGAGCATGGTGTTCCAGTGGCCGAATTCACGTTGCCAAGCCAGGACAAGATTGGGCGCCTCAACGTTCCTGTTGAGCCTTCAACCGCCGACTTCGCTCTGCATGTCACGGATCAGTATAATGGCCGTATAATTGTTCACACAATTACAGGCAAAAGAGTTGGTTTTTGGAATAATGCGAAGCGCATTTTAACTAGGCAACAATCAGCTCAAAGATAATGAACAAATTGATTGACAACGACGAGATTTCACAAGTTTGCTTTCTTACCGCATTGAAATCTTCGTCTAGAAGAAACAAGACATTGCAAAACAGTTTGAGCGCAGTTTTGCAGGCTTAATGCAGTGGCGAAAAACTCTAAGAGCCTCTAACAAAAGCTAAAGTTAATGAAAACAGTTCCGATATATATTTTGCGCAAGGGTGTCCGGATTAACGGCAACGGGCTGCATGGAGGAGCATATGGCTCGCGAGATACTGCCCGAAGAACTGTGGACGCTCATCGAACCCCTTTTGCCGCCGGACAAAGAGCCCAAGAGCAATGGCCGGCCTGCCGTACCCAATCGCGGTGCGCTTACAGGAATTCTGTTTGTCTTGCGCACGGGAATTCCGTGGGAATACCTTCCGCAAGAAATGGGATGCGGGTCTGGAATGACCTGCTGGCGCCGTTTGGCCAAGTGGCAGGAGTTGGGCGTGTGGCAGCGCGTATACGAAACGATGCTGGCAGAACTCCACAAGTCGGACCAACTCGATTGGTCCCGAGTCGTAGTCGACTCCTCGAGCGTCCGCGCGGTTTTTGGGGGCAGCAAACGGGCCCGAATCCGACGGACCGCCGCAAACTCGGCACCAAACATCATATCGTCACCGACGGGCAGGGCATTCCGCTTGCCTTCACCGTAACCGGCGCAAACCGCCACGACGTAACTCAACTTATCCCGCTCGTTGACGCCATTCCACCCGTGCGAGGCAAGCGAGGGCGACCCAAACAGCGGCCGGGCTATCTCTTTGCGGATCGTGCCTACCACTCGGCGCCTCATGAAACCAAACTGAGCGAACGAGGGATCGGCGCGTTAATCGCCCATCGCAACACCAAGCACGGCACAGGCCTTGGAACCGTCCGATGGGTCGTGGAGCGCACGATTAGCTGACTTCACCAATTCTGTAGACTCCGCGTGCGATACGAACGTCGCGTCGATATACACAAGGCGTTCCTAGCCCTCGGTTGTGTCTGTATATGCTTTAACTTCTTGCAAAACTTTTGTTAGAGGCTCTAAGACTCGTTGCCCACGGCTGCCCCTCGACCCGCGCATTGCAGGCTCGGCCGAGCACCGAAGTTTACTTGTTGATAAATAAGATCTTGGTCATGTGCCCCAACAGTTGCCCTCATTGTCCCAGATTCCGATTAAGCGTTTCTTGCCACAATTCAAGCATTCCCAATAATATCGATAACGGCCTATCGACGAAAAAACTCCCGATTTAACGGTATCTTTATATTCTGACTTGCATATCCAGGTCGTTTCAATAGCGCCCGCAATCACAGGAGATGATTCATCCCGTTTCTTATTCGCGCAATCGCAATAAGCACGTATTGTTGAGCCAGTAACTGGCATACTCATCTAACACCTCAATATGCACGCAATCATTTGGTGCTACTTTGCTTGGTTGGCCGTTTCCAAGTACGATTTAAAGCTTATACGGAAAAATTTCATCTTGCATGTTGCCTCGACAAAGGACTTTCAATCTATGCGTTACAATACATGCGCACTTAAAGATGCCGCAAGTCAAGTTCGCGTCGCTTTTGCGCGCACGAGACAATTTCCGCTATAGACCTGTTGAAAATCTTGATTCGGCAGATGCAGCAAACTGCATGCCAACGACCTAGCACCTTGGCATCAATGTATTTTTCTCGTTCTCAAGCAATAGCTTGAAGCAAATACTAACGCGCACTCGATACACCATCACGTCGTTACTTCGTCCGAGTTGCATGCGGATGAATTGGACTCGCCCTCATCGTTGGCCAACATTTCAAGTTGTACAGAGTTAAACTTTACCACCTCTTCAATTTTCTCGACAGTGTATTTGGTTTCAAATACATTTCCCTCTTCGTCAAAATAGGCGTCGATGCGCAATCCGGCCATGAGCGCGTCTCCAGGTAGAAGCGATACCTCTCGATTGTGAAATCGTTCCAGCCAATCTTGATCGATAATCTTTGCTTTAACTGAATGACCGCTCTCAATGACGTCCCACATAGATACACCAAGATAGTCTGGACGCTTGACAACAAGAGGCACATGCACTCGGTGAACTCGGTGTGTGCGTACCAGTATTTCTCTTAACTGTTCATCGCTAACTGAAAACGCGGTATTTACGCGCAGTGTGCCTTCAGGCGATGCAAATGTGACGTTCTGATCGTCAGGTATTGACGCTAACGAGATAGAAATCCGCTGCACGATGTTAACAACGACAGATAGCTGCAAGGAGGTTTCTATCGGCATTTGCCGCAAGCGTTCCACTTCGTGCTTAAGCCGCAATATCTCGTTTCGCAGTTCCTCAATCTCAGATACATCTCGTATCGTGGGTTTTCCTTCCAGCCATTCAATAGTCTTGTATTTGACCTTAACCAATAGCGCTCCAATCGCCTTCTTCCAGTCGAGGTTTTTTAGGCCTTCGTCGGGGATCGCACGTAGCGCTGTCGCAAACCAAACTTTTAGTGAACCTGTCTCGAGCGTCTGGAGGACAAGTCTTGGATCAAGGTCGTAGTCGACTGCATGAGCGATGTCGCGGTCGTTCTCTTCCAGTGCGCGGATCAGTTTTGCAATGGATTGAAATACATCCGCGGGCCTATCGGTTCCTTTATGGAAGGAAAACTCGAGGCCAAAATCACCTTTAGTCGCGTCGTAGATCAGAGCCATTAGCGGCACTCAGTAGATTAGTAGTGTATCAGATTTAGGATAGACAAAAAGGAACAGGACTGCAAACTAAATCATGGAGCCAGTTGGACTCGCCGGTCTCCAGTGCACCTTTATCGATGATTTCCTGTAACCCAGTCGTAGCGATACTTCGACATCATCACCAACGCGCTTACCATCCGCCTCGCGCATGCCTGGGTTGTCGACACCCCTGCTATTGACCTTTAATCCCTTGCCCTTGAACTGGCATATGAGAAACAGTGGTAAAAGAAATCGCGCTCGACACCAACGCCTACGGCTTCTTCAATTTGCGAGGAGGGCGCGTGACCACGCGGTCTCCCCGAAGTTTCTGCGATTCTTGGAGACGTGCGACGAACTTGTCGAGATCGTAGTCAGATTCTTCCGCCATTTTCTTGCGGATGTCGTGTATCTCATCCACGATCGGATCAGTCCATTGTTTCGTCTTCATACATCATCTCCTCGGGCGTGCAAATCGTAGGCGCGGAAATAACAAACTCAGGTTAATCGCTGGCAACACGTGGATTACCGATCCTCGTGTAATATGCCTACAATTGTACTCGTTCCGAAGCGCCCGCGCGATGGAGGATTTGTCGATGTACACATTAGTAGACAACGAATGAGGCCTGTACGCTAATGACCAAGAAAATAGCCCTTACAAAAAGCGCTGGCAATGTCTTCGACGACATCGGGTTGCCGAATCCAGAGGTCGCGATGGTCAAGGCCGAACTTGCCGCGCGCATCAACACGATTATTGCCCGGCGCGGTCTCAAGCAGGCTGAGGCGGGCGTGACGCTGGGCATCGATCAGGCGAAGATATCCGCGCTTCACAACGGAAAACTCTCGGGCTTCTCCACCGACCGATTGCTCCGCATGCTCAACCGTCTCGGGCAGGACATCGAGATCGTCGTCCACCCGAAACCCCGTTCCCGCAAACAGGCCCGGCTACGGGTTGTTAATGTGTAGTGTTTCGCGTTCCCATGCGAAAGCCTGAAACCAAACTAAGCGTGGATTGATCTTCGTTGCGAACTTCGAGGCTCTAACAAAAACTAATTGAGAGATTGTGGTGCGGCCGTCTCGGCTGCATACGATCACTTTTATCGGCAGGCGAGGACGCCTGCACCACAAGGGAGTGCCGCGCATCCTTACCGCGGCAGCGCGAACGCAACGTAGGCATCGCCGGACGGGGTTCCGAGTTTGCCGCCGGCTGCGGCGATTACGACGTATTGCCGGCCCTTGATCATGTACGTGCTGGGTGTTGCGTATCCTGCGAACGGCAGTTTTCCTTGCCACAACGTTTTCCCCGTACGTTCGTCGATGGCGCGCAGGTGCGCGTCTTTGCTTGCGGCGATGAAGATCAATCCGCTGGCAGTGACGACGGGTCCGCCGTAGTTCTCGGTGCCGGTGTTTGTTAATCCCGCGTCGGCCAGTTCGGGGTTGAAGCCCAGCGGCACCTGCCAGACGTGTTCGCCCTTGTTCAGATCGATCGCGGTCAAGGTCCCCCAGGGTGGTGTAATCGCGGGATACCCATCCTTGTCAACAAAGCGCGTATACCCGCTATGGTTGAACCACGGTTTGCCGTCCGTTGCGGATGGCGCTTGCGCTGGTTGTTCCGTGCCCTCGCGTTTCGCTGCCGCGTCTTCGAGTCCGCAAATGTACTTCAACACGGCGTCCATATCGGCCTGACTCAAATAGCCGAACGCGGGCATGCGCTCCTTGCCGTTTTTGATCTGTTGCGCCATCTGTTCCATCGTGTACTTCTTCTGCAAATCTTTCAGCGGCGGAAACACACGAATCGGATCGCCCTTCATGTCCACGCCATGACAGAACACGCAGTTCTGCGAATAGATGCGTTTGCCATGCGAATCCGCTTTGGATGCCCCGTCCGACGCGTCGAACATCGACACGATGCACGGAATCTCGCTCGCGTTCACATACATGATCCCCGTTTTTGGATTCACCGCCGCGCCGCCCCATTCGCCGCCGCCATCGAAGCTCGGCATGATGAGCGTGCCTTCCAACGTCGGCGGCGTGAAGGGCCCATCCCACCGCAGGCGCTTGCGCCGTTCGAGTGCTTCCGCGTGCGCCTCCGGTGTGCGCGTGGTCACTTCCTCCAGCGGAAATGTCTGCCGCGCGAACGGTGGCGGCTTCAACGGCAACGGTTGACTCGGCCACGCAACTTCGCCGGGCAGATCAGACGGAGGCGCAGGCACTTCCTCCATCGGAAACAACGGTTCACCCGTATCGCGATCCAGGACGAACACGTAGCCCGATTTGGTGATCTGCGCGACGGCGTCCCGTTTCTTGCCGTCATGCACAACCGTCACCAGGTTCGGCGGCGCTGGCAGATCGCGGTCCCACAAATCGTGACGCACAATCTGATAGTGCCAGATGCGTTCGCCCGTTTCCGCCTTCAACGCCAGCACGCAATTCGCGAACAGATTTTCGCCGTGTCTATCCGCGCCGTAGAAGTCGTATGCCGCGGACCCCGTCGGGATATAAACCACGCCGCGTTTTTCGTCGACGCTCATGCCGCCCCAGCAGTTCGCGCCGCCCGCGGTTTTCCACGCGTCCGCGGGCCACGTTTCATGCCCAAACTCACCCGGACGCGGGATCGTGTGGAACACCCAGACTTTTTCGCCCGTGCGCACGTTAAACGCCATGATGTCGCCCGGCACCGCCGGATGCGATTCCTGCACCCGCACCGACATGATCATGATGTCCTTATAGATTGCGCCGGGAGTGGTCGCGCCGAGCGACAGCTTCGACACATCGCGATCGTAGTGATCCTTGAGATTAATCGCGCCGTTGTCGCCGAACTCCACGATGCGCTTGCCCGTGCGCGCGTCCAGCGCATACACATAGTGGCCCAACGCGGCCATGATGCGTTTGTCGCGACCCGATTCCCAATACTGAACGCCCCGCAACACCGAAGCAGCCGCTTGCTGATCCGCCGGGTCGAACTTCCACACCTCTTTTCCCGTCGCGGCATTCAACGCAAAGATATGCCGCTGCGCGGATACACCGTACAGCAGGCCGTTGACGATGATCGGGTTGCATTGAATCTGCGCCTCGCCGCCACTGCGATACACCCAGACCTGTTCGAGCTGCGCCACATTGGTTTTGTTAATTTGATCGAGGGGGGAGTAATGCGTCCGTTCAAGGTCGCCGAGGTACCACCGCCACGACGAACCGGAATCAGCCAACGCGAACAACGACGTGATCAGGAGCAGCACAAAAAATCGCATCATTACAGTGGATCCCCGGTATGCGGACTTGAAGGTGGTAGATTGTCTGCCGGTAGCGACCACGCATTCAACTGAAGCACCACCGCAAATCCCCGGCTTTTGGGTGTAGAATCAAAGCGTTATGGCGATACACGAACTCATCTGCACCGAAGTGTGGGGCGGCAATGGCAACATCAATGCCGATCTCGTCATCCCCGGTTTGAAGGGGGTCATCTATTCCAACGCCTGCGGCGGAGAAAAAGGCGGCGACGTCTATTACGCGACCGCATGCTCATCCGGATTGATTGGCCGGCTCTGTCTCGCCGATGTCGCCGGCCACGGCGAACAGGTCGCGCAGATCAGCGGCTGGCTGCACGATGTCATGCGCGGCAACATGGAACGGCGCGACCCGTCCCGCGTGTTCGCCGCGATGAACAGTAAAGCCGATTCCTTCGGCTTCGAAGCGCTCACCACGGCGGTGTGCATCAACTACCACGCACTGCGCTCCGAACTTCGGTACTGCAACGCCGGCCACCCGCCCGCGCTCATCCATCGCAAGAGCGACCCTGTCTGGCGGCCGCTCGTCGTGCAGCCGGTGCCCGCGGCGAGTCTGTCCAACCTGCCGTTCGGCGTGTCGCCAAAAACGCGATACGCGTTCGCGTCGAACCCGCTCGGCGAAGGCGCGCGCCTATTCCTCTACTCGGATGGCGTCACCGAGACCATGTCGCCGACCCGCGAACTCTTTGGTGAAGAACGCCTCATCGCATCGTTGAACGAAACCGTGGCCGAGCCAATCCGCGCTGCGGCAGACCGCCTGCTCGCCGACCTTCGGGCATTCGCCCAGTCCGAGACCCTCACCCACGACGACGTGACCTTCGTCATGCTGGAAGTCGCCCCGCATGATCCCCGGCCGTTCCTGGTCCACCTTGTACAGAACCAGTTTCGCCGATTCTGGAAGCGGCTCGCGCACGCGGAGTAGCGATTTAATCGTTTTTCTATAAATACAGGAATTAAATATTGACAGTAAGCCCGTAAAACCCTAAGATTACTACCGTGAGTAGTGTCAAGACACATGCCATGCAGTACAGCGTGCTCGCAGTTGCTGCGGTCATGATCGTGGTCGCGTGCGCGGCGTACACCCTTTCTTCGAAGCCCGACGATGCCGCTACCGTCCATGCCGAGCAAGCTGAACTTGCCGAGACGGCCACAACCGTACTCGTCGAAACGCCTGTCTTGGATGGCGGAGCCGCGCTGCAATTCGCGAAGGCCTATCAGGACGGCAACTGCGACGAGATCATTCGGCTCACGGCTTGGATGTCCGATCGGTTGCGCCGTGTTGCCATTGAATCTTCCGACCCCACCGTGCTGCAGGAAGCGCGGCGCGATCTTTGCAAGAAAATTCTGACAAGACCTTTTGAGGACAACGTTCTGCGCTCGGAAGGAATCGAAGATCAGTTTGTATTCGTGCCTGGATCGCAGTTGGAGGTTGTCGCGAAAGACAAGGGCCGCACCGATCTCGGCGCGGCGGTAAGCGAGCGGGTTTGGATCCGCGTGACCTATCCGCGACGGGAGACTGCGCCCTTGGCGCCGACTTCCACCAACGGCCCCGAAATGAAGCCGGTCTACGCGTGGACGGCTGGCGTGAACATTGGTCGAGAAGACGGTGTCGTGCTGAAGGCAGGGGTCCGCGGAAATCTTGAGATTAAGGACGATTCGATTACGTTCGAATGGCCGGAAGCGTGAGGAGGACCGAATGTCACTGAAAAGTTGCCCTACATGTAAGAAGCTGTTTCACAAATTTCGGGCGGACGTATGTCCAGCGTGCGAACTACTTGAAGAAGAATATTACGAACGGGTACGCGAGCATATCTCCCAGCACACGAAACATACTGCCGAAAAAGTCAGCGAAGAAACGGCAGTACCGCTTGAATTCATACTTCGATTGATAAGATCCGGACGCGTGGAAGTAGAAGGAACTTCCATGGCAACCTGTGGCAAATGCGGCGCGCCGGCGATCAGCTCGACGAAGCGACTTTGCCAAAAATGTCTAGGTACGCTCAGCCTCGATTTCGCGAAGCAAACCCTGGAAATAGCCCCGGCAGCCCCCACGGTCAAGAAGGCGAGCACGCTCAATACCTACAGCGAAAAATAAGCGCCCTGCTACCGGATGAAGATCTGGTCCTCGGTAATCTCGTGAATCGTGCCCAACTTTTCAATCCGGCCAACATCCATCTTCGACTTGTCGCCGACAATCGTGATCAGTTTTGGCCTGCCCTTAATTTGCGCGGAATAAAACTCGGATAACATTTCGCTACTGGCGTTCAACGATTGCTCGTAGCGTTCGCGCCGCGGGTCAACTGGCAGGTTCAACCGTTCCCAGGCGCGTAGCGAATCAATCACGCCGCGAAACCCGATTCTGGAAGACGTGAAGCTGTTGATGAGCGAAGACTTCGAGATGGCGAATCGGTCTTCCGAAAGCGGCATGGCGTCGAAGATCTGAACAAACGCCTCGACCGCCTCCGGCGTTTTGTCGCTCTGCGTGCCCATTCCGCCGACCATGTAATTGTGATCGCCGACCCGCGATCCCAGCACATAGCGC
>ERZ761602.975-NODE-975-length-55888-cov-10.552702_pt1 | contig 55888 bp, 45 predicted proteins | sample MGYA00512165_ERZ761602 | MGnify/ENA primary metagenome ERZ761602 (study PRJEB28899, sample SAMN02445085) | bioreactor sludge metagenome | biome: EBPR sludge; isolation source: Thorneside wastewater treatment plant | place: Australia: Brisbane, Thorneside... | reverse complement strand
AGAAGTCGGCCGCGCTCTTGGTCTTGGCCGCGGCCCACTTGGTGATCCACAGCGTCGCGACGACGAAGATCACGAACATGCTGATGGCGGTCCAGTTGGTCGCCTGCTTCTGGGCCTGGCCGAGGTCGGCGCCGGCGGCGATCGCGGCCGCGGAGACGCCCGCCAGGGCGGCCAGCGTGGCCAGCTGGCGAAGGGGAGTGGCGAGCGGCTTCACTTGAGCACCGCCTGGTTCACTTCGTCGGTCAGCGCGTCGAACTCGCGGTTCGCGCGGCGGACGTAGATCACCGTGATCACGATCGTGAAGACGATGACGGCCAAGCCGACGGGCATGCCGACGGTCGTCACCCCGGCACCGATGCGCGTGCCGAGGAAGGGCTTGGCGAAGGCGACGAGGAGGATGAAGCCGTAGTAGACGGCCAGCATCGAGAGGGTCAGCCACCAGCCGAAGCTCGAGCGCTTGCGCTTGAGCTCCTGGTACTTCGGGTGGCTGGCAACGCGTGTTGCCAGATCGGTGTCCATGTTGTCTCCTTCGGTTCGGAGCGGTTGAGGTGCTTGCCGCACCCACCCCGACATCGTCAGGCCCGGCTCTGACCAGGCTCTGACGCGGAACCAACGTGGACTGACGCGGGGCTGAACGCTGGCTGACGGCGCGTCCGCCAGCGTCCGGCCTCGCGGGCTCTCAGAACCGGTGGCGCACGCCGACGCTGAGGTTCCTGCCCGACTTCAGGCCGCTGAGCTTGTCGTCCATCAGCGCGCCGTACAGCTCGGTGCGCTTGGACAGGTTGTGGCTGTAGCCCAGCGTCAGCGTGGTGCGCTTCGCACCCGCGTCGGGCTTGAGCTGGCCCCACTGGGCGCGCAGCACGCCGGCGGGCCCGAACGGGGCGGTCGCGCCGATGCCGGTGATCTTGTAGCCCATGCCGGTGGTGTCGTTGTCGACCTGGCCGTACTGGCCGAACAGCTTGGCCACGCCCAGGTCGTACGAGCCGGCGAGCTGCCAGGTGGTGGTGTCCGGGTCGGCCGCGCCCTTCTTGACCTTCTGCCAGGCCAGGCCGGTGCCCAGCTTGCCGCTGGCGTAACTCGCGCTCGCGCCGACGTTGCGGCCGCCGTTGCCTTCCGGGAGCGCGCCGCTGAGGACCACGCCGACGCCGCCGAAGCGCGGCAGCGCCCAACGGATCGAATCGCTCCAGCCGGTGTCGCCGGAGACCGTGCCGCTGGTGAAGTAGTGGCGGATGCTCGGCGAGAAGCCGAACGAGTCACCAAGAGCGTTGAACAGCAGCGTCTGCACGAACAGCGTGGTGGTGTTGCGGCCGATCGTCACCGTGCCGAAGGCCGGCGACTCGATGCCCACGTAGGCGTTACGGGCCCACAGCGTGTCGGCGTTGAAGCGGCCGGCCGCGCCGGTGTCGGCGCGCATGAAGCTCTCCAGCGCGTACTGGGCCTTCAGGCCGCCGCCGAGATCCTCGGTGCCGCGCACCCCCCAGTAGCTGGTCGTCATCTTGCCGCTGTCGACGCCCTTGGTCGCGGCGCCGCCGGGGGCCTGCGTGCGGCCGATGGACAGGTCGATCAGGCCGTAGAGGTTGACGGTCGACTGTGCCGATGCGGCCGTCGAGGCGGCCGCCAGCGTCAGCGACGCCCAGAGAATCCTGCTTGCTTTCATCGTCTTGTGCCTTGTCGTGGTGGTTTTCTTACCGCGGGCAGTCCTGGCCGGCGGCGTGACGATTCCACGCAAGCAACGTGCCAACTCCCACCCCGTCGACGATGGTAACGAGCAAAACCCCGCCGGCGAGCGGGCTGTCGCTGGCGCGCAACCGCGAACGCCGGCGGCGACGCGCGCCCTCAGGCGGCGTCAGGCGGCGGGACGCAGCCAGTCGAGGGCGTGCACGCCCCAGCTGGCCCCGGCGGCCAGCAGCACGATCGGGAAGGCCGTGGCCACACCCGCCGTCGCAGCGGACGCCGCGACGAACAGGCCGTCACGGGCGGCGATGCCGACGCCCAGCAGCATCAGTGCCACGGCCGGCAGCACGTTGCCGAACGGGATCGGCAGGATGATCAGGAAGGCCAGCCACGCCACCACCAGCGGGATCCAGGTGCGCGACCCGCTGGCCAGCAGCTGGTCCCAGCGCGGGCGGGCCATGCCGGTGGACAGCACGTGAACCCGGGCCAGCAGCGCCAGCACGCGTCGAGCCCAGAGCCGAGGCATCGTCAGCTTCCCGACGCGCTCGGGCAGGTCGTGCGTGTCGCGTCCGCACCACATGGTCCAGGCCAGTGCGGCGATGCCCAGGCCGAGAACGCTGCCCACCCCCGGCACCGGCAGCACGCACGGGGCCGCCAGCAGCATCAGCAGGGCACCTTGGCCGCCGGGCCCGTGGGCCTGCAGCAACTGCTCGATCGCGACGCGCTCGTCGCTGAGGCGGACGGCGGCTCGGCGCAGGCGCCAGGCAATGCGGCTCATCGTGGGGTGATCACTCGTCGTGGCGGGGGGTACCCGGGCGGGGCCTGCCGCGGCCGGCAGCGCCCGGGAAAGGTCGATGGAGTCGGCTGGCCGCGTTCGGTTCCGCGGACCCGCGGGGTCATGGGGACCGCATGTGTGACCGGATGCACGGCCGCCGCGGCCGCCCCCCGGCCCGGGCCGCCCTCACTTGACGACCAGGACCGGCACCTCCGAGCGTTCGATCGTCGACTGCGCCACCGAGCCCAGCAGCGCCGCGGTGTGTGTGCCCAGGCCCCGGGCCCCCATCACGATGAGGTCGCAGCCGAGCTCCTTCGCCAGCTCGGCGATGGTCTGCCCGGGCTGGCCGACCGCCGAGTGCTCACGCGCCGCCGAGGCCAGCGGACCGAGCGCCGCCCGCACCGGCGCCAGGGCCTTCTCGCTGTTCTCGCGGTGGTGTTCCTCGATGGTCTTGCCGGCGATGAATCGCGCCACGTCCTCGGACAGCGGGCGCTGGACGTTGACCACGTGGGTCTCCAGGGCCGGGCCGTGGCGCAGTTCCTCGCGCAGCGCGAGCAGCTGCTTCGTCGCGGCGATCGATCCGGCGGAGCCGTCCACCGCCAGGAGCACGCGGCGCGCCGGCTGGCGAACCACTTGCCGAGGGCGTAGACGAGCAGGGCACCCGCGAGGCCGGCACCGTAGCGCACGCTGTCGAGCACCTGCGGCTTGTCGGCCCCGTCGGTCGGCATCCAGCCCGCCAGGGCCGGGTCGGTCACGGCCATCGTGCCGGCGATCCAGCCCAGCAGCATGCCGCCCGCCGTGATGATCAGCGGGAAGCGATCCATCAGCTTCAGGACCAGCTGGCTGCCCCAGACGATGATGGGGATGCTCACCAGCAGGCCGAAGATCACCAGCGGCATCGTGTGGTCGCCGCCCGCGCTCTCGGCCGCGCCGGCGATCGCGATGACGTTGTCGACGCTCATCACGAGGTCGGCGACGATGACCGTCTTGACCGCGCCCCACAGCTTGTCGCTGGCCGCGATGTCGCCGTGGCCGCCGCCCTCGTCCTCGGGCAGCAGCAGCTTGACGCCGATCCACACCAGCAGCAGCGCCCCGACGATCTTCAGGAACGGGATCTGCAGCAGCGTCAGCGCGAAGAAGATCAGGATGACGCGCAGCACGATTGCGCCGGCCGTGCCCCAGATGATCCCCTTCGTGCGCTGCTGCGGGGGCAGCGAGCGGCAGGCCAGCGCGATGACGACCGCGTTGTCACCCCCGAGCAGGATGTCGATCAGGATGATCTGCCCCACGGCGATCCAGAACTCGGGCGTCGCCAGCATCTCCATCTTGTGTCTCCTCAGGCCCTCGGCGGTGCAGTTTACGTGCCGGCACCCCGCACCCGGATCGAGGGTGTCCCGCCCCCCCGATCCACCGGCGCGCGGTCGTGGGCCTGCGGCCCCCGCGGAGCACCTCACGTGCCTACGATCGATTCACCTGCACTCCACGACCGTCGGCGCCCCTCGCGCTCATCGATCCCCGCCATGTCCGCATCCCTGGTCATCGCCCCGCCGGTCAGCTTCGCGCTGGCCCACACCCCCTGGATCGTCGAGCGCGTCGCGCGCCTCGACGAGTTCCTGCGCCGCTGCGAGCGCCTGCAGCAGGCGCGGCAGGGCCCGTTCCAGCACAGCACGTGGCTGCGCAGCTGGTATGCGACGGTCATCGCGGCGCACCCGTCGGTCGAGCCTCTGCTGCTGGCTGCGCGAGCCGAGGGCGACCCGGCCGACGCGCTGCTGATGCCCCTGATCGTGCGGCGCAAGGGGCTGATGGCGATCGCCGAGGGCGCGGACCTGGGTCATGGCGTGCCGTGCGCGCCGCTGGTGCGCGACGGCCTGCAGCTCAGCGGCGGCGACCTCGGTTCGCTGCGGCGCGCGCTGCTCGAGGCGCTGGCCGGGGTCGACCTGCTGATGCTCGACCGTCTGCCCGAACGCCTCGCGGCGGGGCCCAATCCCTGGGTCCAGCTCTTCGACACCGTGCGGGCCGACAGCGTGTCGCACGGCCTGGCGCTGCCCGACGGCGCCGACATCGCGCTGCGCCTGCACGGCCCGGCCGAGGGCCTGGATCTCGAGCGCTGCTGGCGGCACTTCCACTGCGCGCCCGACGCCCGCTTCGTCAGGGCGAGCACCGCCGACGAGGGCCTCCGGCTGCTGCGGCAACTCGCGATCCTGCAGCACCGTCAGCACGCCAGGGCGACGGTGCAGGCTGCGCGACCGCCGGTGGACATCGCCGTGCACGAGGCCTTCGTTCGCGACAACCTGGCCAGCGGCCGGGCCGTGATGACGGCGCTGATGTCGCGCGACGAGATGGTCGCGGGCATGTGCAGCCTCTTCGACGGCCGCGGCCTGACCGTGCTGCGCGGCGCGAGCGGCAGTGAACGCTGGAGCTCCTGCGCGCCGCGCACGCTGCTGCTGGACCGCACGCTGCGGGCCCTGCATCCGGCGGGCTGCCGCGAACTCGACCTCGGCGTCGGCGAGGCGGCGCTGGCCGAGGTTCTCGGCGCGAGCGTGCGGCCGCTGCGCCAGGCCTGCGTGGCGCTGTCGCTGCTCGGTCAGGTCCATGCCCTGGCCTGGAAACTGCAGCGGATGCCCCGGCGCAAGGACGACGAGCTGGCGGCGGCCTGAGCCGGCTCCACGCCGGCCCGCCGCTCGTGCGCAATTGCCGGTCTGCACGGTTTGCGTGGGCCCTGCCCCCGTGCCGGGAGTGTCCGGGCGGGCCGCACGGCGCTCCAATACAGGCCCGGACATGGAGCAGCGGATGATGATGGACCAGGGCAGGGCCCTCGAGCGGCCCGATCGTGTCTTCGACGACCTGGACGAAGCGGCGGCGCGCCGCTGGGGTCGCGAGCCGCAGCGGCTGCGTCACGGCTGGCACCGCTCGGGGCTCTTCGGCCTGGACGCGCTGGCCTCGCTGATCGATCGCTATCCCGTCGAACATCACGCGATCGTCGCGACGAGCACGCGCGGCGACGGACAGCGCGTCTGGCGCGAGGGCGAGATCCGCGGGCTCGCGGGACGCCAGGTGATCGAGGCGATCGCCGAGGGCGGTCTGTGGCTGAACCTGCGCAACGTCCAGCTGGTCGACCCGGACTACGGCCGCCTGCTCGAGTCGGCCTACGCCGAGCTGCGCGCCGCGGTCCCGGGCTTCGAGCCCTCGGCGCTGCGCATGGGCATCCTGATCTCGTCGCCCCGCGCGCAGGTGCACTACCACGCGGACCTGCCGGGGCAGTCGCTGTGGCAGATCCACGGGCGCAAGCGGGTCTACGTCTACCCGCCTGCCGATCCGTACCTGCCGCAGGAGGCGCTGGAGAACATCGCCTTGTCGGGGGTCGAGGTCGACATGCCCTACCGGGCCGAGTTCGACCGCGATGCCGTCGCCCTCGACCTGCAGCCGGGCGACATGGCGCACTGGCCGCTGAACTCGCCCCATCGCGTCGACAACGAGGACTGCCTGAACATCTCGGTGACCACGGAGCACTGGACCGCCGCGATCCGGCGCTCGCAGATGGTCAACGTGGCCAACGGCGTGCTGCGTCGGCATCTGGGCCTGAAGGCGCGCGGCCGCGAGCTCGCCGGACCGGGCTTCTGGGCCAAGGCGCTGATGCAGGCCGCCTGGCGGCGGACCCCCTGGGCACGGCGCCTGCAGCGGATGTGCCGGCCGATCGACTTCCGGCTGTCGCCGCACCCGGGCCGTCGCCTCGTCGACATCCCGGCCTACTACCGCTGAGGGGTCACCGACGTGAGCGCGCATGCATTGTCGAGGCCGGCCGGCTTCACGCGGACCGGCGACCCGTGGACGGTCGAGTACGTCGACTCGATCGACCACTTCCTGAGCCTGTGCACGCGGCTGCGCCGGGGGCATGCGGAGGTCTTCCAGCAGCGCGCCTGGCTGCGCAGCTGGTATGCCTGCGTCGCGCGCCAGCCCGGCCTTCGCCCGCTGCTGCTGGCCGTGCGCCGCGAGGGCGAGCCGGGCGACGCGATGCTGCTGCCGCTGATCCTGCGCTCCGAGGGTCGTGTGCGGGTGGCCGAGTGCGCCGACCTGGGCGTGACCGACTACAACGCGCCGCTGGTGCGCGACGGCCTGGCGCTCGGCGCCGAGGACGCCGCGGTGCTCGCGCAGGCCCTGCGGCGGGCGCTGCGTGGCATCGACCTGCTGCGCCTGGACAAGCTGGTCGAGGCCTGCGGGGGACAGCCCAACCCCTGGTTGCGCCTGTTCGACAGCCTGCCCAGCCCGCTGTCCGGCCACCGGCTGCGCGTGCACGACGACTACGCCGACTGGATGGCGCACATCGGCAAGCACGCCCGCAAGGAGTTCGAGCGCAGCTGGCGGGTCTTCCAGCGCGAGCCGCAGGCACGCTTCGTGCGCGCCACCGATGTCGACGAGGGCCTGTCGCTGCTGCGCCGCATGGCGCAGCTGCAGCACGAGCGGCATGCCGGCAAGCCCGGCTACCGGCTGGCCGAGGAGGCCTACGACGGCTTCTACGAACACTACCTGCGTGCCAACCTCGACAAGGGCGGCTGCGTCGTCACGGCGCTGCTCGCCGGGGACGAGATGGTGGCCGGCCTGTTCAGCGTCCACGACGGCCGACGCCTGACGATGCTGCGCATCGCCATCGGCGGCGAACGCTGGAAATCCTGTGCGCCGGGCAAGCTGCTGCTCGAGCGCACGATCCACGCGCTGCACGCGCAGGGCTGCCGCGAGTTCGATCTGGGCATCGGCGACTACGAGCACAAGCGCGCCTTCCGCCCGAAGGCGGTGCCGCTGCACGAGTCCTGCGTGGCGCTGTCGCTGCGCGGCCTGGCGCTGCGCGCGGCCTGGCGGCTGAAGCACCTGCTGCGCCGCCAGCCGGCGCTGCGCGCCGCGGCCCGCCGCCTGCGGCAGCGGGCGCGCCCGGCCTGACGCGCGGCGCGCCGGGCGCCGCGTGGCGCCCGGCTTGCGTTCGGTCAAGCGCCGGCGGCTCGCGGGACGCGACGATGCCGCCATGGGCGCCGTTCGCGAGGCCGCGCCGGTCTTCTCCGCGCGCGGGCTGTGCAAGACCTACCGCACGGGCGAGGTCGAGGTCCGCGCGCTGCAGGACGTCGATCTGGACATCGGCCGCGGCGAGTTCATCGTGTTGCTCGGGCCCTCGGGCAGCGGGAAGTCGACGCTGCTCAACATCCTCGGCGGGCTGGACGTTCCCAGCAGCGGCGAGGTGGTCTTCGGCGACCACCGGCTGACCGGCGCCAGCGAAGCCGAGCTCACGCGCTACCGGCGCGAGCACGTCGGCTTCGTCTTCCAGTTCTACAACCTGATCCCCAGCCTGACGGTGCGCGAGAACGTCGCGCTGGTCACCGACATCGTGGCCGACCCGATGCCGGTCGACGAGGCGATCGAGCGCGTCGGGCTGGCCCCGCGCCGCGACCACTTCCCGGCGCAGCTCTCGGGGGGCGAGCAGCAGCGGGTGGCCATCGCCCGGGCCATCGTCAAGAAGCCCGAGGTGCTGCTGTGCGACGAGCCGACCGGCGCGCTGGACTACCAGACCGGCAAGCTCGTCCTCGAGGTGATCGCGGCGATCAACGAGGAGCTGGGCACCACGGCCGTGGTGATCACCCACAACGCGGCCATCGCCGGCATGGCCGACCGCGTGATCCGCCTCGGCGACGGCCGCATCGTCGGCGTCGAGCGCAACGCGCACAAGATCCGGCCCTCGGAGCTGTCCTGGTGAAGGCCCTGGACCGCAAGCTCCTGCGTGACCTGCGCCTGATGTGGAGCCAGGCGCTGACCATCGCGCTGGTCGTCGCCAGCGGCATCGGCGGCTTCCTCACCTGCCTGTCGGCGGTCGACTCGCTGGCGCTGGCGCGCGACCGCTTCTACGCGAGCGGGCGCTTCGCGGATGTCTTCGCCGGCGTCAAGCGGGCGCCCGACGCCGTCGTGCCGCTGCTGCGCGAGGTGGACGGGGTCGCCGACGTGCAGACCACCGTCGAGCAGTTCGTGCGCGTCGAGATCGAGGGCATCGACGACCCGATCGTCGGCCAGCTGATCGGGCTCGACCTGCGCAGCCCGCCGCGCATGAACCGCGTGACGCTGGCCGGCGGGCGCATGCCGCAGGCCGGCGGCCGCGGAAGCGATCACGAGGTCGAGGCCCTGGTCTCGGCCGGCTTCGCCCGGGCGCGCGGCCTGGGCCCGGGTGCACGCCTGTCGGCGACCGTCAACGGCAAGCGTCGCACGCTGGTGGTCGTCGGCATCGCGCTGTCGCCGGAGTTCATCTTCGCCGGCCTCGCCGGCATGCCCGACCTGCGCGGCTTCGGTGTCTTCTGGGTCGATCGCGAAGTCCTCGCGGCGGCCTACGACATGCGCGGCGCCTTCAACCGCGTCGCCGTGAAGCTCGCGCCGCAGGCAGCCGAGCCGGCGGTGATCGGCGAGCTGACGGCCCGGCTCGCGCGCTACGGCGGGCGCGAGGCGCACGGCCGCGGCGATCAGCCCTCGCACGCGATGCTCGACAACGAGATCAAGGAGCAGCGCGTGCTGGGCACGGTGCTGCCGTCGATCTTCCTCGGCGTCGCGGCCTTCCTGCTCAACGTCGTCGTCTCGCGGCTGGTGACCACGCAGCGCGAGCAGATCGCCGCGCTGAAGGCGCTGGGCTACCCGGACGCGAGCATTGCCGCGCACTACCTGAAGCTCGTGCTGGCGATCGTCGCGATCGGGCTGCTGCTGGGCGTGTGGATCGGCGACCGCCTCGGCACGATGTTCACCGGCCTGTACGCCGAGTTCTTCTTCTTCCCGAGCTTCGAGCACCGCATCGAGCCGTGGCTGCTGGCGGTCAGCATCGGCATCACGCTGGCCACCGCGGTGCTCGGCACGCTCAATGCGATCGTCGCCACCGTGCGCCTGGCGCCGGCCGAGGCCATGCGGCCGCCGGCGCCCGGCCGCTACCGGCGCACGCTGGTCGAGCGGCTGGGCCTCGTGCGCATCGGGCCGGCGCTGCGCATGATCCTGCGCAACATGGAGCGCCGGCCCTGGCGCACCGGGCTGTCGGTCGGCGGCGTGGCGGCGTCGGTGGCGATCGTCGTGATGGGCAACTTCTTCCGCGACGCGATCGACTTCATCGTCGACGCGCAGTTCAACGTCGCGCTGCGTGCCGACGTGATTGTCTGGATGGCCGAGCCGGTGGACGACGCGGCAGGTCTCGCGCTGTCGCGGCTGCCGGGCGTGCAGGCGGTCGAGCCCGGGCGCGACGTCCTCGTGCAGCTGGTCAAGGGCCACCGCACCGAACGCGTCGCGTTGCAGGGCTTCGCGCGCGAGCCGCAGCTGCGCCGCATCGTGGCGGCGGACCTGCGGCAGACGCGGCCGTCGCCCCACGGGCTGGTGCTGACCGACCGGCTGGCCGACAAGCTGGGCGTGCGCCCGGGCGAGGTGCTGCGCGTCGAGGTGCTCGAAGGCCGTCGCGCGGTGCTCGAGGTGCCGGTGCAGGCGACCACGCGCGAGATGATGGGTCTGAACGCCTACCTCGAGCGCGACGCGTTGAACCGGCTGCTCGGCGAGGGGCCGCTGGCGTCGCAGTTCGCCCTGCGCATCGAGAACGGCAGCGAGCCGGCGGTGCTGCGCGCCACGCGCGAGATGCCGCGCGTCGTCGGCGCCTTCAGCAAGTCGACGATGTGGCGCAACATGGAGGAGATCAGCGCGCGCAACGTGCGCATCATGAGCACGGTGCTGACGCTCTTCGCGACCGTCATCGCCATCGGCGTGGTCTACAACAACGCGCGCATCGCGCTGTCGGAGCGCACCTGGGAGCTGGCCAGCCTGCGCGTGCTGGGCTTCACGCGCGCCGAGGTCTCGGGCCTGCTGCTCGGGGAGATGGCGCTGGCCATCGCCATCGCGCTGCCGCTGGGCATGGCGCTGGGCTTCGGGCTCGTGCACCTCGTGGTCGAGCTGCTGCGCTCGGACCAGTTCAGCTTCCCGGTGGTCATCCTGCCGCGCACCTACGCGTGGGCGGCGATCGTGGTGCTGGCCGCCGGCGTCGCCAGCGCGCTGGTCGTGCGGCGGCGCATCGACCGGCTGGACATGGTGGCCGCCTTGAAGACCCGCGAGTGACGGCTGGCGAACCCCTGCAGGACATCGACGATGACACGCAAGACCTTCCTCTTCCTGGCCCTCGGCGGGGCCGCCGTGGTGGCGGCGCTGGCCTGGGCCTTCGCGCCGCGGCCCGTCGAGGTCGAGCTGGCCACGGCCGGCGAGGGGCCGTTCGAGTCGACGATCGATGAAGACGGCCGGACGCGGCTGCGCGAGCGCTTCGTCGTCTCCGCGCCCTTGTCCGGCCGGCTCGCGCGCATCGCACTGCGCGCCGGTGACACGGTCAAGGCCGGCGACGTCGTGGCCTGGCTGCAGCCGACCTATGCGCCGATGCTCGACGATCGCAGCCGGCGCGAACTCGAGTCGCGCGTGGGCACCGCGCAGGAACGCCTCAAGCTCGCCGCGTCGCGCGTCGAGCGCGGCCGCGTGTCGCTCGCGCAGGCGCAGTCCGAGCAGCAGCGCAGCGAGCCGCTGGCCGCGCAGGGCTTCGTCTCGCCGACGCAGCTGGAGAACAGCCGCCTCGCGCTGCAGGCGGCGCGGCGCGAGCTGGAGTCGGCGCAGCAGGAGCAGCGCGTGGCCGACGCGGCGCTGGCGGAGTCGCGCGCGGCCTTGTACGCCGTGCGGCAGCCCGGCACGCCGGGCGCCTCGCCACGCGACTTCGCGGTGCGCGCGCCGGTCACCGGGCGGGTGCTGCGCGTGCTGCAGGCCAGCGAGGCGGCCGTGGCCATCGGCACGCCGCTGCTCGAGCTCGGCGACACGGCACAGCTGGAAGTGGTCGTCGAGCTGCTGACCACCGACGCCCCGCAGGCCCGGCCCGGCACGGCGGTGCGCATCGAGCGCTGGGGCGGCGAGACCACGCTCGAGGGGCGCGTGCGCCTCGTCGAGCCGGCCGCGTTCACCAAGGTCTCCGCGCTCGGCGTCGAGGAGCAGCGGGTCAACGTGCTGATCGACCTGAGCAGCCCGCCGGCGCAGTGGTCGGCGCTCGGCGACGGCTATCGCGTCGGTGTGCGGCTGCTCGTGCTGCAGGTGCCGAAGGCGCTGCGCGTGCCGCTCAGCGCGGTCTTCCCGCAGCCGCAGGGCGAGGGCATGGCCGTGTTCGTCGTCGAGGGCGGCCGTGCACGGTTGAGGCCGGTCGAGATCGGCGGGCGCGGCGGTGGCTTCGCCTGGGTGCGGCAAGGCCTGTCGGCAGGCACCCCGGTCATCGTCTACCCGCCGCCGGCCGTGCGCGACGGCGTGCGCGTGGCGGCCCGCGAGGTCTGACGTCCGGCACCCCGGTCGCGCGGCGGCCGGCCCGGGCGCGCTGCGCCGCGGCCCGCCTCAGGACACCGCGCCGGCGCCGTAGCGGCCGCTCAGCAGCCGGCCGCTGGCGAAACGCTCGAAGGCGTAGGGCTGCAGCGAAACGTCGGTCGGCAGCCCGAGGGCGCACTGCGCGAGCACGCGGCCGACCGCGGGCGAGAGCTTGAAGCCGTGACCCGAGAAGCCGAAGCCGACGACCAGGCCTTCGACGCCCGGCACGCGGCCGAGCACCGGGTTCCAGTCGGGGGTCACGTCGTAGACACCGGTCCAGCTCGATGCGAGCGCGGCCTCGTCCCACCCCGGGAAACGTTCGGCGACCTGTTCGCCGATCGCGGCCACCAGGTCCATGCCGACGTCGCCCTGCGCGAGGTCCGGCTCGGCCAGCACCTCGCCGGCGATGCCTTCGCTGACCAGCATCTGCGTGCCGCCGTAGCTGCGGGCGTAGAGCATGCCCGGCGACGCGAGGTCCTTGAACACGGGCATCGAGGCCGAGTAGGGTGCAGGACCGGCCAGCGCGATCACGCGGTGGCGTTCGGCGACCAGCCGGACCTCCAGCCCGGCCCAGCGCCGCAGCTCGCCTGCCCAGATGTTCTGCACGCTGATCACCGTGCCGCAGGCCACCGGGCCGCGGTCCGTGTGCACGCCGCGCACGCGGGCGCCATCCAGCTGCAGCCCCGTGACGCTGACGCCCTCGGCGAATCGCACGCCGCGCCGGCGCGCCGCGCGCGCGAAGCCGGTCGCGGTGAGGTAGGCGTCGGCGAAGCCGGCCTGCGGCTCGAAGCCGATCAGCGCCGCGTCGTCGAAACGCGCGATCGGCAGCTGCTCGCGCGCCTGCTGGCCGTCCAGCCGCTGCACGGTGATGCCGCGCGCGGCCTGCGCGGCCAGGGCCGTCTCCAGCGCCGCGGCCTTCTCGCCTGCCGGCGCGACGATCAGGTAGCCGCAACGCACGAGGCCGGCTGTCGCCTCCGTGTCGTCGAGCACCTCGGCGAAGCGCTCGAAGACCTGCCACGAGCGCTGCGCGAGCTCGACGTTCTGCGGCACCGAGTAGTGCGTGCGCAGGATGCCGCTGCTCTGCGCGCTGGTGCCGTTGCCGATGCCCTCGCGGTCGATCACCAGCACGCTGCGTGCGCCGAGGGCGGCCAGGTTCCAGGCGACCGAGCAGCCGACGACGCCGGCGCCGATGACCACGATGTCGACGTGTCCGGGCATGTCCATGCGGACAGCATAGCGCCGGCCTCGGGGCAAGTCGCTATGGGCGAAGGCCCCGGCACGCGGCATGCTTCGTGCTTTGACCCATTCGTCGAAACTGGAGGATCCCCCCGATGACGACCCGCCGCACCTTCACCGTCCTGGCCGCCACGGCGGCGGCCGCGCTCGCGCTCGCCGGCACCGCCGCGCTCGCGCAGCAGCGCCTCTTCTTCGGCATCGCCACCGGCGGCACCGGCGGCACCTACTACCCGCTCGGCGGCATGCTCGCGCAGCTGATCTCGAACAAGGCGACGGTCGGCGGGCAGAAGATCAGCGCGACGGCCGAGGCCGCAGGCGCGTCGGTGGGCAACGCGCGGCTGCTCGGCAACAAGGAGATCGAGTCGGCCTTCGTCGCCGCCGACATCCTCGACGCCGCCTACAACGGCACCGGCCAGTTCAACGGCGGCGCGCTGAAGAACCTGCGCGCCCTGGGCGCGCTGTACCCGGAGACCGTGCAGCTGATCACGCGGGCCGATTCCGGCATCAACAGCGTGCGCGACCTGAAGGGCAAGAGCATCAGCTCCGGCGCACCGGGCTCGGGCCAGTATCAGCTGCTGACCGACCTGCTGCGCGTGCACGGCATGAGCCGCAACGACGTCAAGGAGGATTCCAGCTCGTTCACGCAGGCCGTCGACAAGATCAAGGACGGCAACCTGCACGCGACGCTGATCACCGCCGGCGTGCCCACCGCGGCGGTGACCGACTTCGCGCAGAGCCACGCGCTGAAGGTCATCCCGCTGTCCGGCCCGGAGATCGCCGAACTGCAGAAGCAGCAGCCCTACTACGCGAGCGTCCCGCTGCCGGCCAACACCTACAAGGGCCAGACCGCGGCCGTGCCGACGCTGGCCGTGATGGCGGTCTGGGCCACGCACGACGCGCTGCCGGAAAACATCGCCTACGAGGTGACCAAGGCTCTGTACGAGAACACGGCGATCATGGGCCAGGTGCACGTGCAGGGCAAGAACATCGCGCTGTCCACCGCCACCGCGGTCGGCACCGCGCCGATGCACCCCGGCGCAGCCCGCTACTTCCGCGAGAAGGGCGTCCTGAAGTGATGCGCCCGCGGCAGCCGTTCACCGCTGCCGCCGGGGTGCTGCTGGCCTGCGCCGCCGCTTCGGGGCCCGCAGGGGCGGGCGAAGCTGCCGCCGCGGCCTGCGAGCTCGTGATGACCGAGCACCGCAGCGCGCGGCCGCTCGTGCGCACGGCCATGCCCTCGCGGGCGCTGCACCTGAGCTTCGTGCACTCGGTGCTCGGCACCCCGGTCGAGGATCGCTACGTCTGGCGCGCCGGTGCCTGGCACCTCGTCGAGGAGCGCTTCGAGGGCCAGGGCTACGGCCTGCCGCATGCGGCAGGCCCCGGCGAGCGCCTCGAGCACGACGGCGCCGTCTCGCGGCTGCTGCTCGACCGCCGTGTCGAGCCGCTGCTGGTGCGCCCGCTGCCGGCGCAGCGCATGCGCGTGCGGCTCGACGACGGCCGGCAGTGGCTGCTCGGCGAGCTGGCGGCCGGCGCCGTCGAGATCCGCGCCGCCGGCTGCTGAGCGACGCGGTGGCCGCCGCGCAAGACCTGACCCCTCCCCTGGAGACCCCCGAGTGACGACGCCCGCGCCCCCCCGACCGACCCCCGACGCCGAGGTCCGGGCGACGCAGCAGGAGGACATCGACCGGCTGATCGAGCAGTTCGACCCGGAGTCGAACTTCCGGCGCCTGGTCGGCGTCTCCGCGGCAATCGTCACGGTGATCGCGGTGGGCCTGTCGGGCTGGCACTACTACACCGCGGGTTTCGGGCTGCACAACGAGATCGCGCACCGCGCGATCCACCTGTCGATCGTGCTGGGCCTGTGTTTCCTGGTCTTTCCGCGTCAGCGGCGGCTGCAGGGCCCCTGGGAGTGGATCGTCAGTGCCGGGCTGGGGCTGTTCTACATCCTGCTCGGCGTGGAGCTGCTGTCCAGCCTGAACGAGCCGGTGCCGGCCGGCGCGCAAGTCGCCTTCGTCGCGGTCCTCGTGGCGATCGCCGCGCTCGCGCTGCCGCTGAAGGTCTACGACGGCAGCCACCAGCACATCCCGTGGCGCGACTGGATCTTCGCCGCGCTGGCCTCGAGCTTCTCGCTGTACCTGCTGGTGTACTTCGACGGCATCTTCATCCAGCGCCCGGGCGTGCACACGCCGCTGGACCTGATGTTCGGCGTCATCGCGGTCGCGATGGTCATCGAGGCGACGCGGCGCACGATGGGCATCTTCCTGCCGCTGCTGGCCATCGCCGTCGTGCTGTACGGCATCTTCGGCCCGTATCTGCCCGGCGGCCTCGCGCACCGCGGCTACAGCGTACCGCGCGTCGTGGCCCACCTGTACAAGGGCACCGAGGGCATCTACGGCATCCCGGTCGGCGTGGTCGCGACCTTCGTCTTCCACTTCGTGCTCTTCGGCATCATGGCGCAGCTGACGGGCCTGGGGCAGCTGTTCGTCAACCTGGCGACGATCGCGGCAGGGCGCTACGCCGGCGGGCCCGCCAAGGTCAGCGTCGTCAGCTCGGGGCTGTTCGGCATGATCAGCGGCAGCGCGATCGCCAACACCGTGACCACCGGCGTGATGACCATCCCGCTGATGAAGAAGGTGGGCTTCCAGCCGCGTTTCGCCGGCGCGGTCGAGGCCAGCGCAAGCTGTGGCGGCCAGATCACGCCGCCGATCATGGGCGCGGCGGCCTTCATCATGGCCGAGACGCTCGGCGTGCCGTACAGCCAGCTGATCCTCGTGGCGATCGTGCCGGCGGCCTTGCACTACTTCGCGATCCTCTTCATGGTGCACCTGGAGGCCAAGCGGCTGCGACTGGCGGGCATGCCGCCCGAGGAGATCCCGTCGCTGGGCGGGGTGCTGAAGAGCTCGTGGCACCTGTTCATCCCGCTGGTCGTCATGGTCACGCTGCTGCTGATGCAGTACACGCCCTTCCTCGCCGCCTTCTGGGGCATCACGCTGACCATCGCCTGCTCTTGGATCCCGCGGCTGCTCGGGCCGGCCGGTCGTGGCATGACCGGGTTGGCGATCACGCCGCGCGCGCTGGTGCAGGGCTTCGAGATGGGTGCGAAGTCGGCGCTGGGCATCGGCGCGGCCTGCGCCTGCGTCGGCTTCGTGCTCGGCATCACCACGCTGACCGGCATGGGCTTCAAGTTCTCGGCCTTCGTCGTCGACGTGTCGGGCACCGCGGCACAGGCGGTGCTCGCGCTGGACGCCTGGAAGCTGCTGGACCCGCAGGACCTGACCATCCTCTTCGGCCTGCTGTTCACCGCGCTGGCCTGCATCATCATGGGCAGCGGCGTGCCGACGACGCCCACCTACATCATCCTGGCGAGCATCGTCGCGCCGGCGCTCGCGCAACTGGGCGTGCCGCAGCTGGCCACGCACTTCTTCGTCTTCTACTACGGCGTGCTCGCCGACGTGACCCCGCCGGTCGCGCTGGCTGCCTTTGCCGCCGCGGGCATCGCACGCAGCGAGCCGATGCGCACCGGGATGACGGCCTTCCGGCTCAGCATGGGCAAGGCGCTGGTGCCCTTCGCCTTCGTCTACACGCCGGCGCTGCTCTTCGTCGACTTCACGTGGGCGCAGTTCATCGTCTCGCTGGCCGGCTCGATCGTCGCGATCATGGGTCTCGGGGCGGCCTACACCGGCTACTTCGGCCGCCGGATCGGGCGGCCGGCCTTCGTCGCGCTGAACCTGCTGTCGCTGTCGCTGGTGTTCGGCCATGCGCTGGTGACGGCCGTCGCGGCGCCGCTGGTGCTGCTGATCCTCGCGTGGCACGGCCGCGGCTCGTGGGGCCGGGGCGGGCAGGCCTGACGCGAGGCTGCGTGCGACCGATCGGGCGAGCGGGTCGCGCGCGGCGCGGAGCGGAGCGTCGGCCACGTGCATGTGAGCGTCCGCGAGCCCCGGGCGGGCCGAGGCCAGCGGGTGCCCTTCCCCTCCATGCCCGGGGCGGGCTGCGCCCGTGCCTCCTGCCTGACTTGCGGGGAAGGGCACCCGCTGTCCTCGGCAGGCACCACCGTGGCTGTTCGACGGTCGAGGACCGCAGCGGCCGAAACGCCAAGGACGGCGGGCACCCTCCCGCGGAAGTAGAGGAGGAGGGCCGGGCGCAGCCCGGACCGGGGGACATGGAGCGGGAGGGTGCCCGACGGCCTTGGCCCGCAAACCTGTTCGAATGCCGAACGACCAGCGCCTCACAGCTCCGAACGTCAGCATGGAGCCGTCTCCGGAACAGTGACCCTCGCGTGGTCAAGTGCACGTGCCTCATCGGACACGGGCGCCGTCGGGTGCGCTTACCGGACGCCCTGGCGCCCTTGCATTCTGGGGATGGGCGGCGCTGATGCCGACCGTTAGAGTTCGCAGCCTCCCCGATGGAGCACCGATGCGCCCGCCGATGACCCTTCGCCGATCCCGGATGCTGAACCGCCTGCTGCGTCACACCTGGGAGGCCGTGGCGCCGAGCCTGCTGCTCGTCGGCCTGCTCGCGCTGGTGGCCCAGGTCGGCCGCTGGTCGTCCTGAGCACGCGAAGGGCGCGCGTCGCCCGGCACGCCCCGCAGGGGGTTCGGCACGGTGGCGACGCCGCAGCTGCCCGGAACCCCGCCGCTCAGAGCATCCGCCGGCCGAACCAGCCGGCCACGCGGCGCAGCAACCACTTCGGCACCGCGCGTCCGGCGGTCGTCGCGGCCTGGTTCACGAGGCCGGGCACGGTGACCACCTCGCCGGCCAGGCAGGCCCGGTAGCCTTCGGCGGCCACCTCGTCGACGTCGCCGATCACGAAGCCGGGCAGCTGGGCGAGCTTCGGGTTGTCGCCCGCGGCGCCGTCGAGCATCGCCGTCGCGGTGATGCCGGGGCACAGCGCGGTCACCGTCACGCCCGTGCCGCGCAGTTCCTCGGCCAGCGATTCGCTCAGCGAGAGCACGAAGGCCTTGCTCGCCGCGTAGGTGGCGAGCCCCGGCACCGGCTGGAACGCGGCGATCGACGCCACGTTCAGGATGCGTCCGCTGTTGCGCTGCAGCATGCCGGGCAGGAAGGCGGCGACCATTGCCGTCAGCGCGCTGACGTTCAGGTCGATGATGCGCTGGTGCGACGCCGCTGCGTGCGTCGAGAAGCCGCCCTGTTCGAGCACGCCGGCGTTGTTCACCAGCAGGTCCACCGGCCGCCGGCGGCGGCGCAGCGTCGCGGCCAGGTCCTGCGCGGCGCCCGGTTGTGCCAGATCGGCGGGCAGCACGTCGACGCGCACGCCGTGCGCGCCGCGCAGCTCGCCGGCCAGCGCGTGCAGCTTGTCGGCACGCCGCGCCACGAGCACCAGCGTGTGGCCGTCGCGCGCGCAGCAGCGCGCCAGGGCCTCACCGATGCCCGACGAGGCGCCGGTGATCAGGGCGGTCAGGGGGGTGGCGGCCATTGCAGCCGATTGTCACCTCAGCCATGCAGGCCGCGCTGCGGGCGCGGGACGCCCGCAGCCCTTCGGCAGGCACTCGCCCGTCCTCAAGGGACGGGCTCGTGTCCAGCCTCAGCGATTCGCGTTGGGGAAGAAGAGCTGCTCGCCGCCGATCTTGTAGCTGGCGATCGCTGCCTGCCCGGCGGGGGAGACGATCCAGTCGGCGAAGCTCTGCGCCATCGCGGTCTTCACGTGCGGGTGCTTCGCCGGGTTGACGACCATCACGCCGTACTGGTTGAAGAGCCGCTTGTCGCCCTCGACGAGGATCGCCAGCTCGCCGCGGTTCTTGAAGCTCAGCCAGGTGCCGCGGTCGGCCAGCACGTAGCCGTTCGTCGACGAGGCGATGTTCAGCGCCGGGCCCATGCCGCAGCCGCACTCCTGGTAGCCCGCGGGCTTGTTCGCGGCCATGTCGATGCCGGCCGCGCGCCAGTAGCGCAGCTCGGCGGCGTGCGTGCCGCTCTTGTCGCCGCGCGAGACGAACGGCGCCTTCGCCGCGGCGAGCTTGCCCAGCGCGGCGGTGATGTCGTGGCCCTTGGTGCCGGCAGGGTCGTTCTTCGGGCCGATCAGCACGAAGTCGTTGTACATCACCGCACGGCGCTGCAGGCCGAAGCCTTCGGCGACGAACTTCTCCTCGGCCACCTGGTCGTGCACGAAGACGACGTCGGCATCGCCGCGCCGGCCCGTGTCGAGCGCCTGGCCCGTGCCGACGGCGACGACGCGCACGTCTATGCCGGTGGCCTGCTTGAACTGCGGCAGCAGGTGGCCGAACAGGCCCGACTGCTCGGTCGAGGTCGTCGAGGCCATCACGATGAAGCGGTCCTGCGCGTGGGCAGGGGCGAGCAGCGCGGTGGCGAGAGCCAGCGCGGCGGCGAAAGTGCGGCGGTTCAGCATACGGTGGTCGAAGTCCAGGGTTCGAAGCGAGCCCGGATTCTGCTGATCGCCGCTGCGGCACGCGATATGAAGCCTCGACCATACGTGGCGCACCACGGATATTCGGGTGCGCGGCGTGCGGCGCCCCCGATGGCGGCGTGCGACTGCTTCTGGCCAGCGACTCCGGGCGCCCGCGTCGGCGCCGGTGCCGTCGGGCCCGCGCTTGCGGCGTCGCGGGCGGTGCGTGTCAACCGCGCCAGCCCAGCACCCGGGCCGGGAGGTACAGCAGCGCCTTGATGAACGCGAAGGCCGCGCCGACGACGATGCCGGCCAGCCGGAAGGGCAGCGAGAGCAGCCAGACGAAGGGCAGCACCACCAGCGCCGCCAGCGCCAGCGGCCAGGCCACCGCGAGCAGCCAGAACCAGGCGATCACGACGAGCAGCGTCTTCATGGTCGAAACCTCCCAAGGCAGCGTGTGCATCCGCTCACGGGCGGCGGCCGGTGGCCATCGTACGCCAGCGGGCAGGGATGGGGCGGGCGATGAGCCGGGCTCGGCGATCCCGGCTCACGACGGCTGCGCGAACCAGCCGGGCACCCGCTCCAGCGCGTGCCCGAGCTCGCCCAGCACCGCCGCGGCGCGGTGCAGCACCTCGGGCGGCGGCGCGCGCAGGTCGGGCACGACGACCAGCGCCATGCCGGCCGCGAGCACCGAGCGGGCGCCGTTCTCGCTGTCCTCGAAGGCCAGGCAGGTGTGCGTCTCCACCCCCAGCCGCGCCGCGGCGAGGGCGTAGATCGCGGGATCGGGCTTGCCGCGCGGCACCTCGTTGCCGCCGACGATCGTGGCGAAGTGCTCCAGCACACCCACCGCGTCCAGCCGCCGGCGCACCTCGTGCACCGCCGTCGACGAGGCCACGGCACAAGGCACGCCGCGCGAGCGCAGCACCTGCAGCAGGGCCTGCGCGCCGCTCTTCAGCGGAAACGCCGGCCGGCCCTCGGCATTCAGCAGCTGCTGCGCCGTCTCGTGCACGCGCCGCAGGTTGGCGGCGCCGCCGAGCAGCGCCTCGAGGATCGGCACCGACTCGGCCTCGGTGCGGCCGACCACGGCGGCGTAGTCCGCCTCGTCCACCTCGCGCCCGATCCCCCGCGCGGCCTCGACCCAGGCGCGCAGGATCACGCGCTCGGAATCGATCAGCAGGCCGTCCATGTCGAAGATCGCGGCGCTGTACATCGGGGGGCTTGGCGTGCGGTCGGCGGTCAGGACGTGCCATGGTAGGGCCGCAGGCGGCCGTTGCGACCTCAGCCGAAGAGCTCCGCCCGCCGCACGCAGGTGTCGCCGGCATCGCAGAGCCGGTGCAGCTGGGCGACGAGACGGCCGTGGAACGAGTGGCCGACATCCGCCAGCACGGCCTTCGCGTCGCCGAAGCGGCCGAGCTCGCGGAAGGCTTCGGCCTTCATCAGCAGCGCGTGCGGGTCGTGCGGGTCCAGCCCGTAGGCCAGCGCGAGCAGGTTGCGGCGGCAGGCGTCCGACACCGGCCGCGGCGGCCACGCGTCGCCCTGCTGTTGCGGCGCCGTCCCGTCCCACGCGCGGTACGGGTCGTTCCGCCGCCACCACGCGAGGATGCGCAGCGCGCGCTCCTCGACGCCATCCCGCGCCAGCCCCTGCTCCAGCGCGAGGTAGTGTTCCGCTTCCGAGAGTTCCCGCACCGGCGTGGCCGCGGCCCAGGCCGGGTCCGCGTCCGGCGCCCCGGCCGCGAGCACCCCGACAGGCTCGGCATCGGCCAGCCAGTAGAACCGGGCGCAGCGCGCGCAGCGCAGCACCGCGGGCGGCTGCGGCAGCATCGGCGCCTCCTCGAGGCCGTCGGTCCAGACGGTCGCCCGCAACCCGCCGCCCGGTGCCAGCGTGGCGTGACGCGCCAGCGCCCCGCAGTGCGGGCAGGCGACGATGCGATCGGGGCCGGGGAGCATCGGGGTGGGGCAGTGCGGCGGCTTGCGGCGGGCACGCTCGCGGCAGGTGGCGGCGGGCGATGTCAAGCATAGCGGCGTGGCGATCGGCGCGGGCAGCGGGCCGGGGGCGCGACAAGCGCATGTCCTGCTGGTTCGGGGGGGGCGAGGTCGCGAAGGCGTGTCGCCGGCGGCCGGGATGCTCGACGGCCACCGTACATGGGGGCCCGCAAATCCAGCGGCCGAGCCGCAACGGGCTCGACCCGTTCGCGAGCTGGTCCACAGTCGAACGGACCGTCACCTCCTCACCCGTCGCGTCCGCCGCGGCGCAGTGAGGTCTCGTGCGGCATCGGGTGCAGAACGCCGGCTTTCGCGTACAGGATGCCCGCAGACCTTCACCTCGGCCCGGAGCGTCTCATGAGTTTTACCACCCTACCAGCCGCCGCCTTCTCCTTCGGCCTCCCCCAACGCCGCACCCCATGCAACACGAACTCGAGCCGGTCCCGCTCCGGCCCCCAGTTCGGGCTGTCCTGCGTGCGCTGGTACAGCGCCTCGTAGTCCTCGACGATGCGGTCTAGCCGCTCGTGCAGCGTCAGGCTGGCGACCGCTTCGCAGAGATCCAGCGTCGTCAGGCCGATCACGGTCCGGAAGTCCGGGTCGTCGTGGTTGCGGGCGATCAGCAGCTGGCGGGTCAGGGCCAGCTCGGCGGGGTCCAGCGTCAGCGGCCGGTCACGCACCTGGGCGGCGAGGGCCGACAGGTGGTTCAGTGCGGGGTCGAACAGGTCCGGCGCGTTCGAGCGCCGGCCCTCCTCGAGCGCCCGGTGGTAGGCCTCGGCCATGCGGACGAGCAGGGCCTGCTCGTCGTCGCGCGCGGCATTGCTGCCGGCAACCGCCGCGTCGCCCGGCTCGCCGACCCGCTCGTCGCCCGGGTCGGCGGCGACGGCCTCGGGCCCGCTGTCCCCGCGCGCCGCGCGCGCCACCCTGATCGCCCGCTGGTACGTCGAGCCCACCAGGCTCCAGCGTTCGAGCGAGGGCGCCAGTGCGATCAGGCGTTCGAGCAGGCCGCGGGCTTCGCCGATCGCGGCCAGCGCGGCGGCAACGGCCTTGGCGTCGGGGCGCGGGCGCATCGCGGCGATGCGCTCCTGAGCCTGCCGGGCGAGCAGGTCGGCCAGCTGCTCGGTGGCCTTCAGTGAGGCGCTGCCGTCGCCGGCGGCCATCGCGCGGCGGTACCAGCGGATCGCGGCATCGCGGTCGCCGGCGGCGTCCCAGGCCAGGCCGAAGGCCTCGGCCACCGCGCCGATGCGGCCCCAGGCCTCGGTGAAACGGGTCTCGAGGTGGCGGATCTTCGCGCGCCGGCTCTCACGGTTGCGCCCCTGGTGACGGCACTCGACGTGGATCGTCTCCAGCGCCAGCGCCAGCGCCGGCGGCGAGGTGACGCTCGCGTACTCGTCGTCGAGCGACGCGGCCGGGGCCTGCGGGTCGCTGCCGGCGCGCTTGAGGATCCAGTCCGGGTCGCCGTAACACTGGTAGGCCGCCCAGGTGTGGCCGCCGTGCTGGCGCGCGGCCTCGCGCGCCTGTGCGGCGGCGTCGATGAACCGTTCGCCGCGCAGCAGCGCTTGGTAGAAGGTGGTCGCGAAGGACTCGGCCGCTGCGTCGTCCACGGCCCAGCCGGCCGCGACGACGCAGCGCACGCCGATCTCGATGAGCTTCTCGGCCACGCCGGCGGCGAAGCGCACGCGGTCGTAGCGCTGGGTGGCCAGCACCTGATCGCTGTGCCGCCCGGCAAGGTGGCAGCAGTTGACGAAGACCAGCTCGGGCACGACGCGCATGCTCTGGATCTCGTGCGGGCCGAGGAAGGTGCCGTCGCTGAGCACCACGCCGCGCGGGTCCTCGCCGTCCGGCGGCATGCCGTGGCCGGCGATGTGCACGATGCGCCAGGCGCGGGCCATCAGCGCGTTGATCACCGCGCGGGCGTCGGGCCCCGGCGCGCGGTCGTCGTCGGCCACCAGCGAGAGCACGTGGTCGGGCGGCAGGCCGCCGTCGCGCCGCAGCAGCCGGCGCACGGCGCGGGCCTCGGCGCGGGCGCCGGGCAGGGCGGGGAATGCCTTCGGGTCCGCCAGCGGCTCGCCGATGACCAGCACGTGCGCGTCGGGGCTGGCGTCGACCACCTGGCGACGGTGGTCCACGGTGGTCAGCGTGCGCACGAGCTTCGCGCGCACGGCCCAGGGCTGGACGGCTGTGGCGCCCGGGCTGCCGCCTTCGGTGTCCAGCAGCTCCCAGGGGATCGCTGCGGTGCCCGGGTCCAGCTGCAGCAGCATCTCGCTGGTGCCGCCGAGGAACGGGCCCAGTTCCACCGGCACCAGCAGGTTGAACAGCGTGCGGCCGATCGGTTCGTCGCGGCTGCGCTCGTTCGAGGCCTCGGCCACCAGCGAGCGCAGCAGCCGCTCCTGCACCGGCTGGCGGATCTGCTCGGTGCGGGCGCGCTTGCGCGTGTCCACGGTGTACTCGACGAGGGCCTCGCCCTTCGGCCCGCTGGCGCCCAGCGCGCGGATGTAGTCGTAGCTGGTGCCGCGGTAGCCGCCGTCCAGCGGCCGGCGCAGCGCCCCGGGGCCAAAGCTCAGCCGGTCGGCCAGCGCGTAGGCGCCGGGGGTGGACTCGGCCTGCAGCTTCAGCGCCCGCCAGGCCTCGGCCGCACGGTCCAGGTACAGCTCGACGAGCAGCAGGTGGCGCACGCGCGGCCAGCGACGCACGGCGCGCCCCGGCGCGAGCACCTGGCCGCGCCCGCCACGGCCGGTCTCCACGGCTTCGAGCCGGGTGTTCAGCTCGGCGAGGGCCTGGTCGGCCTCGCGCACGCCCTGCGCGATGCACTGCGCCGCGGTGCCCACGGTGATGCCGGCACCGCCGCTGCCCAGCAGCGTCGCGGCCAGTTCGAAGCCCGGCTCGTCGTGTGCGGGCTGCTCGTGGCGGCGCTGCGCCAGCGCGAGCACGCCCATGCGCACCGTGTAGCTCAGCTCGCTCGGGCGCAGGTTGCCCTCGGTGCCCAGACCGACGACGATGACCGACTCCGGCCGCGGCGCGCCGAACGGGTTGGCGCGGTTGCCGCCGGCATTGGCGAAGAACTGGTGCGTGCCCGCGGCATCGGGGTACTGCCGCAGGTCCAGCGAGTCCTTCATCGTGCCGCCGATCAGCTCGTCGACCACGCGTTCGGTGCCGGTGAGGTGCGTCGTTCGATAGTGGCCCAGCATCAGCGGCTGGCGCACGAAGCTCAGGTCCCCGTTGTGCACGCTGACGCGCAGCGCGGCGGTCTCGGCGCCGCGCGGCGCCTCGGCGCGCGGCAGCAGCAGCGGGTGGCGCAGCTCGATGTCCGGCGGTGGCGCGGCGCCGCTGCGGTCGCGCGACGGGCGGCTGCGCGTGTGCGCGACGGCCGGCTCGCGCGGCGGCTCGCCGCCGCGCGTTGCCCCGGCGGCCGGCACGCTCTTCAGCTTCGCGGTCGTGCCTTGTTCCAGCAGCTCGAGGAAGGCGTCGAAGTACTCGCTCGCGTCGGGCAGGCTGCCGTGCTCGACCGGGATCTGCCAGGTGCGCACGCCGGGTAGCAGCGCGTTCGCGTGCGGCACGCGGCCGTCGCCGGCCTCGCTGGCGTCTAGGTAGACCAGGCCTTCGGCGCCTAGCTCGAAGCCGTCCGGCGTGGACCTGGCGTGGCCGAGCACCAGCGCGAGCCGGTCGCTCCAGCGCGGCAGCTCGTGGTCGCGCTGGGCGTCCAGCCGTTCGCGCAGCGCGACGGCCTGGTCCAGCACCGCCTGCGGCGGCACGCCCCAGCGGTAAATGGCGAGCTGGCGCTCGTCGCGGTGCCAGGCGTTGGCGGCCTCGAGGCGCCGGACGTCCTCGTCGGCGATCGACCGCCACGTGGCTTCGCGGCACAGGCCGCGCGGGTCGTCGCGCCGCAGGCCGGCCTGCAGCTGCAGGAAGCCCGGGAAACACGCCATCAGCTGGCGCGCCGCGTGGTCCTGGAACGGCGCGCCGAAGGCCGCCAGCGTGTTGCCGAAGCCGTCGTCGCCCGACAGGCACTGCATCGGCGCCCACGAGCCGTCGTTGGGCGTGCCCAGCATCAGCAGCCGCGCCTTCGGATGCGCCATCAGCCGCGACCAGACCTCCGGGCACTCGAGCTGCATCGTGCGCGCCAGCAGGCCGCCCATCGAGTGCGCGACGATGCGCACCGGCTGCCCGCTGCGCTCGCGCGCGACGAGCTGCCCGAGCACCGCGTCGCCCAGGCGCCGGGCCTCGTCCTCCAGCGGCCGGCGCCAGTCGAACGCGAACTCGATCACCTGGTGCGTCTTCGCGAGGACGTCCATCAGGTCCTCGTAGATCAGGCCGATGGCGCCGTCCGGCTGGACGCGCCGCGTGTCGTCCGGATAGGCGAGCCGCGCGAGCCCGTTCACCAGCCGCCAGCCGAGCCAGATGCGCCGGTCGTCGACCTTCAGGTGGCTGCCCAGGATGCCGGGCAACACGAAGACGGCCGGCTTGTCGGCGGCCACCCGCCCGTCGTCGGCCGCCTCGCGCCGCGCCGCGCGAGCGCCGCTGGCCGATTCGCCGGCCTGCGACAGAGGCCCGATCAGCCGGTAGCCCGCGGGCTGGTCCTGCGTCAGCGCGGCGACGACGGCCGAGGCCGTCGTGTCGTTGCCGAAGTAGTTGAAGTGGGTGACCTTGCCGCCGCGGTCGAGCACGAAGCTGGCGCCGGCGCGCCGCGGCACGCCGCCGTACATCGAGCGCGTCTGCACGACCAGGTCGTGGTCGGTCCAGTAGAACGCGTCGGTGACCAGGGTCTTCAGCCACGAGCCGATCGAGTCGCCCTCCAGGTCGCCGGCCACCACGCGCAGCTGGCCGTCCACCGGCGCCTCGGCCGCGTGCAGCCAGCGGATCAGCGGGCTGTCGGGCACCATCGCCGCCAGGCCGGGCAGCAGCCGCGGGTCGGCCCGCCGCTGGGCGACGCCGGCGAGGAAGTCGACGAAGGCCGGTGCCACCGGCACCTGCGCGAGGCCCATCGCCCACTGCAGGATCGACAGGTAGGCGTCGAGCCGCTGGCTGGCCAGCAGCGTGCCGCGCGCCGGGCAGGCGACGCGCACGATGCGCTCGATCGTGATCCGGCGCGCGCGCAGCTCGCCGATCAGCCGCTCCAGCGCGGCCTTCTGCGTGTCCAGCGCCCGGCGCACCTCGGCGCGGCCGGCGGCGTCGAGCTCCCGCGTGAAGGACGCGGGCAGGTTCTCCAGGGTGAACAGCTCGCGTGCCGCCTCGTCCAGGCCGTCGAGCGCCGCCGCGCGCGCCAGCACCTCGGCGACCAGGCCGCCGCGCGAGTGGGTCAGCAGGTGCAGCCGGGCGCCCGGCGGCGTGGCCTGCACGAGGGTCAGCGCGTTCTCGATCGGGCTGCGGCGCAGCGTCGCGTGGTCCAGCGCGTAGACCGCGTCGCGGTAGTGCCGGAACAGCGCGCGCACGCGATGCGTCTGCGTCTGCCAGAGCTTGCCGAAGCCGCTCTCCGTGGTCGAGAAGGTGCCGTGCACGAAGACCAGCGTCGGCCCGCCGTCGGGCGCCGGAGGCATCGTGCCGGCGACCGGCGTGCAGCCTTTCAGCGGCGGCAGGTGTTCGGCGTCGAGCGCGTAGACGCCCTCGACGACCTGGTCGTCGACCCTGGCACCGATCCGGCTGGCCACCCAGTCCTGCGCCAGGTCCTCGGCCGGCCCGCTGATGACCTCGACCAGCGACAGCAGCACGTCGCCGAGGAAGCCGCGCGGCGCGCCGCGGGTGGCGACGGCGCCGGCCTCGAGGTCCGACCAGCGCAGTTCGGCCGGGACCTCGACAACCTCTGCGTCCGCAGCGGGTTCGCCCGTCGAGCCGCCCGCCGCCCCGGCGCGCGTGGCCGGGGCCGCGCCGGACGCCCCGGCGCGTGCAGCCCGCGCATCTCCCGACAGACCGGCCGGTGCGTCGCGCCGCCGATCGCCCTGGGCACGCAGCAGGTCGCGCGCCGACTCGGGGTGCAGCACCAGCGCCGGGCCGCCGGCCAGGTGCAACACGACCACGTCCTCGCCCGGCACGGCCTGCACACGCTCGAGGCGCCCGCCGTCGCGGCGGATGCCCACGCGCACGGCGGCCTTGACGCGGCCGCGCAGGCCGAGGGCCGCGCCGCTGGCGGTGCCGGCAGGCGCATCGAAGCGGGCAGCCGCCCGGGTCGCCGCACCGCCTGCTCCGCCGGTGGCGCTGCTGGCCGCGCCCGCCGTGACATCGGCGGCTTCCCAGCTGTGGGTGCCGGCGACGAGTTCACCCGGGATCACGAAGGTAATGGCAGCGGGGCGGCGCGGTTGGGGCATGGGGTCGATCCTCGTCTGGGCGTCGCCGGGTCGGGGGGCGCGGCGGGTGATGGCTTCGTGCGGGCAACGGGGTTCATCGGGAACGAATTGCCGATGCGCGGGACGGCCGCCGCGCCCGTGCGGGCAGCCGTGTGTTCGCGTCGGCAAGCTCACCCGGCGAGCCGCTCCGGGTGCCGCCGCGGCCTCGTTCCCTCCCGGGCGCGAGCATCGCCCGGACGGCGGTGCGAATCAAGTGCCCGCACTGCGCGACGACCTGTTCCGCACGCCCGACGAGATCCGCGAAGGCGTGCAGCTGGCGTTGCGGCCGCTGGTCGGGACGTAGCCCCCCCAAGCCGCCGGCCGCCGCACCCCTTCAGCTTCCGCCCGCACGGCCGAAACAGCGTGTCATGCGACCTGATCCGGATGCCCCTGAGCTGCAGGCAGCCCCGCTGCAGAGCCTGCTGTCCCGATGTGCCGGCCTCGTGGCCCTGTTCGACCCGGACGACCGGCTGCACTGGGCCAACGCCGCGTGGCGGGAGGTGTTCGGCGTGGCGCCGGACGCCAGCCCGACCTGGGACGAGCTGATGCGTGCCGCCCACCAGGCGGGCACGGGCTGGCGGTTCGACGGGCCGCAGGCCGAGCGTGAGATGGCCGACGCGGCTGCCGAGCGCCGCGCCCGGACGCCGTCGCGCACCTTCGAGCGCGGCCTGGTCGACGGGCGCTCGCTGCTGATGACGCACACCTGCGACGCGCGAGGCTGGCTGCTGGAAGTCGGCCTGGACCTGTCGCAGCGCCCGGCCCGGGTGCCCGACGGGCGCCTGGCCTCCAGCCCGGCGACGGATGCTGGCGCGGACGACCCGGTCACCGGCGTGCCGACGCGCGAGACCGCGCTGGCGCGACTGGCGACCGCGCTGGCCGATGCCGCGCGCCCGACCTGCGTGGCCCTGGTCGACGTGGACCAGACGGAGCGGATCAACGCCCGCTACGGCCAGGCGGCCGGCGACCAGGTGTTGCGCGACTTCGCACGGCACCTGCGCGACCGCGTGCGCCGCGACGACGCCTGCGGCAGGATCGGCGGCGACGGCTTCCTGGTGATGCTGCATGGCGTGTCGCTGGAACAGGCCGAGGACGCGCTGAACCGCCTGTGCGCCGAGGCCCGCGAGTCCCAGCCGCTGCCGGCCGTGCCGTACTTCCGCTACAGCGTCAGCGCCGGCCTGGTGCAGGCGCTGCCGGGCGAGGCCCGCGAGGCCGTGCTGGCCCGTGCCGACGCCGCGCTGCGCGCTGCCAAGCACGCGGGGCGCGACCGCTGCATCGTGCATCGCTCGGCGCCGGCGGCACCCGATGCGGACCGGCCTGCCCCCAACGCTTGACGCCATCGGAGGTCCCGGCGCGCTCGCTGCCGGGATGGCGACGACCGGCGCTGCGTGCCCTTCGGGCCGCGTCCTGACTTCCTCCTTCCCTGCGGGGCATCCGTAACCGGATGTCAGCGCTCCAAGGGCCACCCCCAATCGGCCGTCGTCGCGCTTTCCGATAGCCTGCGGGGCTTCCCATCCTCGGCGGCGCCGGGCCGACGACGGATGGCGCGTCAAGGAGCCTCCCGCATGGCCGAGCCCTCACCCCTGCGCCTGCACGTCCCCGAGCCCTCGGGCCGGCCGGGCCACTCGACGGACTTCTCGTTTCTCCACGTCTCGCCGGCGGGCAGCGTGCGCCGCCCGCCGGTGGACACCAGCCACTTCGACACGCAGGACCTGGCCTACGCGCTGATCCGCGTGCTCGACGAGGGGGGCCGGGCGGTCGGCCCCTGGGCGCCGCAGCTCGACGCGGTGACGCTGCGCCGCGGCCTGCGCGCGATGATGAAGACGCGCCTCTTCGACGCGCGCATGCTGATTGCGCAGCGGCAGAAGAAGCTCTCGTTCTACATGCAGTGCCTCGGCGAGGAGGCCATCGCCATCGCGCACTCGTTCGCGCTGCAGCCGGGCGACATGTGCTTCCCCACGTACCGCCAGCAGGGCCTGCTGCTGGCGCGCGACGACGTCTCGATGGTCGAGCTGATGTGCCAGCTGATGAGCAACGAGCTCGACCCGATCAAGGGCCGGCAGCTGCCGGTCATGTACTCGTACAAGCGCGCCGGCTTCTTCTCGATCTCGGGCAACCTCGCGACGCAGTTCCCGCAGGCGGTGGGCTGGGCGATGGCCTCGGCGATAGCCGGCGACACGAAGATCGCCTCCGGCTGGATCGGCGACGGCTCCACCGCCGAGAGCGACTTCCACACCGCGCTGACCTTCGCCCACGTCTACCGCGCGCCGGTGATCCTGAACGTGGTCAACAACCAGTGGGCGATCTCGTCGTTCCAGGCGATCGCCGGGGGCGAGTCGACCACCTTCGCGGCGCGCGGCGTCGGTTGCGGCATCGCCAGCCTGCGCGTCGACGGCAACGACTTCCTCGCCGTGTACGCCGCGTCGCGCTGGGCCGCCGAGCGGGCGCGCGGCAACCTCGGGCCGACGCTGATCGAGTGGGTGAGCTACCGCGCCGGCGCGCACTCCACCTCCGACGACCCGTCCAAGTACCGTCCCGCCGACGACTGGCAGCGTTTCCCGCTCGGCGACCCGATCGTGCGGCTGAAGGCGCACCTGATCGGGCTGGGCGAGTGGTCCGAGGCCCAGCACGAGCAGGCACGGCAGGAACTCGAGGCCGAGGTCGCCGCGGCGCAGAAGGAGGCCGAGAGCCACGGCACGCTGCTCGACGGCCACATCCCGAGCCCGGCGACGATGTTCGACGACGTCTTCGAGCGCATGCCCTGGCACCTGCGGCTGCAGCGCCAGCAACTGGGGGTCTGAGGCGATGGACGACCCGAACGCGATCCCCGCCACGGCCGGCAACGCCGTGCCGATGACGATGATCCAGGCGCTGCGCTCGGCGCTGGACGTCTCGATGGCCCGCGACGACAAGGTCGTCGTCTTCGGCGAGGACGTCGGCTACTTCGGCGGCGTCTTCCGCGTCACCGAGGGCCTGCAGGCCAAGTACGGCCCCTCGCGCTGCTTCGACACGCCGATCAACGAGAGCGGCATCGTCGGCATCGCGGTGGGGATGGGGGCCTACGGGCTGCGGCCGGTGGCCGAGATCCAGTTCGCCGACTACTTCTACCCCGGCGCGGACCAGATCATCTCGGAGGCCGCGCGGCTGCGCTACCGCTCGGTGGGCGACTTCACCGCGCCGATCACCATCCGCATGCCCTGCGGCGGCGGCATCTACGGCGGGCAGACGCACAGCCAGAGCCCCGAGGCGCTCTTCACCCACGTCTGCGGGCTGCGCACGGTGATGCCGAGCAACCCGGTCGACGCGAAGGGGCTGCTGATCTCGGCGATCGAGTGCAACGACCCGGTGATCTTCCTCGAGCCCAAGCGCCTGTACAACGGCCCCTTCGACGGCCACCACGACCGGCCGGTGGTGCCATGGTCGAAGCACCCGCTGGGCAGGGTGCCCGAGGGCCACTACACCGTGCCGCTGGAGAAGGCAGCGGTCTTCCGCCCGGGCAAGGCGGTCACCGTGATCACCTACGGCACGATGGTCTGGGTCAGCGCCTGCGCGGCCGAGGAGACCGGCATCGACGCCGAGGTCATCGACCTGCGCTCGCTGTGGCCGCTGGACCTCGAGGCCATCGTCGCCTCGGTCCGGCGCACCGGGCGCTGCGTGATCGTGCACGAGGCCACGCGCACCAGCGGCTTCGGCGCCGAGCTCACCGCGCTGGTCCAGGAGCACTGCTTCCACTGGCTCGAGGCCCCGATCGAGCGCGTCACGGGGTGGGACACGCCGTACCCGCACGCGCAGGAGTGGGACTACTTCCCCGGCCCGGCCCGCGTCGGCGCGGCGCTGAAGCGCGCGATGGAGGCATGATGGGCACGTACGTGATCAAGATGCCCGACATCGGCGAAGGCATCGCCGAGGTCGAACTCGTCGCCTGGCACGTGCAGCCCGGCGACCTGGTCGGCGAGGACCAGGTGCTCGCCGACGTGATGACCGACAAGGCCACCGTCGAGATCCCGTCGCCGGTGCGCGGCACCGTGCTCGCGCTCGGCGGAGCGGTCGGGCAGGTGATGGCCGTCGGCAGCGAGTTGATCCGGCTGGAGGTGGAGGGCGAGGGCAACGTGAAGGCCGGCGCGTCCGCGCCGCAGGGAACCGGGGCCACCCCGGTCCGGGGCTCCGCATCGTCGACGGCATCGCCGGGGATTGAGTCGCCGGCGATGGGGGCGGCAGCGCTGCCGGCTCCGCCGAGCGGTTCCCGGGCGGCGACGACGGGTGAGGGGCCCGGCGTGCCGCAGGGCGCACGCGCACCGAGCCCGGATCGGCAAAGGCGGGCAGACGACGCCGTGGCGCGGGCCGCCGTACCGGCCACCGTCTCCACGCGCGGCGCTGCGCCTCCCGCGCTGCGCGCCCCTGGCGAGCGCCCGCTTGCGTCGCCGGCGGTCCGCCGCCGCGCCTGGGAACTCGGCCTCGAGCTGCAGGTCGTGCCGGGCAGCGGCCCGGCCGGGCGCATCACGCACGCCGACCTCGACGCCTACGTCGCCACGCGCGGCCAGCCCGTGGCCGGCGCGCAGGGGCCACGCCTGGCCGAGCGGCACGACGAGGAGCTCGTGCCGGTCATCGGGCTGCGCCGGCGCATCGCGCAGAAGATGCAGGAGGCCAAGCGCCGCATCCCGCACTTCAGCTACGTCGAGGAGGTCGACGTCACCGAGCTCGAGACGCTGCGCGCGCAGCTCAACGCGCGCCACGGCGAGGCCCGCGGCAGGCTGACCGTGCTGCCGCTGATCGTGCGCGCGATCGTGCTCGCGGTGCGCGAGGTCCCGCAGGTCAACGCGCGTTTCGACGACGAGGCCGGATCGGTCACGCGTTTCGGTGCGGTGCACGTCGGCATCGCGACGCAGACCGAGGGCGGCCTCGTCGTGCCGGTGCTGCGCCACGCCGAGGCGCGCGACCTGTGGCAGACCGCCGCCGAGATCGCGCGTCTGGCCGACGCGGCGCGCACCGGCAAGGCCGCGCGCGACGAACTGGCCGGCTCGACGATCACCGTCACCAGCCTGGGCCCGCTCGGCGGCATCGTCACGACCCCGGTGATCAACCACCCGGAGGTCGCGATCGTCGGCGTCAACCGCATCGTCGAGCGGCCCGTGATGCGGCAGGGTCAGGTCGTCGGCCGCCTGCTGATGAACCTGTCGTCGTCGTTCGACCACCGGGTCGTCGACGGCATGGACGCGGCGCGTTTCGTGCAGGCCGTGCGCGCGCTGCTCGAGGCGCCGGCCCTGATGTTCGTCGAACCCGCTTGAGAGGCGCGCGATGAAGGAGTCCCCCACCACGCTGCTCGTGATCGGCGGCGGCCCCGGCGGCTACGTGGCCGCGATCCGCGCCGCCCGGCTCGGCGTGCGCACGACGCTCGTCGAGGGCGAGGCGCTCGGCGGCACCTGCCTGAACATCGGCTGCATCCCGTCGAAGGCGCTGATCCACGCCGCGCAGGCCTTCGAGCAGGCGCGCCAATGGGCCGAGGGCTCGCCGCTGGGCGTGCGCGTGGCCCAGCCGTCGCTGGACCTCGCGCAGACCGTGCGCTGGAAGGACGGCATCGTCGGCCGGCTGACCGGCGGCGTCGCGTCGCTGCTGCGCAAGGCGGGCGTGCGCGTGATCGCCGGCCGGGCGACCCTCGTCGACGGCAAGACCGTCGACGTGCGCGACGCCAACGGCGAGGTTCAGCGGCTGCGCTGCGAGCACCTGCTGCTGGCCGCCGGGTCGAGGCCGATCGAGCTGCCGGGCCTGCCCTTCGGCGGCCCGGTGATCTCGTCGACCGAGGCGCTGTCGCCGGCGGACCTGCCGAAGCGCCTGGTCGTCGTCGGCGCGGGCTACATCGGGCTCGAGCTCGGCATCGCCTACCGCAAGCTCGGCGTCGAGGTCGCCGTCGTCGAGGCCACCGAGCGCGTGCTGCCGGCCTACGACGAGGAGCTGACCCGCCCCGTGCTGGCGTCGCTGAAGCGGCTGGGCGTCGTGCTGCACCTGGGCTGCAGCGTGCAGGGGCTGACCGACGACGGCCGTGCGCTGAGCGTGCGCAGCGCGATGGCCGACGAATTCGCGCTGCCGGCCGACCGCGTGCTGGTGGCCGTCGGCCGTCGCCCCGCCAGCGACGGCTGGGGGCTGGAGTCGCTGCAGCTGGACATGGCCGGCCGCGCGGTCAGGATCGACGACCAGTGCCGCACGTCGATGCGCAACGTCTGGGCCATCGGCGACCTGACCGGCGACCCGATGCTCGCGCACCGCGCGATGGCGCAGGGCGAGATGGTGGCCGAACTGATCAGCGGCGCGAAGCGCCGCTGGATGCCGGCGGCGATCCCGGCGATCTGCTTCACCGACCCGGAGGTGGTCGTCGCGGGGCCGTCGCCGGCCGACGCCGAGGCCGCGGGCATCGACGCGGTGCATGCGCACTTCCCGTTCTCGGCGAACGGCCGCGCGATGACGCTGGAATCCACCGAAGGCTTCGTGCGCGTGGTCGCGCGGCGCGACAACCACCTGATCCTGGGCTGGCAGGCCGTGGGCCACGCGGTGTCCGAACTCGCCGCGGCCTTCGCGCAGTCGATCGAGATGGGCGCGCGGCTCGAGGACGTCGCCGGCACCATCCACGCCCACCCGACGCTCGGCGAGGCGGTGCAGGAGGCGGCGATGCGGGCGCTGGGGCACGCGCTGCACGTCTGAGCGCGGCGGGATCTGGAGCCGCCGCGCGGCGCCGCGCTTGTCCACCGCCGGTCCACAGCGGCTGCACAGGCGCTCCACCGGGCTCGAGGGTTTTCTGCGCCGGTTTTCCACCCGCCGTTCAGGACTTGCCCACTGTCACCGGGCCAGTTGTCCACAGGACGTACTCCGGGAATCGGCCCCGCATCAGCGGCCCGTCCACAGCCTGCGCACAAGCCGTCCGCAGGATTCCCCAGGCCGCGCGCCCGGCAGCCGGGCGTGCCTGCGGGCCTTGTGGTCTCCTCAGGCGGCGCGTTCCGCCGCGAAGGCCGCGGCCTGCCGGGCGAGCGCCGTGATGGCCGGCCAGTCGCGCGCGGCGACGAGCGCCGGCGGCGTCACCCAGCTGCCGCCGACCGTGGGACAGCTCTTCAGCGCCAGGTAGCGCGGGATGTGCTCGGGCTTGATGCCGCCGGTCGCGCAGAAACGCGCGCGCAGGAACACCGCCTGCAGTTGCTCGATCTGCGTCACCCCCAGCAGCCCGTTGGCCGGGAAGAGCTTCAGCGCCTCGTAGCCGCAGGCCATCGCCTGCATCACCTCGCTGGCCGTCCAGACGCCGGGCAGCAGTGGCAGCTCCAGGCGGACGGCGGCGTGCAGCAGGTCCGGCGTCAGGCCCGGCGAGACGCCGAACTGCGCGCCGGCATCGAGCGCGCGCTGCACGTCGGCTGCGCCGAGCAGCGTGCCGGCGCCGATGGTCGCCTCCGGCACCGCACGGCGCATCGCGGTGATCCCGTCGAGCGCCGCCGGCGTGCGCAGCAGCACCTCGAAGATCCGCACGCCGCCGTCGACCAGCGCCCGCGCGACACTGGGCGCGGTGTCGGCATCGTGGATCCAGACGATCGGCATCACCGGCATCTGCGGCAGCAGCTCGAGCATCGCTTGGGCGGACTTGTGCATCGGGGACTCCGGGCGGGGGGATGGGGCGGGACTGTAAAGCCTGCGCAGCCCCGGCGGTGCGCTGCGGCGGGTCTACAGTCGGGGCCTGTTTCGCTGCCGGGAGCCCGACGACATGTTGCGCACGATCAGGCGGCTGCTTTCCGCCATGCTGGTCCTGGCCGCGCTCGCGGTCGGCGCGAGCACGTGGTTCTATGCCAGCTGGGCGCCGAAGGACCCGCCGGTCACGCCCGATCCGGCCGCCGCGGCCTGGTTCGCCGACGACTACGCGGCTGCACGCCGGGACTTCCTCGCACGCGGCGATGCGATCGCCGCGCGGCTGTCCGGCGTCGAGCGCTTCGCGCTGGCCGTGCCCAGCCGCAGCGGCCTGCAGGGACTGAGCGTCGATGCGCTGTACGTGCCGGCTCAGGTGGCGCCGAAGCGGCTGCTCGTGATCTCCAGCGGCGTGCACGGCGTCGAGGGGCCGACGGGCAGCGCGGTGATGCGCCTGTTCATGGCCGAGTTCACGAGCGCCGAGGCGCTCGCCGAGACGGGTGTGCTGTTCCTGCACACCCTCAACCCTTACGGCTTCGCCACCGGCCGGCGCTTCACCGAGAACAACGTCGACCTGAACCGCAACGCCTCGACGAGCGACGCGCTGTACCGCACCGTCAACGCGGGCTACCCGCTGGTCGACGCGGTGATCAACCCGCAGGGTCCGGCCGACACCGGATCGCTGGCCAACCGGTTGTTCCACCTGCGCGCGGTGGCGCTGATCGCGCGGCACGGGATGCGCACGCTGCGCCAGGCCGTGCTGCAGGGGCAGTACCAGGTGCCGCGGGGCATCTACTACGGGGGGCAGGCGCTCGAGCCTCAGCTGGCGGCGCTGGCGCCGAAGCTGCAGGCGATCCTCGAGGCTTATCCCCTGTCGATGTCGCTGGACCTGCACACGGGCTACGGTGCCCGCGGCAGGCTGCACCTGTTCTTCGACCCGCCGAAGGACCCGCGCGTGCGGGAGCGGCTCGAGGCCGTCTTCGCCGGCCAGGCGATCGACTGGGGGTCCGGCGCCGACTTCTACACTGTCACCGGCGACGTCGTCGGCTGGATCGGCTCGCTGCGCCGCAGCGGCCTGCACCTGCCTGCGGTGTTCGAGTACGGCACGATGGACAGCCAGACCACGCTGGGTTCGATCCGATCGCTGCACGTCACGCTGCTCGAGAACCAGGGCGTGCAACACGGCTACGCCAGTCCCGGTGACGAGGCGCGGATCCGCCGCGACTACCAGGAGATGTTCAACCCGTCGTCGCCGGCCTGGCGCACCCAGGTCATCACCGACAGCCGGGCGATGCTGCGCGCGGTGATGGACAACCTGCCGCGCGTGGCGCCGCCTTGAGCGCCGCGAGCGCTCAGCGCGGGCGCAGCAGGCCTTGCTCGAGGACGAGTCGTGCCGTCAGCTCGGCGGCGAGCGCCTGGCCTCGGTCGCTCCAGTGGTCGTCCCGGCGGCGGTAGTACGTGGCCGTGTCGCCCGCGGTGAACGCGGCGTACAGGTCCACGCAGGGCACGCCGTGCGCACGCGCTGCCTCGAGCAGCGGCCCCACCAGGGCGTCGCGCCGGTAGCGCGGATGGCGTGCCGCGTCGACGTTCAGCAAGTCGTTGTCGGGCAGCGCGTCGATCGGCGACGGGATCACCACCAGCGCGAGCCGGGATCCGCCGCGGGTGGCGGTGGCCTTCATCTGCGCGATGACCTCGCTCATCAGCCGGACCTTGTGGCGGGCCGATGCGCCGTCCGGCTCGAGGGCGATGTCGGCGTCCCAGTAGTCGTTGAGCAGGTTGGTGACCGTGGGCGAGGGGTCGCCGCGCCAGTCGTCGGCGGCGGCCTTCAGGAAGTCCTCGGGCGTGTTCGCCGACTGCCGGCGCCCCTGCAGGCCGAGCCACGCGCGGCTGGCCACCCGCATGACCATCGGGCTGCGGATGGCGCTGTCGAAACCCCGGCGCAGGCCGGGTGCGAGTGTGCTGTCGCGTCGGACGAGCCGGCCTTGCGGATCGAGCGTGAACAGCTTGTTGCGGATCAGGTCGCCGTAGTCGTTGCTCGCGAAGACCACCATCACGACCAGCTCGGGCCGCAGGGTGGCGATCTCGTGCTGCAGCCGCAGGGCCGCCTGGTCGGGGCCGTAGCCGGAGACGCCGGCGTTGACCGCCTCCACCGGCAGGCCGCGCGCGCCGAGCTGGCGCGCGAGCTGCACCGGGAAGGTCTTCTCGGTCGCGCTGAACTCGGCGATGACGTTCGAGTCGCCGTAGACGACCACCCGCGGGCGCGTGTGTGCGGGATCGAGCTCGTCGCCCCGGTAGCCGGCCTGGTTGATGCGCACCAGCACCTTGCCCCCGCCGTTGGCCGGATCGACGTCGAAGTAATGCGCGGCACCGGGAATCGGCTTGTAGTGGAGCAGCGGGTCGTGCGCCAGGATCGGCGCGAAGTGCTCGGCTGCCGCCAGGCGCAGCGCGACCTCGGCCATCCCGAGGGTGACGAGGATCGAGGCGAAGCCCAGCGCCAGCCGGCCCCAGAGCCGCGGCACGAACGAGGCACCGAAGGCCGCGAGCCCTGCGGCGAGCAGCGCCGCCTGGCGCGCGCCGAACTGCGGCACGCCGCCGAGCCGGTCCATCACCAGGGCGGCTGCGGCGAGCGACAGCCCACCCAGTGCCAGCAGGATGCGGATCGTCCTGCGCCGCTGTTCCGTCACCTCCAACCTCCCGAGCGCGTGCGCCGACGATCGTAGAGGCTGGCTGCGCACGAATGGGCACCGGGTTGAGGTGGCGGCCCGCAGCGACCGCCGAGACGGGTGGCCTGGCCGGCGTGCCCGACAGCGCCGACAATGCGCCGGCCGGCCCGCAACCTTTCCCTCACCAGGCCCCGCGATGGACGACACCGACCGCGAGCTGATCGCCCTGTTGCGTCAGGACGCCCGCACGCCGATCGCCGCGCTCGCCGCGCGGCTCGGCGTCTCGCGCGGCACGGTGACCAACCGGCTGCGCAAGCTCGAGGACAGTGGCGTGATCGTCGGCTACAGCGTCCGGTTGCGGCCAGACGCGCAACCGCAGCAAATCCGCGCCTGGATGGGCGTGCTCGTCGAGGGCAACCAGACCCGCGCGGTGATCGCCAGCCTGCTCGGCGAGCCGGGTGTCGAGGCACTGCACGACACCAACGGGCGCTGGGACCTGCTGGCCGAGCTGCGCGCCCGCGACGTCGGCGAACTGTCGCGCGTGCTCGAACGCATCCGCCTGATCAAGGGCATCGCGAGCAGCGAGACCAGCATCCTGCTGACCAGCTACCGCTGACCGGCTGGCCGCCGCGTGCGCGGCGGCCGCTAGTCGCGCTCGACCTCGTCGGCGACGACCGCCAGCACGGAGGGCGCGAAGGCCAGGCCCAGGTGCGTTTCCGAGACCTCGATGTCGCGCACGTGCGGCGACCAGCGGTCGACGCAGGCCCGCCACGCGACGACGCCGTCGCGGCGCGACCAGATCGCGGCGACCGGCACGCGCAGCGGAGTCGCGTAGCGGCCGGCGACCTGGTCCTCGACGCGGCGCAGGTCGTGCCCCCGCAGCCGGTACCACAGCGAGACCGCCGTGTAGCGCGGGCCGCCGACGACCGGGCTGCCGAGCGTGACGACCTTGCGCACCCATTGCGGGTGGTCGCGCGCGATCTCGCGAGCCAGATAGCCGCCCAGGCTCCAGCCGACCAACACGATCGGCTCCCCGGCGGCCAGAACCTGCTCCTGGACCCGGGCCTTCAGCGCCGGCAGCAGGCGGCCGAGGCGTCCCGTGTTGCGCCCCTGGCCCCAGTCGGCCACGACATGGCCCACGCGTCGCAGGTACAGCCGCAGCACGGCCATCGATCGTTCGTCGGCCCCGAAGCCGGGCAGCAGCATCACGTGGCGCGGCCGCGTCGTGTGCCGGCGCCGCAGGCGCAGCGCCTGCGGCAGCCAGCGCAGGGCGTCCAGCGGCAGCTGCAGCTCGCGCAACAGGTCGCGTGCGCCGGGCGGCCGGATCGTGTCGTGGCCGGGCTGCGGCTGCTGCTGCTGTCGACGTGCGGGGCGGCGCTGGGCCGCTCGAGGGGTCATGCCGTTCTGCCGAACCGGGTGCTGATGTCGACCGGCATTGTCGCCCCCCCGTTGCCCGACGCGGCGCGCTGCTGCGACACTGCGGGGCGCATGGACAACCCCTCGACCCGACACGCGCCCACGGCGGCCGAGCGCGAGGCCCGCCTGGCGGCGCCGCACCTGCATCGCGAGCAGGCCACGATCGCCGCGATGCTGCGCATCTACTGCCGCGGCCACCATCCGGCCTCGGCACGCGGCGCGGCTGGCCTGTGCGCCGAGTGTGCGTCGCTGCTCGCGTACGCGCGCAAGCGCCTCGCGCTGTGCACCTACGGGCCGGAGAAGCCGACCTGCGCGAACTGCCCGATCCACTGCTACGGGCGCAGCCAGCGCGAGGCCATCCGCGGCGTGATGCGCTATGCGGGACCGCGCATGCTGTGGCGCCACCCGTGGCTGGCGATCCGGCACCTGATCGACGGGCGGCGACCGGCACCGCCGCGGCCATCGGTACCGCCGCCCTGAAATCCCGAGGCCGCTGCAGCGCGCCGGCGGGACCCGGTGCTCGCCACGGCGCCGCGTGAGCCGGCGCTGCGCGCGCCGGTTGGCGGCCTGCGCTCGCCCGCGGCGTCGCTCAGCCGCCGCGCAGCGTGGGCGCCAGGGCCATCATCGCCGCGTCGCCGGCGTCGACCAGAGCGGCCGGGTCGAAGCGGCCCTGCATCAGGTGGTGCAGATCCAGCCGGATCAGGTGGTCGGCGGCCTGCGTCTGCTCGCGCGCGAGCGCGTTGGTCAGGATGTGCAGGGCCTGGAACGCGTAGTCCGCGCTGCTCGACGGCCGGCCTTCGTAGGGACGGTAGGCCACGTCGACGGCGATCACACGGTCGGCGCCGAGCATGCGGACGGCCTCCACCGGCACCGGCGCGGTCAGGCTGCCGTCGGAGAGCTCGTGGCCGCCCAGGCGCACCGGCTCGAACCACACCGGCACCGAGCTCGAGGCGGCGACGGCCAGCGCCGTCGAGCCGGCGTCGAGCACGACCGGCTCGCCTTCGAGCATGTCCGTGGCCACGGCGCAGAAACGCACCGGCAGCTCGCCGATCGCGCGGCCCCCGACGGCACGTTCGATCGCCTCGCGCACGCTGTCGTTGCGCCGCCGGCCCGGCAGCAGCCACTGCAGCGGTCCGGCGGCCTTCCAGTCGATCGTGCGCGCGACGCGGGCGATCTCGTCGGCGTCCAGGCCGGCGGCCCACAGGGCGCCGACCGCGGCGCCGGCACTGCAGCCGGCGATCGCGTGGGGCCGCAGCCCGAGCCGGGCACAGGCGCGCACGACGCCGATGTGCGCCCAGCCGTGCAGGGCGCCGCTGCCGAGCGCGAAGCCGAGGCGCCGGCCGGCCGCCGCGCTGGGCTGCGCCGTTGCGGCCGCGGCCGCCGCCCACGCGGCCCCGGCGACGAATCCCCTGCGGCGCAGGCCCGCTGCGGGGTTCACGAGGATCGGCATGCAGGTTTCCCCCCGGGAAGCGGCGTGGGCCTCAGCCCATCGTCATCAGGCTGGCGTTGCCGCCGGCGGCGGTGGTGTTCACGCTGAGCGAACGCTCGCGCAGCAGCCGTTCGAGCGCGATGTCGGTGCCGGCCATGTGCGTGACGCCGACGATCGGGCCTGGCCGATTCGACAAGGCCTCGAGGACGGCGGTCAGCGCGGCGGGCGAGCCGGCATGCAGCACGGCGTCGAAGCCGGCGTTGGCATGCCGCCAGTCGTCGACGAGGTCGACGCGCTCGCGCACCTCGGCAGGCAGCCGCTCGCGCAGGTCGGCCGCCGCCGCCGGCCACAGCGCGCGGCTGCCGACGGCCAGCACCGCCGCGAGCTGCGCCAGCCGCGCGGAAACATCGCCAGCCAGGCACAGCACGCGCTCGCGCGGCAGCACGGCGTAGAGGTTGGCCTCGCCGGTCGGGCCGGGCAGCGCGCGCCACGGGCCCACGGGCGTCGCCGCGGCCAGGCGCTGGCAGGCCGTGGCCAGCGAGCGGTCGTCGTGGGCGAGCGCCCAGGCGCGCAGCGCACCGAGCATCGGTCCGCCTTCGACGCCGACCGCATCGACGACGAAGCCGCGCACCGGCGCCGTGGCCACGGGGCCCGTTCGGCGCACGGCCTCGCGGGCCGCGCCCGGGTCGAGGCCCGCCTGCAGCCGCAGCAGGTACAGCGGCCCGCCGGCCTTCGGGCCCGTGCCCGACAGCCCCTCGCCGCCGAAAGGCTGCACCCCGACCACGGCACCGACGATGTTGCGGTTGACGTAGACATTGCCGGCCTCGACCGAGCCGGCCACGCGCACGACCGTCTCGTCGATGCGCGTGTGCACGCCGCAGGTCAGGCCGTAGCCGCTGGCATTGATCTGCTCGAGCAGGGCCGGCAGCTCGCCGCGCTGGTAGCGCAGCAGGTGCAGCACCGGGCCGAAGACCTCGTGTTGCAGTTCGGCGAGGCCGTCGATCTCGATGACCGTCGGCGCGACGAAGTGGCCATGGCGCGTGGCCGCGGCGAACGCGTCGGCCGCGCGGCCGGTGTCCCGCGCATCGTGGCCGTGCGGCCGCAGCAGCGGCTGCCACACGCGACGGCCGCGCGCCCGCATCGACTCGATGTGACGCTCGATGGCCGCCCGCGCGGGGGCGTCGATGACCGGCCCGATGTCGACGGCAAGCCGCCGCGGGTCGCCGATCTGCTGCTCGGCCATCGCGCCGAGCAGCATCTCGAGCAGCCGCCCGGCGGCCTCGTCCTGCACGCACAGCACCCGCAGCGCCGAGCAGCGCTGCCCGGCACTGTCGAAGGCCGAGCTGAGCGCGTCCTGCACCACCTGCTCGGTCAGCGCCGACGAGTCAACGATCATCGCGTTCTGCCCGCCGGTCTCGGCGACCAGCGGCACCGGCTGGCCGTCGGCGCCCAGCCGTCCCGCGAGGCTGCGCTGCAGCAGGCGCGCCACCTCGGTCGAGCCGGTGAAGAGCACGCCGCCGATGCGCGCATCGCCGACGAGCGCCGCGCCGACCACCTCGCCCCGGCCCGGCAGCAGCTGCAGCACGTCGTGCGGCACGCCGGCTGCATGCAGGCTGCGCACGGCAGCCGCCGCGATCAGCGGGGTCTGCTCGGCGGGCTTGGCCAGCACGCTGTTGCCGGCCGCCAGCGCAGCGGCCACCTGGCCGGTGAAGATGGCCAGCGGGAAGTTCCACGGGCTGATGCAGGCGACCGCGCCGAGTGGGCGCAGCTGCGGCCCCACGGCCACGTGCCGGGCCTCGGCCGCGTAGTAGCGCAGGAAGTCGACCGCCTCGCGCACCTCGGCGACGGCGTTCGCGAAGGTCTTGCCGGCCTCGCGCACGAGCAGCGCGCACAGCGCCGGGGTCTCGGCCTCCAGGCGATCGGAGGCCGACTCGAGGATCGCCGCGCGTGCCGTCGCTGCGGTTGCGGCCCAGCGGGGTGCGGCCAGGACGGCGACGCCGACGGCGGCCGGTACGTCGGACGCTGCGGTCTCGGTGACCTCGCCGACGCGGTCGCCGAGGTCGGCCGGGTTGAGCACGGGCTGCGGATCGGCCGGCGAGGCTGCGAAGGCCAGTAGCGGCTCGCTGGTCCAGGGTCGGGCCGTCGAGGCGGCCAGAGCCTGCCCCAGCGTGGCCAGCTGCGGCTCGTGGGCCAGGTCCAGGCCGCGCGAGTTGCGCCGCGCCTGCGCGTCGAAGAGGGCAACGGGAAGCGCGATCGCCGGGTGCGGCGCGCCGGCGACGCCTTCGGCCGCGGCCATCGCCTCGACCTGGCGCACCGGGTCCTCGACCAGCGCCTCGAGCGGGATGCTCTCGTCGGCGATGCGGTTGACGAACGAGCTGTTCGAGCCGTTCTCCAGCAGCCGCCGCACGAGGTAGGCCAGCAGCGTCTCGTGGCTGCCGACCGGCGCGTAGATGCGGCACGGCCGGCCGAGCCGGCCCTCGGCCGCCGAGCCGACGACCTGCTCGTACAGCGGCTCGCCCATGCCGTGCAGGCACTGGAACTCGTACTGCCCGCCGTGGAAGCCGCTGCCGGCGATCTGCACGACGGCCGCCAGGGTGTGCGCGTTGTGCGTGGCGAACTGCGGATACACGGCCTCGGGTGCGGCCAGCAGCCGGCGCGCACAGGCCAGGTAGGCCACGTCGGTGTGGGCCTTGCGGGTGAAGACCGGGTAGCCCTCCAGGCCGTCGACCTGCGCGCGCTTGATCTCGCTGTCCCAGTACGCGCCCTTGACCAGGCGCACCATCAGGCGCCGGCTCGTGCGCCGGGCGAGGTCGATCACCGCATCGGTGACCGCCGTGCAGCGCTTCGAGTAGGCCTGGATCACGAAGCCGATGCCGTTCCACCCGGCCATCGAGGGCTCGTGGCACAGCCGCTCCAGCAGGTCCAGCGACAGCTCGAGCCGGTCGGACTCCTCGGCATCGATGTTCAAGCCGATGTCGTGCCGGCGCGCGAGTTGGGCGAGATGCCGCAGCCGCGGGTACAGCTCGGCCATCACGCGCTCGACCTGTGCCCGCGTGTAGCGAGGGTGCAGCGCCGACAGCTTGATCGAGATGCCCGGGCCGTCGTGGATGCCGCGGCCGGCCGAGGCCGCGCCGATCGCGTGGATCGCGTGTTCGTAGGCCGCCAGGTAACGCTGCGCGTCCCGGGCGGTCAGCGCTGCCTCGCCGAGCATGTCGTACGAGTAGCGGAAGCCCTCGGCCTCTCGGGGCCGCGCGTTCGCCAGCGCCTGCTCGATCGTCTCGCCGGTGACGAACTGCTGGCCCATCATGCGCATCGCCAGGTCGACACCCTTGCGGATCAGCGGCTCGCCGCCGCGGGCGACGATGCGGCGCAGCGAGGTGCTGAGCCCGGCGTCGCTGTGCGTCGCGACGAGCCGGCCCGTGACCACCAGCCCCCAGGTCGCCGCGTTGACGAACAGCGACGGGCTGTGCCCGAGGTGCTGCTCCCAGTCACCGTGCCGGATCTTGTCGCGGATCAGCGCGTCGCGCGTCGCCGCGTCGGGGATGCGCAGCAGCGCCTCGGCCAGGCACATCAGCGCCACGCCTTCCTGCGACGACAGCGCGAACTCCTGCAACAGCCCTTGCACCAGGCCGGCGCGGCCGCGGTCGCGGCTGCGCTGGCGCACGCCGCCGGCGATGCGCAGGGCGAGTTCGTGCGCACGGCGTGCCGCCTCGGGCTCCAGGCGTGCCTGCTCGAGCAGCGTGGGCAGCAGCTCGGGCTCGGGCCGTCGCGCCAGCGAACGCATCGCCTCGCGCAGCGGCGAGCGGCCCAGGGGTGTCGTCAACTCGGCCGCAGCGTCCATGGCGCGCCTTATAGCAAGGAACGCCTCGTCGAGATCACGGATGGGCGAACGCGGTGCGGCGTGCCGCCTCGTGCGGCCTCGCCGGCGACGGGCGCAGCACGCCGAACAGGTCCTTCGGGTCGGGCGAGCGGGGCACCAGCTCGACCGTACCGCCGATGCCCAGCGTCTCGGCGGCGTCCTGCATCCAGCACAGCGCGGCATGGTCCTCGAGCGCGAAGCCGACCGAATCGAAGACGGTGATCTGCGCTGCATCGCGTCGACCCGGGTGCCGGCCGGCGAGCACCTGCCACAGCTCGGTCACGGCGAAGTCGGCCGGCATCTGCTGCAGCTCGCCCTCGATGCGGGTCTGGGGCTCGAACTCGACGAAGACCTCGGCCGCCTCGAGCACGCCGCGGTGCAGCTCGGTCTTGCCCGGGCAGTCGCCGCCGACGGCGTTGACGTGCAGGCCGGGTTCGACCATCGGCGGCGTCAGGATCGTCGCGCGCAGCTTGTCGGCGGTGGCCGTCGTGACGATGTCGGCGCCGCGCACGGCCTCGGCCGTGTTCGCGCAGCGGCGGATGCGCAAGCCTTCGCCGGCGAGGTTGCGCTCGAGCTTGGCGATCGCGCCGGGGTCGACGTCGAACACGCGCAGCTCGCGGATGCCGACCAGGTCACGGAACGCGACGGCCTGGAACTCGCCCTGGGCCCCGCAGCCGATCAAGGCCATGCAGCGGCTGTCGCGGCGCGCCAGCGCGCGCGCGGCGACGGCCGAGGTCGCGGCGGTGCGCAGCGCCGTGGTCAGCGTCAGCTCCGCCAGCAGCCTCGGCGCGCCGGTGTCGACATCGGCCAGCACGCCGAAGGCCATCACGGTCGGCAGCCCGCCGACGGTGTTCCGCGGGTGGCCGTTGACGTACTTGAAGGCATAGCGCGAGTCGTCGGCGATCGGCATCAGCTCGATGACGCCGCCGTCGGAATGGCAGGCGACGCGGGCCTGCTTGTCGAACTCGTGCCAGCGGCGGAAGTCGGCCTCGATGCGCTCGGCGATGCCGGCGATGCAGGCCGTCAGCCCCTGGCGGCGGACGATCTCGACGACGTGCCGCGCGCTCAGGTAACGGGTGGCCGGCAGGCCTTGGGGTCGGGCTGGGGTGTCGTGGGCGTCCATGCTTCACTCCGGTGCACTCTGCAGGCAGAGTCTGCGCGAGTGGCGCGCCAGGCGACAGCGTGCATCCTGCAGCATTCGGCCCTGTCATCTGCCGTTTCGACACTCGGCGCTGACGAAATGCGCAGGTTCGCTCGATTCGCGGGGTGCTCGAACCGATGGCCGCCGCCTTGCGAGTGAGCTCAGCGCAGCGTCAACAGCACCGGCTGATGGTCCGACGCGCAGCTGTGCGGGTCGACCTCGACGTCCTCCACCCGGTGCGCGAGATCCTCGCTGACGAACACCAGGTCGCAGGCCAGCGGGGCGGGTGCCCAGCGCTGCTCGTGAACGCAGAAGGTGGCCGCGTGCGGCCGGCCCGGGTGCGCAAGGCACCACGCGTCGAGCAGCCGGCTGGCCGGCAGGACGGCCTCGCGCTGCAGCGGCTCGAGCTCGGCGCTTCCGGGTGCGGCATTGAAGTCCCCGCACAGCACCGCGCTGGCAGTGTGCGGCTTGCGCCGGTAGGGGCCTGCCTCGTCGTCGTTGGCCGGTGGCGCGGCGGCGTGCGCGCAGCACTCGGCATGGAAGGCGGCGAGCCCGGCGGCCTGGGCCCGGCGCAGTCGTGGCGAGTGGTACTCGAGGTGGGTCGTCATCACCCGCAGGGGCCCCCACGGGGCGAGCAGCGTCGCGCTCGTGCAGGTGCGCGGCATCGATGGCACGCCGGGTTCGGCCGGGTAGGGCAGCAACGGGTGCATCACCTGCGCCACCGGCAGCCGGCTGGCCAGGACGTTGCCGAAACGCCGGCGCCGCCCGTCGGGCCCCCGCTCGTCGACCGACGCGCCGAAGCAGACCTCCCAGCCCGGCAGCCGCTCGCGCAGGCGCCGGACCTGGTCGAACCCGGCGCCGCCGGCGAGGCCGGGGTAGTCGACAGCGACTTCCTGCAGGCACAGCACGTCGGCGTCGCCGAAGGCCCGCGCCTCGCGCAGCACCCGCTCGACGTCGACGACCCCGTCGAGGCCGCAGAACCACTGCACGTTCCAGCTCAGGATGCGAAGCATCGTCGAGCTCGCCCGGTCCCGTCGTGGCTCGCAGGCGGGGTCGCTCGGCGGCGCAGGCCGCGCCCGGTTCCGCCGGCCGCTGGCCGCGTGCCCGTCGGCCGCGTCACGGCGCCCCCGGCCATCCGCGGGCTCAGCGCGGCCCGACCAGCGTGCGCTGCACCCAGCCGCTGAAGTTGGCGGCGTCGACGTAGACGAAGCCGTTCCGCTGCTCGCCGCTGGCGACCAGCTCGTCGTGGCGCTGCAGGGTCGCGACGACCCGCGACTCGCGCGACGGCTCGGCGTACACCTTGACGTTGGCGATCTTCGGGTACAGCACCTGTCCGGCGACCTGCGGGGCCTCGGCGCGCGTGGAGGCGGCCGCATTCGCATCGCCGGCCGCGCTGCCGGAACGGATCAGCTGCGGCTGGTCCCGGATCGTCAGCACGATCTTGTTGTAGTTGTCCAGCAGGCTCGCGGCGATCATCTTGCCTTCCGGCGTCGACGTGTAGCCACCCAGCGCCGCGCCGACGCCGCCGCCGAAGGCCCAGCCGCCGATGCCGAAGTCGGTCTGCGTCGCCTTGCCCTCGGCGGCCGCGACCTGGATGCCCGAGCGCACGTCGGCGATCAGCAGGCTGGTGGAGGCTTCGCGGAACTTCAGGCCCCCCACGACCGCACCGAGAGGCCCGAGCCGGCCGAGCAGCGCGCCACCGACGCCGCCCGAGGTGTGCGCGGCGACCTGCACGTTGGGGGTCATCACGAAGTCGGCGGCCTGCATCTGGCCCTGACCGACGTTGGATCCCTGACGCAGGTTGCCGCTCTGCGCGAGGGCGCGCTCCTGCTGCAGGTTCTGCATGGCCACGCCGCGCTCGACGACATCGAAGCAGCCGGACTGCTGGATCATCATGCGCAGCAACGCAGCCGGCGAGCCCAGGCCGTAGACCGAGAGGTGGTTCCACCCGTGTTGCGGCTCGGCCACCGCCATGACCCCGAGCTTGCGCGCGCAGGTCTCGACGCGCGAGCTGGTTTCCGTCTGGGCCGTGGCCCCGCCGGCGGCGAGCACGGCCGAGGCGAGGAGGGCGAGGCTGACGCGGAGGCGGGCGACCGTCATGAGGATCTCCATCGGGTTCGGCGGACGCTGTGATCCTAGCGCCGGGCGGCCCGGGCGACGGCCCGTGGATGGGGCATCGGGCGGCTCGGGCTTGCCGCACGTCAAGCCGGCTGCGCCGCGAGCTCGACCGGGATCGTGCGGGCCAGGAAGTCGTAGACGGTGCGGATGAGCGGATTGCCGCGGATCTCGCGGTGCACCGCGAGCCAGCAGGGCAAGACGGGCAGGGGCAGGTCGGGCAGCAGGGCCTCGACGCCCGGCCAGTGCCGCAGGTTGTAGCGGGCCGCGAAGCCGATGCCGCTGCCGGCAGCGATCAGCTGCCCGTAGGCGAGCGGGTCGTCGGTGCGCAGCGCGAACGACTCGCGGGTCACCGGCAGGCCCATCGCGTGGAAGCCGCGCAGGATCGTCTCGTCGCGGTCGTAGCCGATCAGCCGGTGGCGCGACAGATCGGCCGCCTGCTGCGGAATCCCGGCGCGCTGCAGGTAGTCGCGGTGGGCGCAGGCGACGATGGGCACGTCGCCGAGCTTGCGGGCGACCAGCGAGGACTGCGACGGCCGCACCATGCGCACCGCGATGTCGGCCTCGCGACGCAGCAGGTTGGTCAGCTCGTCCGACGCGACGATCTCGATCTGGATGTCCGGCGCCGCCTCCTGCAGCGGCACCAGCAGCGGCGGCAGCAGGTAGGCTGCGGCGATGCGGCTCGTCGTCAGCCGCACCGAGCCGCGGCCCCCGGCGCCCTGCCGGGCCAGCCGTCGCGTCAGATCGGCGGCGCCCGCCTCCATCGCGCGCGCCGCCTCGGCGATCGAAAGCGCGGCCGCCGTCGGGGCCACGCCGCGGCCGGTGCGCTCGAACAGCGGCACACCGAGCTGAGCCTCGAGTTCGGCGATGTGGCGCGACAGCGTCGGCTGCTGCGCCCCGAGTCGCCGCGCCGCCCCCATCACGCTGCCGGCATCCAGCACCGCGAGGAAGCTGCGCACCAGGGACCAGTCGAAGGGCGGGTCGCTCATGGCCGCACTGTAGCGGCGAGGCCCGGGACCCGCGCGTGAGCGGCGACGCCGTCGATCAGTGCTTGTGCCCGGACATCTCCTGCGTCATCGGCGCGCCCAGGGCCCTGACCGGCGCCTTGAGCTCGATCGTTTCCTTCTTGCCGTCCCGGCCTTCGACGACCAGTGTCACCGGAACGGTCTCGCCGGCCTTCACGGGCTGCTTCAGGTCCATCAGCATCACGTGGTAGCCGCCGGGCTTGAGGTCGACGGGCTTGCCCGCCGGCAGCTCGAGCCCGTTGGCCAGCGCGCGCATCTTCATCACGTTGCTCTCGATGACCATCTCGTGGATCTCGACGATGCCGGCCACCGGCGAACTGGCCGAGACCAGCCGGCCGCCCGAGGCGGAGGTGATCTGCGCGAACATGCCCGTGGCCTTCTGCTGGGCCACGGTGCCGCGGACCCAGGGGTCCTTGACGGTGGTCTGGGCCATGGCGGCGCCGGCCAGCAGGGCCAGGCCGGCGGCGATCAGGCTGAGGGGTTTGCTCATGAGTCGATCCTTGGAATGCGATGCGGGAGGTGGGGCCGCGCCGGGGCGGCCATGGCACATGCCGGCCGTCACCCTCGCGGCGGATGCGGCCGGGCTCGCTGGCCCGATGGCGGGGAGCGGCGCGGCCGGAAGCCGAACGGACGATCGATCAGGCGGCAGCGGGGGGTGCCCGGGCGCGTGCCCCGTCCCAGACCGCCGCCGCGGACCCGACAGCCGCGAGACGAGCAGAGGGCTGTTCCTGCGCCGGAGCGGTCGCGTCCCACACGGCCACCGGCGCCGACGCCAGGGCCGCCGCGTGCTGCGACAAGGCGCAGATGGGGCATGTGTCGGCGGCGCTGCCGGGCAGGGTGGGTTCGCCGCCGGTCCTTGCTTCCGTGTTGCCCGCGAGACTCGACCGGCTCGACCCGAAAGCCGAGCAGATCTCGGCGAGCGACGGTGGCGCCAGGAAGGCTGCCCGTGCCTTCGACAGCGTCGGCAGCACCGCGAACGCCACGACGGCGCACAGCGCCAGGTGGGCGAGCGCACGCAGGTGGCGGCGGACGGGAGTCACGGCGCCGGAGTGTACCCGTGGCGCGTCGGCGACCCGGGTGTGGCTCGGCGATCGGTGCATCCCCGGGCCGTGGCCGCGCGGCACGCAGGCGAACCGGGGCTGCACAATGCCACCTGATTCGTCGAAGAGGTGTCCTGCCCGATGTCCGCCGCCGTGCCTGCGCCTGCCGGTGCGCCTCAGATGCCGCCGCCCCGGCGGCCCCTGCCCGAATGCGCCGGCCTGCGCCGGTGTGCCGACCATGCCGCCGTCCGGATCGCGTGAGCGACGGCGCGGAACGCGCGACGCCGACGGGCACGTCGCGCGCGGCCCGGATCGCGCGGCGGCGCTCGAGCAGTACCGCCGGCGCGCGTCCATCTACGACCTGGAACTGGCCCTGTTCGAGCCGCTGCGCCGGCGCGCGATCGCGGCGCTGCAACTGTGCCACGGCGACACGGTGCTCGACGTCGGCTGCGGCACCGGGCTGAGTCTGCCGCTGCTGCGCGCTGCGGTCGGCGATACCGGTCACGTCGTGGGCATCGAGCAAAGCCCGGAGATGATCGGACTGGCCCGGCGGCGGGCGGCGATCGGCAGCGGCGCGACCGTGACGCTGGCGAATGCGCCGGTCGAATCGGCGCGCATCGCGCGGCGCGCCGACGCGGCGCTGTTCCACTTCACGCACGACATCCTGCAGCGTCGGGCGGCGGTCTCGCGGGTGCTGCGCGGGCTCAAGCCGGGTGCCCGCATCGTCGCCTCGGGCCTGAAGTGGGCCGGCGGGCTGGCGATCCCGGTCAACCTGCTGGTCTGGCCGGCTGCGCTGCGCTCGGTCACGACGCTCGAGGGGCTCGAGCGACCGTGGGGCCTGCTGGAGCAGCTCGCCGGGCCGCTGACGGTGGACGAGGCCTGGCTCGGTGCCGTCTACATCGCCAGCGGACGGCTGGCCACGACCGGCGACGGCGACGCCCGCGGGGCGCGCCGGGCGAACGGGGTACCGGGCACGAGCCGGAACCGGCGCGTCTGATGCGGTCCGTCGTCGTGGCCGGCCTCGTGGTCGCGTTCTTCGCGGGCCTGATCGGCTGGCAACTGCGGGGGCTCGATCCCGGGGTGGTCGAGTTGCAGATGGCCTTCGATGCACGCAAGTTCGGCGAGATCGTGCACCAGTGGCCGGCGGCCGACCTGGCCCGCTTCCGCGCGCACCTGCCGCTCGATGCCGGGTTGCTGGCGAGCTACGCTGCCTTCGGCTGGCTGCTGGCCGTGCGCACGAGGACCTTCTCGACGCTGTCGCCGGCCGGCCGGCGCTGGGCCGCGCTGGCGATGCCGGCTGCAGCGGCCTTCGACGCGGCCGAGAACCTTGCCCACCTGTGGCTGACCGAGGTGCCGCGCTTCGGCGTCCCGTGGGCGTACCCGATGGCCGCCGGCCTCGCGACCGCGAAGTGGATCCTGCTGCTCGCCTGGATGCTGACTCTCGGCTGGGCGCTGCTGAAGTCCCCGCGCTGACCCCGACCCGTGCCCGCGCCGCCCGGCTCAGGTGCGGAACCAGTCGTGGATCATGTTGGTTTCGACGCCCCAGCCGCTGAGCGGCGCCTGCAGGCGATTGGACAGGGCGCTCGCCTTGGGCCGGTAGACGATGGGGATCACGGCGTGGTCGGCGCAGACCAGGTCGTTCATCCGCATCAGCAGCGAGGCCCGCTTGACCGGGTCGAGCTCGCTCTCGGCGGCACGGAAGCTGCGGTCGTATTCGTCGCTGCGCCAGCGCGTGATGTTGCGGCCCAGCCAGCCGTTGGCTTTCGAGGCTGCCAGCCACGAGCAGTACATCTCGAGGTAGCGCCCGGCGTCGGGGCTGCCGCGGGTGTTGGTGTACATCTGCAGGTCGGCCCAGAACTTGCCGTTGGTGTCCGGGTTGCCGAGGTCCGACGAGAAGAACACCGCGCCCGTCACGGCCTTCAGTTCCATCTCGATGCCGGCCTGGCGGGCCGCCTGCTTGACGATGGTCTGCACCTTCTGGCGCGGGGCGTTCACGGTGGTCTGGAAGACCAGCTTCAACGCCCTGCCGGCCTTGCCCCGAATGCCATCGGCGCCGCGCGCCCAGCCTGCGGCATCGAGCAGGGCGTTGGCGCGCGCGACGTCGAAGCCCGCGCCGGTGAGGCTCGAGTTCAGCGGCGGCGGGTTGTTCAGGATGCGCGTCGTGGCCACGCCCTGGCGCCCGTAGATGAAGCGCTGGATCGACTCGCGGTCGACCAGGTGCGCCAGCGCCTGGCGGACGGCCGGGTCGGAGAACAGCGGATGACGGCTGTCGGGGTGTGCCCGCTCGCCGCGCGTCTCGGTCCACGGGTCGGCGAAGTTGAGCATCAGGTTCTCGGTGTCGCCGCCGGGAGCGAAGTCCATCCGGCCATGCCCGCCCCGCTCCAGGCGCAGCAGCACGTCGTCCTCGGCCTGCACGTTCCACGCGAAGTCGAACTCGCCGGTCTGGATCACGGCGCGCGCGGCGGAGACCGAGTCGCCACCGCCCTTGATCTCCACCTCGTCGAAGTGCGGCCGGTTCGGCATGTGGTACGCGGTGTTCAGCGTCGCGCGCACGGCGTCCCCGGGGCGGAAGTCCGCGATGCGGTAGGGACCGGTACCCACCGGCCTGAGGTTGGCGGGTGCGTCGCGTGCCTTGGCGCCCCGGTATGCCGCGAAGTGGCGCCGCGGCAGGACCACCTGCTCGACGAACGCATCGGCCCACTCCGGCGTGGGCTTGTCGAAGAGCACGCGAATGGTGTGGCTGTCGAGCTTGCGAACCTGGATCGGGGCGTAGGTGCCGGCCGTGAAGGCGCCAGTGGCCGGGTCGCGCGCGAACTCCCAGGTCGCGACGACGTCGTCGGCGTCGAAAGGCTGGCCGTCGTGCCACGTGACACCGCGCTTGAGTTTCCAGGTCACCGAACGCCCGTCGGCGGCCAGCCCGCCGTTGGCCCGTGTCGGCACCTCGGCGGCGAGCACCGGCTGGAGCTGGCCGTTGCGGTCCCAGACGGCGAGCGGCTCGTAGAAGAGCCGCGCGGCCGTCACGTCCTTCGACCCGCCCGAGAGGTGCGGATTGAGGATCGTCGGTCCTTGCCAGAGCAGCATCCGCAGCAGGCCGCCGCCGCCGCGCCGCGTGGGCCGGTAGACGAAGGCCTGGGTCTGCGCCTGCGCGACCCCGACGGACTCCAGCAGTGCCGAGCCCAGCGCGCCGCCGATGCCGAGTGCGGCCAACCGCTGCACGGCGAGTCGTCGCGACAACCGGCCGCGGCGCGCCGCCTCCAGCAGTGCCGACAGGGTGGACTCGTTCATCGACATCGGGGACCTCGCGTGCAGACGGGGGGCGGCTCGATCTTAGGGTGTCGGGCGAGCAAGAGCCCGGGCGGCGGCACGCGCCCCGGCGCGCATCGGCCGGCGACGGCCGGGCCGACGGGTCACGAGGCGGCTCAGGCCGCCTGCCGGCTCGGCAGGGCTTCGGCCGCGCCTTGCCAGAGCAGCTCGTAACCGGTCTCGTGCGTCTGCGAGCAATGCTCGGCCAGGGCCGCGAACTTCTCGCGGAAGACACGGTCGGCATGCGAGCGTTCGTGCTGTTCGAACGATCGCCAGTAGGTCGCGATCACGAGGTCGTGATCCGCCGTGCCGGCATCGCTGCCGAGCGAGCCTTCGGCCGAGACGAAGCCGCTGAAGCGGAAGACCTGGCCGGCGATGAAGCCGCCGCGATCGCCGCCGTAGGTGTCCTTGACCGTGCTGCACAGCTCGGCGAGCGCGACCTCGACGTCGTCGATCGTCACGCCGGGTTTCAGCTTGACGGTGTTGAACAGCAGCCGGCAACCGAAGGGGATGGTGATGGGACCAAACATGGCGTGCTCCCGGTGACGTGCATCGAGGGTGCAGTGTGGCGCCGCGCTCGCCCGGCCGGCGGGGCGAGCGACAAAGACCGTGAACGGTGTGGGTGCTCGACCCGCGGCCGCGTTCAGCCGGGCACCGGCGTCGCGCGCGCGATGAGGGCCGCGCAATCCGCGCCGCGCGGCAGCGTGCCGTAGTTGCGGTGGCCTTCGCCGCTCAGTCGCGACGCGCAGAAGGCGTCGGCGACCGCCGGCGGCGCGTGCTGCACGAGCAGGGCGGCCTGCACGGCCAGCGCCATGCGGTCGACCAGGCTGCGCGCGCGGTACTCGAGCTCGCCCAGGTCGCCGAAGTCGCGGTGCAGCGACGCCACCCAGGCGTCCAGCCGGCTGTCGGACCCGCGCGCGCGGGACAGCTCGCTGAAGAAGGCCTGCACGACCGCGGGCGTCTTCTGCATCGCCCGCAACACGTCGAGGCACTGGATGTTGCCGCTGCCCTCCCAGATCGCGTTGACGGGCGACTCGCGGAACAGACGCGGCATCGGGCCGTCCTCCATCACGCCGCTGCCGCCGATGCATTCCATGGCCTCGTAGGCGTGGTTCGGCGTGCGCTTGCAGATCCAGTACTTGCCCACGGCGGTGAGCAGGCGCACGAGCAGGTCCTCGTGCTCCTGGTCGCGGTGGTCCATCGCCCGGGCCAGGCGCATCGTCATCGCCAGCGAGCCCTCGTGCTCGAGCACCAGGTCTGCCAGCACGTTGCGCATCAGCGGCTGCCGGTTCAGCACGGCGCCGAAGGCGTGGCGGATCGCGCAGTGATGCAGGGCCTGCGCGACGGCGGCGCGCTGGCCGGCGGTCGAGCCGATCATGCAGTCGAAGCGGGTCATCGCCACCATCTCGATGATGGTGCGCACGCCGCGACCTTCCTCGCCGACCATCCAGGCCAGCGCGCCGCGCAACTCGGTCTCGCTCGAGGCGTTCGAGACGTTGCCCATCTTGCGCTTCAGGCGGATGAGCTGCAGCGGGTTCTTCGTGCCGTCGGGCCGCCAGCGCGGCAGCAGGAAGCAGCTGAGGCCGCGCGGCGCCTGGGCGAGCACCAGGAAGGCGTCGCACATCGGCGCGGAGACGAAGTACTTGTGGCCGACGAGCTCGTAGGCGCGGCCCGGCCCGTGGGCCTCGAGCGGGTAGGCCTGCGTGGTGTTGGCGCGCACGTCCGAGCCTCCCTGCTTCTCGGTCATCGCCATGCCGATGGTCAGGCCCTGCTTCTGCGCGTCCGGCACGTTGCGTGGGTCGTAGACCGGCGCGGTGACCTTGGGCTCCCAGGCCGCGGCCAGCGACGGCGTCGTGCGCAGCGCCGGCACTGCGGCGAAGCTCATCGTGACCGGGCAGATGTGCCCGGCCTCGGCCTGGCTCTGCAGGTAGACCCGCGCCGCACGGGCGACATGGGCTCCCTCGCGGGGCTCGCGCCACGGCGAGCCGTGCAGGCCGTTCTCGATCGAGCTCGCCATCAGGGCGTGATAGGCCGGGTGGAAGCGCACGAGGTCGATGCGCCGGCCGAATCGGTCGTGGGTGTCCAGCTCCGGCGGATGGCGGTTGGCCAGCACGCCCAGCTCGAGGTGGGCGGCCGAGCCGGTCAGCCGGCCGAAGGCGCCCAGCGCCGCGTCGGCCCAGCCCGCGCCTTCGCGGTGCACGGCTTCGCGCAAGGCGAGGTCCTGTCCGTAGGCGTCGAAGTCGGCGAGTTCGCGCGACAGGTTCTGCGGCTCGTGCGTGTCGGCCAGGTAGGTCTGGGCAACCGGGGCGCGTTCGGGAGCATTCATGCAAGTCCTCCGACGGCGCCCGAACCAGCGGGCGTCTCAAGCGGCACCTTAAGCCGCCTTGCCGAGGATGTCCACCGCCCGGGTGACAAGCGTGACGCGCGCATGCGCCACGGCGCCGAACGATCAGGCGCCGGTGGCCGCTCCGGGCCCACTGCAGATAATCGAAGGCAAGCGGCGTGGGTCGTTCGGCACTCGAACGGGGTTGTCGGGCCAAG
>ERZ761602.974-NODE-974-length-55998-cov-6.070036_pt1 | contig 55998 bp, 36 predicted proteins | sample MGYA00512165_ERZ761602 | MGnify/ENA primary metagenome ERZ761602 (study PRJEB28899, sample SAMN02445085) | bioreactor sludge metagenome | biome: EBPR sludge; isolation source: Thorneside wastewater treatment plant | place: Australia: Brisbane, Thorneside Wastewater... | reverse complement strand
GCTGGAGGCCGTGCGGGATGAGCAGGTAGCCCCAGGCGAACACCTCCGGCCACACGTCGAGCGTCACCTCCCAGATCGCGTAGTCGGACCGCTCCTCCAGCTTCCGGCTGCGCGCATTCGGCGGAAGCGACGGGCCGGGCAGCCGGCCGAACAACTCGTCCCAACACCGCTCGCGCAGCGGTTGGACCGCGCGCGCCCAGTCGACGCCCGGCGCCGCCACCACGCCCTGCCACCAGGCCTCGCGTCCGGCCTCCGACCGCCGCTGCAGCGCCTGGCAGAATGCGCTCCATTCCTCCACGCGGCGGCGCTGCCGGGCGTCGGCATCGGGCGGGAAACTCCGTGCCGGCGCCGCGGGCTCGCGCGCCACGGGGACTTCGGTCACGCCGAGCCGCCGCAGCAGCGCGGCGAGCGCCGGAGGCGACAGCGGACCGGCAGGCGCGCCGCCGGCACCGGTCACGAGCTCGACGTCGCCGCCCCACGCGCGCACGCGCTCGACCTCCCCGCGCACCGACGCAAGCTCCGGCGGCACGATCGCCCCGGGAGCCGCCCCCTTGCGCCGCGAGGCGTCGACCACCGGCGGGCCCTCCACCCGCGGTCCCCCGCTGTGCTCGATCACGAGCGCGCGCGGCGCCACCAGGCTGGCGATCTCCGCGTCGCCGAACTCCTTCAACAGGCTCCACACGCGGCGGTAGATCGGTTCGCGCCAGAGTTCCTCCCGCAGTTGAAAGTATCCGCTCACCAGCGCCGCCTCGATGCGTTCGTCGAGCGCGGCCGCATACAGCGCCACCAGCCCGCCCTCGCCGTAGCCGGCGATCCCGACGGGCAGCCGCTCGCTCCTCGCCTCCCAGGCGTCGAGCACCGCGGCGACGGTCTGCACTTCGAAGCCGGCCACGTGCCGGCCCAGTTCGTACGCCTGGCGCCAGATCCACTCCCGGTGGGTCTGGTCGGTCATGGCGATGCGGGGGTTGCCCGACCAGGTCGCGCGCCGGTCGAGCAGGGCCGGCACGATCACCTCGCAACCTGCCTCGGCCAGCCGCAGTGCCCAGCCGTTCGCGCCGGGGACGAGGCCGGCCGCGGCTTCCGGAGTCTCGTCGGCATCCGGCAGCGCCACGACGCGCGCCCGCGCGCGGCCCTTCGGCTCGAGCAGCAATCCCTCCCCGTGCACGCCGGTGAACACCGGCCAGCGCACGGCAGAGATCCGCACCGCCGGCGTCTCCGCCACCTGCGCAGGCCGGCCGGGGCCGCCCGCATACTCGATCACCGCCGGCGCGTACCGCGCGTCGATCGCCCCGACGATCCGGCGCAACCGCTCGCGGTTCGGCGCGACCGAGGCGGCGTAGGCCGCCGGCGAGCTCGTGTCACGTCGCCAGAACTGCGCCCGTCCGGCGCGCGCCTCCTCCTCCGCCCGGGCCAGCGCGCGCTCGATGCCCGCGACCATGCGCGGGGAAAAATCGTCCTGCGGCGCCAGCGGGCGGGTTCCGGGCAGCGTCTCCTGCGCCAGCGACCGCGCCCAGCCCAGGGCGAGGCAGGCGGCGATCAGGGCAGCAGGGCGCACGCGCACGGAGCCGCCTCAATCGTTGGGGAGGGCATCGCGGTCGCGCGCCGCGGCCGCGTCGAGCAGTCCCAGCAGTTCACGCACCTTGCCCGGCTGGGCCGTCGCGAGATTCTTCGCCTCGGCCGGATCGGCCGCGAGGTCGTACAGCTCGTGGCGCCGGGCATCGCCTTCGCCGGAGGAGATCAGTTTCCACGAACCCAGCCGGAGCGAGCGGGCACGCCAGCCGGGGCCAACCGAATAAAGCGGGCGCTCGGGCAGCGGGGCATGCGCGGTCAGCACGGGCAGCAGATTCGTGCCATCCCACTTCAGGTCGGCTGACGTACGATAGCCGGCAAGCGCCGCGAAGGTCGGCACCCAGTCGACGATGTGCACCGGGGTGTCCACGCGGCCGGGTTTCGCCCGTCCGGGCCACGACACGATCGTCGGCACGCGGGTGCCGCCCTCGTAAAGCGAACCCTTCTCGCCGCGCCAGGGCCGGTTGTTGCCGGGCAGCCGGCCGGGCGGACACTGGTCGTCGGGGTACGACGTGTCGTTGTTCTCGGCGGTGCTGCCGCCGTTGTCGCTGCTGAAGACCACGAGGGTGTTGCTGCGACGGCCGGTGCGCTCGAGGGCGGCGACGATCCGGCCGACGGCGTCGTCGAGATGCATGACGCACGCGGCGTAGTGCCGCGCCACGTCGCCCTGGATCGAGGCCGGGACGCGCGCGACCCATTCGTCGGGTTCGCGGATCGGCAGGTGCACCGCGGTGAGCGGCACATAGAGGAAGAACGGCGCCCGGCCGCGCGACTCGATCCACTTCACCGCCTCCGCGGCGATGAGGTCCGTCACGTAGCCCTGCTCCTCGATCAGCCTGCCGTTGCGGTGCCAGGTATCGGTGTATTTGCCGCGCTTGTACTTGTGGCTGTAAGGCGTGACGCCCCCGCCCAGCGAGCCGTGGGCGTGATCGAAGCCAAATGCGTTCGGCCCGTCCTCGGGCAGCGAGCCGAGGTGCCATTTGCCGGTCATGGCGGTGTCGTACCCGACGTTCTTCAGCAGGCGCGGCAGCGTGACGGTGTCGCGCCGCAGCCCGCGCGTCGCCTGCGGCGCCACCACCCCGAAACGACTCCAGTACCGGCCGGTCATGAGCCCGGCGCGCGTCGGGCTGCACACCGGCGCGACGTAGTGCCGGCTGAGTTCCAGCCCTTCGCGTGCGAGCCGGTCGAGGTGAGGGGTGGGCGCGTTACCGCCATGGAAGGCGACGTCGGCCCAACCGAGATCGTCGGCGAGGATGAAGACGATGTTCGGCGGCGCGTCGGCCGCGACGGGCCGCAGCAGCCCCACGGCTGCCAGCCACACCATCAGGAACGGGACGCGCAAGAGCCGGGGTAGCCGTTTCATTGGAGCCGGATTGAACAGCCCGGTGTCCGCTCGCGTCGAGCCCGGACTCCAACGGCTTCGCGCGGCGCCGGTGCACCCGAGGTCGGCGTAGCCCATGTCGTCGACGAGGATGATGGTCCGGCAAGTGAACGCTCCCGAGCCAGCCAACGCCCGCGCGAAGCCGGCGGCGCCCTGCCCGGGAGCGCGAACGTCCGCGTCCGCCCGATTCCCGACGCGGACGAGGACGTCCGCGCTCCCAGGGAGATTCAGCGTGCCCCCACGCGGCCGGACGCAGCAAAGTGCGTCCTGATCTCGGCCGGCGAGAGCGCTCGCGCGAAGAGGGCGACCTCGTCAATGCGCCCCTCGAAGTTCGAAGCGTTGTCGCTGCCTCCACCGACGAAGACCGTGGGGGCATCCGCCGCGAGCGTCCATTCCGCCGTGCCCTCCAACTCAGGCGCGGCGTTGCCATCGAGATACACGCGCACCGTTGCCCCTTCGCGCACGAGCGCCACGTGATGCCACTTCCGGAGACCCAGGGTCGTCCGGCCCACGAGCGGCGCGGAGCGTCCCTCGCCGTTCGAAAACATCAATCGCCCCGTCGCACCCGCCAGCGCCGTGCCCGCGATGCCGAGGTGCTCGCCCGCGGCGGCGTCACCGTTGCGGCCACGCGAGAACACCTGCCCGGTCACAGGCCGCGCCTCGGCCGGCAGTCCGTTCCAGAGCCAGAACGCAACGCTGTAGGTCCGGCCCAGTGACGGCACCTCGGCCCGCAGCCGGCCGCCGGCGAAGTGCGGGGCGCGGTTGATCTGCGGCCCCGAGAACGCCGACGGCTGCTCCGGCACGGCGGAAATGCCGTCGGCCGACGCCTGCGCGCCGGGCAGATAAAGTGCCACGCCGTCCTCGTAGCGCGCCGTGATCCCGCGCCCCGAGGCGTCGGCGGCATGCGGGACGTTCATTTCGTTCAGCCGCCAGTACGCGTGCGGCCGGCTGGCGAGAACGGCGCGGGCATATGCGCCGTGCGTTTCGGCGTACGGACGGCGTTGCGCACCGGCCACCGTTTCCAGCAACCCGAGCAGCGTCTCGACGATGCGCGGCTCCGCCTGCACTTCCAGCCCGGCGGTACGCGCGGCCCAGGTCGTGTAGCCGCCCAAGGCATGCTGCTCCGGCGGCGGGATATACCCCTCGGCCCCGTTGGCGAGTTCGACGTTGAACGTCGCTGGCAGCGGGCTCATGGCCTTCAATTTCAGGCCCGTCAGCGCATACACTTCATTCGGAATCGCGGTGATCCCTAGTTCGCCGATGCGCACGGCCTGGAGCTTCAACTCCCGCTCCGGCTCCGCCGCGAGGATGAGCTGCTCGAGCGCGTACACCTCGCGCTGGTTGGCCGCGGCGCGGTCACCGATCGGTCCGGCCACTTCGCGCGCCCAGGCCAGGCGCGCGGCATCGGCGACGCGGCGCCGCAGCGTCAGGCGCGCCTCGGCCATGACGAGCGGGCCGGAATCGCGGTAGGTGATCTGGCGATACGCGGTGGCGGCCCGCTGCAGGACGGCGTCCGCGTACTGGTCGAGCGACGGCTTGTTCGCGGCCTTGCTGTAATCCATCCAGTGGGAGTCGCCGCTCGTGCCCTGGGACATGATGCCGACGAAGCCGGGGTCGTCCCCGGCGCCGATCAGGCGTCCGAGTCCGGCCGAGAACCGTCCGAAGTAGTCGGCGGACACCGGCGGCGCCCCGAAATAGTGCATCGAGAAGTTGGCGAACACCGCGAGCGGCCGGCCGGCGCGCGTCTGGATGGAGAGCAGGGAAAGCTCGGGATCGATGGGGCCGGCCGGGCCCGTGACGTCGGGGCTTTCGTAGCCCGGATGCATGTGGGCGCGCACCGAAACCATCCCGAAGGGATCCGTGAGCATCCGGTCCGGGCGGCGGATCCAGCGCCGGCAGTGGGTGAGTTCCCAGGCCTCGATCGAGCCCCACCCGAGACGGGCGGGCTCCAGCCTGCTCGCCGCGGTGCGGATGGCCTCGGCAATCTTCGCCGGGAGAAACGCCGCGTACGCCGGATCGATCCTCGCGCCCAGGCAGCCCATGGCCGCGGGCGCGCTGTGCGTGTGGGTGGCGGATACCAGCATGCGCTCGACGGGGATGCCGGTGGCCTGGCTGGCGGCGGCCTTGGCGGCGTCGACCAGTTCCCGCGGCACCATGCACGAGTCGACCACGCAAAGCGCGAGGCGCGTCGTGCCGTTGTCGAGCACGATGGCGCGGGCGAACAGGCGGTCATGGATCTGGGAGACGTTCTTTTCGAGGAAGCCGCCGTTCACGCGCACGGGCAACCGCACGGGCGTGACGTCCACGGCTGCGGCGCCGGCGCGAAACGGACCGGTGGCGGATGCGTCGGCTGCCTCGCATCGAGCGGCGAGCAGCAAGAGTACCCACAGGGCAACGAAGGAGGATTTCATCGTGAGCGGGTGTGCGCAGGAATGCGGCCGGGGGCGGGCGCGCTCCCAGGGGAAACGCTCATACGCCGAAAGTACGGCGAATGTACGCGCGGTCGGGCCCGAGGGCGGCGGTGTTGCCGGCCCGCGGGCCGCCGCCGAGTTCGCTGATGAGCCACCCGCTCCACCCCGTGGCCTTGATCGTCGCCGCCAGGTCCTCGAACCCGAAGTCACCCTGTCCGAGCGGCACCTGCAGCGCGGCCGCGTACGTCTTGAGATGGCAGCCGAGGATGCGCGGCGCGTTGCGCCGCATGAACGCGGACGGATCGCCCCCGCCGAGCCGGGCGTGCCCGGCATCCATCAGGAACTGCACGCGGATGGGATCCGTCTCCTCGGCCAGGCCCTGCATTTCCGCGTTCTGGCGGGCGAACTCGGGGTTGTGATTGTGGTAGGCGAGCCGCAGCCCGGCACGCCGGCAGGTTTCGCCGAGGGCATTCAGGGCGGCCGCCTTCCCGCGCAGCGCGTCGGGGGAAAAATTTCCGTCCGGCGCCAGCCCCGCGCCGCTCATCACGACGCAGGTTCCGCCCAGCGCGGCCACCTTGTCCGTCCAGCGCGGGAAGACCTCGGGTTTCGCGAGCTGCATCGACGTGTGCACGCCGATAAAAGCCATGCCCGTGTCCTCGAGCCTTCTCCGCGCTTCGGCGACGCGATCGAATTCGCTCTCGACGAAACGAATGTTGCACTCGAAGCCGGCGTACTCGAGCGCGCGCATCGCGTTCAGGGCGGCCAGCAGCGCGGGAAAGTCGCCGGGCTTGAGCGGAAACGCGTTGGCCTGGCAGCCGACCCGTGGCCGGGCCGCCGCCGCGAAAGCCCGCGGACCGGACCCGAGCGCAGCGGTGAGGGCGAGGGCCGGCAGGGTGGCGACGAATCGGCGGCGTGAGAGCAGGTGCATCAGGAGAGGAGACCAGACGTAGGCGCGGAAAGGCGGGGGCGACGCGGCCCACCGCAGTTTTCCGCCGAAGCGGGCGCCGTGTCGAGCCCGCGGGCAACGGAGCGCAGACGGGGCGTCCCTGCCTCCTAACGGGCCCCCGGCTGGAGGTCGGCGAGCCGCAGGCGGTGCTCGAGCCGGGCCTTGCCGTCGACATCGACGATGCGCCAGGTGAGCACGGGATCGGCGGCCGCCCAATCGATGTGCAGGTGGCCGACGTTCACGTCGTGGTACGTCTGCGGCAGGGCGCGGTAGCGGTTCTCCGACGGCGTGCCGCGTGGATGCTTCTCGGTGAGCGCGCTGGCGGTCAGATCGTACAACGGGTACCCGGTGGGGCCGTCCATCCGCGACAGCTCGCACCAGTGCCGGTCGCCGCTCACGAACAGGACCCCGGCGGCGCGCGTCTCGCGCAGCAGGTCGAGGAAGCGCTGTTTCTCGTGGGGAAGGTTGGCCCACGCCTCGGCCCCGGAGAATTCCGAAACGAACTGGATGCTGCTCGCGACGAGGCGGAGCTCAGCGGGCTGCCGGAGCTGTTCGCGCAGCCAGCTCCACTGCGCTTCGCCGAGCAGCGTGACGCTGCGATCCGGCTGCGGCCGGTAGGGACCGCCGACGAGCGCCGGCTCGCCCCTGGCGGCGCGACGCAGCGGGCCGCGAAAGAAGCGCGTATCCAGCAGGATCACCTGCACGCGTTTTCCCGCGGGCCCGAAGACCCGCGCGTCGTACACGCCGTCACGCTGGCGTCGCGGCGAATCCGGCGGCTCGTCGAGCCAGCGCAGGAACTCGGCCTGCGATTCGCGCCGCCGCGGGTATTCGGCGCCGGCGTCGTTGGCGCCGAAATCGTGATCGTCCCACGTCGCGAGCACCGGAACGCGGCGGCGCAGCTCCCGGAAAAATCGGCTCGCCTTCAGCGCGTCGTACTTCGCGCGCATCACCGCCATGTCCTGGGTGTCGGCGTAGATGTTGTCTCCCAGGAAAAGGAACAGGTCCATGGGCAGCGTCAGCACGCGGTCTAGCATCGGGTGCTCCACCGGCTTGAGGCACGAGCCGAACACGACGTGGGCGACCGGTGCCTGCCCGCGGGCGGCGGGGAGCGCGAACGCGATGACGGCCAGCAGGGGAAGAACGCGAATGGCATTCATGGGGCGACAGCAGGCCCGAGCGTGTCATCGAGCCGTCGCCCAGACGAGACGGATCGCGTGCGAGCCTGCCCGCTCCAATCCTGGTCCCGCGCAAAGCCGCAAAGGCGCGCAGTTCGTGGTGCTTGGAGGCGATCACCTCCTGCCTCGCGAGGCGCCAGGGCGCAGCGGGCAAATCCTGCCTTTCCCCGCCTCGCAGCGCCTCCGCGCGAGAACCCGGATCGGTCGTCAAACTCAGGTCGTGAGTTCCCCGCGATTCGTGGTTCGCTCGCTCCATGCCACGCCTCCCCTTCTCGGATCTCGTCAGCGAACTGCAGCGCGTGCTGTCCCGCCATGGCGTGCCCGAGCCACGCGCCGCACTGGTCGCGCGGCTCTTCGCCGAGAACCAGCGGGACGGCATCTATTCGCACGGGCTGCTGCGGTTCCCCGGCTTCGTCGCGTTGCTGAAGGACGGTCGGCTCGACCCGCACGCCGAACCGGTTCGCGTCGGCGGCCTCGGCGCGCTGGAGCAGTGGGACGGCCGGATGGGCATCGGCCTCTCGAATGCGCATGCCGCGATGGGACGCGCGATCGAGCTCGCCCGCACGCACGGCCTCGGCTGCGTCGGGCTGCGCAACACCAACCACTGGATGCGAGCCGGCGCGTACGGGCTCCAGGCGGCCGACGCGGGCTGTATCGGGATCTGTTGGACGAACACGATCCCGCTCATGCCGCCGTGGGGCGCGGCGGCTGTCGCGGTCGGCAACAATCCCCTCGCGATCGCCATTCCGCGGGCGGACGGCCCGCTGCTCCTCGACATGGCCATGAGCCAGTTTGCCAATGGCAAGCTCGAGGTCTTCCAGCGGCAGGGGCGCGAGCTGCCCGTCGCGGGCGGCTACGACCGCGATGGCCGGCTCACGCGCCAGCCCGGGGAAATCCTCGCGTCGCGGCGCCCGCTGCCGGTCGGGTACTGGAAGGGCTCGGCGCTCGCCGTCGTGCTCGACGCGGCGGCGGCGCTGGTGTCGGGCGGGCAGACTTCGCAGCAGATCGCACGGCAGGGAGCGGAGTACGCGGTCTCGCAGGTCTTCATCGCCCTCGACGTCGCCGCCCTCGACGGCCGGGAGGACATGGAGGCGACCGTGAATGCGCTCGTGGCGCATCTGCGGGCGACCGCGCCGCTCGACCCGGGCGAGCCGATTCGCTATCCGGGCGAGGGCATGCTGCGGAACCGGGGCGAGAGCCTGGCGCAGGGCGTGTTCGTCGAGGACGGCCAGGTGGAGGCACTGCGCACGCTGTGACTCCCCGGCCGCAGCGTCGTGTTCAGAACCTCCCGCTCACCCCCAAGGTGACCGTCACGAAGTTGATGATGATATCCTGCGTCCGGCCCTCGACCCCCTGGTAGAGCCGCTGCTTCTCGTTGAAGAGATTCGCGACATCGCAGGTGAACGTGACCGCGGGACGCCACTGGTAGGCGAGCCCGAGGTTCACCGTGTTGCGGTCGTAGCGGAAGATCCGGAGGCCGGGGTTCGCCTCGTTGTAGGTCGCGATGTGGGAGCCGGTGAAATTATACAGCACCCGGGTGCTGAAGCCGCGATGGCGCCAGCTGATGCTCGCGTTGGCGGAGCGCGGGATGAAGCCCGGCACCTCGTCGGTCGAGCGGTTGGCCGTGCCGCCGAAGTCACCGCGCGTGTCGATCAGCGTATAGTTGGCCGAGCCGCTGAGCCCCTTGAGCAGGCCCGGCAGGAAGGTGAACTGCTGCTGGTAGCTGAACTCCCAGCCCTGCACGGTGGCGGTGCCCGCGTTGGCCGTGGTGCGGCGGCTGAAGCCTTCGTACTCGCCATTGTAGCCGTTGTCGGGTCCGCCGCCCACGATGCCGGCGTCGACGCCGCTAATGATGTAGTTCCTGATCTTCTTGTGGAACCAGCCCACGGAGAGGTTGCCCACGGGTTCGAAATAATAGTCGAGCGTGAAGTCCCAGTTCTTCGCGGTCTGGGGCAGCAGGCCGGGGTTGTTCACCGTCACCGTTTCGTTCGTCTCGCTCACGGTTTCGTTGGGCAGGAGATTGGAGAGCGCCGGGCGGCCGAAGCTGGTCGACCAACTGAGCCGGGTCTTCAGATTGGGCGTGAGGTCGTGCGTGAGGTGGGCGCTGGGAAATGACTTGGTGTAGCTGCCGGTGGTGACGCGGCGGTTGTCGGCGTAGTCGCGCTCGGCGGTGCCCACGGGGTCGGCGACCTGCTGGGCAACGGTGCTGGCGAAACGGGCGCGCACCCAGCCCGAGCCTTCGGTGTCGGTCTTTTCCATGCGCACGCCGGTGAGATAACCGGTGCGACCCAGCCACCCCTCGCGGCCGAAGCTGCCCCGCGCCATGAAGTACCCGGCGAGCACCTCCTCGCTCGCCTGGCGCGTGCCGGTGTACTTGAGCTGCTCATGATAGTAGCGGTCTTCCTGCCACAGCGAGGGATCCGCGGGGTACCAGCCGGCCGAGCCGCCCCCGAAGAAGTCGGAGATCTGCCAGCGCGGCAGATTCATGCCGGTCTTCATGTTCGCATAGGGCCGGGCGGAAGGATCGGCGGGCAGCGGCGCGGTGCCAATGTAGCTCCAACGCCGGGAATAGTTGTGGAGATCCACCGATTGCTTCCGCCAGGCGAAGCCGGTCTTGAGGTGCACCGGCACCGCGGTGGGCAGCGTATAACGCACGTTGCCGCGGGCCTGCGGGATCTCCTGCGGCTGCTCCGAAGTCGACTTCGTGAGCCCGTTGGCGATCGGGCGATAGTTGGCGGGATTGGTGAAATCGGGGCCGGCGGTCTGGATCAGGCGCGGGTACGTGTCTGACCCGGTCGTGTCGACGATCCAGCCGACGTTGCTGATGCGATGCGTCAGCGAGGTGGAACCGCCGCGCTCGTGCATGCCGGTCTGCTGGTGGTTGCGGCTGAAGCCGAGATTGTAGTCGATCAACAGGGCGCCGTAGTCGTGTTCGCCGCCGAAATCCACGAGGAACGTCTCGACTATGTAGCTGTTGGGCCCGTTCGCGAGGATGTCGATCTGCGCGCCCGGAATCGGCCGCACCTGCGTGACCTTGTCCGTGAACCCGGGGATGACGCCCGAGGTGGTGGCGTTCGGCACGGTGTTGGCGTTGCCGGTGTATGCGCGGGTGTTGAAGGACCGCCGGAAGCGCTCGACGTTGTCGTTCACCGTCACGTTGAGGGAGAACTTCGTGTTGAACGAGAGGCGGTAGTCCGTCTTCACGTTCACGCTCCTCTGCTTGCGGTTGTTGAAATTCTCCCGCGTCTGGTAGCTCCACAGGTAGGCGGGCGACGCCATCGTGTTCTGGTACTGGTGCGTCACCCGGTAGCCCCCGACGGCATTCTCGCTGTAGAAGAGATTCACCGCCACGCCCAGGTTGCGCTCGCCGCCGAGGACGCTGAACACCTCCTGGTAACCGAGCGTGATCAGCGGGTGCGCGCGATGCTCCTCGCGCAGCGGAATCTGTTCCGTGATGGAGGGGGCGATGCGCATCGTCGCACTGTACGAGATGCGGCGCTTCTCGCGCAGGCTGAGCGGCGAACGGGTCTTCATGTTGATCGTGCCGCCCAGCGAGTCGGCGCCCTTGTCGGGCGTGTGTCCCTTGATCAGCACCAGCTGCTCGAACATCGTGCCGGTGATGCTCTGGAGCTCGAAGGCGCGATTGGTGCCGATGCTCGCCATCAGGCCGCCGTCAACCGTGACCGTGTTGAGGGCCGCATCCATGCCGCGGACGTTGAACCGGTAGGCCAGGCCTTCCTCGGTGGGATTGCCCGCGACGCCCGGCAGCCGCATCACGACCTCGCCCGCGCTCATGTTTGGCAGGTTCCCGAACGAGTCCATCGCCACGATATTCTTCACGTTCATCGCATTCCGCTGCGCGGTGATGGCCAGGGCGTCGCCCTCTCGTTCTCCGGTGACTTTGAGCGCCTCGAGCGTGTAGATCGCCGACGTCAGCTCGAAATCGCGCACGACGCGCGAGCGGGGATCGACCGTGACGGTGCTGCGCGCCGGATCGAGGCCGATGTAGGACACCACGACCTCGTGCGTCCCCGGAGGCACGCCGGCGAGGACGTAGCGGCCGGTGTTGTCGGTGAGGGTGTTGAGGCCAAGGCCGGCCACCTCGACCCTGGCTCCCTCGAGCAGGTTGCGGGTGGCGGTGTTGCTGACCGTGCCGGTCAGCGTGCCTCCCTGCGCGAGCGCGGCGGAGTCGGCGGCGCGGACGACGGGAGCGGGAAGCAGGACCAGCGTGGCGAGGGTCCAGCGAACAATCGGAACCAGGAGGTGTTTCGAGGTCATGGGGGTCGGGGCACGGAGGTCGAAACGTCCTCCGGGAGGCGTCTCGCAGGTCGCAGTCTCCGCCAGGATGGGGTGGATGTCAGGTCGGGGCCGGAAGTCCCGCCACGATCACCTCCGGTCCGAAGCTGCCGGCGGGCAACGTTTCGCCTCTGACATTCCTGCCAGAAAGGCGCGATGGCATCCGAAAGGCGGTCGCGCGACGGACATCTCCCGACAGGCCGCCGTGGCGGTAGTTCATCTTCGGATACCCGGCCGCCACGTTCGTCGTACCGCGCGCGGCACCGCCCGCCTTTACTCCGCGCCCGCCGCGGGCCAGTACTCGGCCATGCCCCGCATCCGCCTTCCGCGGCTCCTGGCCGCCCGCTTCCTGCTCGCGCTCTCACTCGTGGCCGCCACCCCGGCCGCCTGGGCCGCCAAGCCGGCGGTCGCTGCCGGCCAGCGCTGGGAACTGTTCGTCGACGACTTCCTGATCGAGGCGGTGCGGGACGCCACCCTGGCCCTCCACCCTCCGCGGCGCGCCGAGGTCGTCCTCGTCACCGACGCTCCCTGGGAGGGCCCGACCAGCGCGTACTTCACCGTGCTCAAGGACGGCGACACGATCCGGCTCTACTATCGCGGCTCGGTCGGCGGCTCGGATCACTCGATCGACCAGGTGACGTGCGTCGCCGAGAGCAAGGACGGCATTCACTTCACCCGGCCCACTCTCGGCCTCATCGAGGTCAGGGGTTCAAAGGCCAACAATGTCGTGTGGAAGGGCGTCGAGTCGCACAACTTCGCCCCGTTCCTCGACCGCAATCCCCACGCGAGGCCCGACGAACGCTACAAGGCGCTGGGCGGCGTGAAGCAGCCCGGCCGCAACTGGCAGCAGGGCGAGACGCCGGGCGGGTTGTACGCGTTTGCGTCGGCGGACGGCATCCACTGGCGGAAGCTGCGGGACGAGCCCGTCATGACCCAGGGCGCGTTCGACTCGCTCAACCTCGCCTTCTGGGATCCCGCGCGCAACCGCTACGCCTGCTACAGCCGGATCTTCGCCGACCGCGTGCGCGCGGTGCAGAGCGCGGCGTCGGCAGACTTTGTCACCTGGGGCACCGGCACGCCCAACCGCTACGCCTCCGGCGTCCCGGCGGAGCATTTCTATACCAGCGCGACGCTGCCCTGCCCGGACGCGGAACACCTGTTGCTCGCGTTCCCGATGCGTTTCCTGCCTGCCCGCCACAAGGTGCCGGCCCACAAGACGCCGGGGGCGTCCGATGCGGTCTTCATGTCGAGTCGCGATGGCGTGACCTGGGACCGGACGTTCCTCGAAGCGTGGGTGCGGCCGGGGCCCGACGAGAGGAACTGGACCGACCGCAGCAACATGCCGGCGTGGGGCATCGTCGAGAGCGCGCCCGGCGAGTGGTCGATGTACCTCTCCGAGCACTACCGCTGGCCCGACAACCGTATCCGGCGACTGGTGCTGCCACGCCACCGCCTCGCATCCGTTCGCGCCGGTGCCCGCGGCGGCGAGTTCACCACGCGTCCGCTCGTGGCCGGCGGCCGCGAGCTCGTGCTGAACTACGCCACGTCCGCCGCCGGCTCCGTCCAGGTTGAGGTGCAGGACGAAAACGGCCGGCCGCTGCCCGGCTTCGCGCTGGCTGACATGGCGCCCCTGTTCGGGGACGAGCTCGACGGCATCGTGCGGTGGAAGGCGGGTGCGACCCTGCCCACCCTGAACGGCAAACCGGTCCGTCTCCGCTTCGTGCTCAAAGACGCCGACGTGTTTGCACTGCGCTTCGCGAAATGAGCCGCTCCGCAGCTTGACGGGACCCGGATCCGGGCGCACACGCTTCATCGTCGTGTTGTACGCCGGAACCCATCGCCCCTGGGTGCGCGGCCCGAGCCGCATCGCGCTGCCGTTGCTCGGCTGCTGCCTCGCCGGTGGCTGCGGGCGGGCCCCCGATTCGCCGGCCCCCAGTGCGGCGACAACGACCACCGCGCCGTCCGTGGTCGCCGCTGCTCCGGCCCGGGCTGCCGCCTCCTCCCTCCCGCGCGCACAGGGGAGCGCAGCCGCGGCGCGCGCCGCGCTTTCCGTCGCCTTCAGCCTGCCGCGGCTGACCATGGCGGGCGTGTTGAGTTCGCGCCAGATGGTCGTGGAAGGCGTGTATTTCGCCACGGCGCAAACCGGCGCGGCCAACTTCGGCCAGATCACGCGGTCCGGGACGATCACGGCGACGCCGCAGGGCTTTCACTACCATCCGGAGCCCAGCGACAAGCTCGTCGTCCGCGAGGGAATGAAGCTGCACGAGTTCGAAGCGATCGACGCCGCCGGCGACAACTCCGCGATGTTCGCGGCGAACTGGCTCATGGCACCCCATCGCCTGACCTATGTGCACCGCCTGCCGGACGAGGCCGAGGTGACGATCCGGGAGGAATACGACGGCCAGAACTTCGGCGTGCGCCTGAGCGGATGGGCGGTGGTGCAGGGCCGGCGCTTCACGATCGAGCTGGAATCGCGCGGCGTCACCGAAGGGGGTTCGGATTTCCAGGGCGCGGAGACCCGGACCCGCTCCGCCGTCACGGGCGCGATCCGCGGCGATGATCTCGCCATCGACGTCAGCGAACAGCACGTGAATCACTTCGTGTCCGCATTCTCCACGCGCCTGCTGCCGAGCCAGCGCGGGTCCGCCAGCCAACTGATTTCCACCGTCGCCAGCACGCTGAAGTTCGGCGGCGACATCTATCGGTTCCAGGACGTCCACGTCGAAACGGGCAATCGCGAAAAGGGGGGCGAGACGGTCTCGGGTGGACTGGCGGCACTGCGGGGGTTGATCCTGCGCAACGATCAGCGGTTCGCCGAGTGCTCGCTTCAGAACGGGCTGCCGGTCGCCGTGGCCGGCGGCGTTCCGATCCCGCTCGCATCCTCGACCCCATGAGGACTTCCACCTCCTCGGGCCGGCCGGTTCCGCGGGACGGCTGCGGAGTGCGGCGAGCGGGGCGACTTTTCTCGCCGATTCCCCGCGAGCCAAGCCTATCGGCACCCGCTTTCCGGCTTTCGATTGCGACCGCGATCACCCAGGCTGCACTGAACCCGACCGGCCGCAGCGGGTGAGTGGTCGACACCACCCCATGGACCCCGTCTCCCCCACCCGGCTCCGCCCCCGCCCACGGATGCTGCTCGCCGCGTTGGTTTTCGGCGCCGTCGCCCTGCCGGCAAAACCGGCGGTGCGCCCCAACATCCTTCTGCTTCTCCCCGATCAGATGCGCGGTTCGGCGATGGGCGTGGCAGGCAATCCAGATGTGCAGTCGCCGCACATCGACCGGCTCGCCCGCGAGGGCGTGCGCTTCACGCGCACGTACGCCAACGTCCCGGTCTGCTGCCCCGCCCGTGCGATCCTGCTGACCGGCACGTATCCTCACGTGAACGGCATGATCGCGAACGATCTCCGGCTGCGCGAATCCGAAGTGACGCTAGCGGAGCTCCTGCGCGAGGCGGGGTACCGCACGGGCTTCATCGGCAAATGGCATCTCGACGGTGGCCCGCGCGATCCGGGTTTCGTGCCCCCCGGGCCACGCCGCCAGGGCTTCGAGTTCTGGGCCGCCTACCAGTGCCACCACCGGCACTTCCTCCCTTGGTATTTCCGCGACACGCCCGAGATGATCATCGTGCCGAAGTTCGAGGCCGAGGCGTCCTGCGACTTCGCGGTCGAATTCATCCGGGGGCAGCCGCGCGAGAAGCCGTTCTTCCTGATGGTGCAGATGGGACCGCCACATGACCCGTACGGCGCACCCGACGCGTACATGAAGCGTTATGACCCGGAGAAGCTCACCCCGCCGAAAAACTGGCAGCCGAACAGCGAGACGAGGCCCGGGGGCAACGCGATCCCGCCGAAGTACCGCCGACCTGACATGCCTGGCGGCACGTATGTGCGAACGGGCGGCCGCGAGGAGATCGCCGCCTACTACGCCGCCATCACCGCGATCGACGACCAGGTCGGGCGTCTGCTGCGGACGCTCGAGGAGACGGGGCAGGATGAGAACACCCTCATCCTCTTCACTTCGGATCACGGCGACATGCTCGGCTCGCACGGCCTGCGGAGGAAACGCAAGCCGCACGAGGAGTCGGCGGGCATCCCGGGCCTGCTGCGCTGGCCGGCACGCATCCCCCAGGGGCAGGTCGTGGACACGCTGTTCAGCCACGTCGACATGCCCGCGACGCTACTCGGCCTCGCGGGACTACCGGTACCGGCCCACTTCCAGGGTGCGGATCTCTCGCGCGTCGCCCTCGGCCAGACGACCGCCGGCCCGGACGCCGTGCTGCTGCAGCTCTTCGTGCCCTACCGCCCCGATCAGGTCACCGCGCCCTGGCGAGGCATCGTCACGGACCGCTATACCTACGCGCGCTACGAGAACGATCCCTGGGTGCTCTTCGACCACCGGTCCGATCCCTGGCAACTGACCAATCTTGCCTCGGATCCGCGGCACGCCGCGTTGCGCGCCGAGCTTGATCGCAAGCTGGCCGCGCTGATGGCAGAGAAGCGGGACGCGTGGAGCTTCAACCATCCCGAACCGCTCGAGGAAGGCGCACGACTCTATGGCACGCAGACGTTCTACACGATCCAGGAGTATTTCACGTGGGCCAAGGCCAATGGGAAACGTTGACTCGCGACGCGCATGGAATCCGTCCGACATGGGGTCAGGCCGTTACATGTTACAGCAGCTGTAACATGTAACGGCCTGACCCCATTCCGCTTCGGCATTGCGCTCTTCGCCAGCATGGCGGCGGCCGCGACGCCCAACATCGGTCCGCGCGGCGAGGACTTGCTCCTGCTCGAAAATGGCACGGTCCGGATCGGCATCGATCGCGCCAAGGGCGGCGCGATCACCTGGCTCTCGTCGTCCGCGTATCCGAAAAACATGGTCAACGTGGCCGATCCCGGCCGCTTGATCCAGCAGTCGTACTACGCCGGCCTGCGCCTTGACCGCCGGCCCGAGGGCCAAAGCAAGTCCTGGAGTCCGTGGTCCTGGAATCCCATCCAGGGCGGGGGCGTGTCGTCATGGGCCCGGGTCTCGGTCTTCGAGCGACAGGAGGGACACACCCTGTACGCCGAGACCGTGCCCAAGCTCTGGGACATGCCCGACGAGGAAGCGGCCGCGGTCATGCGGCAATGGACGACATTCGAGCCCGGCATGCCTGACGTCGTGATCGTTCGCTGCGAATTCATCGCCCGGCGCGCCGCCGATGACCGCTGGGGCCCGGCGCGACGTTCGCCGCAGGAAATTCCCGCCTGTTACTTCACGCGCAATTTCAGTGCGATGAAGAGCCACCTCGGCGGCAGCGCGTGGCGCGTCGAGACGCAGAAGCCCGGTCCGCCCTGGGGCAAGGCCACGCCGCCGCGTCAGGCGATGGCGTTCTTCGCCCCGAACGGCCAGGGCGTCGCGGTGTTCAGCCCCGCCGCGACCCAGCCCTGGAACTACGGTCCGCACGCCGGCGGCGCCAGCGACGATCCCGCTGCCGGACCGTGCATGCACGTCGCACCGATCGACCGCGTGAACCTCGGGCCGAGCTCGACGTACCGCTACCGGTACTGGCTCGTCGTGGGCACCGAGGCCGCAATCGCCGCGCGGCTCGACGCCCTGTGGACGAAGTACGCCGCCGAACGCGCCACGCTGTCGAATCCCTGAACCACGTGCAACGCGGCGCACGCTTCGATCCGCCCCACCCCCTTCGCCATGAACGCGTCCCTCCGCCTTCTTTCCGTAATCGCCGCCCTGCTCGCGCTCGCCGGCCTGCCCGCCGATCCGGCGCTCGACGGCGTGAACCTCATCCCGTTCCTCACCGGCGAGAAGTCCGGTCCGCCCCACGAAACCCTCTTCTGGCGCTGGCGTTCGCAGGCCGCGGTGCTCGAGGGAAAATGGAAGCTCGTCCTGCTCGGGACGCAGCGTCACCTCTTCGACACCAGCACGCCCGACGGCGAGACGCGCAACCTCCTCGCGACGTATCCGGAGATCGGAGACCGACTGTACGCGAAGCTGCAGGCCTGGGACGCCACGCTCTGCCGTTGCGGTGGAGCCGCCTGTCCCCAGGCGGCTGACGTGCGCGATGGACCGATCCGCAGCAGCTTGAGGACAAGCCGCTCCACCTTTCAGTGCGGCCGTTTTCACGCGTGATTTGAAGGCCAACTGCATGAGTCCGGCTTGGCGCCCTTCCAGTCTGACCCCCTTTTCGCATGCCCTTGTAATCCCGGCCGGATTCCCCGAAGTGATGACCCCATGCACATTCTGATCATCGGCGGCGCGGGCATGGTGGGGCGGAAACTGCTCGCGCGCCTGGCGCGCGACGGGGCGCTCAACGGCCGCGCGATCACGCAGGCGACGGTGCATGACGTCGTCGCCGGCGAGGCTCCCGCCGGGGCGGCATTTCGCACGAACGTCGCGGTGTCGGATCTCTCGCTGCCAGGCGAAGCCGCCAGACTCGTGGCAACGCGGCCCGACGTGATCTTCCACCTCGCCGCCATCGTCTCCGGGGAGGCCGAGGCGGATTTCGAGAAGGGCTACCGGATCAACTTCGATGGCACGCGGGAGCTCTTCGAGGCGATCCGCCGGATCGGCGACGGCTATTGCCCGCGGCTCGTGTTCACGTCGTCGATCGCGGTGTACGGTGCGCCGTTCCCGGACGCCATTGGCGACGAGTTTTTCCACACGCCGCTCACCAGCTACGGCACCCAGAAGGCGATCGGCGAACTGCTGCTGTCGGACTACTCCCGCCGCGGCTTCTTCGACGGCGTCGGCATCCGGCTGCCCACGATCTGTGTCCGGCCCGGCAAGCCAAACAAGGCGGCGTCGGGCTTCTTCTCGAACATCATCCGCGAACCGCTGGCGGGCCAGGAGGCGGTGCTGCCGGTCGCAGAGGATGTCCGGCACTGGCACGCCTCGCCCCGCTCCGCGGTGAACTTCCTCCTGCACGCCGCGGGGCTGAAGGCGGAGCAGCTCGGGCCGCGCCGCACTCTCTCCATGCCGGGATTGTCCGTCACCGTCGCCGAGCAGATCGAGGCGCTGCGCCGCGTGGCCGGCGACAACGTCGTGAAACGCATCCGGCGCGAACCGGATCCGACGATCGTCCGGATCGTCGCGGGCTGGCCCCGCAACTTCGATCCCCGCCGTGCGCTGGGCCTCGGATTCCGAGCGGAGTCGAGCTTCGAGGAGATCATCCGCGTGCATATCGCCGACGAACTGGGCGGCCGCTTCGTGGCGTGACCGCAAGCGCCCGCGGCCGGCTGCGCAGGCTCTCCCGCCCGCTCAGCCCCGGCCGATGTAGGGCATCGCGGTCGCCATGACGGTCATGAACTGGACGTTGGCGTCGAGCGGCAGGCGAGCCATGTAGACCACGGCATCGCCGACGTGGCTCACCGGGAATGTCGGCTCCTCCCTCCGGGTGCCGTCGGCCTGGGGCACGCCCTCCCGCATGCGGGCAGTCATCTCGGTGGCGGCGTTGCCGATGTCGATCTGGCCGCAGGCAATCTGATGTCGGCGGCCATCGAGCGAGGTCGACCGGGTGAGGCCCGTGATCGCGTGCTTGGTGGCCGTGTAGGGCGCGGAATTCGGCCGGGGCACCTGGGCGGAAATCGAGCCGTTGTTGATGATCCGGCCGCCCCGGGGCGTCTGTGCCTTCATCAGGCGGAATGCCTCCTGGGTGCAGAGAAAGGGTCCGGTAAGGTTGGTGTCCACCACGGCACGCCACTGTTCGAACGTCAGCTCCTCGAGCGGCACCGCCGGAGCGCTGATGCCCGCATTGTTGAAAAGCACATCGAGCCGCCCGTACCGCTGCCGCACCTCGCCGAAAAGCGCGCGCACGGCCGCGGGATCCGTCACGTCGGCCGGTAGCGCCAGGCCCTGTCCGCCGTCGGCCGCGATGGCCGCGACGGTGGTGTCGAGCGGTTCGCGCCGCCGGCCCGTCACGACGGTGACAAACCCCGCCTTCGCCAGAGCCAGCGCGCAGGCGCGGCCGATGCCCGATCCTCCTCCGGTGACCAAAGCGACACGCATGTGCATGCGCGAGTGAAGCGGCGCGGCCGCGCCGAAGTCCAGCCGCCACCGCGCGAACCGCAGTTGACTCGGACCAGGCAAATTGCCGTCCGCGGTGAGGGCCGGTGGCGTTAACCGCACGAGAGCAGATTCAATAATTCTGTAGCCCAAACCTAAACGCAAAGTCGCAAAGGAGCGCGAAGTTTCGCCACGTTTTCCTCGCGGATCTTTGCTCACCTTGGCGTCTTCGCGTTTGAGATCCCAGTTCGAGCGGCTACGCATTCACTGGATGTGCTCTGGGATCCCGCCCTGGGCGGCTGCGATTTCATTTAAGGCGCCCTAATGCCCTCCGTGCCGCGCGATCGGCGGCGCCCCGCACGGCCATGGCGATGCATCCGTCGCGTATTACGGAATCAACTACCGTCGACCTGCCCGGCCCCGGCGATTGATTCACACCAAGAATTCTCCATCGAACCGAGCCCCGTCCTTTTGTCATGGAATCTTCCCGTCCGCATCTCTTCGGCCTGCTCGCCGGTCTCTTCCTCGCCGCCGGCATCGGCTTCGCCGCCCTGGTCGTCGCCGGCGCCTGGACCCGGATCGCAGAGTCGCAGGTCATCAACGTCACCGGCTCGGCGCGGAAGAACGTCCGTTCCGATCTCGCCATCTGGCGAGCCAGCTTCTCCACCGAGGCGGCGACGCTCCTGGAGGCACAGCAGAAGCTGAAGGCGGACCTCGCGAAGGTGGAGGCTTTCCTGAAGGCGAAGAACGTGGGCCCGTACTTCCTGGCGCCGGTCCGGATCAAGGACATCACCGGCCGGAGCGAGGACTACGGCGATTCCGTGGCGCGGCGCGTCGGCTTCCGCCTCAGCCAGCCGGTCGAGTTGCATTCCGAGGACGTACTCCGGCTGCCGCAGCTCAGCAGCGAGGCGACGGAGCTGCTCGAGCAGGGCGTCGTGTTCGTCTCCGAGGCAATGGAGTTCATTTATACCAAGGCCAGCGAGGCGAAGGTCGAGATGATGGCCGAAGCCACAAAGGATGCCCTTGCCCGCGCCGAACAGATCGCCGGCCAGGGTGGCCGGCAGATCAAGGAGCTGCGTCAGGCGCGCATGGGCGTCGTGCAGATCAACCCGGTCCATGGCTCGGCCACCAGTTGGGAGGGAAACAACGACACGACGTCGCTGGAGAAGACCATCACCGCGACGGTGTCGGCGGCCTTCTCGCTCCGTTGACCCGTCCCGGGCGCGACCGGAAGGCCTCAGCCGGAATGAGGCCGTTGCGGCGGAGCCGCCTGTCCCCAGGCGGCAGACGTGCGACACATCCGACCACAGCAGCTTGAGCACAAGCTGCTCCACCGTTCGGAGCGGCCGTGGTCGCCGGTGACTTGACCGCCGGCGGCGGGGCTGGCTCAGCGGCGGCCCGCGCGTTGCGCGAGTTCGCGCACCTTGCCCACGAGCGTCGGCTCGACCTCCGGTGCGAAGTAACCGATGCCGCCGTGGTAGAGTCCGCGCGTCTCGTAGCCGCCCTCGCGCAGGACGCGAGCGGACGGCAGGTAACCGAAGGTGTCGTTGCAGTACGCGGAGAGCCAAAGCTTGAGCGGACCGACCGCTTCCTCGATCAGGCGCACATAATCGACGACCACCTCGCCGGGCAGGCCCACGAGCGTCAGGTCGCCGCCGAACTGCCAGACGACGACGGGCGCGCGGTACTGCGTCGGCAACGTCTCGCCTGCCTTCAGCCGGGCGAGCATCTGGTCGGCGACCCACTTCTGCGTCGACCCGGCCTTCGCGGACGTCCGCTCGAGCTCTCCCTGCGGCGGGGGTGGCTGCAGGGGAAGCGCGACGGTCTCATGGACCGTCCGGAGCGGGCCGCCGACGGGCCTGAGGGTGTGGCCCAGCACGCGGGCGACTTCGCGGCCGAGAGAGGCGCCGTGTTCGCGGGCGATCTCGCGGGCCGGTCGCTTCGCCGGGTCGTTGAGGCTGTTGGGATACGGATTCGCGTCTCCGGCGAGGCCCTGCAGGAACATCGCCTGCGCGTCGGGGAACTCCCGTTCGATGTACGCTTGCGCGGCGCTGGCGAAGTCGCCGCTGACCTGGTTGTCGCGGGAGCCGTAGGTGGTGTTGTGACAGGCGGCGCCAAACACGACTCCCGCCAGCTTCCCGTCGGGCCCTTCGACGCGCAGCACCGGCACGGAGCGGTCGACCGGACCGCGCGGATTGACGCCGAGGATGACACCGCGCTCGGTGAACTCGCGCCGGTTCATGGGAAAGTTCACGCTGCCCGTGCCCCAGGTCAGCCGGGCGGGTCGCAGCCGCGTCAGCGCCTGGCGCGCGAGCGCCACGCACTGTTCCTGGAGTCGGGTGGTGTACGCGACGAGCCGCGCAGCCTGTTCGGGCGCGATCGTGTAGTGCGAGGCGCGCCCCATCATGATGGCGGGCCCGGCGTGCGTATGGGAGGCGTTGAAGAGGATGCGTTCCCGCGGGATGCCCGTCGCGGCCGTGACCAGCGCGCAGGTGGGTTCGGTGAAATCCGCGCGAAACCCGATCAGGTCGCCGGTGACGAGGAGCGACCGGAGGCCTGCGGCGTCCTCGAGCGCGAGCACCTTGAGGTGCAGGTCGTCCACGACCTCGCTCGCCGGCACGGTGCGGCTGGCATAACCGGCGAGCATCAACGGCTCCGCCGGGGTGATCTTCTGCGCCGCGAAGCCCGCCTTCCAGGGCAGCTCGGCGGCGGAAACGGCGGGCGCGGCCGCCAGGGCGCAGCACAGCAGCAGGCGGGAGCAGAAGCGGGGTGGCAGGCTCATGGTTCCCTTGAAGCCAGAATCCGCGCGGGCGGAAAGCGGAATTCCGGCGAGGAGCGCCCGCGGACGGCGGAAGGAGCCGCGATTCGGATTGCGACCCACCCGCGGCCGGCATGCGATGATCGGCGATGATCAGCGGTGACGGGATGCGGACGTGGGCCGCGGCTCTCGCCATGGCGGTTGGTTCGGGGCTCGGGTCCGTCGCCGTCGGCGCGCAGTCCCGCACGCCGGCCGCCGGCGCCCCGCGCACCGTCGCCGGAATCCGGCTCGCGTGGTGTCCGCCGGGCACGTTCCAGATGGGAAGCCCGGCGAGTGAGTCGGGACGCCGCGTCGACGAAGGGCCGGTGACCGTGACACTCTCGACGGGATTCTGGCTGGGGCGGTTCGAGGTGACACAGGCCGAGTGGCGGCGCGACATGGCGGCGTTCCCGGGACCACTGAGCGGCGGTGTTGGCGACGATTTTCCCGTGTACTGGGTCACGTGGGAAGCCGCGGAGGATTTTTGCCGGCGACTGACGGCGCGGGCGCGCGCGGAGGGCGAGCTCGAGCCAGGGTGGGAGTTCCGGCTGCCAACGGAGGCGCAGTGGGAGTACGGCTGCCGCGCGGGGACGACGACTGCGTTTGCGTTCGGACCGACGCTGGATCCGAGGCAGGCCAACCTCGGCAAACCCTACGCGGGCCGCGCCGATGGCTCTCCAGGGTCGGCCGCGACTCCGGTTGGCAGCTATCCCGCCAACGCGTGGGGCCTGCACGACATGCACGGCAACGAATTCGAGTGGTGTCGCGACTGGTATCACGCCCGGCTGCCGGGCGGGACCGATCCGGACCTGAGCCTGCGGCCCGGGGAACCGAATCGGGACGGCACCTATTCGCGGGTGCGGCGCGGCGGGGCGTGGATGGATGCCCCCGCGATGTGCCGGTCGGCCCAGCGCCTGCGGTACGAGCCGCACCGTGGCTCCGACCACATCGGCTTCCGGGTCGCGCTGGTGCGCAGCGGCCCGTGACGCGGCGTGGTCAGTGGGTCATCACGTAGCAGATGATGTTAATCGCCAGCGGATAGGCGATCTTCTCCGCGTACTTTGCAAAGTACTCCTGATTCTCGCCCTCCCGCTCCCAGCCGTCGCTGTCGTCGGAGTTGTGCAGCACCAGCACCATGAGCCGGCCCTGGCGGTCGAAGAGCGCGCGATGCTGGATCCGGGTGCCCGGCACCTTGATGCCGATATGGATGTTGGGCACCTGCGCCTTCTCCCGGATCGGCACCACCACCCGGTACAAGGGATGCTCGATCGGCAGCTCCTCGAACTGGGAACCGGGCAGCACTTCGCGAAAGAGCTGCTCGATCTGCGCGAGGTCGACGTCGCTCCAGGAGTCGGCGGTCAGCAGGAAGCCGCCGTTCTGCAGGTACTGCCTCAGACCGACGATCTCTTCCGCCGTGAGGCCCATCGCACCCGGAGCGGCCGCAAACAGAAACGGATACCGGGAAAGATCGGGATCCGTGGCCCGCACCAGCCGGCAGTCGGGATCGACCCGCAGCGAGGTGAGCTGCTGCAGCCGGTAGGAGAGGTTCAGATCGGCATCGGGCAGATCCGTCGACCACCCGCCGCGGCGGGAGCCCCGCGGTCGCGGGGCGGAGTCGTAGCGTAGGCGGGCGAAGGTGAACACATCGGTCCGATGCGCGACGGGATTTTCCCACTCCGGCGTGCCGGTGCTGCGACTGCCAATTTCCCGCGCGGTGCGGGCATGGGGCGGGACGTAGAGCTGTCCCCCGCCCATCCGACCCTGGGCGAGCAGCGCCGCTCCCGTGGCCAGTCCGAGCAGGATCAGGCACAGGGGCAGCAGATGTCTCTCCCGGGTGACGGCACGCCGATGCATGGCTGGGGGGAGGGGGGACGCATGGCAGCGCCAAAAGATACACGGCGGCCGCTCCCGGGCCGGCGCCCCCTGCGGCGGTTTCAAGACAACGCCGGGCCGTTTCGGAGGGCAGCGCTCCGTCGCAGCCGCGGCGCTGACAAAGGTCAGCGTCCTCGAAGAAGCGGCTCACCAGCAAGAAACCTCCCTAGCGGCTGGCGTACGGTCCGTGCACGGAACGCACGCGCCGCGATTCGTCCGCATCGGTGAGCACGAACACCGTGTAGGAGCCGCCGCCCGAGGCGACGCGGACAACGACGTGCCCCTGCTGCGCAGCGATCGCGGTCGGCAGGTCCTCCACGTGGCGGCGCCCGGCTTCCTCGCCAAAGACGCGCACGATGTGGTCGGCCCGTCCCTCCCAGCCGCCATTGGTCATGAAGATGTCGCGCGGACCGGGCGCGATCCGGTCCGACCGCAGCCGCGCGAGCGTCACCGGGCCGACGTGCTGCGCATCCCACACCTGGGCGATGCACACGCGCGGCTGGAGCACGCTCAGGAAAAAGGGCGTGGTGGCGTCGGCATTGCCGTGATGATTCAGCACGGCGACATCGACTGGCCCGGTGACCCACGCGACCGCCGATTCGATGTCGCGTGTCGCGGGCGTGTCCGGCTTGTCCGACGCCCCGGGCAGGTCGCCGCCGGTGTAGTAGTCGAACGCCCCGTAACGGATCCGTTGCGCCGCGCAGAGGGCGTTCTCATTGGGCCTCTCGCCCGGGGCGATGCGGCGCCGCATCGCGGTCCCCTCACCGGTCCACACCTCGCCGTTCACCGCCAGGTTGCGGACCTCGAACGTCGGATACCGCTCGGGCGCGCGGCGCAGCACCACCTGGTCCGCCGCTCCACCGCGGAAGCGTTCCACCCTCATGCCGTGACGCCGCACCTGCTCGGCGAGCGCGCCCTTGTAGATGCCGGCCATGGGACCGGCGAACGGCAGCGGCTCGCCGTAATCGGGCCAGCCGCGGTCGAGCAGCGTCGCGATTCGCACGTGGCGGAACAGTTCCGGGAAACCGCCCATGTGATCGGCGTGAAAATGCGAGACGACGGCGAAGTCGACCGGCGCCTCCGGACCCTGCGGGTGCACCTGGCGAATGTAGCGCGCAATCCACTCGCCCGGCAGCCGCGAGTCGTCCGGCCGGCGCGGCGCCTTGAAGCGCGGCGGGCGCGCCGTGTCCTGGTTCGACCCGCAGTCGATCAGGAGGGTCGTGCCGTCGGGCAGCACGAGCAGGGCCGCGGCGCCCTCGCCGGTGTTGATGTGGTGGATATCAAGTCCGCCCTCCGCCGGCGGCGGGAGCACCGCGCCGACGACCGGCTCCGCGGCCGCCAGCGCCCGCCCCGCGATGACCAGCGTCCAGCCCGCTGCCCGGAGGAGAGTCCTGCACCGGCTCATGGCGCGAAGTCCCCCCGCCACCGCCGGGCATGTGGTCGGGCAGGAGTCATGTTGCAGAGGAGTGGGGTCGCATGGCGCGATACCCACCTGAGCGAAGCCCCGCCCCGCTGCAATCCTGCAACCGGCTGGCGCGCCGTGCGGCGAACGAATGCCCCGCCGAGTTGGCATTGGAGTTGCGTCCCTGGCCATTGCCACATGACCTCGCTCCGCTGACTTCACCCCGCAGCGTGCGGCACAACCCGCGCGGGATGGACTGGCACCACCACAACCATCATGAACGTTCGTTTCCCGTCGAAGCCGGCGGCCTGGCTGCCGGCGCTCGTTGCGGTCGGCATGCTGCCGGCCGCCTTCGCGCAGCAAGCTCCGGCCCCTACTGCCGTCCCTTCCTCCAAGCCCGAGGAAGCCGTCAAGCTCGAGAAATTCCTCGTCACGGGCTCGCTCATCAAGCGGATCGACAATGAGGGCGCCACGCCCCTCCTGACGATCAACCCCATCGAGCTCGAGGAACGCGGCATCGTCAGCGCCGAGCAGATGCTGATGGAGCTGAACATCAACGGCAACGCGCTCGACAACCTCGCCTCCAACGCCGACGTCGTCGCCGGCTCGCAGCGCGGGAACAACGGCGCCACCTCCGCCAACCTGCGCATGCAGGGCTCCGGCGCCACGCTCGTCCTCCTCAACGGCCGCCGTGTCTCCTCCCACGGCCTCAACGGCGGCGTGGTCGACCTCAACCAGATCCCCTTCGCCGCGATCGAGCGCGTCGAGATCCTCAAGGACGGCGCGTCGGCGATCTACGGGACCGACGCCGTCGGCGGCGTGATCAACTTCATCCTCAAGAACAATTATGAGGGCGCCTCTGCCAGCGCGGCGATGGACGTCACGGAACAGGGCGGAGGAAACATCTTCCGCTACAACGCCGTCGCCGGTTTCGGCAATGTCGAGCGCGACGGGTACAACTTCATGGCTTCGATCTCGCTCGCCGACCACAAGGTGCTGCGCGGCGACCAGCGCGATTTCGTCAATACGTTCCAGCCGAACCGCGGCCTCTCTCCCGATACCCGCGGCACGCCGGTCGCCACGCTGTTCGCGGTGACCACGCTCTTTACGGGTCTCAGTCGGGACAACCTCGACAACACGGGCCGCAGCACCGGCCCCGCCGACCCGCAGAACCCCAGTCTCCGCGTCAACGGAATCAACTACGTCGATCTCCCCGGCGGGCCCGGCTACGCGGGGCTCGACGGCATGGGCCCCTACGACGAAGTGCTGTGGAACTCCGCCGCCTCGAAGTACGGTTCCGCCTGGGACACCGGTCGCGCCGCCGTCATCCAGCAACCGGTGAAGAACACCAACATCGTCCTGCGCGGCACGATCCGGCTCGCCGATCGCCACCGCCTCACGCTCGAAGGCGTCGCCGGTCGCTCGGAATCCAACAAGAGCTTCTCGCCCAACCAGTGGACCACGGGCACGGCCACGACCACGACTGCGCTCGACGGCCGCACCACCGTGCCGAATCCGCTCTACAACATGGCCTACCCGGCGACCGGCGCGAGCTACAACCGGGTGTTCAACGCCCTCGTCGCCTACTTCCCGGAGCTCGCCGCCAACCGCGGTGCGCCGCTCGCGTTCCGCTGGCGGTCGGTGCCACTCGGCAATCGCGCCTACACCACCACGACCGATACCTATCGCGCCATGGTCGGCCTGGACGGTCCGCTCGGCTTCCTGTCGTCCTGGGACTACCGGGTCGGCGCCTCCCGCGCGCAAAGCAAAGGGAAGTCCGTCACGAACAGCGGCTACGTTTACACCGTGCCGTTCGTCAACCTGATCAACACGGGCGTGGTCGATGTCTTTTCGTACACGCAGACGCCGGAGGCCATGGCGGCCATCGACCGCACGCGCGCCGACGGGGTGGAGATGTACGGCGGCACCTACCGCACGGACAATTTCGACGGGGCGGCCTCCGGCCCGGTCTTCCGGCTGCCGGCCGGCATGCTCCAGGCCGCGGTCGGCATCGACTGGCGCGAGGAGTCGTTCCTCTTCAACGGTGACCAGCGCGCCAACCTGAACTCCTCTGATGCGCTGATCTTCAATGCGCCGTTCGACAACGCCCTCGCCACCGCCGGCACCCTGAAACGCACGATCAAGGCCGCGTTCGTCGAATTCCAGATCCCGCTGCTCAAGGGCCTCGACCTGAACGCCGCCGGCCGCATCGACGAGTACACCGGCTTCGGCTCCAGCAAGAATCCGAAGCTCACCCTGCGCTGGGCCCCCAGCGACCGGTTCCTCGTGCGCTCGGCGTACAGCACCGGCTTCCGGGTGCCGACCTTCAAGCAGATGTTCGATCCCGTGACGGAGAGCCCGCTCGCCGCCACCGGCCTGATCGATCCGGGCACCGGTCAGCTCATCCAGCCCAACACCGCCACCACCCTCTTCGGCGGCAAGAGCGACCTCCAGCCGGAGGAGGCCGACATGTATTCCGCCGGCGTCGTGGTGCAGCCCTTCCGGAACCTCAGTGCCAATTTCGACTGGTGGCAGGTGAACCGCACCGGGACGATCCAGAGCTTTGGCACCACGCAGATGATCGCCAACTACAGCGTCTTCCAGGACCGCTTCCAGCGCCGGCCCGACGGCACCATCCAGCGCATTGACACGCGCTGGGTGAACGCGGGCGCGACCACGACGAAGGGTCTCGATATCGGGATCAAGGGCGACACCGACTTCGCCAAGGGTAAGCTCAGCGCCAGCTTCGACCTCTCCTACCTGCTCAACAAGAAGTCCAAGTTTCTCCCGAACTCCCCCTGGAGCCTCAGCGAGATCAACACCTTCACGCGCTCGAGCGACATTGGACTCAAGTGGAAGCACACCGCCAGCGTCGGCTACCGCCGCGGCAACTGGTCGTTCCTTGTGAACAACCTCTACCGCAACAGCTACACCGACGCGGTGCTGCCCGGCGTCGCCGCCGGCCGCGTGGTCCCGCCCGACTGGCAGGCCCGCGTGAAGCCCTACAGCATCTACGGCATCAGTGTCACCTATCGTGGCATCAAGAACGTGACCGTCATCGCGGGTGTGAAGAACATCTTCGATGAGGATCCGCCGTTCTCGGCCGCCTATGACACCAACACCGGCGCCGGCAGCAGTTGGGAGCCGCGCATCGCCGACCCGCGCGGCCGCTCGTTCACGCTGCGCGTGGACTACAAGTTCTGGTAAGCGGAGCTCGGCCGCTCAGCCCGATTGAAACAGAGAAGGTGGAGCCGCCTGTCCCCAGGCGGCTGACGTTCGGCCGACCCGTCCGCAGCGGCTTGAGGACAAGCCGCTTCACCTTGCAGGCAGCCGTTGTCGTCGGAGACGGGAAGGCCAACGACAACTTTGGCTTTCCTGACACCACCCCCTACGAGCGACTCCGCTGGGTGGAGCCGCCTGTCCCCAGGCGGCTGACGTTCGGCCGTGCCGTCCGCCGCCGCTTGAGGACAAGCCTCTCGACCTTTCCAGGTGCGATCGAACCGACGAACCTGCGCCGGCCCACCTGCATCCTGTCGATCCTGTTCATCCTGTCTCCCCCTCCTCCGCGCGAGCTGGTTATCCGACGGGATGAGGTGGGTTTAGACAGGATGAACAGGATCGACAGGATGGAACGGGGCTCTCTCGCAGGATCCTAGCCTGCGTCGCACCAGACCCATCTGGCGCGGCGAAGCCGCCTGTCCCCACAGGCGGCTGAGGCTCGGCCGACCCGTCCGCAGCGGCTTGAGGACTAGCCGCTCCACCTTTCTGAACCGCCGTGTTCGTCGGCGATTCGAAGGCCAGCGGCGTGATTCTGGGCTCAACCGGTCGTATCGTCGGCACGAAACGGCGCCGTGAGTTCCTCCGGCAGCCTCGGGGTGGCTCCGGCCTGCGTGCAGACGAAGGCCGAGACCGCCGTCGCGCGCTCGACGACCACCGGCAGCGGCCACCGATGGAGCAGCCCCAGCGCAAACGCCGCCGTGAACGAGTCCCCCGCGCCGACCGTATCCACGGCTTCGACCTTCCTGCCCGGATGATCGCACCACGTGCCATCGGCCAGGACGAGGCTGCCCCGCTCCCCGCGGGTATACACCACGGCCCTCAGCGCATGCCGTTCCGCGAGCGACGCGATCGCCGCCCGTTCCTCCGCCGGAAGGCCGAACCACGCGCCAAGCTGCGGCAGTTCCGTTTCGTTCACCTTCAGCACGTTCGCCCGGGCGAGCGACTGGGTGATGATTTCCGGCGAATGATAATGCTGCCGGAGATTCACGTCGAATACGCGCAGCGCGCGCGGCCGGACCAGATCCAGCAGCTCGCCGATGCTCCGCCGTGCCACCGGATGCCGCTGCGCCAGCGATCCGAAGCATACGGCGTCGGCTGCCGCGACGACCGCCCGCGCCGCCGGCTCACCCGCGAGCAGGTCCCAGGCCACGTTCTCGTGGATCGCGTACGCCGCGTCACCCTTCGGCCCCACGCTGACCGTCACGGTGCTCGTCGGCGCTTCCGCATCGATTTCCACGGCCTCCACCGGCACGCCGAGCTCGCGCATCCGCGCCAGCAAGGCGCGACCGGGTTCGTCATCCCCCACGCGCGAGACGATCGCCGCCCGGGCGCCGAGTTCGCCCGAGTGATAGGCAAAGTTCAGCGGCGCGCCACCGAGCTGCCGGCCGCCCGGCAGGACATCCCAGAGTACTTCACCGATTCCGACACAACGAAAGGCCATGGCACGTGACGCGAGTGGAAGACGACTGACAGCGGAACGCGAACCCTTGTTCGCCGCCGGCGCTTTTCATCGAGGGCGGTCGTCGAGCCGCCGCACGGCGCCGACGTCACGCAACCCCAGGTTGCCGAAGCCGGGCAGCTTCACGGCGAAGCGCACCGGATTCACCCCGAAGGTGAGCCCGATGAGGTCCACCTCGACGCCCTCTTCCCACCCCACGAGCAGACCGGCGAGGCCGAAGAGATTCACCTGGCCGCCCGTGCCGCTCGGACTTCGCGCGACGAACCAGGGCCCGAGATAATCCTTGCCCACCGCCAGCGCCGGAAGGTCGACCCGCAGTTCGGGCGCGGCGCGCAGCACGTGCGCGATGAAGGTGTTCGAATTGGGCCCGGGCCACACCCGGTACGAACCGGCATGGGGATAATCGGCCACCGCCGCCTCGATGCGGTCGATCACCGCGTCGACACCGGGCCCGCGCAGGTCGGCCAGCACCCACGGCCGGTTGCCGAACCAATACATGTCGGCGGCCCGCTCGGTGGAGCGCACGCCGTTTCCCGTCCGCCGCGTCTGATATCCCATGAGTTCGTGCACGGTGAAGCGCGGCGCGCCCGTGCGCTTGACCGCGATCCACGGATGCACGCCGAGCTTGCCCTGCCATTCGATGGCCCGCGCGGCGTAGACCTGGATCACCGCCTCCGAGGTCGTGGCCGGGTCGGGCGCCAGGCCCGCGGGTTCGCGGCTCGCCGTGCGCCAGGATTGTCCGGAGGCGCCCGGCAGCGCCGCGAGCAGCAGCACGAGCCCCAGGGCCGGTCGCCACCGGCGATGGAAGCGAAGCGGAAACGTCATCTGCCCACCGTGCCCCGACACCCTCCCGCAGCAAGCGCGCTCCATCGCACACCCGCGCCTTGGCCGGACTCATGCGGTTCGCCTTCGAATCAGCCGCGAAAACGGCCGCACTGAATGGTGGAGCGGCTTGTCCTCAAGCCGCTGCGGACCGGTCCCTCGCACGTCAGCCGCCTGGGGACAGGCGGCTCCACCGCAACGGCATCATTCCGGCCGAGTCATCGGATCCGGGCTCGCCGCGGGGCGCTGGAATTCCGCCGCAACTCCAGCCCGATGCTACCGCGCTTATACCCCGCGGCCAGAATGGGAAGACGTCGTGGGCTCAGAACCGCAGCGTCGCACTGACGCCGAAGCTCCGCGGCTCTCCGCTCTCGCCCGCAAAGCCGGAGGGCGCGAGGTTGTAGGGGATCGCCACCGGGACATAGGACTCGTCGAACGCATTGCGCACGAAAGCCTCGACGGCCCACGTGCGGAGACGCACGCCGGCGCGGAACTGCGCCAGGGCATACCGTCCCTGCGAACGCGTATTCCGCTCGTCGTAATAAAAGGCGTCGAACGCCGCCACGTCGGCCCGGGCGTACCCCTGCACGCCCGGCGCGAACGTGACCGCGACCTGCGTGCCCGCGTTGAAGGTGAAGTCCGGCGAGTACGGCAGCCGCCGTCCGCTCACATCCGCGCCATCCGCGCGCGAACCGCCCCGGAACTTGGCCGACAACCGGCCCGCCCCGGCAAACACGTCCCAGCCCGGCATGACTCTCGCGGCGAGCTCCAGCTCGACGCCGCTGCTCTCGGCCGCGGCGACGTTGGCCACGTAGAACTGCGCGGGCGTCGCCGCCGGGACATTGAGCTGGAGGTCGCTCCAGCGGGTGTGAAACACCGCCACGCTCGCGCGCAGCCGCTGCTGGAGGAAGAGCGCCTTGTAACCGGCCTCGTAGTTCCAGCTCCCCTCCTGGCCAAACCGCGCGGTGCCCACCGGCGAGGCCGCGTTGAAGCCGCCCGCCTTGTAGCCCCGCGCGACGGTCACGTACGCGAGCTGGTCGGGCAACACCTGGTAGCTGGCCGAGATCTGCGGGGAGACCTCGTCGAACTCATCACTCAGCCTCTCCGAGGTCACCGCCCCGAGCCCGGCCGGCACCGTGAACGTGCGCAGATCCGCGTCCTTGGTCTCGAAGTCCGCGCGCAGGCCCGCCGTCAGCGCCAGCCGATCCACGCGGAAGGTCACCTGGCCGAAGACACCCACGCCCGAATCCTCCAGCGTGCCCTGCGTCGCACTCCGAAACGGCGGCGTGCCCACCGGATACCGCACGAAAACGGGGTTGGGGAAATAGTTGTAGGCATCCTGCTCGTACTTCTGCGCGAAGACAAACGCGCCCGCCGTCCACTGCAGCGTGTCCGCCGCGGTGCGGGGGGAGGAAACCCGCACTTCCTGCGTGAACTGGCGGCCGCGCTCGGCGTTGCTGCGCTCCAGCAGCGGCGCCGGGCTGTAGTCCAGGTCGGTCACATCGAGCGTCTTCCAGGTGACGAAGCCACTGGTGAGCGCCAGATCCACGCTGCCGAGTCGTCCGTTCACCAGCAGGGTCGGCGCCAGCACATCCCGGTTTGCCCGTCCCTCGAGATCACGGGCCGATTGCGAGGGGTTCGCGCGGACCGCCAGCAGGTCGTTGAGCCGGTAATCGCCGTCGCGCGCCCGTTCGCCGGCGACGATCGCCCGCACTTCCCACGTCGCCGCCGGCCGCCACAGGGCCTGCACCTTCCCGAACGTCGCCTCGCGATGATCGAGATCGTGGCCCGTGAGCGGATTCACCACGAACCCATCGCGCTCCGAGTAGCCGCCGGAAAATGCCACCGCCGCCTGGTTCGGCGCGAGCGGAGTCGAGACCGACCACCGTGCATCGCGCCAGCCATGGTCGCCGAAGCCCAGCGTGACCTCGCCCTGCGCGCGGTCGAGCGCCGGCCGGGTGCTCGTGACATTGATGAGCCCGCCGACCGTGTTTCGGCCGAAGAGCGCCCCCTGCGGGCCCCGGACGAACTCGATCTGGTCGATGCCCGTCAGTTCGAGGCTGGAGGTGCTCGCATTCAACTGCGGCACGCCGTCGATGTAGGTCGTCACGGCGGGATTGCCCGGGCTGGCTCCGACGCCGCGGAACCGGGGATTGCTCAGTTTCCGCGCCGAAAACTCCGTGAGGTACGTGTTGGGCGCATACTGCGCCGCGTCGTTGACCGAGCGCACGCCCGCATCCTCGAGAAACTCCCGGGTCGCCACCGTCACCGCCGCCGGCGTGAGCAGCAACGGCGTCTCCTCCTTCTGCGCGGTCACGGTAATGGGCGCGAGGCGCGCGGGATCCGCCGGAGCCGGCGCTGGCGCCGCAGCCGCAGCGAGGCCGGAGGCCAGGAGCGGCGAAAGGAGGGCGGCCCGGGCAGTTTTGCGACCGCCGTGTTTCGGGAAGAGAGGAAGCGACATGGTGAAGGGCAGGACGAACGCCAGTATTCGTCGGATGCGCAACTCGGCACACGTGCCGCCAGGTGACAAGCGCAATTCCGTCCGTCGCCGCCCGGAACCCTGCGTGCCCCGTTTCGCTGGCCGCACGCCCCGCAGGCACGAGGGGCGCGGCACCGCAGTCATCCCGCCGGCAGCAGCGTGTGGAAGCCCATCGCGCGTCGCGGCGCGACCGGACGCTCCGGCGCGGGAGCGAGGGCCGGATGGAACAACGCGGCAAGCGGGATGCGTTCGCCGCCCGGGACCGGCACGCCGAGCACCGCGGCCAACGCCGCCGCCTGCGCGGCCGTGAGCAGTTCGAAACGGCGCAGCCCGACGAGCCGCCCCGGGCGCAGGAGTGCCGGGTCAATGTCATCCAGTTCGCTGTTGAGCGTGCACACAACGTGGAGGCCGAGCGCATCGCCCAGCATGCCGTCGGTGAGGTTCAGCAGCGTGGCCACCTTCTCCCGATTGTCCTCCGCCCGCCGGAGCAGGATGCTTTCCGCATCCTCCAGGATCAGGACCTTCCGCAGCTTGGAGTCGCGATTCTCACCCGCCCAGAACGTGACGATCTCGCCGGCTTCCACGCTCGCAAACCGTGCCGCGGGCATGAAGTAGAAGACATGCGTCTCGCTGAGCCACCGGGCGAGCGAGCGCAGCAGCGTCGTCTTGCCGGTGCCCGGCGCCCCCGTGAGCACGGTGAGGCCGTATCGGCGGCCGTTGAGCCGACCGATCCAGTCGTCGACCCAGGCTGTCATCCCGGCGCCATAGTACAGGTCGAGCCGGTCGCGGGAAACCATCTGCTCGTCCGACACCGGGATCCGTTCCACGGAGAGGCTGCCGTAGCTGTGGTTGAGAATCCCGAGCCGCGCCTGCGGCCCGGCCACCGGCTCGAGCCGGCGGTAGCCCGCGAGCAACTCTGCCATCAATGCCTCGGCGCGCGCCGGCGTCTCGGCGTAGAGGCCGAGCGTGCCCCGCGGATGCGGATCGAGCGGATTGGCGTGGCGCAGGTGCAGTTCGAGGAAGCCCCCGGCCGGCCAGAAACCCGCCAGCGCATAAGGCCGCAGCGTCACCGCCTCGGGCTCGTCGTCATCGTGGTCCCGCGCGTAGTGGCTGAACCAGCAGCCGTCACCGAGCGCGGCGGCGATGCGCGCCGCGTCCCACGGCTGCACGAGCTCGCGCCCGTGCAGCCAGCCGCGCTGAAGCGCGGGCAGCGGGATTTTCACGCCGAAGACCTCATCGAAGTGATGGATCATGAGCGGCGGCGTCTTGGCCGAAAGGGTGGCATTCATGGGAAAGCGACGGGCGGCGGGGCACGGAGCTCCGGCCGCACAGGGGCGGGTGAGTTCTTTTTTTGCCGTATGCGCTCGCGCTTTCGCGGGGAGATCCCCCCGCACGGGGCCGCGCCGCGGTCGGAAGGAAGGAAAAGGAAAAAACCGGAGTTCCCTTCGCGGAAGGGAACTCCGGTTGAGGCGATAGCTCAGCCCACGTTGCAGTCGGCCTTCACGTCACCAACGAAACCGGCCACCCGAAAAGGTGGAGCGGCTTGTCCTCAAGCCGCTGCGGACCGGTTCGGCCGAACGTCAGCCGCCTGGGGACAGCCGGCTCCACCGCCCTTGCATCGCGGCTTAGCCGGCCAGCGGCACCGCCTCGACTTCCCGGACCAGGGCCGCGGGATCGCGGTCCAGCTTGTGCATCAGCTCGAAGGCGCGATCACTCCAGCCCGCCAGGCAGGTCACGCGCTCCTGCGGAAACTGGAGCGTGCCGTGACCCTGGAGGTCGAAGCTGAAGATGCGCGGCGTCACGGCGTGGCGGACTTTGTAATCCGCCAGCGCCTCGTCCGGCGCGCCTCCTCCGATCCAACCCTGCATGTCCGAGAGGATCACGATGCGATCGTAGGCGCGATTGGCGCGCTGGAAGATCGCGTGGAAGTTCGTGCCTCCCGAGGCGAACGGGATGTGCCGGGCCGCCGTGAGCGTGGAGTCGCGGCGGTTCAGCGTCAGATACCGGGCGTCGTCGCTGAAGAGCATCAGGTCGGCGCCGGTCGCCTTCACGAGCGTGGCGGCGAACAGCGATCCGATGGCCTGCGGCCGGCCCGCCATGGAAGCGGACGAGTCGAGCGCCACCAGGGTCTCGCCCCCGAACGCCGGCACGTTGGCCAGCGCCAGGTCGACCGCCTGGTCGAGCGCCGCCAGCACCCGGTCGGCGCCGGCGAGATTGCCGTCGCGCAGCGCCTCGACGGCACTCAGGAACTGGAACGGAAGCACCAGCGACCGGCGCACCGCCGCCGGATCGGCGAGCTGGCAAACCAGCTCGTCGATCACGCCGGGCGCGTGCGCCAGGATGTTCCGGACGTTGCGCAGCAGCGCCAGGTAGCCGAGCTTTCGCTCACGCACCAGCCCGGCCCACGCTTCCGCCTTTGCGCCGGCCACAGCCGTGGCGTCGCCGGCCTCTCCGGCGGACGCGAGCTGCGTCTCCCACGTGTCCGCGGGAGCCAGTTCGCCCCGGACCAGCCGGGCCAGCGCCGGCGAGTGCGGCGGATGCAGGAGGTTGACGGCGTCGACCAGCTTGAACGCGCCTTCCGCGCGCCGGTACTTCGCCAGTTGGTGGGCGTCGAAACGTCCCAGCGCCGCGCCGAGACCTTTCTTCAAGGCGTTCGGCACCGGACGGCCGTACACGGCCAGGTAGTAGGCCAGCGTCTCCGTCACGTCGTCAGGGCGGCGCACCAGGTCGCGATAGAAGTGTCGCGCCCAGGCCTCGCCTTTCACGGCCCGCGCCAGCTCGCCGGCCACCAGGTGGCTCGCCGAGCGCATCCCGTACGTGTGCCGCGCGTAGAGCGCGGCCCGGGCGGTGAAGCGCGGGTCGTTCACCGCCCCGATCAGCGCGCGGATCCGCGCCGCAGTCGCGAGCTCGGTCCGGTAGAACGTGTCCTGGAGAAACGTGGTCAGGAGCACCGATACCAGCTCGAGCTTCGGCGCCTGCGCGTAGGCGCGGCCCCCGGCGAGATTCACTGCCGTCGGCGCCGGCTGAAGGCGGGGGGAACGCGGACGCAGGTTGCTGTACTTGGCCATGGAGGCCTCCTTGTGGTTGAAAGTCGCCGCGAGCGGCGGCGACGCGCGGTCCCGGGCACGGGACAGGGTGGTGGCGGTGCGGCGCGCGGGTGGCGCGCCGCACCGCCGGGAAAATCCGGGAGAAAAACGGGCGAAGTCGTCCGCGACTCGCGTCGCGGGATGGGATTTCGTGTTCAGCGAAGTAACTTCCCCCTCACTACCCGGAAAGGCTGGGCGGTCGGCAGCGCTCCGAGGAGGGTTGCCCCTCGACTCGAGCGGCTTGGACCGCGGAAATTGCACCGGCCCGGAGGCGCGCACTCCGGGCCGGTGTTGTTTTCTGTCAGCGGGTCGAGGGACGACGGCCGTAGTCGAGTCGTGCGATCAGCACGAGACCAGCGACCGCGATCCACGCGACCACGAGGGCAAACGCGCTCATGGCGTTGTCCTTTCTTTCGAAGGGCCTTGCTCCGCAGAGCTTCGGCCGTTGCGCCCGCGCTCCCCGAACGGAGCGCGGGCAAGGGGATGCGCAGGCCGGCTTCGCACCGGCGACAGACCGTCCGGTGGACGGCCCGGGAGCGCACTCCCGCGCGAAAAATGAAACCGCGGCTCAGGTCACTCGGCGGGGGAAGACTTCTCCCCCGTCCGTCCTCAATGACCGCGGGTTAAGTGAACGAGACTGCACCGCACGCAACGTGCGGCCGCCTCTTGCCGGCCGGCGGGGCGCGTCGTCGACGCGGCCCCGCCCGGACGGAAACTCGGCCCCTGCCGGACTCGGGCCGCCGGCTGGCTTCTGCAGGATCCGATAGGGCAAAGCGTGACCCGGTCTCGGAGCAAGAACCGGCGCTTCCTTAAGGAAAGGGAACACGCGGCCGGCCTCACCGTTCAGCGCCATCGGGCGCACCGCGTGGATCGGACCGCGCGTTGTGAGACGCGACGGTCCTCAAAAAGCGGAGCGCACACGCGCTCCGCGGCAAAAAAAGAACTCACACCGTCGCCCCTCTCGCCCCGCGGAGGCGGGACGGATTGGACGGCCGCAGGATTTGGAGCGGACGTTGCGCTGATTGACTGGGCTCAGCGCCGAAGCCGCGAAAGGAATCTGAAAGAGATGCACCCGGCTGGTGGGGAAGCGGACGGCCGGGCGCAAAAAAACCCGCTTCGGGAGGAAGCGGGCCGGCCAGGGCTGCCAGGCAGCCTGAAGATCAGGTCGGACCGCTTCCATCGTGTTCGTTGATCGCACCGCGATACCGGTTGCCCGCACGGCACCCTTCCGTCGCCGCCGGGACTCGCATCGTCGAGCCGGGCGCCGTCCTGCCGGCGTGCCGGAGGCGGGAAGGAAGCGTGAGGCAGTCGAGTTTCATCGGCGGGATGGAAAGGAGAAAGGTGAGAGGTGTGAGTGGGACATCGCTCTCGATCGGCAGTGGGACCGGTCGGAGTGACGATGCGATGATCCTAGCGGAAAGGGCCGGGGCTTGCCATGCGCGGTTGCGCAGCAAGCCTGACTTACCAGTCATGTTTGAATCGCTCTTTTCCGAACGCGGTCTTTCCCTCGACCGGCTCAAGATCCTCATCGAAGTCCGCGACGCGGGCAGCATCGCACAGGCGGCCCCGGGCGATCCGGTGCGACAGAGCCAGTTCAGCCGGCAGTTGCGGGAGCTGTCGGAGTTCTTCGGCTGCGAGGTGGCTCACCGGCGGGGCAAGCGGCTCAAGCTCACCCCGCAGGGCGAGCGGCTGGCGGAACTGGCGCGCGAACACTTGCGCGGGCTCGAGGACTTCCGCGCCGAATGCCGGCAGCAGAGCGTGGCGTTCACGCTCGGGGCTGGCGACAGCCTGATCCAGTGGCTGGTGATCCCGCGTCTCGGGCGGCTGCTCGACGCGTTTCCCGGCACGACGTTCGCAACGACGAACCTGCGGACCAACGAGATCGTCGGCCAGATCGCCGACTCGCGCCTCGACTTCGGCATCATCCGCCGCAACGCGATGGCGCCCGGCCTCAAGGCCGTCTCGCTCGGCGTCGTGAGCTATGTGGCCCTGCTCCCCGAGGCGCTCGCGCGCAGCCACCGTGGCATCACGCTGCGCCAGGCGGTCGCCGCGCTGCCGCTGGCCACGCAGACGACGGACGGCCAGTTCACGTCGGGATTGCGCGAGATCGCGCAGGAGCTGGAGGTACCGCTCTCCCCCGCCCTCGCGTGCCAGTCGTTTCCCCAGACGGTCGCCGCGGTGCGCTCGGGCCGCTTCTGGGCCATCGTACCCGAGATCGCACTACGCGAGCTGCCGCCCGGCACGGTGCACCGCCTGCACGACGAACGGCTGGGCCGGCTCGACCGCGAGGCAATGCTGGCCTGGAATCCGCGCCTGGTGCGCGTGCGGCCGAACGCCGCCAGGATCGCGCACCGGCTGCACGAATTGCTGCGGCTGTAGGCGGGCACCCGGGGCATCCGGCCGCCGCTCAGCGGGACTCAGGCCGCCGGGCGCGTGGCGCCGAAAGGGGATCATCTAGGTGCCTCAACCCCCAACGGCCTGATCCCGGCTCAGCCGGATTCATGCAAGCGCCCTTCAAATCAGTCGTGAGAACGGCCGCACAGAAAGGTGGAGCAGCTTGTCCTCAAGCTGCTGCGGACCGGTCCATCTCACGTCAGCCGCCTGGGGACAGGCGGCTCCACCGCAACGGCATCATCCCCGCTCAGGCGAAGCGCCGGCACCGACGCGCCAGGACGGCCTGGGCCGCGACCACGGCGATGCACAGCGCGGCGAACGGCACCGCCGTGCCCGCGGCCTTGGCTCCCATCCAGCCCACCGGCACGGCGATCACGCCGCATGCCGCGACCGCCCCGCGGGCCGTGTCACTACCGCCGGGCCACCGCTGCACGAGCAGCGTCAAGGCCGTCGAGACGAGGATCAGGAGCGCGCCGGTCTCCACCGGCAGCCAGCTCCACGCGGCCGGCAGGTTCTCCGCCGCCCAAACCATCCCCAGCCCGATGCCGGCCGTCGTGAGGACCAGGCCCGCAAGGCTGAACCGCACGGTGACCGCGCGCCAGGTCCGACGCAGCTCCGGACGCAGCGCCCGCCTCGGGACCAGCGCCAGCATGGCGCCCACGAGCGCCGCCGAAAGCGCCGCCAGGTAGCCGGTGGCGCAGAGCAATGCATGCGTCAGCCGCAGGACCTCCACGTTGCGGCCCTGCGCGAGGGTCACCGTCGCCAGCGCGATGGCGGCCACCGGGGCAATGGCGAAGAGGAGAACGTCGCGGCATCGCAATGCCACCGGCATTGCATCAAGGCGCGCGAACTCCCGGCCCAGCGCGACGGCGTCGCCGAGCCGCGCTCGCGCCCGGTCGAAAGCCTCCGCGGGCGTCAATCCGCGACGCAGCCCCAGTTCCATTTCCTCCCGGAGGTGTTCCTCCAGTTCGCGCACCGTTTCCGGGGATCCCGGGAGTTCCTCCGCCAGGCGGGCACGCCAGCGCTCGATCTCGGTTTCAAGGTCAGCCATGATTCAGCCTCCACGTGCGGCGCAGCGTTTCGTGCACGGTCAACCATTGCGCCTTCTGGTCGGCCAGCAGCTTCCGGCCCGTGGGCCGCAGCAGGTAATATTTGCGCCGGCGCCCGGATTCGGCCTCGCGCCATTCGGATTTCACGCACCCGTTCTCCTCCAGCCAGTGCAACACCGGGTACAGCATGCCGTCCGTCCATTCCATCTCCCCCTGCGAAAGTTCCCGCACCCGCTGGATGATCGCATACCCGTAATTCTCCCCTTCCTCCAGGATCGAAAGCACCAGCGGCACCGTCGACGCCGCCACCAGCTCCTTGGCGAGTTTCATGGGAAATCTGGATGCCTTGCACTGCTAGGTATAGCAAGGCGATTTATTTGCCCGGCGCCGCGGGGACATTCTTCGGATCGCGCCACGGCTGCGACGGAGCGCAGCCCTCCGAGGAACGCGATACGTCGATATAATCCGGTCTCGCGCCCGGGCGTTCTCCGGGCATCCGGGAGATTCGATCCCAGGCAGGGCGCCTTCCCCGCGCTTCCGCGAAGCGCGCCCGCGGATGCGGCTCCTCACACGTAGCAACCCGCGGCGTGCGCCGCGCCGTCGACGAGGAGCGTTTGTCCCGTGATCGAGCCGGATGGCTCCGCCAGGAACAGGCACGCCGCCGCCACTTCTTCGGGCGCCACCATGCGGCGGGTCGGGATGGTCTGCGCGCGCTTCGCCGGATCTCCGCCGGCGGCGCGGAAGCCCTCGGTGTCGAGCGGTCCCGGAGCGATCGCGTTCACCCGGATGCCTTCGCCCGCAAACTCGACCGCATTCGCGCGCGTGAGCGCGATCACCGCGGCCTTCGCCGTCGCATACGCGGAATGCCCGCGCGGCGCCATCAGCCCGGCGACCGAGGCGATGTTGATCACCGCGCCTCCCGGCCGGCGCAGGCCCGCGAGCGCGGCGCGCGTCCCATGGACCGTGCCCCAGAAGTTGACGTCGAACATCTCCGCCCAGAGCGCGTTGTCGGCGTCGTGAAACGGCACCGGCCGGCCGAATCCGGCATTGTTGATCCAGACATCGATCGCGTCGCCCGCGGCGCGGATCTCGGCGACGACGGCGTCGAGCTGCTCGCGCCGGCGGACGTCGGCGCGCCGGTGCCGCACGGCCGGTTCCGCCGCGGCGGGCGGTGTGCGCGCCACGCTCCACACGCGATCGCCGCGGGCGGCGAAAGCTTGTACGATCGCCCGGCCGAGTCCGCGCGTGCCCCCGGTCACCACCACGGTGCGGCCCTCAGGCATAGCGCACCTCCACCCACTGTCCGCTCGCCGCGCTGCGGTAGACGGCGTCGGTCACCTGCAGGTCCCATCCGCCCTCGACCCCCGGGACCTCCGGCTCCACCCCGGCCCGCATCGCCGCGGCAAACGCACGGTGCTGGTTGTGCGGATTGTCCGCCGCATCCAGTGCCGGCGGCAGGAGGCCGGCGAAGGTCTGCCACCGCCCCGGCGTCGCGTAGTTGAACTGCGCCGTCGCCCAAGGCTTCGCGCCGTGCACCCGCAAGAGCTCGTTGTCGAGGTACACGAGCGACCCCTCGGTGCCGTACAGCGCCACATGCTCGCCCTGGGAGTTCCACGCCACGCCGAGCTGGACGAAGCTGCCGTCATCGAGCTCGCCCTGCACCTGGCAGATGTCCTCCCCCTCGATCCGCCCGCAATGCAGGCTGGCCGCCTGCGCCAACACCCGGCGGATGCGCCGGCCGAGCAGCCACCGCACGAAGTGCACGTAGTGCACGCCAAGCATGATGAACGCCCCGCCGCCGGTCTGCGCGCGGGAGAAGCGCCAGCGCAGCTCCGGCGCCCGGTTCCAGGCAAGCCCGCCGGTGTGCCCGAGGCGCATGCTCACCTGCACCATCCGGCCGAGCGGCGCGTGGGTGCGCAGCGCGTCTCGCAGCTCCCACCAGAGGCCGAAATCGAGCATCGACATGTAGAGCCCGAGTCGACGCCCCGAGGCCCGCTGCACGGAGAGCAACTCCGCCGCCTCCTCCGTCGTGCGCGTCATCGGTTTCTGCAGCAGCACATGCTTGCCGCTGCGCAGCAGCGCCGCGGCCTGGCTGGCGTGCAGGAAATTGGGCGTGCTCACCACGGCGTAATCGGCCTCGGCCGCGGTCGCCGTCGCGAGGTCGGTCGACGCCGCCGGGGCGCCGAATTGCGCCGCCAGCGCGCGAGCCGCACCTTCGTCGGCGTCGACGCAGGCCACGACCCGGACGCCCGGGAGCGCACCGTAAACGGGCAGGTAGCTGCGGGCGAAGCCGCCACAGCCGACCAGCACGACCTTGAGTTCAGGGATTGTCATCGTCAGGGCTGCAGCGGCCAGATCTTAACGTGCTCGTACTCGGCACGCAGCGTGTGCCCCATCTGTCGCAATCCGATCCAACCGCCGTGCGTCCACGCGGGCCCGAACGTGCGGCCGTCGTCGTCGAACGCCGCCGCCACCACGCCGTCCACCGTCAGCCGGATCTTGCCGCCGCGCTGGTAAACGCGGATCGTCTGAAACGCGTCCGGCGCCGCCGCGGCCACGAGATCGTCGCCCACGCCGACGAACTGAAAGCCGCGATTCTTGCGCACGTTCGCCGTGCCCCGGTCGCCTGCCCAGTAGGAAATGTGGTAGTTGTCGAGTTCACCGCGCAGGTACTGGACGAAGGTGCCGTCGCGTGGCTTGAGTCCGGGATCGAAGACACTGCGCCCGCCGTCGCCGCGGGCCGAGAAGAACACGATTGCCAGCCCCTGCCGGCGGTCGTGCGGGCGGAACGAAAATTCGAGCAGGAAGTCCGGCGGTATCTCCTGCGTCAGCCAGCACACGAGGTGACCGGCATTGTCCTCGGGTGTCCGGGCTCCGGGTGGGCTCTCGAGCACGAGCCGTCCCTCCCGCACGGACATCGCGCGCCCGCCCTCGAGTTTCCAATCGCGCAGCGCCGCCGGGTCGTCGAAGGTGTTCTGATACACCGGCCGGTCCCATGCCACGTCCTCCGGCGCGAAGCGGGTGCCGACGGCGGGATGCCGCGGCGGCGGCACTTCAGTGACGGCGACATGGGCGCGAGACACCCGGTTGCCGGTCCCTCGATCGGTCACGGGCGTCGGACTTGCGACCTCGCACCGGCTGGCCGAGGGATGCAAGACCACGGTCGCGCGGGTGATGTTGTCCAGCGTGACGGCGGTGGCCGACGACGCCGCGGGCGGTTCGCCCGGCGCACTGCGGGCGAGGCCGAGGTCCACGCTCAGGCTTTCCGGGACGAAACCCGGCGCCCCCTCGCGCAGCACGACGCGGTGACCGGACCCGTTGAGCGTCGCGAGCACCGCGTGGCCGTAGTGGCCGCGGCTGTCGAGCACGGTGAGCTCGACCTCCGAGTCCTTCGCCCCGGGCGTCGAGAGGTCCAGGATCTGTGAATACAACGCGTCGCCCCGCGACGCGCGGATCACGGTGTGCGACTGCGCGTGGTAGGCGACGCGCTCCGATTCCGTGACCTCGCAGCCCGTGACGGTGTTGCGCCCGCCCGCGTACGCCAGGCAGATCCCGCGGCGCATCCGCGTGACGTGGCAGTTCTCGACGCGGATGTCCTGAGTGCGGCGCTTCGTCTCGGGATCGTTGGGGTAGGCACGAATGCCGTCCTCGCTGAGCGAGGTCATTTCTCCTGCCGGGATCAGCGGACCCGTGTACTGCCGGAAACCGCGGTCGAAGGCGGGACCGGATGTCTCGGCGAGGATGTCGTCGGTCCTTCGCAGCGCGCCCTCGACGTAGCAGTCCCGGACCAGCGCGTTTTGCGCCCCGCGCAGGAAGATCGCGTGGCCGAAGCAGCGCATGATCACGCGGCAGTTGATCACCTGGTTGTCGATCCCGCCGACGCGGATGCCGTTTTGTTTCTGCGGACTGATCGATGCGCCCGCCCCGATGCCGAAGAAGCTGCCGTAGCCGTAGGGATACGATCCCGACAACCGCAGCGCGACGTCGCGCACCACCACGCCGCGCCCGAGCAGGCTGATCGCGCGGCAGCCACCGGGAGGCGGATGGCCGCCGAGGGTTTCCAGCTCCAGGCCTTCCAGCACGATGCGATCGCCGCTGAGCAGGAGCAGGTTGAGACCGGCCCTGATCGACGCGAACTGCGCCGTGTCGACCTCGAACCGCACGCCACTGAGATCGAAATGGCTGTCGTGGCCGGTGAAATGAAGGAAGTTTTCGCTGCCGCCGGATTCGAGCCGGTAGGTGCCGGGCGCGAGCCGGACGCGGGCGCCGTTTGCCGCGAGCAACGGCCGCAGCGCATCGAGACTCGAGACCACCGTGAATCCCGCCCGGTCCGGCGCTCCCGCCAGCCGCGAAGCGGCGAGCTGTCGCTCGAGAAACGCCAGCGCCGCCGGCAACCCCTGCTCCACCATGGGAAACGTATGCCCGCCCGACATGCGCAAGGTCTCGACCGGAACGCCCGCGGTCCGCGCGTCGGCGACGAACGCTTCGTTCATCTGCCGTTCGGCGGCGCGGTCGGCGTAGGCGACGAAGACGGGCGTGCCGCGCAACCGTGGGAGCAAAAGCCGCGGATTCAGCGTACGCCACACCTCGAGGTTGTCGCCGAAGCGCGGCTGGACCGCGTAGTTCTGGCCCGGTTCGGCGATGTCGGCTCGCGGATAGTCGAGGATGCCGATGATGGGCGCCACGGCCGCGAAGTCCCCGCGCCGCGCCGCGGTGTACGCCGCGCCGTATCCGCCCATCGACCAGCCGCCGATCGCCCGGGCCCGCGCGCCGCGGCCGAGCGGGAAGTGGCGCTCGGCCAGCTCGATCACCTCGTCGAGGTGGTCGGCGTAGCGATCGGCCGGGATCGCCGGCGCGTTCACGTACCAGCCGTCGCGCCCCCGGGGCAGCACGATCGCGCACGGCGAGGCCAGCAGCCGCTGCCGCGTCGTCTCGTATTCGAACAGCGACCGCTCGTGCCGGCCGCGTCCGTGCAGGAAGTAAATGGCCGGCAGGGGCGCGCTCGTCAGCGTCGCTCCCTCCGGCAGGACCACGAGGAAGCGCATCGGCTGCCCGAGCGCCCGGCTGCGGTACTCGCAGCTCCACACCCGGAGCTCGATCTGGGCGATCTTCGGCTCCGTGCCGGGCGATTCCACCGTTGCCGCCTTGACCGGCACGGTCGACGCCGCCGGGACGGACGGCAGCACCGCGGCGATCGCGGCCGCGACCTGCGCGCCGAGGACATCGCTGCCCTGCGCGTTGAAGTGCACGTCGTCCTCGGGTTGCAGCTCGCGGATCCGGGGCAGCACCGCGGCGTGCAGGTCGTTGGTCCCGACGCCGTGCTCCGACATGACCTGCGCCGCGATGGCGTTATAGGCCGCGATGTCGTCCGGGTTTCTTGGATACTGACCGGCGCGCTGCCTCGGCGGCGCGGGCGTGGTCGTCGCCCAGATCAGCGTCGCCCCCGTCCGCTGCAGACGGCTGACGATGGCGCGGAGGTTGGCCTCGTAGCGATCCCGCGGCACGTTGAGCGCGCCCGCCTCGAGCAGGCGCACGTCGTGCAGGCCGAAGTTGAAGTGGATCACGTCCCACTTCCCTTCGCCCAGCCAGCGGTCGAGCTCGGCCGCGCCCTTGCTGCTCGCCCCGGCGTTGGTCGGCACGCGGTGCACGTTGGCCCGGCCCCGCAGCGCCGCGCGCACCCGCAGGGTGTAGCCCATCGAGACCGAGTCCCCGATCAGCAGCACGCGCGGCAGGCCAGGCACGTCGGCGACGGGCTGCAAGGACGGCGAGAGTTGGGCGCCGGTCGGTTTCTCCGCGGGCGATTGCGGCGCGCTCGGCTGCGCCCAGACCGTCACCGCGAGGAAGAGGAAGATCCTGAGTCTCATACCGGGGCATCGCCGCGCCGCAGTCGCGGACGAAGGAAGAGAAACAGCGTCAGCAGCGCCAGCGGGTGCAGGCAGGCGGCCATCACGAACGCCGATGCATAGCCGAAGGTCGAGATCGCGAAGCCGAGGATCTGCGCGAACACCAGCCCCATCGCGCTGCCCGCGCTGCCCATCATGCCCATGACGGTACCGGTTTCATTGCGCTCCGTGACGTCGGCGGAAAGGGTCGCGATGTTGGTCGACCAAGCCTGGCAGAGGAACGTGATCATGCACGTGACCCCGATCGCCGCGGCGGTCGACTCGAGGAACCCGACCATCGCTCCCAGGGGCGCGAGGAGCGCGACACTCGCGAGCACCGCCACCCGCGCGCGCACCGCCGGCCAGCCGCGGCGGATCAGGGCGTCCGAGGCCATCCCGCCGAGGACGTTGCCGAGGTCGGCGAAGAGAAACGGGATCCACGCATAGAGCCCGATCTCCGCGAGACTGAGGTGCCGGATCCGCTGCAGGTAGTCCGGCAGCCAGAAGAGATAGAAGAACCACACCGGATCGCTGAACAACCGCGACGCCACCAGGCCCCACACATGGCGCTTCGCGAGCACGTCGCGCCAGCGCGGCTGCGGCGCGCCCGGCGCGTCGAGCTCGAGCTGCGCCAGGTCGGCCGGAGCCACGGCGGGATGCCGCGCCGGGTGCCGGTAGACCTTCAGCCAGAGCGGCAGCCACAGCAGGCCGAGCGCGCCGGGAATCACGAACGCCATCTGCCAGCCGAACTTCAAGGTCAGCCAGGCAATCAGGGGCGCCGCGATGATCGCGCCGACCGCGCTGCCGGAGGAAAAGATTCCCGTGGCGAGCGCGCGCGATTTCCGTGGAAACCATTCGCCGCAAGCCTTCACGCCCGCGGGAAAGATGCCGGGCTCGCCGATGCCGAGCAGGCCGCGGAAGAACGCCAGGCTGAGCGGGCCGCGCGCCAGCGCGGTGAGCATCGCCGCGATCGACCACCATACGATGCACACGCTCACCCCCAGCCGGACGCCGTAGCGGTCGATCAACCGGCCCGACACGGTGTACATGATCAGGTACGAGAACAGGAACGCGGACACCGCGTTGGCGTAGTCCTTGTCCGTGAGCTTCAGCTCCTCCCGCAAGGTCGCGCTCAGGATCGAGAGCGTCTGGCGGTCGATGTAGTTGATGACGGTGGCGAGAAACAGCAGCCCGACGATCCACCAGCGGATCGTCGTGTACCGGCGGCGCGGTTCGGCGGCGCTCACGGCCGGGCCTCCCGGGATTTAACCTGCGGCCGGTGCGCGGTCTCCGACGCCGAACCCGGGTCGCGCCATTCCACCAGCCGGTATCGTGCCGTGCGGGCGGCGTGGGCGGCGTGGGCGATGCGCTGTCCATGGCGTGGCGGCGTGCGCGCGAAGCTGTGAACCACCGCGTCCCGCCCCGCCGGCGCCGGGTCGCGCAACACCGCGGCGAAACGGCGGCCCTCGGGCAGATGCGGCACGGCCGGAGACTTGAGCCCGGCCAGCTCCGTCAGCGTCGGGAAAAGGTCGACCGACTCCACCAACGCCTCCGTCCGCGCCGACGCACGCTTCCCGCCGGGCAGGCGCACGATCAACGGGATTCTCGCCGCCTCCTTGAAGTTGGTCGCTTTGCAGTAAGCGCGCTCGAACGTGACGCCCTCTGCGGCCAGCCGGTCAATGTCCGGACTCCGCACGCGCCCGTCGCCGTAGCGGCCGAGCAGCGGTTTCAGGTCGCCGACACACCGAAGGAGGACGGCGGGGCGGGCGACCTCTTCGGCCCACGCTGCGGCGCCCAGCCCCACCGCGAACAGCAGCCACGGGAGCCTGCGCCTCATGAGAGGGAGACCTGAGCCGAGGCGGACCGGAGCGCCGCCTGCAGCGCGGACGTGGGGAGCGTCCGGACGGCCAGCCGCCCGCGCACGATCAGCGCGGCGGCGACGCCCGCAGCCTGGCCGGTCGCGAGCGACGTGCCGGGCACGCGCGTGGAGCCGTGCGCACGGTGCGTGGTCGAGATGGGTTTGCCGGCGACAAGCAGACCGTCGACATCACGCGGGATAAGACAGCGAAAGGGGATCTCGTAAGGCAGCGGCGGGTTCTCCTTGTGCGGATGCACTCCCACCGCGCCGTTCGCGGGATGGATGTCAACCGGCCAGGCGCCGATCGCGATGCTGTCCGGGAAACGCGTGCCGCGCGCGATGTCGTCCTCGGTCAGCTGATACTCGCCGTCGATGATCCGGCTCTCGCGGATGTGCAGCTGCGACGCGCCCGAGAGGATGTAGCTGTCGCGCAGCTCCACCACATCGCGCCGGAGCACGTTCCACAGCACCAGCATCTGGGCCCGGCCCTCGACCTCCGCCGCGGAGAGCTGCACCGGGTCGACCGGGTTGCCGTACACGCGCGTGGAGTTCACCGAGATCTCTCCGTCCGCAAGCCGGATAACCCACGGCCCGCCGAACACCTTGACCTCGCCGCGGGCGTGCGCCGCCTGCAGCGCCCGGCCCATGATCTCCTCCCACTGCTTCCAGCTCGGCCGCGGATCGACGTTGCCGAGCCGGAAGTGATACGTGAGCGCCTGCAGCTCCGGCGAGAGCGCGTAGGGCGCGCCCGCGTAGAACGCAATCTCCGCGTCGCCGGTGCCATCGATCACCAGCCCAGCCCGGAAGCGGGCGCGGCCGTCGCGCAGCGCCACCTCCACGCCCGCCACCCGGCGGCCGTCGCGCAGGACGTCGCACACGTGCGCGTGATACAGCGTCGTCACCCCGGCCCGGGCCAGCAGCCGGTCAACGGCCACTTTCTGGATCTCGGGATGGATCGTCAGCGCCTCCGGCGGATTATCCGGCGTCGCCGAGCCACCGAGCGCCGCGATCTCGTCGAGCAATTCGCGCGCGAAGCCGCCGACGACTTCGACGTCGTAGTCCACGCAGCTCTTGATCGCGTCGAAGGTGTGGATCATCGCCGCAGTCAGGATGCCGCCACCGAAGCCGTGCCGCTCGAGCAGCAGGGTCCGTGCGCCAGCGCGCGCCGCGCTGCAGGCCGCTGCCACGCCGGCACTGCCGGCGCCGCACACGATCACGTCGTAGGTTTGTCCATCGAGGGTGCTGAGAATCATGACGTCGGATCGGGAATGAAGGGTCGCCCGGGTCGCGGGCGCTTACGGCGCAGCCGTCGGGGTGGTGGCGGTGGCGACCCGCGACTCCGGCTGACGGTTGCCCGCCCAGTCCTCGGGCAGCACGCGGTAGTGATAGGTCGTGCCCGGCTTCAGGCCCGCATCGAAGACATGCTCCAGGTAGAACCCGCTCGGCCGCACGACGGCCACCGGCTTCATCCCCGCCACGTCGAAGTCGGGCCGGTCGCCGCGGAAGACGAGATAGCGCGCCACATCCGATTCCGGCGCCTTGCGCCAGCAGATCATGAGCCGCTCGGACGAATCGCGCACGATATCAAGCTCCAGCAGCCGCGACGGCGGCGCCAGGTTGCGGGTCGAGGTCTGCACCGGCAACGCCGGCGACGGTTTGCCCTGCATGTTCCCCCGGCCCACCGCCGCGACGTGGTAGTGATAGGACGTATCGAGGTTCAAACCGGCATCGGTGAACTCCGGCCCGGTCGCGCGACCGACGAGCGTGTGCGCGGTCGGCGGCGTCGCCGGATCGACGCTGCGGAACACGTTGTACCCGATCGCACCCGCGACCGGCGACCAGCGCAGCGTCACGCGGTCGTCCGCCACGGACGCCGCCGTCACCGGGCCGGCCGCGGCCGGCGCGTCCCCCGCGAACAGGCGCACGGTCGCGAACCCGAACGCGCGCACAGGCACGGTCACCTTGCCGCCCTTCACCTCGAGCGGCCGGTCGTCGTTCTCCACCAGGTCGCAGAGCGCCGCGCGATCGACGGGAAAGCGCGCGACGTCGACCGTGGCGCTGACCGCCTTTCCCTCGGTCTCGATCAGCCGGACGATCCAGCCCCGGCCGGGCTGATTCGACTCCTTCAGGACCGTGAGGTGGACGTTCGGGGCGTCGAGCGAGAGGAACGACGCGGCTTTCGCTGGAAGGGAACCCTTCTGCCCGGCCGGCAGCACGCGGGTTTCCAGCGGACTCGCCACCGCCCAGCCGAAGCGCGTGGTCGCGCCGCCGCTCCACTCGCCGGCGTGCGAGGTAAACGAATACGCGAGGCGCGCGTTCAGGTCATCGGCGTTGAGGTGGGAAAGTCCGGCCATCCGGTTCGACCACGCGTAGCTGTAGAGATGCGAGCGCTGCGGGCTGTAGTCGACCGAGAGCTGGTTGTAGCGGATCTCGCCGAAGTGGACGACGGGCGCGTTGTGCAGCGCCATCGTCACGCCGTAATCGGCGTTGCGCACATCGACCCAGCGGTTGGGCGAGAGATAGTCGTGGGACCCCCAGCGGAGCTGGTCGGCATGGGGCCGCACCACGCCGCCGGCATACTCGGCGCGCGCGGTGAACTTCTCCACCTGGAGCGGGAAGGCGTAGAAGATGTTCTCCCGGTAGCGGTCGGTGTGCTGCGTGGTGTGGAGCGAGCCGACGTGCCGGAGGTCGTTGACGACGTCGATTCGCTTCACCCCGGCGAACAAGCGCACCGTCTGCCGCACCGCGGCGTCGCCGAGCCTCGCGTCCTGGAAGGTCGCGACGATCTCCGCCGCGAGCGGCCCGGCACTGGCGGCGAGCGTCGCGCCGGAGCGGGGGGCGTAGTTCTCGCCGGCCAGCGACTCCTTCGCCTTCTTCGCGACGCGCACGACCTGGTTGAACTGGTAGGGCGCCGCCGGGTCGACCAGCTCGCGGTCGAGCTGGCGGTCGCGAATGCTCCTCACCGCCCCGCTCGCGAGATCGAAGGTGATCGTGTAGAATTCGTTCTCCAGCGTGTTCCCCGCGGCGCGCAGGGCGCTGCCGGCGGCGGCTCCCGCCCGCGGGCCCGCTTCCGCCAGCCGGTAGGTCTTGTAGCCGAAGGCGGGCACGTTTTGCGCCACGAATACGGTCTCGCCCGTCGCGAGCTGCTGGACCGGCACGGCCGCGCCGGTGTCCGCATCGACCAGCCCCGCGAGCGCGTCGCTCACGAAGACGACATCGGTGCGCGCATGACCGAGCGGGTTGAAGACCGCCAGCTCGCGCGCCGGGCCCGTCGGGATCTGCCCGGCGACGGCGGCGAGGGAACGACCGAGCTGGGTTTCGGCGTCCATCAGCGCCCGTCTGCCCTCGAGCCGCTTGCCCCACTGCGCGTTGAACTTGTGCACCGGACCGGCCGGCGGACTCGTCGGCCAGCTGTGCTCGTCGAAGTCGTGCATCCGCTGGTACGCCAGCTCCACCTCGCGCGTCGACGTCAGGTAACCGGGCAGGATCGCACTCGCCACGGCGCCCAGGCCTTCGGCGAACGGAAGCACGCGCGCCGCGCGCCGTTTCCAGCCCTGCGCCTCGGGATCGATCGCCGCGTAGTCGGCGGAGAAGTTGTTCAGGTCGCCCGAAAGCACCGGCAGTTCGCTGCCGTAGGTCTTCTCCATGTACACCATGAAGTCGCGCGGATCCGAGACCCGGAGGTCCGGGTAGCGGTACTTCGCGCGCCACTGCGTGAGGGCGCGGTTGTCCCAGAGCGGCGTCTCGTGATCCTTGTAGTTCGGCACCAGCACGGCGTCCCAGGGATAGGGCCCGAGCTTGGAGCCGTCCTGGATGGCCATGAGCTCCTGCTGGACGCTGCTGCGGCCGAAGTCGTCCATGCTGGCGGTGGCGCGGTCGGTGTGCCCGAACCAGAAGTCGATCCGGTAGTGCGAGCGCCAGCCGAAGAGGATCCGGCTGACCTGGTCCGGGCCCTCCCACCAGAAGACCGCGGGAAGCTTCGTGGTGGCATAGTCGTTGTTCCCGCCCGAGCGCCACTGCTGGCCAAACCGCACCGCGTACTTGAAGCCGGATTCGGCGAGCGACTGCGCGGACGACCACGAGAAGCTGGGGTTGTCGACGATCGAGACCGTGTCGAGATCGAGGCCGAAGCGGTCCTTGTAATCGCGCCGCGCGGAGTAGCCAAAACGCGCGAGTTCCTCGTAGTCCATCCAATGCAGGTGCGCCCCGTTGACGGCACCGGCCATCGGCAGCGTGCCGGGCTTCACGGCGTTCTCGATCAGCTCGCGCAACGCCGGCTCGCCGCGCTCCTCGGCGTAGTAACGCGGGAACAGCAGCGTCTCCTGCCAGTAGCGATACCCGATCCGGCCGCCCTTCGCCGGCGGCGGGGGCGCGCTGATCCGGCGGCCCACCTCGATGAAATCGGCGATCTCCTTCTGCTTCACCCACAGGTAATCCTCGTAGCCGATGTCCTGGTGGGAGGATTTCACGATATGCACCTTCCACTTGCGCTGCGGCACCCAGGGGCGCGCCGTGCGGGCGAGCACCGTCGCGCCGTCGCGCACCTCGACCACGACCTCCGCGGGCGCGGCGAGATCGGGGACGAGCACGTCCTGCTTGGAGCGCCCCGGCGGCAGGGAAAGGGGTTGCGGCTGGCCCGCCGCGGCGCCGCCGACGGTCACGACGAGCGTGCAGGCACGGGGCGCGCCCGAGGCGTTCTCGACGTCGAGCCAGGCGATCTGCGCCAGCGGCTCCGCGTTCGGGAAGAGCACGGTGGGCTGCACGCCGTGTATCCTGACCTCAGATGCGGTGGCCAGGACGGCGGCGAGGCACAAGGCGGAGAAGGGGGCGAGGCGTCGGAGCATGGGAAGAGAGGGAGCGGGGTGGACGGTCACGGCAGCGGGTACCACGGCAGGCGTTCAGTGCTGTAAGTGGGAAACTTCTGCCGGGTGGTCGTTTTCCACTCGGCGAGTTCGGGTGCGCCGATCCGGCGAAAGTAGCCGTGAAGGTCCGCCCGCAGCGCCGCGACGCGCCCGGCCGCCGCCGGATCGTGGGACAGATTCCGCGTCTCGCCCGGGTCCTGTGCCAGGTCGTAGGCCTCGCCTGGCCAGTCCGGGGTGCGCTCCACCAGCTTCATCGTCTCGGTTCGGATGCCCCGCATGTAGGCGTACTCGAAGACCACGGATCGCCGCCAGTCCGCCACCGTCCCGCCCCGGAGGAACCCGGCGTAGCTCGCCCCGATGCGCCGCGGCTCCGGCGCCACCGGAATTCCGAGGTAGTCCAGCAGGGTGGGAAAAAAGTCGTAGTTCGAAACCATCGGGTCCAGCACGCGGCCCGCGGGGATCACGCCGGGATGGTGCCAGATCAGGGGCACGCGCACCGATTCCTCGTACAGGTTGAACGGGACCGTGCCGCTGCCCTTGCCCCACACGCCGTGATGCCCGGTGTTATAGCCGTTGTCGGAGCTGAACACGATGAGGGTGTTCTCCCTCAGCCCGAGTTCCTCTAGCTTGCGCAGGAGCCGGCCGAGGTTGCGGTCGAGGCCCGTCACGAGGGCAGCGTAACTCGTCATGCTCTCTTCGTTGCCGTGGTCCCCCATCAACTGGGGATTGGGATTCTGCCAGGGATGCGGCGGCTTGCGCGGGAAGGAGGGGAACGTGCTGCCCCGGTAGGGCGCACGATCCTCCGCCGGCTGAAAGTCGTAGTCGCGGTGCGGAGCGTTGGCCCCCCAATAGAGGCAGAATGGACGCGCCCGGTTTTGCTCGATGAACTCGAGCGCGTAGTCGGCCTCGAGATCGGTCTTGAAGCCGGCGACCTGCTCGCGCTTCCCGTCCTTCACCACGAGGGGATCCTTGAACAGGACCCCGTGCAGTACCCGCCAGTAGCTGAAGCCCGCGTGCGGCGCGAGGTCGTCGCCCATGTGCCACTTGCCGGAAAGCCCGACCGTGTAACCGTGCGCCGCCAGCACCTCGCTGAACGTGACGTGCCCGTCGAGCCAGCGGACGCGGCCGTTGGCGCTTTCGGCGAGGTGAAACTGGAGCCCGTGGTGCGATGGCAGCTTGCCGGTGAAGTACGTCATCCGGCTCGGCGAGCAGACGGGTGTCGCGACGAACGCATTCGTGAACTTCACGCCCTCGCGTGCGAGCCGGTCGAGGTTCGGGGTGGCGAGCTCCGTCGCGCCGGCGTTGCGCATCGCCCACGCGCCCTGGTCGTCGGAGAGGATGAAGATGACATTCGGCCTGCCGGCCGGACGCGGTTCGCCCGCCGGTGCGGCGATCGTGCCGACGGAGCCAAAGGCGAGGAGGAGGAGCCAGGGTCTCATGATACTCCGGTGACCAGCCCTTTCGCCCACGGGTCGGGCTCCAGCCCGAGCCGGGCCGGCAGCGGCGTGGGGTCGATTGACGCGACGGCAAAGCCACCCGCTTTCGCCTCCGCCGCCGCGAGGCCCGCGATCTGCCCGGTCGTCATCCATACCGGCTCCATCCGGAGCACGGACATCCCGACGTGGGTACTCGACAGCGCGACGGGCACGAGGAGATTGTCGAGCCGCCGCGGCACCATCGCGCCGAACGGCACCTGACCGGCGCGCGCCAGACCCTTGCGGTTGGGATACCAGATCACGCCCTCGAGGATGCCGTTCACCGCCGAACGCCGGTCCTGGCAGGGATGCACGTCGAACATGTAGTCGGCGACCGCGATCGGCTGCGCGATCTTCGGCGTGCGCCCCTGTTTCGGGTCGAAGACAAAGTTGTGCTGCGTAACGAGTGCGCGGCCTTCGATGCGCCGGGCCTGGCGCACATAGATCTGCCACGGCCAGTGACCGTTGTCGGCAAACTCGTCGCGGTGCAGCCCGACGGTCCGCCAGAACTCGCGCAGCGCCGACGGCAGTCGTGGTTCGTTCTGGAGAAACCAGATATAGCTCGCCGCGTGTTCGACGTGATAGCGCTCGAGCACCGCGCGGTGCGCCCGATCCGCCTCGGGCCAGCCCCAGCTCACGCCCGGACAGTTGATCGAGGTGGCGAGGGAAATCTGCCCGTTCATCTGGTACTTCCGGCCGGGCAGCGGGGCGCCGATCGTGCGCAGCTTGAGCCCGCCTGTCCCGACGTCGTCGATCAGCGGCAGCAGCGACGGCCGGTGCGTCTCGTAGCTCGCCGGCTTCTCGATGCGCACGAGCTTCCGCGGGTCGGTCGTGAAGATGCTCCGCGCACAGTATGCCTGGATCGCGTGGGACGCCGCGCCCATGCCCGGGACATCGAGCGGCTCCATTGTCCGCTTGTGATCCATGTAGAAAATGCCCGCGAGCGACTCGCCATGCTCCGCGCGCGACTCGCGGCCGACCCGATAGGGCACGCCGGCGGCGGCGGCGAGGTCCCCTTCATAGGTGCAGTCGATGAACGTGCGGGCCGTCACGCGCGTGCGCCGGTCCCCGGTCGCGTCGAACTCGACCGCGCGGACGCGTCCGCCCGCGACCTCCGCCGACACGAGGTGGTGCCCGCGCCAGTATTGCAGGGCCGGCGCCGCGGCCAGCAGCCGTTCGAACACCCGCTCGGCGACGCGCGGCTCGTAGAACCAGCCCTCGCGCACGAGCGGCCAGTCGGGCGAGGATTCGCCGAGCGACTGCAGGTAATCGTCGCGCACGGCGCGGATGAACTCGGTGACGAAGCCGCCGTAGAGCTCCTTCTGCCGCAAGTCGGTGGTCGACAGGCCGCTCGCCGGCATGCCGCCGGGGTGCGTCTTCGGGCAGGCCAGGACGACCGAGCAGCCGCGTCGCGCGGCCTCGATCGCGGCGGCGACGCCGCCCGCGGTCGAGCCGTAGACGAGGACGTCGCAGTCGCGCGTCGCCGCCGGGGCCTCCGTCCCC
>ERZ761602.973-NODE-973-length-56011-cov-12.593716_pt1 | contig 56011 bp, 53 predicted proteins | sample MGYA00512165_ERZ761602 | MGnify/ENA primary metagenome ERZ761602 (study PRJEB28899, sample SAMN02445085) | bioreactor sludge metagenome | biome: EBPR sludge; isolation source: Thorneside wastewater treatment plant | place: Australia: Brisbane, Thorneside... | reverse complement strand
GTGGATTCCAGTGCCTCAATGAAGTTGGCAGGAGATAAGCACTTCCTTTTTTACCGGATGGAAACGGAAACACTAGCCAACCTGCAGAATATTTGAATTATATTTTATTCGCTGCAACGCCCACGAACTTTCTACAATTTGGTGTTCGGATATCCGGCATATAGTAAAAATGGGAAATGCGGTAGCAATTTCAAACACAGTGCGGAGTTAAAGACTGATTGCCCTTAATCTTCTAGCCCCTAAGTTGATGTTGGTCAAATTTTAGTTATTCCTGGTCGCCTGACCAGCAATCTTAATCTTAGGTTATTAATTCAATATCAGAAAGGGTTTATAGATTGAAAGCTATTCATTAGAGTTTTTTGCAGGCATGGAGAAAGTTTTGGTGGAGGATTAACGGGGCTAACCTTAGGGCTTAATTCGTTAATGCCAAGTGGGCGGTTGGAAAACTCAATTTCGTTGAACCGGAATGCGTTTGGTGAATGGGGGTATTGGCAGGAATATGGCTTACAAAGTGAGGCGGGAATTGGGACAAGGTTTGTGAAGGTGGGGCAAAAGTGGCAGGGAGGAGACTACCCCCGCCTTTGCCGGTGTTCTTCACCGGCAACTTCGAATAAGATGATTGGTTTTAGGGTGCATGTTGGTGGAAAAACACCAACATGGGGAAGGATCCTACAATTGGTTATCAATGGTAAAATACCGCTTTTCTTTGTATCTTTTCCCTGTGAAACAACTCTTTTTTTATAGTACTTTCTTCCCCCTTGTTGAGTTCTTCAACAACAAGAAAGATGCGAATAGCTAACAGGTGGATATAACAAAAAAAATATGAGTTGAGGCGATGAGAAAAATTTATTGAATAGGAGTTGATAAGTTTAAGGTTGGTGGTTTTAATGACTCTTGTAACTCGCTTTTATGAAGAATTTTACGAAAATATCGTTGTTGGCAAAAATGAAGATTATCAGCATTAGTTTATTGGTACTATGTACTGGTTATTCCCAGGCTCAGGAGAAACTGACAAGTCTTGTGCCAGCCACGCCAACTACAGCTGCATTAGCAAAATATGCAATCGTGCCAGTAAGTATGTACACGGGCTTACCCACTATTACGGCCCCCTTGGCAAGTTTAAAGGGTAAAGATCTTCAACTTGATATCTCGCTATCCTACCATGCAAGTGGAGTCAAAGTTGAAGAAATGGCTTCGTGGGTTGGGCTTGGCTGGTCACTAAGGGCAGGCGGAGTAATTACCCGCGAGGTTCGCACTAAACCAGATGAAAGTTCAAATGGCTTTTTATTTAAAGCGGTAGCGAATTCGGATTTTAATACGGATCCATTAAATAATTGCCAGGATGCATTGAACGGGACATCTGATTTTGAGCCCGATGTGTACTACTTCACATATGGCACTGAATCAGGAAAATTTTTGTATGATGAAGTAGCCAATAAATTTGTTTCAATTGGGAAATCCCGGAAAATAGTTGAGTACGATTTCCTAACGGGTGGATGGAAAATTATTGCTGAGGATGGAACTAAGTATTTTTTCAATGATGTTGAAACAAATGTCAGCGGTGTATCCTGTCATCCGGGATCAACAGCCTCTACTATTACGGGTTGGTATCTTTCCAAAATTGTTAATGCAAATAACACAGATTCTATCGAATTTGATTATCAACCTTATTATTACGGATTTCAATCTATCCAATCAACGGAGAAATTCTTCTTCCCAACCGGTAGTGAGGCGTGCGCAGCAATTGGTGCTAATAATCCTGAGTTGACCTGCTATCGCACAAATGAGTTTAACACCCAGAGATTGGTTTCGGTAACGGCAAGGTCTGGTAAAGTAGTTTTTCGGGCAAGCGCGAGCCAAAGACTTGATTTGCCCGGTGATTATTCCCTTCAATATGTTGATGTGTACGCTCCTGGTAATATTCTTCTCCATAGCTACAGATTATATCAAGACTACTTCTCTTCTGGATCAACGTCAGATCAAAAACGACTTCGACTTTTGAAAATTGATAAGGAAGCAAATCTTCAAACGGAAGTATTCAGAAAATTCGAATATACGTCTGGGGATTTGCCAAGCCGCTTTTCATTTGCGCAAGACTATTGGGGGTATGCTAACGGTCAAACTGCAAACTTTACATTGGTTCCCAGTCAGGCTGTTTTGACATCCAACGGCCCATTGTGGGTTACAGGTGCTAATCGCACGCTGGCAACCAGTTCGCTGCAGGCGCAGGCTGGCATGCTAAAGAGAATCACTTATCCTACTGGCGGATTCACTGAGTTTGAATACAAAAATCATAAAGTCAAAAATCCATTTGCCCTTCCTGTATCAAATCAGGCCGTACAAGTTGATGCATCATCCGGTAGCGGTCCACTGTATCAGATTAACTTCGTAGTAAATAGTCCTCCTAATATTCTGAATGGATTCAATTCTTCAGGCGGTGGCTTCGTAAATATCATCATCGATGGTATAACCTGTGACTATGGGCAATATAACGGGCAGGCATCTACGGGTTGTGCCGTCATATCACTATCAGGTCCGGTTGGGTTTACAATAACCAATAATCTCTACAATCGATTTCTACCTAATGGATCGTACACATTAACACTTGATTTTTCAACCAATACTAATTCGGCTTCCTGGCTGGAGTTTTACGGAGGCGTTTTTTGGGGTAGTGTTGATGCCAACACAATTAACAATGCACCCACAGGAGGCTTTCGTGTTAAGGGCATCCGTGATTTTAATTCAAATAATACACTGCAATCTCAACAGATATTTAAATACCATGCTGAAAGTGACACCACACATTCCAGTGCACTAATGGATATTCATCCTATTTTTCAACGGGAGGTAGTTTATAGAAAAGAAGTTCCGTGTCCTCCACCAACGGCTTGTACTCAAATTTTGTATTGCCAAGCCCTCAAGTTGGGGACAACCAGTCAGTATCCGGTTGCAGGCATGGATGGATCAATCAAGTATTCATTCGTTACAGTTTTTCGGGATCAAAATGGGCAACAAGGAAAATCTACGTTTAAGTATCTGGTGTCATCTGAGCCAGATAATGATTTCTATCCAAATTTACCTGAAGACCCAATAGACTGGAAGGAGGGATTGTTGCTGGAACAAAAGGAATATTCCTGGAAAAATCAACAATACTCCCTGGTGCAAGAAACAATCAACACGTATTCATTTCAGCAGCCCGGTACGCCCCAAATTCTCGGGATTAAAGTGTACCCACAAATGAATGGCCGTGAAATCATTTATTTAAACAGTACAAACGAAAGTCAGTGGGGACCTTCAACTATCTTCACAAATGGCCACTACGCGGTGGGAAGCTATAACTTGAATTATGGAATGATCAGTCAACTGGTTCAATCAATTTCAAGGAGCTACCCGTCTGAAACAGGCGTAAACCCGATCGAGACTACCACACACAATGTTTATTCACAAAGTCACCTAAATGTCATAAAATCAGTTTCGTCAATGTCAAATGGAGGCGTTTTTTTATCTCATTATAAATATCCGGAGGACTACTTGGGTATAGGTACAGATGTACCGTCAGCAGCAATAGCGGCCATGAAGAATAAGAACATGGTCAATACATTGGTCGAACAAAGTTCATGGTTAAAGCGTAACGCATCAGATAGCGTCCTAACATCGGCAAAGCTCAATTTGTATAAAACTGATGCTGATAAGTTACTGCGCGAAAGAATTATGACAGCCAACCTTAACGGTGTATTCTCCCCATCAACAATTAACAATAACGTCTTTTCATATTCGTCTTTGTATGAACTTCAGCTACAAATAACGTACTACGACCAGATTGGTAATCCATTGGAAGGAATAGATGGCGGTGGAGTATCGGTTTCCTTTATCTGGGATGACGAAAAGTTGAATCCGATCGCGGTGGTTAGAAATGCTCCGGTTTCAACCTTATTTCACACAAGTTTTGAAGACAGTTCAGGCACCGTTGGGTCAAGCCAGACCGGTCAGAAATTTTTCAGTGGACCATCATACAGTATTCCTGTTTCAAAGCGCCCCACAGGAACCGGTCTGGTTATGACATATTGGTATTTTGATGGAGTCTGGCGTTTTCAATCTGAGACCCCCTACAATCCAGTTATTTCAAAGGCGGGGGCATCACGATACGATGAGATTCGCGTCTATCAACCGGGTGCGCAGATGACAACCTACACCTATCGTCCGGGAGTTGGTGTAACAACAATCACAGACACCAATCAGGTGTCAACGTTTTATGAATATGATATTTTTGGTCGCATGAAGGCAATAAGAGATCAAGCTGGAAATCTGGTGACACAGAATGAATATCATTTGCTTGCGCAACAATGAAAAAGTTATTTGATACCATGCTGAACCGAATTAAACATCTTGATCAAATTCAAAAGGTGTCTCGTGCTAACTTGTATTTCAGTTTCTAAAGGCGTTGTACATTAGGCTAATATGTTAAATACTCATTTTCCCCCTATCGTTTTCTTGTGAAACTGCTGCTGTTTTTGTTGGTATTTCTGTTGGCGGGTTCGGTGCAAGCCCAACAGTTAGATAGCTTGTTTAATAAACTAAACCCAGACAGTTTATTCAGACTTAAGCCGGATACCCTGCTCACAACTAAAATCAAAAAAGCAGATTCCATCACGCTCGCCTTCCAATCAGAAGTTGATAGTATTCAACAGGGGTATCAAAACGAGATTAACCACCTAAATGCTACACGCAACAAACTACAATCAAAGATTGATAGCCTCAATAACCTGACAGTGCCGACCGAAAAACTCACTAAACAAATTGATAGCGTAAATCAATTGCAAACACAAAAGCTAAACGAGGTTAATACTAAAGTCAACAATCTAAAAACCAAAGCCACTAAGTCTTTAGATGAAATTAACCTGCCGCAGGAATTGCAAGGGCCGGTTAACAATCTCAAACAATCTATCAATGGCTTTTCTTTGCCCGGAACAAACACAAACAATCTCGCTATCAATAATCTTGATTTACCTAACCTGACCAATACGCAGCTCCCAACCTTAACGGATCAGATCAAACTAGATCCCAACCTGAAAAACTTTTCAAGCGATCTCAGTCAACTCAACGGCCTCGGTAATAATTTAGGCACCTATGCCGAAGATGTAAAAGAAATTACACAAGGCAACCTCAATGAAATCAAGAGTGTAGATAAGCTTATCGAGAATAAAGTAGCCGGAATAGAAGGCATGGAGCAATTGCAGGAAGGAAAAGCGTTAATGGAAAAAGCGAAGCCAGATTCAGCAGCATTGGCCAACATAGCTAAAGAAGTGGTGCAGGAACAAATCCTCAATGCGGCACAAGATCACTTTGCAGGTAAGGAAGCAGTTCTTCAACAGGCTATGGACAAAATGAGTAAACTCAAAAGCAAATATTCCGAAGTGCAGAGTTTGGCCGATCTCCCAAAGAAACTCCCAAACCCGCTTAAAGGCAAACCCTTTATCGAACGCCTTGTGCCTGGCATTACGCTACAGTTTCAGAAGTCGCAATACTTCCTGCTGGATATAAATCCTTCTTTGCAATACAAGATAAGGCCTCGCCTTTCGGCCGGAGCAGGATGGAACGAACGCCTGCCTTTTGATGGGTGGAGGACTACAGGAACCCACGAACGCATCTACGGCCCGCGGGCAATAGTTCAGTTCAAATGGACAAAAGGCATCAGCTTTACATTGCAGCCCGAAACAATGAACACCACCATACCGCCACTGCTGGCAAGCCGTATGGGGTATGACCCGTTCGACCGCAGGTGGATCACCAGCATCTTTGCAGGCATCAAAAAAGAATTTACGGTTTACAAAAAACTGAAAGGCAACAGCGAACTGCTCTACAACTTCCGCGACAAGAATGGCATGAGTCCGTATGCAGACAAAGTAAATGTAAGAGTTGGGTTTGAGTGGCAGATGAAGAAGAGACCGAAGCAAAAAGCGGGTGTCAATAGTGATCAATAATATTGAGCATTCTCAAAAGCATGTCCTTCACCGCGTTTCTGGTGGACTGCTCCATATTGTAGTACTTTGATCGCAAACTGTCGAATGAGATTACTTCCGATCTTTTTGAGATTATGAACTTGGAAATGAACCGGAGCAGTTCAACCACGTTTTCATTGAGAATTACCTTCGCATCCATAAACAGTTTGATCAGTAAAGCGATCTGCGCAACAGAAATAGAAAATTGAATTTTATATATCGCCAGAAGTTCGCGAAAAGAATGTAAACCATTTGCAGAGGAGTCAAACTGGTGTATTCGCTGAAGGTGTTCAATTTCTTCAATTATGTAGCTGTTCAACTGATCTTTCAATGACAGGGCACGGAAGTTATACCCTACGCCTGGCTTGACTTGCGCCTGATTGACGGTTTTTAATATAAACGACAATCGTTCGATGGTATCGGCCTTTGAATCTGTTTCGGCTAAAATGGCATCAATATAACCAGTATGATAAGTAAAGGCCTTGACAGAGTTATAGTTGAGGTAATACATCAAGTTTCGCAATTCAGCATCGGCATCGTCTATCCCATCAAAGCGTTTGGCAAAACTGAGAAGTTCTTTTTGTAGTTCTTTAGCAAACAAAATTTGGCGATATGAGAAGCTTGTTCCAGGCGGGGCATCAATGATTTTGTGGAGTGCCACCATTATTACATCTGTTATCTGAGTGTCAACACTCCGGAACTGAAGACTTTTGTTGATGGTGTGGATATTAGACGCAAGATCATTGCGGACTATGTTGAAGTAGGCAATTGGTATGTTGGCGTCCTGATCAAAGTATTTTGCAAAATGCCGCTCAATAAATGTTAGCAGTTCATCCAGTCCATTGTAGAGAATCCTTCCGTTTTCTTTCGAGAGGTTTAGTGTTCTTAATGTTTCATCTAACATGCGAATAAGAGCTTGCTGATGGTATTGGATGTATCGTTCCAGATGACGTTCGTCTTCAAAACCGAATACCTCCTGAACAAATGTTTTTTTAATGCGATCAACTTCAGCAAGAACTTTACGCTGCATGGAATCACCATGCCTCCCAGTAGGTGAGGAGGCCGAGGCCAAAAACCTTTCATATTCCTGTAACTCATACTTAACGTTGGGATACATAGCAATTTAGCACATTGAAACAAAGGAGCCGAGTGATCATATAGTCAGCCAAGAATTCGAATAGAACAATATGTTGTTGCTCAGCACCCTTTACCTATAATCTCCATTTTCCTTCCTGAAAATGAATACCTGAAATTCTCAGCCTTTGCGAGCGTGTTTATCATTTGAGTCAGGGTGATACCCCGATGAAAAGTTCCGGTGAACTTGCAACTCAGCAGTTCTTTATTAGCGAAGAGAACGACATCATATTTTTCTTCTATCAAATCGAACACGTTTTGAAGGCTGGCATTCTCGAATCTAAGGTTATCAGTTAGCACAATTTGTGAACTATCCCGATGTACTTTTTGGCTTTGAGTGACCCATACAAACACACTCGCAGTAATGACGAGTGCAGCCGCAATTGACCAGGCGGCTTTTCTTTTATATTGTTGTTGCTTCCGGCTTTTGATTTCATTCGTGATCCTGATCCAATCAGTTTCCTTGCTAAGTGTACCGCTGTCACCCTTCCAGATTTCATCGTAAAGTATTCTCATATCGTCAAAATCCATCCGATTGGATTCACTAACGGCAAGCCAATCCTCCAATTCGATTTTTTCGGCATCGGTGACCCGATTCATCAGAACATTGTGCATCAATCTGAATTTATCCATAGCTTTATCTTTAATCTTCCGCATAACCATAGTCTATGAAAAAAATATAACTCCCTCCCGTTACTCTGATGTTTTTTATTGGATTGCAGACTTCTGGGCTTGCAAGTGCCTGATGGCACGGGTGCAATATTTTTCAACGGTTCGTTTTGATAGACCCAGTTCGCGTGCAATGGCATCATTACTCATCCCTTGAAAATATTTTAGTTCAATACAAGCCCGCTCTCTTTCGGGCAGTGTAGCCACCAGGTCATAAAGCTTTTTGCTCCTATCTGACAGTAATATTCGGGCTTCTACTGATAGACCTGGGCTCACATATTCATCCAAAGACTCAATAGGCCGATTGTCTTCCGGGCGAGCAACAGATTTATGGTAATAGGTTATGGATTTGTTTTTGACGATGGTAAGCAGGTAGGGCGCTATCAGTAATTCGTCTTGAGCTGCCAATGATTCAGTCCTCTTCCAGATGTCCAATAGGGCGTCATGCACGATTTCTTCCGAGGCCTCACGATTATGTGTTATGCGTTCTGAGATATAAACCAGCCTCCGATAGTAGCGCGTGCGCAAGTAATGAAGGACTGCACCAGGCCATTTTTCCAAGAGTTCACGAAATGATTCACTACCAAAGAAAGCTGACATTCATTATACGGGTAGATTAACAACCAATTGCCTTATTGTTTATCCAATATAAAAAATTTGAAACTCATTCTTTGAAATGATTTTAAAGCGCAAACATACAATTACAAGGATCAATCTGGTTATAAACGATTGAACTGTCATCTATTTAGAGTTAGCAGCTTTCAGATTCGTTTTGGGCAATTTTGGGCAAGCAGTTAAAGATAAATGCTCCGATTAAAAAAGGGCCTTTTAATCCCCTTCTGCCTTTTGATCTGGATGATCCAACTAGTTGCATTGTAAGTGTCATAAGAAATTTGCGGTTAACCTATACACCGCAAGGTTTTGATTCATCAAATTCGATTCTTTTCCAACTCATAATCTTTTTCTTCCACTTCTTCCAGGGCGACTTCATCCCATTTCTCACAACCTGTCTCCATGTCCATCATGTACTTTAGATGACACTGATCTTCATCGTCATAGTAAAACCTGATGTCGAGGTAAGTACCGAAATCGTGCGGGCATCGCACACAGGCAAACCGGGTTCCCGGAGGGTTTGCGCCATAAACACGAAGCAACTGGTTTATGTATGCACGGGCTTCCGCCCGTGCATTCTTCAGGTAATCCGCATCGCCAAGCTGTGCGCAACGCTCATCACTTGGTGTTGTTCTCATTAAATATATGTAGTCTTCCATGACGTTACGATTTAGATTTTACTTCCTTGCCCTTCTTCTGCAAATGCTTGACTCTTTCTTGTGCACGTTGTTCGCGCTTGGTACGAATCTCGGCCTGTTCTTTTTCAAAGCCTTTGATGTCAATATCCCCATAGGCTTCCGCTATTTTGCGGATAATAAACCCATAATCAGTTGCCGGGTAGTTGCCGCCATACTGATCCAGCATCACCTTGCGCAACATGAATGCGCGTTGTTCGGGCGCCAGGTTCTTCAGGGCTTCATAAAACTTTTCGGACTTGTTAAGATTCAGCTCCAACGCCTTGTTCAAAATTTCGCGCGTGCTGAAACGGGCTTTATTGTAAATGACATACCACAGGAAAACTTCTTCTTCTTTCAGCATTTTCTGCTCATGTGTTTTCTTCTGCGTTGGATGTGCTTTCAGGCCTTCCAGGATTTTGGCATATACTTTCTCGCCATCCAACTCACGGCCGCGAACCATTCGTTCCTGAATCTTCGCAGCAACAACTTTTACGTTGTTGTTTCCGCTGGCTTCCTTCACTTCTTTCTTCAGGTACACCGTAGCCACCTGTCCGGCCTTTCTTCCTGAAATCCATAATCCCTTTACTTTTGATCCTCCCTGGTTATGTTCACTAAAATCATTGTATTCAATAATCGGCTTCAACTTGTGGTCATTCAGCATCGCTGCAATTTTTTCCGAAGGGTGATCGTAATTGTTCGTCAGGAACACAAGGTTCGGTTCGGTTTCAATGGCCTGCCGTGTGCGGTTCACCAGGAACTTTTCGCATTTGGTGAAAAAGCACCCCTTGTCGAAACAGCGGTCTTTCTCTTTAATATCTGCGAACAATAAAGGCGATGCCCCGGATCGCTTGGGGCAAGCCGTACAGGAGCCTGCCTTCTTGTAAAGTGCTTCGTCCTTCAGATCAAAAGGTGCTTTGGAAAGGTTCGCCATGATCTGGCGGTCAACAAACTCCTGCAAATCGGCCACTGTTCCGTAGTTGCCGTTGTAGGCTGCAATTTGCTCCAACGCATCACGCTGATCGGCTGGCGTGAGCCGCGCCAGGATCATGGCATGTCCCAGCAACAGACGTTCTTCGAAGAACGCCTTCCTTGCTTCCCGCACCAGGTCATTTAACTTCAGGCGTTGCAGGATGTACGTTTCAGACTTCCCGAACTTGAGGGCAAGTTCGGCAGTCGTCATGTTCTTGTCGTTCTCCAGGATCATCTTAAATCCTTTTGCTTCATTTAACGGGTGTACATCTTCCCGCTGCATATTCTCCGTGATCTGCATCACCAATGCGACTTCTTCCGACACATCGCGGATCATGGCTGGGATTGTTTTCTTCCCTGCTAATTGACTTGCCCGGTACCTGCGTTCACCGCAGATCAGAATGAAAAACTCATTCTTGCGTGAAGGCCTTACGACAATCGGCTGGATGACCCCAAACTGTTTGATCGAATCAGCCAGGTCTTTGAGTGCATCTTCCGTCAGATCGGATTTCGGTCTGAACATTTCATTCGTTGAGTTCAGCGCAATCACTTCGAGGCTGATCTCTTTTGCTTGTTGATTTTCCATAACATTTGTTGTTAGGTTGAACATTATTTTATTGCTCAACCACCGGGCTTTTCCGCGACCGGGAAGTGCGGAGGGAATGTACATGAAAGCCAAGAGGAAACGGAATAAATGTGGGAAGGAATCAGCGCAGGCCTTTATGCCGTAGTCTCTTGGCAGAGGTCGCGGAAGAAGCCCGAACTTTGCAGGAAAATAATGAGAGAGATTTGTACTCAGTTAAAATAAAGAACGAATAAAAAAGGGGCGTTAACCCCTTGAACTTATTCTTCCAATAAGTATTCAAAAATCTGAGAATCAAGTTTCTTCTGTGCTTCAAATGACTTTTTCAATTTGTCGTGAAGCACAGCATTAAAAGCATTGTAACCAATCCAATGTGTCGGTTTACCCTGAAGCAACCTGCTTTCCCTATCAATGATGTCTAATACCATGCGGGCATTCAACGAAGGTTCAGGATTCTTCGCGCTGCATTCGTACTGAAATAACTTGAATTTCTCAGCGGTGACCTTTACAAAGTCTTTCAGGTCATTAATCGGACGTTCAGCTAAAACTTCAAATTTTCGATGCAGGCTATAGAACTCGTTGTCCATGAATTTTTCAACCATTAGTTTGATCTCAGGTACAACAACTTCAACCATGTCCCCTTTATGCTTGACGCTGAAGCCGATGTTTGAATGTGCCACATGCAGACCGTTTTTACAAAGCTCCCGAAAGAATCCGAAATATCCAGCAGTCCTGCACGATCCGTCATAGCTATTTACAAAACGCAGCATCGGCCTTAGCTTGTCCATTCCATTTTTAATTTTAATGTGCAGGCTTTCATCAGAGAGAATGTAATCAACAGCAAAGGATCGATTTTCACGATTGATGGAACGTGTTTGACACTCGATCCCTTCACTGATCAATTTCGTTTCAACCTCATAAAAGAATTTCTCATTGGGCAAGTGCCCGTAGGAATTACTGACGATGTTCACGATCTGATTTTCGGAAATCAGCGCTTTCTCCAGTCCTTTTCGGGTAGTCATTTCGGTAAGGACTGAAAGATCTGCCAGCTTACTCTTTACAAATACGTTATCCTGGCGTAATTCTTTAGTCAGAAAAATCCTTTCATTTTGCATGTTCGTTTTCATAGCATTTTTGGTTTTGTTGAACATTATTTTAATGCCCAACCCACCGGGCTTTTACGCGACCGGGCAGTGCAGATGGATCGTGCGCGAAGCCAAGAGGAAACGGAATAAATGCGCGAAGGGAAAGCGAAGGACTTTATGCCGTAGTCTCTTGGCAGAGGTCGCGGAACAAGTCCGAGTTTTGCAGGAAAAATGATGAGAGAAGAAAAAGTCGCTATTCTAAAGTTAGCTGAACCGGATAGCGGTTGTCAGCACTTGTTTGCAGGAAATGATGAGAGTACTTATCTGAAGTTTACCGGAATGACTTCGCTTTTTTGTGAACCCGGCAAGCGGCCACGGCTGATTAACTATTTGGCCGAACGAGAATTGCACCCCATGTGCCACGCGAACCGTATATGGCAATAGCATCTCTCCGGTCAAGAACCTCGATGGAGTCAATATTCAGGGTCAGGATTTCCAAATTTTTCGGACTTTTTTGCTAATCCTGAAGAATGATGGATCAATCTCGCTCAAAAAATTCATTTCAGTTTCATTCATGCTGGCAATAAACTTTCGTGATTTGTTTAAGCATGTTCTGGTATGAACAGCATGAGAGAGCCTAACATTCCCGATAGACCTGTCGTTGTTTTTCTACTCAGGTCATGCGTAAGCGTAAGTATCACGATATAGAAAAACACAACCCGAACTCTTCAGACAGGTTTGAAGAAAAGAAACTTTCGATTGAATACTGTCAGCGAAAATTAAAGAAGAAGGGAGTGAATTTAAGCGACAAACAAGTAGAGCTTGTTAGGGATTTTTTGTATCTTCTTGCAGAGATTGAATACGAACATTACAAAAAAATTACTCATGAAGAAGAAAGCAATCCTCTACGTCCGCGTCTCGACTGATGAGCAGGCGGAAAAAGGTTACAGCCTCGCTGACCAGGAAGAAAGGTTGATCAGGCATTGTGAACGAAACGGCATTGAACCGGTGGGTCTTTACCGGGAAGACTATTCCGCCAAGACGATGCAGCGTCCTGCATTGACGGAACTGCGGGAGTATGTGAGAAAAAACAAGCATGACATTGACCAACTTCTGTTTGTCAAGTGGGACAGGTTTTCGCGTAACATCCGTGATAGCTATTATCTCATTGATGAATTCCGAAAAATGGCCGTTGAAACCTGCGCCATTGAGCAACCGCTTGATCTTAATGTTCCAGAGTCCAAAATCATGCTGGCCATTTATGTGGCCACACCTGAAGTGGAGAACGACAGGCGTTCACTCAACACGACACGCGGTATGCGCAGAGCCAGGAAGACCGGACGGTGGGTGTCCACTGCACCCCTTGGTTATAGGAACTCCCGTGATGAGAACAACAAACCTGTTATTATCCCGGATAAGAACGCCAGGCTTGTTACGCAAGCCTTCAAAGACCTGTCAATGGGCGTTCTTAGGATTGAGGAGGTTCGCAGGAAAGTGAACCTCCTCGGATTGAAGTGTGGCCGGAGCCAATTCAACAGGCTTGTACGGAATCCTGTTTACATAGGAAAGATATTCATACCGGAAGCGTTGGATGAACCCGAACAAATTGTGAAAGGTCTTCACGAACCGATCATTGATGAGAACACATTCTGGCAGGTGCAGGAGATCATCAACGGACGCAAACCCAAAACCACAACAAAGATTAAATCAAACGATCTGTTTCCCTTACGCGGGTTCCTGCAATGCTCACAATGCGGTGCTACATTAACCGGCAGTTCTTCCCGTGGAAGGCTTGGTAAACGTTACTCGTACTATCACTGTGCCAATGGATGTACTGAAAGATTACCTGCTCAACAGGTTAATGCGGACTTCGTTCAGCTTTTCAGAGATATATCTACTGATGAACGCATGTTTGACCTCTACACGGACGTGTTGTCAGACCTGTTCAAGCGATATGAGGATGACCGTGAACAAAGACAACTTTACATCGAGGCTCAGATCGAAAAGAATAACAAGCACATAGAGGAAGCGATGGACATGATGATGGAAAAGCAAATCGGCACTGATGACTACAAGTTGATCAAGGCCCGTTATGACGAGAAAAATCTAAAGTTGCTGCGCGACAAAGTGAGGCTGCAAGACATTGGCAGTAACGGCAAGTATATGAGGGGATGCGTAAAGTACCTGAAGAGTCTTGAACAAACCTATTTGAAGGCATCAACCCCGTTAAAGAAGATTATGGTGGGTTCGATTTTCGAGGAAAAACTCGTGTATGAAAAAACTGGATATCGAACCCCGAAGTACACTCCAGTGGTCGAATGTATTACACTGAAAAACAATGAGTTAGAAAAAATAAAAACCGGAATGCTCGAAAAAAATTTCGAACCTTCCGGTATGGTAGTCCCGGCAGGAATCGAACCTGCATCTTCAGAATCGGAATCTGAAATACTATCCATTGTACTACGGAACCATTAAATAAAACCAGAACTCTCCAACTGACAGTTCTTTCAGAAACTCATTCGTACACCAAAGATTCAGGAATCGAACCTGCTCCTTCAGAATCGTCCCGATTACTTCGGGATGAAATACTATCCCTGCCTACCGGCAGGCATTCTACGGAACCATCCTCTCCAGCCATCTGCTGAAATCGAGGCAAAGGTAAAGAAAGCAGGCTACTCCAAAAAATTTAATTCCAAACGTAGGTAGCTACTGCCCCACCCGCTAAAGTAGCCGTTGCCTTTTGTCCACCATACCCAATGGCAAACGAAACGGTTTCGTCCTTATCGTTAACTACAATCAACACCATTTGTCCTTTAGGGGTTCTAAACGCAACATTGGGCAACTCATTCACCATGCCCGATTCAATTCGCACCGAACCGGTAGGCACAAACCGCGAAGCATGACCAATTATATAATAAGAAACATTGCGGGTTATAGTATTACCCAAGGTTAACGCCCCCTGGCAGCTATCGCAGCCTCCATCTGGGGTATGGGGATTAAAATTTTCATCGGCTGCCAGATTCCATTCTATTACCGTGCGGCTCCAGTTACGTGTAGCACCAATAATCAGATTTTTAACATGCCACCGTAAATCTCCTCCAAAATCGCCCCGGCCCGATGTCCACTGCTCGGTGAAATAAATATTCTTATCGGGGTGCGCCTCGTGCACTTTCGACAACGCATCTATTTCGCCCAGATATAAATGAAAAGCTGACCCATCCACAAAGGGTTTGGTTTCAGAATCGTTCAGGATGGTAATCGGGTATTCAGGATGATCGGCATTATGATCGAACAACACAATTTTGGTTTTAATTCCTGCTTCACGAAACGCAGGCCCCAGGTGGTTTTTAATAAACTCATTTTGTTCTTCGGCTGCCATTACCAGGCTTGGCGTATTGTTTGGATTTTCAGGTTCGTTCTGGATGGTAATGGCATCTATTGCAATTCCATGATTCGCCATTGCATCTATATAGTGCACAAAATAATCGGCATACACGTTATAATATTCTTTCTTCAAACTTCCGCCTTTTGCGAAGCCATTGGTCTTCATCCACACCGGGGGCGACCACGGACTACCCATTATTTTCAACGATGGGTTCAGTTTCAGAATTTCTTTTAGAACGGGAATAAGGTAAAGGGTATCATAGGCCAGTGTAAACTTTGAGAGATCAGTATCTGTTTCGCCCGGTGGCAGATCGTTATAGGTAAAAATCAACTCATCCAGGTCCGAACTCCCGATGGTAATGCGCAAATAACTTATTCCAATTCCATTTTCTTTGGTAAGAAAAAGTTCTTCCAACAATGCCGCACGCGCCTCATCGGTTAGTTTGGTTTTTAATAACATGGCACTGCCACCGGTTAAAGCAAAACCAAATCCATCTATTGATTGATACGTTCTGGAAGTGTCCACTTCTATGGTAAGACCTGTGCCCGCTTCCGATCCAAAAACAAGGTCAGGTTGCTGTGTTAGTTGTTTGGTCCGATCAGGTGTGGTTATCCACGATTGAATACTAACCGGTTTCTTTTTTTCCGATGAACAGGAGGCTAGCCCCGCAAGGAGCACAATCAGGTAAAATTTTACTCGCATAATTTTAAAGATACAAAAGACACAACGAACCAGAAATAAAAAACACCTTCTGATTGAGGCTTTTCAACCAGTAGAAGAATTTCTGCTTTTGCCTGGTTAAAAGACCAGAAGCACGTTAAAAATAAATACCAAGGGATAATGCTATTGTCGATAACGAATAAGCGCGAGACAGAGAACTCCGAAGGAGTGGTATTGCATCACCTTTTCAGAGTTTTGTTTAACGATTTATAGAATAGCCAAAAAACCAATCTCATCGGGATTTCCTCAAGATACCAGTGTATTCCCTCCACAATCTGATAAAAACATTTAAGCAGAACAAATCCCGAAGGGATGATAGTATTGTAGATAACGAATAAAGCATGAAACAGTGAACTCCGAAGGAGTGACATTATATCACCCCTTCAGGGTTTTGTCTTTGAAGCCGCCACCTTTTGGAATTTGTATGACGGCATCTTTGTCGCTGCCACGGTCGGATACATACTCTCTATTCTCCGCAGAGTCTCGCCTCGGACTCTGCGGAATATGGGTAGTGTCTTGACGCAGGGTCCCCGGGCGGCCGAGTCTGAGAAGAAAGGAAGACATGAGCAAATCATTTGCGGGTTTGATGTTGTTCTATGCCATGGGCATGACATTAACATGAAAGATACGCTCAAGGCTTTTCCCTGTTAAACTAAATTCAGTACAAGACTATGCAAAACGAGTATCGATGGTAAGTCTGGCTGTTTAAGTTGGCTAATTAACGAGAAGCAAAACTAAGAGAGAACACACTTCCTTTTCCAGGAAGTGATCTTACACTTATATCACCTTTCTGTTTTTGCATAATTTGCTGGCAGATACTCAAACCAATGCCTGAGCCACTTTTCTTAGTTGAAAAAAAAGGTATAAATATTTTATCAGCTACGTCAGCAGGAATTCCACAGCCACTATCAGCAATATAAAGATTGGTAAACTGATGTCCCTCACGACCAGCAGAAACTCGGATAATTTTTCCATTTTTCATATTATCCATAGACTCAATCGCATTCTTCATTAAATTGATAAGCGCCTGCATGGTCAGGTTCTTATCTGCATAGATTTGAAAATGATCCATCTCATCAATAATCATCTGTATATTTTCCTTTTCCAGTTCCTTACTAAAAAAATGTTTTACCTCGGTAACTAATTCATGAATACTTGTTTTGTTCAATATGGGCTCAGGAACCTGGTTCAGACTATTAAAATTATGAACAAATTCTTTCAATGATTTGCTACGTTGATCAATCGCCTTCAAACTTTCTAATACATCCTGACGCTCCTCTATTGAAAGTTTTCGATTATCGGCTTCGGCAGACGTCACCAAATCATGTATGTAGGACGAAAGTGTAGAAAGAGGAATCGCTGAATTTGAAATTTCATGCGTGAGCACACGCAATAATTTTTGCCAGGCCTCTGCTTCTTTGGCTGCCAATTCGCTGCTAACATCAGCCATGGCAATCAGCTTTAAGTTTTTCTCTTTGAAAAGTAAATGCCTGGATGTTACGGACAAGAAGGTGACCTTACCCTGGGAAACTAATTTTAGAGATGCCTTCTCACCATCTTTAATTCTTCTTAGAAATTCCGGTAAGCCTCTCTCCACCCGCCAAAGTGATTCAATCTTTTGAAGAAACGGAAGTTGAAAGAGATGTTTTGCTGCATTATTAATCAGGTAAACTTCTTCATTTGATTCATCAAAACAAATGAGGGGTACTGCTGCATGTTCAACAATCACCTGAAGCAATTGATGCTGCGACTCCTTTTCTGATCGTAAGCTTTTAAACGTTTCATTTAATTGATTGAAGGCCTGATGTAAATCGTAATCATTCGATTTAGCATTTTCGGAAAACGTAACCGTAAAATCATTTTGTTTAATGGACTGTAGAAAAGCAGTGAGTTTGCGTTCCGATTGACTGACAAACCTCACGGTTTCATAAAATAAACCGGCTGTAATCAGAGCTGTCCAAATACCGGCCATCCAAAAAGGAGAATCGAAAATAAGGAAACCGGTAGCGCACCCAAAGAAGCAGATGCCGAGTAAGCGCAACGTAACTTTAAAGCGAAAGGACTTTTGTATAAGGTTGATGGAGTTCATTTCGCTTGCTTTACTATTTTGTTAAACCATACTCCTCCATTTTCCTATAAAGTGTAGTACGGCCAATACCTAATTCTTCGGCAGCGAGCGTAAGGTTACCATTGCTTTTTTTAACTGCTTGCTCGATCACTTCTCGTTCAACGGAAGTTAAGTTTAATGTTTTCTCGGGTTCAATTGTCTCGGAGGATGGACTTAATTGAAAATCGTCTTGTTTGAGAACAGATTGTTTACTCAAAATGACAGCACGCTCCACCGCATGTTGAAGTTCACGAATGTTTCCGGGCCAATGATATTTTGTCAATTGTGATACTAAAGCAGAATCAACTTTAAGCTCTTTATTATACCGTTTGCTAAAGTCCAGAAGATAATGATTCACTAACAGCGGAATGTCTTCTTTTCTTTCACGTAAGGGGGGCAATTTGATTTCCACAGTTTTAATACGATAGAAAAGATCTTGGCGAAATGCTCCGATCTTTACAGCTTCATAGATCGGTGAATTAGTAGCGCAAATAACCCGCACATCCAAGTCAATCACTTTGTTTGAACCGACTTTTGAAACCTTACGACTTTGTAACACAGAAAGTAATTTCACCTGCAACTCAGGTGAAAGATTTCCGATCTCATCCAGAAACAACGTTCCTCTATTGGCTAATTCAAATTTTCCAATACGTGGTTCTTTCGCATCGGTGAAGGCGCCTTTTTCATGACCAAACATTTCTGATTCAAACAAGGACGGGGGCACTGCTCCAAGGTCAACTGAAATGAAGGGCTCTTCTGATCGGTTGGACTGACTATGGAGTGCACGGGCTGCTACTTCTTTGCCTGTTCCATTTTCGCCAAGTATCAGGACGTTTGCATCGGTAGACGCAACCTGTTCAATCGTTTTGATTACAGACTGCATAGATGCAGATGATGCGATAAATGGCTGATGATTTTGATTGAGATGATGTTGCAGTGCTTTTTGTTTCGACTTTAGTTCGCGATTTTCCTTTCGGGCAATTGCTTGCTGATAGGCGTTGAGCACAGTGGTTACTAGTTTTTCTTTGTCCCATGGCTTAGGTAAAAAATCTACCGCCCCTTCTTTAATAGATTTCACCGCCAATTCAATATCGCCATAAGCGGTTTGCATCACCACCTGTGTTTGTGGCGAAAGTTGGTGGATACGGTTCATCCAGAAAATACCTTCGTTGCCAGAAGTAACACCGGCTTGAAAATTCATATCCAGCAAAATCACATCGAAGTCTTGTTGCTTAAGTTTGGATTCCAGTGTTTTTGGAGTTGAGAGCGTTTCAATGTTTTCAAAGTAGTTTTTTAAAATCACTTTCGAGGTAAGCACTACGTGTTCATCATCGTCTACTATTAAGATATGGCCGGAGTATTTTTTCATTACCTAAATATAGTCATTAAACAAAAGACAAGAAATGAGTAGCAGGACATGCCGATATTGCTTGAGCCTTACGTCTCCCTATTCATTCTTCAGCGCTTCCACGGGGTTGCTCTTCGCTGCCTTCCACAACACCGAAGCAATAGTTGCAAACATGATCACCACCAAAATCAAAACCGGTAAAGCGAAGTGCCACCATTGCAACTCAATTCGTTCGGAAAATTTGTCCAAATATTGATTCGTGAGATAGTAGGCAACTGGGATACCGATGAATGTGGCTACAATAATTTGTCTCGCGGTGGTGTTCAACAGGAGTTGTGCTATCTGGTTCAGTTGTGCGCCCAATACTTTGCGTATGCCGATCTCTTTAGTTTTCTCGGCTGCTTTGTTGGAGATCATGCCTAGCATGCCCAGACACGCAATCAATAGGGCGAGCGCTGTAAAAAGAACAATTTGATTCCTCGTTGTTTTTTCATGAACATAAACCTGACTGGCCTGTTCATCCAGGAAATACCAGGTGAAAGCATTGCCCGGAAATTGTTGATCAAATAAAGCTTGAATGGACCGGATCGTTTTATCCAAATTTTGACGCGACACCTTGACCGATATTTTCTCTGGACTGGAAACGGCATCGGTAAACAACTGATTCGAGTTCATCATCACGAACCCTCTTCCATAGTCTGTGGCTTCGGTGCTGCTTTGACTCATGTTTAAAAATGAGGTGATTCGAAAATTCTCAAACACACCCACTACCTCTGCCTCTTTCCAATTATCCAACTGCAGATAGAGGTTAATGCGTGAGCCAACCGCATTCTCGGGCGAATCAAAGCCCAGTCGCGTGGCCCCGAAACGACTGAGTAGAATAACATCAGGCCGGTCATCCCACAAATCCTCAGCAGGTATAACGAAGAACTCACCAAGCCTGCATTCATTACCGCAGAACCATTTAAGGTAAGAATTCGATTGCCCGAATAATTCTTTTGGCCGAAGCGAGAGTTTGAGGTAGTTGAGGAGCATTTTTTATTGCTTAAAGTTGACAGTTGAAAAGGGACAATTGACAATATTGTCAACTGTCAATTGCCCATTTGTCAACTGATTTTATTCATACTTCAAGGAATCCACCGGGTTAGCCCTTGCCACTTTCAATGATTGCCCGGTAACGGTGAGGAGTGCAATACCAATCGCGAGCAAAGCAGCAATCACAAAAACATCAACACCTAATTCAATGTGATACGCGAAGGTGTTCAGCCACAAGCGCATCAGGTACCATGCTACCGGACAGGCGAAGACAATTGCGACTAAAATCCACTTAAGAAAATCCCAGGAGAGCATGGAGTAGATCGTACCTACGGAAGCGCCCAATACTTTTCGAACGCCAATTTCTTTTACCCTTCTCGATACCATAAACGAAGACAGCGCGAACAATCCCAGGCAGGCAATGATTATGGCCAGAGTGGTGAAATACCCGATTACCTTAGCCAGCTGTTCATCGCGCTGGTATTGACGGTTGAATGCTTCATCAAGAAAGCTATAAACGAACGGTGTCTGGCCCCACACGCTTTTGAATGCGGCTTCAATGGCCTTTAATGTTTCCGGAACATCCTGCTTTACTTTGATATTGGCTGTAATGCCGGGAACAGAAGTCCAGCCAAAAATCAATGGCTCTATCTTGTCATGAAAGGAACGGAAATGAAAATCTTTTACAACACCAACCACTTCACAGGCTCTACGAACACCCGCCCAATTGAAATATAGTCGCTGGCCAATGGGGTCGTCCAGGCCATACTCCTGAACCGCAGTTTCGTTCAATAGAATTCCGCCCGCCAGAACAGCAGGTGAATCCGGATTGAAACGATCGCCCGGATGTTCTTGCGAGAAACCCCGACCCTTTAGTACCTTCATTCCCATCAGATCCAGATACGATTCATCTACGGCCAGCATTTTTGGGGTAAAATGCGAGCCTTTGAGCTCCAGGGTTGGAGAATCAGCGATCAACGTACCCGGCAAACCGTAAGAAAAGGATATCCCTTCTACACCCGATTGTTGTATAAGTTTTGTTTTGAATGTTTCCCGTAACACAAATTCATTCGGAATATCGGCCTCTGTAAGAACATTGATGATGTGTTCCTTATTGAAACCCAGATCGGCCGACCTCAAATAGTGCAGTTGGCGGAAGTTAACTAAGATAGCCACAATCATAACCACAGAAAGCGCGAATTGAAGTGTCATCAACCCGCTCCTGAATAACGATCCTCCTGTTGCTTTCTCCCGGCCACCTTTAATAAGCTTGGCCGGTTGAAAGGTGGTCAAGTAAAATGCGGGATATACTCCAGCCACAATACCGATAAGCGCTCCACCAGAAAGAAGAATGATCCAATTGACCGGCTGGTTAAGTTGACCTATACGGATATCAACGGACGTTAACTCATTAAACTTTGGCAGGAACAACTGAACCATCGTCATGGCCAATACAAGTGAGATCAATGAAATGATAACAGACTCGCCAATCAATTGCAGTCGCAACAGGCCGACTGATGAACCGGTAACCTGCTTCACTGCAATTTCCTTGGAGCGGATGGTAGAACGGGCCGTGGTGAGGTTGACATAATTGATGGCTGCCAGCACCAAGAGAAATATTCCAATAGCCACCAGTACCACAATCATTCTCTTGTTACCATGCAGTCCGTAGGAAAGTTTTTGCGTTCCGCCATCAAAGTACAGGTCTTTCATTGGCCTGATATGAAACCGTTCGAATTGGGTATCCACCAATTCACCATCATTGATTTCGCTCAGCACATTGTTGATCTTTTCCTCCACCTGCTTTTCATCAATAGGGCCGGTCATCAACAAATAGGTAGCGCTCCACGCCCAGTTATTCGCTGCGCCTTGATTGATATTGCGCTCCGGAAACATCTTTTCAAAAGAAGAGAGCGACACCAGAAAATCTATATCAATATGGGAAGACCTTACGTCTTCCAGAATACCGGTAACCACAAGTGGGGTGTCCCTCCAGAATACCGTCTTGCCCATCGGATCAGCTGTTCCAAATAGTTTGAGTGATATACTTTCCGTCAGCACGATCGACAGGGGAGACTTAAGAGCATCCTTTGGGTTTCCCCGGAGCATTGAAAAACTGAATACATCAAAGGTTGTGCTGTCAGCGTAACGGAGACTGCCTTCAACCCATTTCAAGTTCTCGGGTTTTGAGTCGTCAGAATAGGTCACCGTGGTTCTGTTATCAAGCGCTATCAAAGCTATTTGCTCAACTTCCGGCAGCTTTTCCTTAACCTGTCTCCCGAAGACCGGTGGCAGTTTGCCCCAACCATCAGCCTCCAGCCGGTAAATGCGGTCATAGTTAGTATTAAACTTATCGTAGCTGGTTTCATGATGCACATACAGCATGATAAAAATGAAAGCTGTGATGCCCACCCCCAGGCTGAAAATGTTCACAAACGAAGTAACTTTGTTTCTCCAAAGGATGCGGAAGGTAATGGTGAGGAAGGAGCGGAGCATTTTTTTATTGGTTTAAGGTGACAGTTGAAAAGAGGCAGTTAACAATATTGTCATCTGTCAATTGCCATTTGTCAACTGATTCCCAACATCAGGCCAAACCGAATTTCGTTGATTTCTGGATAATTCGGAAGGCGCCAAAAATCCATTGTTCTGAAATGAAACAGTACAGTGTTTCATTTTGCTACGCAAAATAGATTTGAACTCTGTACGACCGTGAATACAACTAAATTCTGAACACTTTTCATTTTTGGCATTGTTCGTGCAAATGAGCAACGGTGCTTACGGATAAGTAAATGTCTTCCAATAATTACATGAGAGTAACACTGAAATTTTAAACGGCCACTTTCAAACATTCAACAATTAGCATTATGACAACAACCGAAATCAAAACCATCATTACTACTCGGCCTTCTCCAACAACTCGGTGCAACACCCAAGGAAGCAGAAGTCGTTTAGAATGCAACAAATGAATAAAAGAATGCAACGTTTGAACAACTCTGCGAGTAGTTGCCTACATACATTTGTTTAGCAAATAAGCGAACAGGGTTTTCGCACCACTTAAATCAGGTTTGGGTTTATGTAAATGACCGAAGGGTGAAGGAGATTGCCTTGCTCAAATTTTCAGGTGGAATAGCTGCTGAAAACCGTTCGCGTTTTTACAAGTAAAACGAAGCAATGGAGAGTAACTTTCCGCTCAGTCGGTCTTTGATTGTATGAACGTTAAAAGGTACTCCATCCAGCACCAGCTTGTTCACGGTGATGATCACTTGTGCTCTCAGTGCATTGAGACTTTCATTGATAGCAAGAGCCTCGTCACTGCTCCCTTTCATTTTCCTTTTTTTCTTATCCCAATCCCGTGCATGGATATAGTGACCTGTTGAAATCCGTACTCCCTTATTGTTGAAATACAACTTCATGTAAAGTGGATTTTGTTTCAAGGTGTTTGACTTGGACTTAAAAAGTTGGAAGGTAATCTTTAGGTTGTTTCGCATTTTTCAGAATAGAGTTAAGTGTCTGTGGTTCAATGTTTCACGGACAATTAGTACCCAAACTGTACCCTAAGCGGTGGTGGGAGTATGTGAGGTGCTCAAATAGGGTACTAATTTTTTACCCTTTTTTCCTGAATCAGAAAGCACACAAACAAAAAATCCCACGACCTCATTTCTGAAATAGTGGGATTTAATCACGAAAGCCGACAATTGTCGGGTCGGCAACGGGGCTAAAACGAACACGGAAAATTGTCGTTTATAGTCCAAGGTGGAGCTGCAGGGAATCGAACCCTGGTCCAGAGAAGATGAACGTGTACGTTCTACATGCTTAGTTGCACTTTGATTGTCGGGAAAGTGCAAGGCAGGCAACAGCCAAACACTTCCTTAGTTACTGTTTTCTCGATTGCACTACGTAACCATAGCACCATCCAGTTTATGCTGTCGACACTGCTAATCCGGCACCGCAAAACAGAGCACCGGGCAATGATGGCCTCCACCGATCTTATCAGCGGATAAGCAAATCTAAACTCAGTTTAGATTAAGCAGCCATGGCGTAGTTATTCTCGCCACTTAAATTGTCAGGACTATCTTTCAAGGCTCTCATCCCACGAGCCTGCATGCTGGCATACACCCCCACACATCCTGTCAAAACCGGTCAGCCCCAGTTTTAAAGTTAGCAGTAGGCAAAAAGCAGTAGGCAAAGTTTAAAGCAACATGTTTAGCTCCAATCTTATGGCTTCCGATTTTTACCAGAAAATTCAGTATCAAAGAACGTAAATGGGTTACAAATGTAATCTAAAAATAGTTCTTGCATGATCTGCAATTTTAATACCTTTAATAACCTAACCGAAAACCCACATGAAAAGGCTATTTGTTCTTCCTATTCTATTTGTACTCTTGCAATGCAGCCCCGATCCGGTTCAGCAAGACCTGCTCAACTACATTAATGTAGAAATGCCCAAAGTGGCAACCCTTGAAGAGGAAGCCATAGCGGCCTACTCGGGCATTAGTGGCGAAAACTACGAGAATGACTCTATCATGTACTATACGATCGTAGAAACCGTGGTACCTAAATACGAAGAGTTCTATACGATCTTAAAAGATATAAAACCTACTACCGAAAAGGTGGCCAGCCTGCACAGGGTATATGTTCAGGCTGCTGCCGGTCAGCTCAAAGCTTTTAAAGCCATTCTCGATGCTATCGAAAAACAAGATGCTGCCATTATTACCCAGGCCAACGAAGATTTAGCCGAAGGCCGGGCTTTATTAAAGGTATGGCGTGTAGATCTTGATTCTGCCTGCGCACAACACAACGTAGTGTTTAATGGTGACGAAGAGGAGTAAGAACTTAAAAGTTGAAAGTATAAAATCTAAAGTTTAGAGAATCCTTACTTTAGATTTTATACTTTTTGCTTTCAACTTCTTCTATCCCTACCCGATCAATTACCAGATATTTTTTGGAGGAGACTGATTGTCTTGCCAGTAACTCGGCAATAAAGCCTGTAAGAAACAACTGTATCCCAATTACCAGAGCCGCCAATGCCAGAAAAAATATGGGTTGCTCGGTAACATCGCGCTTAAGCGGAATTTTAGAAATAAAAACAGAATCGATTTTATCGTACAGAATTTTGATGGTGAACCCAAATCCAATCAAAAAAGAGACAATACCCCACGCGCCAAAAAAGTGCATAGGGCGTTGGGCAAACCGGCCAATAAATGTTATGGAAAGTAAATCAAGAAAGCCACGTACAAAGCGCTCCCATCCAAATTTACTATAGCCATATTTACGTTCTCTGTGCTCTACTACTTTTTCAGTAATTTTTGTAAAGCCTGCCCATTTAGCTATTACGGGTATGTAGCGATGCATTTCGCCATACACCGAAATATTTTTTACCACAGCATAATGGTATGCTTTTAGTCCGCAATTAAAATCGTGCAGATTAATACCCGAAATTTTACGGGTAACAAAGTTGAAGAACTTAGAAGGTACTGTTTTCGAAATAGGGTCGTGGCGCTTTTTTTTCCAACCGCTCACTAATTGAAACCCGTCTTCGGTTATCATTTTATACAACCCGGGAATTTCATCGGGACTGTCTTGTAAATCGGCATCCATGGTAATTACCACATTGCCTTGCGTAAGTTTAAATGCGGTGTGCAGTGCGGCTGATTTACCAAAATTGCGATTGAATTTTATTCCTTTAAAGAATGGGTTAACTGCACTTACCTTTTGAATCTCGTTCCAGGTAAGATCTGTACTGCCATCGTCAACAAAAATAACTTCATAAGAAAAGCCGTGTGTTTCCATCACACGGCTAATCCATTGACTAAGTTCGGGTATAGACTCCTGCTCGTCTTTAGCAGGGATGACTATTGAGATATTCATTTATAATTCAACTGGCGGGTTTTTCTTTACAAAAATAGCAGAAATAAGGGCCATTATTGCCGAGAAGAAAAATATTGACACCAGGCTAATCAATTGTCCTGTTAACGTAAACTGCTTTTCTGTGCTGGCTCTGGCTTGCTCCACGGCCTGATCAATAGATTCTTCCGGTGCCCCAAAGCTAGTCATCATTTCTCTTGTATTTTCTAATGACGCTTCTGTTAATTTCTGCGGTAACTCTGGGTCAATAACGTTATATAACACCATATTAAACAGGGTAGCCACTAAAGCGGAAATGGCTAACACTATAAACCCGTGCACAAATGCTTTACCGTAAGGCAAAAAACCATCCAGGCTGTTCCGGTAATCGATGCCTGCATAAATAGTTATCCCCAGGTAAACAGCCAGGAGTATAAACAGTGTTTTTAACTGAACCATCAGCGTATAATCAACAACATAGAGCAATATGTTTAGGATTATACTAATAGCGCCAATAATTAAACCCCATTTAATTACGTGGCTCTTAAGGGTAACAGATTCTTCGGCTTGTTCCATAGGTTAGTTGGTTTTGGGTTGACGTCTTAAAATTACAGATATTACAGCGCTTATAAAAAAGCTCACTACCAAGGTCTTGATAAAGTAATCAAAGGCCAATGTGCTGCCATTAGTTGCCGGAAGCGTCTCTAAATTACGCTCTATCGAATCTTTTCCCATTTGTTCTACAACCGTTGGGTCCAGCGCTTTTAATTGTGCCGTTGCCAGTGCAATATAATCGGCCACAAATGCGGGGTTAATCTGGCTAAATACCCATACAAAGCTCATCATGAGTATAGCAAATACCAGCGTATATAAGAAAGCACAAATCATTGCCTGACCAAACGACAAAAGACCATGCTGGTGTTCATCCCGAAGTTCTTTCAGGCTCATTACCACAAACACACTCAGCATTACAATCCTGAAATCAAAATAGATAGGAAATAAAAATGGATGGCGATTGATATAATACAACACCAGCATAAATACAATTCCTAATACTGCTGCCAGCATACCGTTACGCACCGCAATAAATACCAACCGCGGAACCCGTTCAAACATCTATACTCTGTTTGGTGTTGTTGAACACAGCCACTGCTCTTCCTTTTATTTTTTGCGCTAACCAGGGCGAGTTTTTGGATTTTGAGAAATTAATATCCGGACTAAAAATCCACTCGCTGTTGGGATCGAACAAGGTAAGATTAGCACGGTTGTCTACATCAATTATTACCGGTTGAAGTTTCAATAACCTGCGTGGGGCATCGGTAATTTTTTCAATCAGGTCGGCCAAATCAACTTCTTCAGCCAATGCGGTTATCTGAGATGCAAATGTTTGGAAGTTAATCAGACCAAATTCTGCCTGATCAAACTCCAAAAATTTACTTTCGTCATCCTGCGGGGAATGGTTACTCACTAACACATCAATAGTACCGTCTTTTAAGCCTTTTAGTAACGCATCCTGATCTGCTTTTTCGCGCAATGGCGGATTAACTTTATAATTCGTATCAAAATCAACCAGAACCGAGTCGTTATACAATGGCTGATAGGCGGCTACATCACACGTAACCTGAAATCCTTTCTTTTTAGCAGCGCGTACCAGGTCTATCGATTTGGCTGTTGAGAGTTTACTAAAATGTAATCGACCGCCTGCATAGGTTAACAACTCAAGATTTTTACTAATGGCCACTTCTTCGGCAATGCGTGGCATACCCTTTAACCCCAGCATGGTACTTTGCGCCCCTTCGTGCATCTGCCCAAATAAATTCAGCCAGTTGTCTTCCGGATGATCGATTAGCAAACCCTCAAATTTTTGCAGGTATTGCAGGGCTTTAAGAAATATATCTGTATGCCATACCGGTCTTAATCCATCGGTAAAAGCAAGGGCACCGGCATGGTGCAGGTCAATCATTTCGGTAAGTTCTTCGCCCTGGCAATTTTTTGTTACAGCAGCCAGTGCATGTATTTGTACCAACCGGTTATCGTTGTTGGCTGTTAGGTACGCAATTTCGTTTTTAGTTTGAACGGCAGGCTGTGTGTTGGGCAACACGGCCACCTCGGTAAACCCACCGGCTGCAGCGGCTTTGGCTAACGATTGCAAATCTTCCCGTTGTTCATGCCCCGGATCGCCCACACTGGCACCAATATCTACCCAACCCGGTGAAAGTATCATGCCCTCGGCATCTATCACACGGTCGGCCGGATAATTCTTATCGCCAATTTCTGCAATGCGCCCGTTATTGAGCAACACATTACGGGTTTTAAGGTGAAAAGGCGAACCTTTAGAAATTATTCTGGCAGATTGGATGAGGATTTTCATAGCTCAAATTTCACCAGCTTCTTTCAATATTTCATTAACAATTTTATCCGAAATTCTAAAATTCGTATCATTTAAACTATTCAATACATCTTTCATTGATTGGATATACCCCGATTGTTTCGCTTTCAGCAATATACCCAGCGTGCCCGTTGTAGCTATTTTGAATGTTTCGGCTACTTTTCGAGCCTTCCGATCGTCCAGAATCAACAATACGTTTCTTGTTTCAACAGCTAACGCCAAAGCGCTTGCTTCACCTAAATCTACCATTCTGGAAAATGCCTGAATCAGATTTTTGTCGGAAGCTTCCTTAACTTCAACACCAACCAGTTCTTCGCCAAATTCCCGAAGCACTTCCGGTGTAACCCACACCTTAGAATACAGTTTGGTCAATAACTCTAATAGATTGATCTTTTTTAGAATAATCAGGCAACTTGTATCTGAAATGACTATATCAGGCATTCTTAATATCGGATCTCAAATCTTCTATTGAGTCGCTAAAAACTGAAAAACCATACTTACCCATAAGTTCGATAAATGTTCGCTTAGAGAAGCCTGCCAAATCAGCGGCCTGCCCCAGCGATAGCTTCCCCCTTTCGTACAACTCCCCCGCCAGAATTATCTTCCATTCGGTTTCATCGTAGTTAACATACTCAGGTATTACCAGATTTATTGTTTTCATAACAAGCTATTTCAAAAATCTTATCAACAGCACTTCTGCCAGCAAAAAAACAAGTGCCAGCACCAGTGCATACTTCCATAAAGGAGTTCCCAAATATCTTGCTTTTATTTCGTTACTGAAAGCCTGCGGACTATCTGCATCAAATACCATAACCTGGCTGTTGCCAAAGGCAGCCTGTGCTTCTGTATCGGAAAATGCAGTTAATTCTGACTCTTGTTTCTCTATATTAAAGGCTACCAGATCAAGCGTATCACGCTGATGGGTTACATAATAATAGCCCGGGCTAACGGTATAGCGAGGCAATTCCAGTAATACTTTGTTACCGGTTTTACGTTGTGCCGGCACCAGTTCCTGCTCGCCCACCATACGCACCGGTTCATCTCCGGCCAGACTATCGGCATTAACGGTAACCAACCCACTCGATAAATAGTGATAGGGTTTGCGGTCTTGCCTGTTGCCTGTTGCAGCAACCCGATACATAACAGGTACAAACAATGCGTGTGTGGCAAAGTCGGTGGCTTCGGGGGTTAAGCTGCTTGCCGCGATGTATGTGTTATTGATCTTAGACAAAAATGGTTGCCCATTTTGAAAACTGAGAATAGCTGAACGATCCATACCCCACTCCCAGGTTTTTTGAGCAGCCGGCATAGATACTGCAGTCGTTCTTTCTTCAAAAATATTTTCGAAAAACGGATTCCTGAAATCTGGTTTATCCAAAACCATACGCGATGCTCCCGCAACTCGGGTAAGGGTTGGCAGTGCAAACAAGTTACGGTACGATTGCACTTCGGGCTCTGTACCCGGAAACACCAGCATTACACCCTGATTATTTAAATATTGCTGTAAGGCTGCGCCCAGTGTCTGATCAATCTGGTTAATACCATTTATTACCACCAGATTTGCATCTGCAAAAGCACTGTAATCCACATTGGCTGTTGTGTAACTTTTAAAATCGAACAGCTGCTTGTTGCCATACACTTGCTCTACATACGTTAGGGTGGGTTGCGATTTGAGTTCTATAATCCGTAACCTTCCTGCATAATTTAAAGTGAAATAAAACTCATTATCAAAACTTACCGGAAAATCGCTAAAGGTGAATAATGCCTTGTTATTACCTCGCAAACTACCCGACAGATCGAATGCGGTTTCAACGCTGCTGTTGGGCTGTATCGTTACCGAAGACGTTGCGGCCTGTACACCGTTAATGGTTAAGCGCGATACAAGACCTTCAATTGTTTTGGGGCCGCTGTTGCGCAGCCGTACTTGTATGGAATTCTTTTCGCCTCCAATTATAAACGGGTTGGCGAGATAAACTGAATCGACATATACGTTTGAGGTAGTATTGAATGTAACCGGCACCAAACGAATCTGCCAGGTGGAATCCAGTACCAGGGGCTCGCCAAAAGTAGATTGCTGAAAATCTGAAATCCAAAACACTGTGCTATTCGAATCGTTAATTCGTTTTATAACTTCGGCTGCTGTACGCGCTGTAGATGAAAATTTAATCTGCGAAAGCTGGTCTACTATTTCTGATTTCGATTTGAATGAATTAGAGAATGGTGCGAAATCGTTGGTAAGAAGTTTAAACCGGGTTTCGGCCGGAAACAGTTCTACAATTTCCTGCACGTAGGTAGTGGCCGCATCCAGCCCTCGTATTTTTTCCTGCACCGGAGCCGACATACTGTACGAGTTGTCGAGATAGATAGTGAGGTTGCGTTGCGAAGTAAGGTGTTCGCGTGCAGGCAAAAAGGGTTGGGCAAACGCCAGCACCAGAAAGCATAAAAACAATAAACGAGAAGCCAGAATGAGGTAGCGCTTCAATTTGCGCTTTTGGGTGGTTTCTTGTTTTACTTGCTTAAGGAACCGCGTATTGGAAAAAAATATACGGGTGGTACGTCTGAAATTAAACAGGTGGATGATGATGGGTATGGCCAGCGCAGTAAGCGCCCAGAGAAACTGCGGGTAGTTAAAACTCATCAGCGTAAAAATAAGGAAACGATTGGGTTATTAACGCACTGTAAAGAGCCCTGTTGCACTTCTCTACACCAGCGGTTTGAATTTTAATTTTCCTGATGTGGCTCGATATGAATGAGCACATTCCCAATTTGTGGAATTTCCTGCCTGAGTGTGTCCTTCAGCTTGTGGGCTATGTCGTGCCCGGCCTTAACAGAAATGCTGGCTTCTACGGTGGCATGCAGATCGACTTGATAAATCATACCTGTTTTGCGGATAAAACACTTTTCGGTAGCAATAACCCCCGGCACTGTTAATGCAACTTTACGGATGTTGGCCACCAGTTCGTCATACACGTGCTCATCCATAATTTCGCCTAATGCCGGCCTGAAGATTTTATAACTGTTATACAAAATAAACCCCGAAGCCAACAAGGCGGCCCAGTCATCGGCTGCTTCGTAACCGCACCAAAGTATAAGGCTACCGAAATTCCGAGAAACGCAGCTATCGATGTAATGGCATCGCTGCGGTGGTGCCAGGCATCGGCTTTAAGCGAGGTACTGTTGGTTTGCCGGGCTTTTCGTATAACTAATTGGTAAGAGATTTCTTTCCAGATAATAATCGGGCCTAAAACAATAAGCGTAAAGGGTTCTGGTAGTGGGTGTGGCGTGTGTATGTTTTCTATACTGGTGTAGGCAATAACCACAGCCGAAACTACCAGAAAGGCTACCACCACAAACGTAATTAATGGTTCAAGCCTGCCATGGCCGTACGGGTGATTTTCATCGGCCGGCTTGCTTGCAATTTTTAGCCCTAGCAAAACCAATACTGACGAGAAAATATCTGTTGTGGATTCTATGGCATCGGCAATCATAGCATATGAATTACCGAAATAGCCTGTAACCCATTTTAATATAGCCAGCAAGGCGTTACCCGTAATACTAAAGTAGCTTGCTTTTATGGCTGTTTGTTGATTCTGTGCCGATGATGCTTTCATTTGTTCCGGGCCTAAAGGTACAGGTTTAGGCTAAAGAGAACCGATGGGTCTGTCTATCCTTGGTAAAACACCACGCCAAACAAGAATCATTATCCATAAAAAAAGCCCCGGTACTTGCCGGGGCTTAGTCATTAAACCTTGGTTATTGGTTTTACTTAGGCTTACTACCCAGCATAGCCAGATCGTTTACATTAATCTCGGTAACATAACGCTTTTCGCCCTTGTCGGTTTCGTACGCACGGTGCACCAACTTACCTTCTACGGCAACCTCAGCACCTTTCTTCAAATACTGACCCGCTACCTCGGCCAGTTTGCCCCAGATAACCACGTTGTGCCATTGCGTGTCTTCTACTTTCTCGCCTTTGGCATTTTTGTAATTGTCGGTAGTAGCAATACTAAACGAAGCTTTCTGGCTTTTGCCAAAATTCTTCACTTCCGGATCTTTTCCTAACCGTCCGATTAACTTCACACTGTTTCTCACACTTGTCATAATTGTAGTATTTAATTGTTAAACATTTATTTTTCTAAGTCGGCAACCGGGTTTTGTTCCGATTGATGATACAAAGGTGGGGTGGGCCGCAAACCCGAGTCGTTTATTAATCAATTAGTTTCGTTTATATTCGTTTATAAACGTTTATAAACGGCTAGCGCCACCACTAAAAACCGCAAAATCATGACAAAAAAGGAAGAAAAGGTGTGCTTAGAGTGCGGAGGTAAAATTACTGGCCGGTCCGACAAAAAATTTTGTTCGGATCAATGCCGCGTTGCCTACAATAATAAACTAAACCGCGATGAGACAGCCTACATGAACAATGTAACCAACATTTTGCGCAAAAACCGCAGGGTGTTAATGGAACTGAACCTCACGGGAAAAACCAAAGTAAATCGCGATAAACTGAACGACAAGGGGTTTGACTTCAACTACTTTACTAGCCAATACAAAACCAAAGACGGCTCGGTCTATAATTTTTGTTACGAACAAGGTTATTTGCCATTAGAGAATAACTGGTATCTTTTGGTTGTAAAAGGCGAATCACCCAAATCACAACCTCAATGAGCTGGAATCTGCAAGGAAAAAAAGTTTTAATAACCGGTGGCACAAAAGGCATTGGTCTTTCTATTACACGAGAATTTTTAGAACTCGGTGCCGAAGTTTTAGTAGTAGCCCGTAATACCAAAGCTATACAGGGCAAAGTTAAAAATTCGGCCAACCTGTTTACCTATGAAGGCGATTTAAGCAACCCGGATTTTCGTAACGATCTGGTTAACCGGATTTCTGAAAACTGGGGTAAGCTAGATGTATTGGTGAATAATGTGGGCACCAACCTGCGCAAAAAATTTTCGGAGTATACCGAACCGGAAATACGGCAGCTCTTTGAAACAAATTTGTTCAGTATGATTCAGCTTACACATGCCTGTTACCCACTGTTGCAGCAAAGCGGCAATGCAAGCGTAATTAACATGGCATCTGTTGCCGGTTTAACGGATGTACAAAGTGGCCCACCTTACGGGATGACAAAAGCCGCCATCATTCAACTAACCCGGCATCTGGCTGCCGAGTGGAGTGCAGATCGCATACGTGTTAACGCCATCTCACCATGGTATATTAATACCCAACTAACCGAGCCAGTACTCTCTAACCCCGAACGCTACGCAAAAATTCTGGAACGCACACCCATGGGGCGAATAGGTAACCCGGAAGAAGTAGCAAGCCTTGCAGCTTATTTAGCAATGGACAAAAGCAGTTACATTACAGGGCAAAACATTGTGGTTGATGGTGGTTTTGGTGTAAAAGGACTTTAAGATTGGTGATTTGTGATTTAGGGTTTAATGATTTATTAACATGAAAAAATTTATTGTTGCCGCTATTTTTTTGATTGCATACACTGCGCATGCGCAAACATTGGTGCCTGCAAAACCAGAGCAAGCCGGGCTTTCTGCCGAAAGGCTTACGCGGGTAGACGAACTTGTTACTAATTACGTAACCAGCGAACGGATTCCGGGTGCTGTGGTTCTGATTGCCCGCAATGGAAAAATTGTACATCACAAAGCCTACGGATACAGCAACATCGAAAACAAAACTCCGCTTAAAGTAAACGACATTTTTCGTATTGCTTCGCAAACCAAAGCCGTTACCAGCCTGGCTGCCATGATGCTGTTTGAAGAAGGAAAGTTTTTATTAGATGAACCCGTTTCCAAATACATTCCGGAATTCAAAAACCCACGCGTGCTGGTCAATTTTAATGAGAAGGACTCCAGCTATTTTACTGAACCCGCCAAAAGCGAACCCACCATTCGCCAATTGCTTATCCACACTTCGGGTATTGATTATGCGGGTATTGGCAGCAAAGAAGGAAAAGCCATTTTTGCAAAAGCCGGTGTACCCAGCGGCATTGGCAACCACCAAGGTTTGCTAGCCGACAAAATGAAGATATTAGCAAAACTTCCGCTTAAGCATCATCCCGGTGAACGGTACACCTATGGATTGAATACCGATGTGCTGGGCTACCTGGTAGAAATCTGGTCGGGCCAATCGTTAGATCAGTTTTTCAAAACCAGAATATTTGCACCGCTGGGTATGAATGATACCTATTTCTACTTACCTAAAGAAAAGCACAGCCGACTGGTTGCATTATATGAAACCAAAGATGGTAAACTTGTTCAACCCTCTGGCTATATCTATGATGGCGCACAACCCAACTATCCTACGTTGGCTGGTACATACTACTCGGGGGGCGCTGGGTTATCCTCTACCATAGAAGATTACGCAAAATTTTTACAGTTGTTTATTAACGGAGGTATATACAATGGCAAACGGTTATTGAGCCGTAAAACAATTGAGTTAATGCTTACCAACCAGGTACAGCCACCGCTTACTACACAGTTTGGGTTAGGCTTTGGACTGGAAACAACAGTGAATGATCATCAATCGATTTTAACGATTGGCAGTTTTTCATGGGGTGGTGCCTTTAATACACAATACTGGGGCGATCAAAAAGAAAAACTGGTTGGATTGATTTTTACCAATATGTACAATTCGCCTGTGAGAGATACGGGCGAAAAATTTAAAATTGCTACCTACCAGGCCATCAATGATTAACTAAGATGGCGTAGTGCAATGTCTAATCCTTAAACCTGATTTTGAATAAAAGGATGATTAGCGCCAGTAACAACGTAATTATATTCCAGAGAATAACCGGTAATTCGTTAATCATAATGCCGTAGATCATCCACAAAAAAACACCGGTGCAAAAAAGTAAAAACATCACCAACGAAAGATCGCGTGCGGATTTACTGCGCCAGGTCTTAATTACCTGGGGTACAAATGCTACTGTTGTGAGGAAGCCGGCTACCAGGCCGATAAGTTTTGCTGTATCCACAAAATTACGCGTTTCTCAAAAGTACAACTCCTGCTTACCTTCGCCAACGTATGCGTGTTGAAATCTTTGAAGCAACCGCTCTGCACGCAGAGGCAATTACCCAATTACTATTGCAGCTGGGTTACCCTGATAATACCGCAGCTGTTGTCCACCGAATAGAAGAAAATCAGCGGCCAGACTATAAAATTTTTGTAGCGGCAGTTAACCAACAGGTTGCAGGGGTAATTGCCGTACACACCTATACTTACCTGCACACACCCGGGCAGATTGGGCGAATTATGACTTTCTGTGTAGATGAATCCTTGCGTGGCTCAGGCATTGGAACTCAATTATTAACCCATGCCGAAAAATACTTAGCCGAAAAAAATTGTATAAAAGTTGAACTTAACAGCAACAACAGGCGTACCGAAACACATTTGTTCTATAAACAGCGCGGTTACGAACAAACCAGTTTACACTTTGTAAAGAAGTTGAACTGAATCAGATATCAGCCTTCTTCAATTTCAGGTAAGAAAAGTAGTTGAACAGGGCTGTCCAGCCAAGTGCAATCAATACCGAGCCAATGGCCACGTAGTCCCGTATCTCTTGCAACGCATACCGGGCAAACGGCATGGGTACCAGGTTTGTAATAGACTCTAACGGAAAAAATTGCTGCAGCCATCCGATTTGGTCTGAAAAGCTATCTCTGAAAATATTCACCTTTATTATTGCCTCGATCATGTGCGATAGCATAAGCAGCACAATGGTTAACCCCGAACGCTGCACCAATATACCCAGCATTAATGCGTACGATAAAAAGGCAAATACTTCAATAAAGTAAGCAATAAAGAATTCCACCCCCAGAAAGAAGAAGTCCCACTCAATTTTTGGTGTGTAGATAAACCCGGTAAGTAATGTAATCGACAAGATCATTACCACACTCATCAGGCTTAGTAATACATTGGTTAATATTTTTGATTTCAGGAATTCCCAGCGGCTCATTCCATCAATTATATTCTGCCGCAACGTACGATACTGGTATTCGTTAGTGATAGAAATAACCACCATTACGGCTAATACAATTTTAAACAAGCCGCTAATCCAGATCAGGTTTTGCCAGATATCAGGGAAATGATACAACGGTATACGATTGATATTAATAGATGCACCAAATTCTGAACTTTTATTCGCAATCCATCTTAAAATTTCCATTCCGCTGGCTGTGGTAAACCCAAGCGTAAGAAAGTACAAGCCACAGATTACCCAGAAGGTTCTGTAGCTGGTCATTTTCTTTAAATCTATTTTAAGCAAGTGTAACATAAATCAATTCAAGATTTAAAATTTAAGATTCAATATGGCGGTGTACTAATTTTCAAGACTCAGCTAATATTAAATTCGAAATCTCAAATTTCAAATTATTTAGCGTCTGCCAGAATTTCGAGAAACTGTTTCTCCAGGCTTTTCTTACGGGTTGCCAGGTGCGATGCCACAATTCCTCTATCAAACAAGAATCGATTCAAATCCTTACTATGAAATCCTTCTTTCATCATCACCTGAAAAACTGTTCCCTCTTTTTTTACAATTGCACTTCCCACAAACTCCTGCAAAAGAATTCCCAGGTCGTCATGGTAAGCTTGTATCTCCACAATCTCTTCTCCCTTGCCCACATCATCTACCGGACCTAAATGCATTAAATTGCCGCGTTTCAAAACAGCAAAGTGAGTACATACTTTTTGAACTTCATCTAACAGGTGGCTGGCCAGAATAATGGTTTTACCATCGGCCGCAATTCGTTTTATAATTTCCCTTATCTCAGCAATACCCATAGGGTCTAAGCCATTGGTGGGTTCATCCAGAATCAGAATAATGGGATCGCTAACCAGTGCCGATGCAATAGCCAGGCGTTGTTTCATTCCCAGCGAATAAGTTTTATACTTATCATCTTTGCGCGCACTTAGTTCAACAATATCTAACACCTTCGCAATGTTGTTTGGGTCTGCCTCCTTAATCATCGCGTTAAGCTCAAGGTTTTTCTGACCGCTTAAGTATGGATAAAAAATAGGATGCTCTAATACTGCCCCTATTTTTTTTCGTGTATGATGTGTGGCCTGTTCGCCAAACCAGTTGAAACTTCCCGATGTAGGATTAATTACTCCCATTAGCATACCCAGTGTAGTAGTTTTTCCACTGCCGTTTGGCCCCAGCATACCAAACACCTGGCCGCGTTTTACCTCCAGGTCAAGTTGGTTAACAGCACAGAGCTTACCGAAATTCTTGGTTAATTTGTTTACAGATAAGACAGTTTCCACCGGTGGTTGGGTTAATCTATTACTATTTCTTTTTTCTTTTTTGCTTTATCATCATCACTCATAAAGTCTTTGATTTTTCCACCAATGTCGGTGCTGTTATCAATTGCACTAAAAAATTCGGGCACTTTATTCACCGCAATCTTACCCAAGATATCTAATACCAACACCGAGTCTGTATCTTTTGCTACAATTATAGTTCCTTTTATATCTCCCTTTACTTCGCGCAGGTAAACCGTAAACGTACGTCCATCTGCCCGGCCGCTCATCATTTCTTCGTAGGCCTCGCTCTTATACCCTTCCAGTAGTTTTTTAAAATCTCCATCACTAAAACCAGACTCTTGCTTGTTAATCATCATAAAGCGCATTTTTTCAATGTCTTTAATCAACTCATCAAAAGCCGGGTCATCTTTCTGGTTAAGCATGCGCAATGTGTTGCGATAGAAAAACAACGATAATCCCTCATACTTTTCATCCAGGGCTTGTGTGGTTTTGGTTTGTGCCGAAGCAATCGTTACCGTTGCAACCAACATCAGTGAGGCTACTATCTTCATACTATTGATTGATTATTACTTCTGCGTTTTCAGATGGTATCAGTTTAGCCGGATCGAGATACCCTGTTAACTCAATAGCCACAATTTCAGACGGCTCTTCAATCAGCATCATGTACCTGTTATAGGCTCTGGATTTACCTTCCTGCACAAAAATAGTAACAACCTCACCCTTATCAATTATCTGGGCCAGATCTTCAAAACCATCTTGCTTCATTAAAGATTTAAATCCTTTCATGGTAAGGTTTCGGTTAGCAAATTCCTGTTGCGGAATAGTAATCAGGCGAACATGCTTTAACTCTTGTATGGCATTGCGCACTTCTTCTTCGCCTGCCATATTCAAAATCATGCGACCAAACCAACCGCTTACCGAAAAACTATGTACATCGGGCTGGCCTTTAAAATTATCTTTTAATGCATTATAGCTTCGGCTTTGTGCCCAGGCACTGCAACAGGCAGCCAATACAAATACAGGAGTTACAAAATATTTCGTTTTCATTTGCGGGTGGGGTTCTGTGGTGTAAGACGTATAGAAAAATAAAAAGGATGCATTACCTACATCCTTTTTTATTTTATCCGTTAAAATTAATTTTTCTTGTCTTTCACATTCTCCAAATTCTCCAATCCTTCAATATTCATTCGCTTGCTGATTTTAGATACTTGCTTCAGGTCTATTTCCCCAAATAAACTAAGCACCATAAACTCTTCGTTCCCTCCGGCAATCATTACCAACTCGCTGATTTTGCCACCGGCTTCTTTAATAAAGAACTTCATGTCCTTATCCTTATCGCGCACGGTCATTAATTCTTCAAAATCCTTTTGTGGAATCACGCCCAGGGCTTCTTTGTATAACTCGCGCGAGTCGCGGGTTTGTTCTTTCGCCAGAATGCGCAATCCCTTTATTTTGCTAATCATATTTACCACTTCCTGATCTTCCGGTTTTTCAACATCCAGGTTTGCCATAAGGCTAAACATTTTGCTGCTGATATTTACCTGGCTGAACGATTCATCGTTCTGGTACTTGGTGAAAAATTTTGAAATAGCATCCTGTGCTTGTGCGGCAAACGAAGCCATTATCACCATCAATCCAACTATTACCTTTTTCATAAATTCTGTTTTTAATGTTATTGGTTCTGTTTCTTTAATTTCACTTCTAAATCTGGCCTTCTGTTTCAGGTTCACTATCTAAAACCTTGCCCTGTATTTTTTGTTCAGCCTCATTAAACACTTTCATTTTACCGGCTTCTTTTTCGGCTTTACTAAAACCTTTCGAGAGCATCATTAATGCTTTCTTGGTTTCTTCCAGCGCCAGTTGCGGATCGGAATACGTATCGGCTATTTCTGAAGGGTACGATTTTCGTATTTCCTGTCGCACAAAATAAGTTGCTACCATTACCACCACTAACCCTGCTGCAATACGCATGGCAAATGCCAGATTTATCGATTTTCCTTTCGGGCGATGTTGCCGGACTTGTTGCTTTACCTGTGCATCAAAATCCGGACTGCTGATTTCTTTTTGTTGCTGGTTTTCAAAGTACCGAAACAAGCTGGCTACATCGCTCAGGCTTTCGGGCACCTGGCCCCGGAAGTAATCGCGCAGTACGCGCTCTTCTTCCAGCGAAGTTTCGCAGTTCCAATACTTCTCCAGCAATTGTTCTATTTGCTTAGAGTCCATAGGCGTTAATCTTTATAAATTTTTCGCGCACAGCATTGCGTGCCCGAAACAAATTCACTTTTACCTGGTTCATGTCCAGTTCCAGTATTTCACAAATCTCGTTGTAACTATACCCCTCCACATCCCGAAGGTGTATCACCTGGCGTTGCTTTTCGGGCAACGCAGCAATCATTTCGTTTATTCGTTGCATGTGCTCATGAATTTCTGCCTTCTCATGAGGCGTTAACATTTCGTTTCTGATTTCTACTCCTGCTTCTATCGAATCGGTTGGCCTGCGTTGTCGCGAACGAATACGATCCAGTGCAAGGTTTTTGGTGATGCGCATACACCACGCTTCTATGTTTTGGATGGCGGCCAGATTTTCTTTACCGTTCCAAACTTTTATCAGCACCTCTTGCACTACATCTTTGGCCTCTTCGCTGCTCCCTAAAAGCCTGAACGCAAAGCGAAAAAGCTTGTTTTTAGCAGGTAGCACCCGGTTTTCAAAGTCTTCGAGTATCATCGTTTCAAAAGCAAGACGGTGGCAATAAAAAGATGTTACAAAGTACTTTAAAATTTTTAGGATTGTAAGAATTAGGCATTAGCCCCGGGGAGGGTTAACTTGTGGTTATGGACGAGGGTAATGACAAAATAATTGTATTTGATGCCTACGATACCGTGGTGGCAGCTAATCTGGTAAAAACTAAACTGGATGCTTTTGGAATTCCTTGCTTTCTTACCGATGAAAATTTTGTAGCGCTCTACCCTATTCGCAATGAAGTATTTCCGGGCATACGCCTGCATATTTTTGAGAAAGATCATATACAAGTAAAAGAAATTCTGCAAGCTGAAGCTCCGGTTGTTCATTCTTGTCCGGGTTGCCAATCGCTTGATATTGTTTATGAACCCAGTCGCAAAAGCATAGCGGCTTACGTAATCGCAGAAATCTTAGTGGGGTTATTTCTACCCGTTAAAAAAGTTTATCGTTGTCAGAATTGCAAACGCGAGTTTGATGCATTGGCTTAATTCAAGAATTCAAGTTTGAATCATCCTATTCGTTTTTGAATCCGAAATCTTGAATTCTAAATCTTCAACACCGTAAACTCAACCCTCCTATTGTTGGCCATTCCTGCTTCGGTATTGTTGGTATCGATGGGTTTAGATTCTCCATAGCCATGTGCCTCTAAACGATATGAGTCAATACCCTGGCTAATCAAATAATCTACCACCGATTGCGAGCGACCTTGCGAAAGATTTTGATTGTATGTATCTGACCCTCTGCTATCGGTATGACCTGATATTTCGATAGAAACAGCCGGGTTTTGCTTCAGAAAATCAACCACTTTATCCAGCTCTATAAATGATTCTGACTTAAGGGTTGTTTTATCGTAATCGAAATAAATATTTTTTAACCGCACTGTTAATCCTACCTCTATAGGTGCCAAAAAAAGGTTTTTGATAACAGGTGTTATTTCTTCGTTCTCTACCTGCACACTATCAGTTCCATTTAAGTATCCTTCCGCAGAAGCGGTAAACACATACCAACCTAAGCCGGCTATATTTTGTTCGTACTTTCCTGTAGTTACCGGCAGACTAAACTTTACTGAACGATCTGGTTTATATACAATATCAACCTTGCCAGTATTAATTTTCTGATCTGTTTTCTTATCGATCAGATCGCCAGCTAATATCAATTGTTTGCTAAGCGGGGTAAGGTACACGTCTACATGCACCGTAGTGTCGCTATTAATCCGCGGAATTTTATACGATTGGGTAAACGGCATAAACCCCGTGGCGGCAACATCTAATGTATACGTATCCGTTTCACCTATGCGGGTTTCAAAAACTCCGTTAGGTGTAGTGCGTAAATGTATTGGTTGCTGATCTTTCATTTTTACATCTACCAGCGATTGTATAGTAAGGTTTGTCTTCTGATTATAGGTGGTGCCGGTAAGTACAATTTTAAAGTTACGGGGCTTCAGAATAAACAGATCAAAGTTACCCCCATCAATACGAGAGCCTGTACGCGCAGTAAATATGTTTCCGTGTGTATCAATAGAAAAATAAGCATCGGCAACCGGTGTGTTTATATGTTTGCCCAGATTAACCGGTTCGCTCCAGTTTTGCCAGGTATCATCTAAGCGGGTAGTTTTATATATGTCGGTACCTCCCACTTTATCTTTAGAATACCGGTCGCTTGAGAAGTATAACGTTTTTTGATCGGGTGCCAGAAACGGGCTGTAATCATCGGCTGGCGAACTCACTTTTAGCTTCACCGGTTTACTCCACTGTCTGTTAACCTGATTTGACAGATACAAATCACTGAATTTATCGCCTTGCTTTTCGCTCATATAAATTATGAGATGCTGCCCATCGGCTGAGATTGTTGCTCCATTAAAAATACCTTTATCCATATCGCTGAAACCCGGTACGTTTAACTCTGTCCAGCCACCACCGGTATTCACAATCGAAAATCCTTTTGAGTTTTTTGAGCGCCCGCCCCGCACCAGCAAAGAACCATCTTGCAATACATTATATACCTGGTTATACCGATTTTGATTAAGCGGAGCACCAACCCGTTTTCCTTCTGACCACACTCCTTTATCATCAAGTGTGGAAACCCAGATATCCTGGCTGTTTTCTTTACCAAATGTATTTTGTGGATGATTGCTTACAAAGTAATACAACTTCGTTCCGTCAATTGAGATTACCGGAGATACCTGATGATAAAGTGTATTAATTTTATCATTCATCTTTACCAGTTCGTAACGTGGGCTAATCTCTTGCGCCCATACTGAAAAGCAAGCCAACCAGACAATAAGGACAAGGGGGTATTTCATACGTAATTTTTTTACTCAGCCTGTACAATAATTTATTAAATCATTTCATGCATTCAAATTCAAAAACCTCAATCTTATATCGTATGGAAGCTAAAAAACCCACGACCACTCATGGCAATAGCCCCTACAATAAAGATTAGCGCTATCAGATTAAAAATAAACAAGCGTTTATGTTTGGCAGTTGCATCGGTCATTTTTTTTGCTGTTATCCGGGCCATGGTAATTAATGTAATAGCAATTAACATCATAGTGGCATGTTCTACTAACCAATACCTTGCTACTGGATTTTTCATAGATGCCCCATCAAAAATTACCAATGGGCTAATAAAGTAGATAATAAGACCCAGCAGTAACTGGGTGTGGGTTAAAATGAATAACCATAAACTTACTTTATCATCCATTGCGGTAAAAGCATTCTTCTTTTGCCAGCCCTGAAACGAGCGAAACAGCAGGATTAGCAAAAAAACAAGGATAAAATACCGTATTGTAGAGTGTGTAAGTAATAATAAATCAGTCATAGTTAATTAGATCAGTTGTTCCGAAAGTTACCAAGTTTTTTGGCTTATCTGGCCAGTTAAATCTAAAATTAACGGATTTGTAGAAAATATGAATCTCAAGATTTAATCTGACGTATTTTAACCGCACAATTAGAAATATTAAATCATGAAAAAATTACTCTATCTGCTGATTTTGACAACCTCTTGCGCATTTGCACAAGAGAACCTTGGGTACCAACGCCCACCTGAAGAAATTGCCAAACTGCTGGAGGCGCCACTTACTCCTTTTGTTTCCTTTTCGCCTGATAAGCAATGGATGTTGCTGTTGGATCGGTCTGATTTTCCAACCATCGAACAACTATCGCGGCCCGAATTACGGATTGGGGGGTTACGAATCAATCCACAAAATTTTGGCCCCAGCCGCAGCAGCTATACAATTGGTTTTACGCTAAAACAATTAAGCAGCAACACAGAAATTGAAATAAGAAAATTACCAACTCCGCTAATGGCAAGCAACATCAGCTTCTCGCCCGATAGCAAGAAGATTGCCTTTCTGCAAAACAATGCTGATAAAATTGAATTATGGATTATTGATGTAGTTTCCTTAACCGCTTCTAAAATTACTGAACGCAAAATTAATAATGTAATGGGCGGCTACACCTGGCTATCCGATTCGCAACAAATACTTTTTGCAGCTGTACCCGAAAATCTGAAACCCCTTGCTGAAAAATCAAGAATACCTTCTGGCCCTGTTGTGGAAGAGAACCTTGGCAAAAAAGCACCATCGCGCACGTATCAGGATTTATTAAAAAACCCATACGATGAAGCTGCTTTCGATTATTATGCACAATCCGATTTACTTTTAAAAAGTATAAACGGACCCGAAAAAACACTCAGCACAAAATCTATTCATACCGACTTCAACCCATCGCCCGATGGGAAATTGATTCTCACAGAAGTTATCCAAAAGCCCTATTCGTACCTGGTTCCTGCTTTCCTTTTTCCTACTACAATTAGTGTAATTGATCTGAATGGAAAACTGGTAAAGGAAATATCAAAAACTCCGCTGTTGGATTACATACCCACCGGATTTAACGCCACACAACGCGAGCCCCGTTCGCATAACTGGCGTGCCGATAAACCCGCTACACTGGTTTGGGCGCATGCACAAGATGGTGGCGATCCAAAAACCAAAGCAGACATACGCGATAAAGTTTATACCTGGGATTACCCGTTCAGCGGAAACGCGAAAGAATTAATCAGTTTACCCCTTCGCTTTTCGCGTATTACCTGGGGTAATGATAATGTGGCCTGGGTGTATGAACGCTGGACCAGCGAAAGAAAAGAGCGTGTGTATCAGGTTAACCCTGCTACAGGCGCAAAGAAAACAGTGTTCGACAGAAATTATGAAGATGGCTATAACGATCCGGGAAGTGTGATTACAACAGCCAACCAATATGGCAGAAATGTAATATTGCTTAATAACAATTCTGTTTTTCTGAGTGGTGTAGGTTCTTCACCTGCCGGTGATTTACCCTTTCTCGACAAAATGGATTTGACCACATTAAAGAAAACGCGGCAGTGGCAATGTGCTGCACCCTATTACGAAACGTTTATTACTTTCTTAGATTCAAAGAAGGGAACCTTTGTTACTTCGCGTGAATCGAACACCGAAAATCCAAATTATTTTTCACGCAATATTGGTTCAACCAAACTAACTCCAATAACTTCTTTTGAACATCCGTATCCACAATTGAAAGATGTAAAGAAGCAGGTGTTGAAGTATAAACGTGCCGATGGCGTTGAATTAACAGCCGATTTATACTTACCTCCCGGATATAAAAAAGAGAATGGACCATTGCCCGGATTTGTTTGGGCTTACCCGCGCGAATTCAAATCGGCTGAAACAGCCGGACAGGTAAAAGGGTCGCCACACACTTTTACACGTCTTAGCTGGGGCGGACCAATTTATTGGGTAATGCGAGGCTATGCCGTATTTGACAATGCTTCTATGCCCATTGTTGGCGAAGGAGATAAAGAACCTAACGACACATACGTTTCGCAACTGGTAGCAAGTGCAAAAGCAGTTGTAGATTACGGAACAACGTTGGGCGTGCTGGATCCTAATCGTGTAGGAGTTGGCGGGCACTCGTATGGCGCATTTATGACAGCCAACCTGCTGGCACATTCCGATATTTTTAAAGCCGGTATTGCCCGAAGCGGTGCTTACAATCGCACCCTTACTCCGTTTGGCTTTCAGGCAGAAGAACGTACATACTGGCAAGCGCCAGAAGTGTATTACCAGATGTCGCCTTTCTCCTATGCCGACAAACTGAAAGAACCCATTTTGTTTATCCATGGCGAGGCCGATAACAACTCGGGCACTTTCCCCATTCAAACCGAACGTTTCTATAATGCCATTAAAGGCCATGGCGGAACATCGCGTTATGTGGTATTACCTTACGAAAGCCATGGGTATGCTGCTAAAGAAAGTATATTACATACGTTATGGGAAATGGATACCTGGTTGGAGAACTATGTAAAAAATCCAAAAGAAAAACCGAAAGACACGAAGGTAAATATGAAGTATTAAAATATAGAAAAGCTAACCCGGAGGCTGCTGTACGGCAGCCTCCTTCATTTTATAGAATTCAAAACTTTGCCTACTTTCGTTTACCTATTCCTAATTACCTGTTTGAGTCAATGAAACCGTACCACATACTTACATTTTTTCTGGTATGTTCGTTATCCTTCACAAAAGCCCAGGCCCAACCCGATACCGTTACGGTGGGCTCGTATGTTATTAGCGTACACGATATCAACTTTCGCGATAAGGAATACACCATGAGGTTTTGGTTATGGTTTTTGTACGACAACCCCGACTTCGATTTTTCAACTCAATTGGATATACCTAATGCCAAGTCTATCGATCCGCCCGAGATTATTATTGACAGCATTGACAACAAAGTCTGGGCTATTATGAAAATGAAAGCCACTATGAAAGAAAGCTGGCAGGTAACAGATTTTCCATTTGATAAACAACACCTGAAGGTTCAGATTGAAAATACTCTCTTTGATAATAATAGCTTGATTTTTAAACCCGATGTGAAAGGCAGTACATACGATAAGACCGATGCGCTGGATGGCTGGGACATAACCGATTTTAAAGTAACAGCTGTAACCAACGATTATGAAACCGGATTTGGTGATTTTCGACCCGGGCGGAATTTGCAAAATTTTTCTGCTTTCTTAATTGAACTGAATATTGAACGCAATGCCTGGGGATTGTTTCTGAAAATTTTCATAGGCATGTACATCGCCTTCCTGATTTCAATTATCAGTTTTACAATTCAGGTACAGGAATTAGAACCTCGTTTTGGGTTGCCTGTGGGTGGCTTGTTTGCTACGGTGGGTAATAAATACATTATCGATTCTATTCTGCCAGAAACCTCGGCCTTTACGTTAGTTGATACTTTACACACCCTTACTTTTTTTGGAATATTCGGAACGTTAGTGGTTTCGGCAATAGCCTTGCGGTATTATGATAATGGAAAACTGGAAACGGCTATCCGAATAAACAAGATGGGTTCCAGAATTGTGATTTGGGCTTATGCTATCCTGAACATTGTTATGGTGGGATTGGCAATCTTATAGTCCCAAATCCGGACAATCGTTTACCTTCATCTATTTCTTAACCGCTTAATGGTTTTAAGCAACAGATGCCCTATTTAGGTTCATTACTTCAGGATAATGCAAAAAAAGAAGATAACGAATTACAATTTCCGAAGCAGGTGTACTGTCCTATAATGGGATTCCCAAATAAAATTTTCCTTGAAATTATAGTTGAATTATAAATTGTGGTAAACGCTGCCTCTTGAAGCATTGCCGTTTGGAGATTATCGTTTTGTTAATAGATTTGGGGTCTTTTTTTTAAATAAATTTTTAACCAAAAAAACAGTATGAATCAAATTTACTTAGTGAAAAGGTTCGCGCTACTGTTCGTTATGTTTATAACGAGTGTAGCGTGGGCACAGGAGCGGACGGTTACCGGTAGGGTAACTTCGGCCGAGGATGGTTCAGCCCTTCCCGGTGTAAGTGTAGTGATTAAAGGCACAACGTTTGGTACAGCAACAGATGTAAATGGTAGCTATACCCTATCTGTACCTACAGATGCAACATTAGTGTTTACATTTATTGGTATGAGAACAGAAGAGATTTCTGTTGGCCAACGTACACAGGTAAATGTGGCATTAGAGGTTGATGTAATGCAACTAAACGAAGTTGTAATTACCACTTTCGGTGAAGCAAAGAAATCTTCTTTCACCGGATCGTATTCTCAGATTAATTCAGAAAACATAGCTGTTCGGCCACTAAGCAACGTGGTTGCTGCTATTGCCGGTACAACAGCGGGTGTAACTACCACTGCCGGAACGGGCCAGCCCGGAGTGGCGCCTGATGTGCGGATTCGTGGTTTCGGTTCTATCAACGCAAGTAACTCTCCGCTTTATGTAGTGGATGGTGTTCCTTACAACGAAAGTATCGCTAACCTTAACCCGGCCGATATTGAATCTATGACCATCTTAAAAGATGCTGCTTCAACCTCTCTTTATGGTGCGCGTGCTGCCAACGGGGTGGTTATGATAACAACTAAAAAAGGAAAAGATAAAGACGGCTCTATCAATCTGCGCTACACAAAGGGCTTTAGTACACGTGGTATGCCAGAGTATGATAAAGTTGGAGCTTCCCAATATTATCCACTAATGTGGGAGATGCTTCGGAATAACTTAGCCTATGGAGTAGCCGGTCAGGATCTGGCAACGGCCGGAGCCAATGCTACTGCAACGTTAGGCGCCAATGTTCGGTATAATGTTTATGATGTTCCGTTTAACCAGTTGGTAGATGCCACCGGTGCAATGAACCCGAATGCAAGACTATTATACAGCGAGAGTGATTTGGATTGGGAAGCCCCTATTATGAGACAAGGTAACCGCGATGAGTTGAACTTAAACTTCTCAGGAGCCAGCGATAAATCTGACTATTATGTTTCCTTTGGTTATCTGAATGATAAAGGTTACCAGATACGATCAGATTATAACCGGTACAATGCCCGTATAAACTACAATACCCAACTTAAAAGCTGGTTTAAAACAGGTGGTAATATTGCTGCTACCATTACCGAATCCAGACAATCAGCTGCTGACGGAGGCACTTCATTCGTAAACCCCTTCTTCTTTTCAAGAGGCATGGGGCCTATATTCCCCGTTTATGCACACGATCCGCTAAACCCCGGAACATTCTTACTACGTGACGGTCAGAAATTCTATGACTTTGGAAATATGTCGGCACTAGGCCTGCCTAACCGCCCTCAGTATGGTGGCCGTCATGCCATTGCCGAAACAGAATGGAATGAGGATTTCTATAGAAGAAATGTATTGAATACCCGTGGTTATATGGAAATTTCATTTTTGAAAGATTTCAGATTTACCACCAATGTTGGGTTGGACATTGCCAATCAGAATGATGTAACATTTGGCAACCCCGATGTTGGAGATGGCGCGCCAGCCGGCCGTACTACACATGCGTTTGATAATGTTACTAACTTCAATTTGAATCAACTCTTGAATTACTCTAAGTCATTTGATTCTCACAATATTTCGGCTTTAGTAGGGCATGAGAGCTACAATAGACGCACGAATTTTGTGTCGGTATCAAAATCACAGCAGTCACTTGAAGGAAATATTGAGCTTCCCAACTTTGCCACATTAACAGGTGGTAGCGGTTATTTAGACCGGTACAGAGTGGAGGGGTATTTCTCTCGTTTAAATTATGATTTCAATGAGAAGTACTTTGCTTCAGTTTCTGTTCGAAGAGATGGATCAAGTAAATTCAGCCAGGATGTACGTTGGGGTACCTTCATGTCGGTAAGCGGTGCCTGGAGATTAGATCAGGAAATCTTCATCCAGAATATTCCTGCAATCAGCCAGTTGAAACTAAGAGCATCTTACGGCCAAACGGGTAATGATGGAGGTGCTGGTACCAGCATTAGTTATTATGCCTGGCAACCTGTTTATGGTTTAGGTTGGGATAACGCCCTGGAGCCCGGAATTTTACAAGGCAGTCTGGGTAACAGAAATTTATCCTGGGAGTCAAGCGATGCATCAGATGTAGCGCTGGAATTTGGTTTACTTAAAAACCGTATTACCGGTACAATCGAGTACTTCAACAGAGCATCTTCAAATCTTCTTTTCGCTGTTCCAATGCCTCTATCATCAGGAGTAGCAACTGTTACCCGAAACATTGGAACAATGGTTAACCGTGGTATGGAAGTAAGTATAAGCGCAGAAGTACTTAAAATGGGAGATTTCTCATGGCAATTAGATGTGAATGCCACAAAACTTAAAAACGAAATCACCAAGATGCCTGACGAATCAGAAGAAATTATATCAGGTACTAAAAAATTGAAAGAAGGCCGGTCGCTATATGATTTTTGGTTAAGAGAGTATATTGGTATAAACCCTGCAAACGGAGATGTACTTTACCGTGCTGATACCTGGAATCCCGCAAACTCATTTGTGAACGAAGCAGGAGATACGGTAACAAACTCCATTTCAAATGCCCGTTATCATTATAACGGATCTTCTATACCTAAAATTTCAGGTGGTTTCACCAATACCTTCCGGTACAAGAATTTCTCTCTTTCGGCTGTTGTGGTTTACCAGATTGGTGGTAAAGTGTATGATGGTGCTTACGCCAGCTTAATGGGTTCTGGTGGATTTGGTAGTGCCAAACACGTGGATATCTTAAACAGATGGCGCAATCCGGGCGATATTACCAATGTACCTCGCATGGACGATGGTCGCACGGCCGATTATAATGGTACATCCGACAGATGGTTGATTAATGCAAGTTACCTGAACATTCGTTCTGTAACCTTAGCGTACAACCTTCCTACAGCCTGGGCTAATAAACTATTCTTAAGCAGAGCGCAGTTCTACGTGAGTGGTGAAAACCTCTTGATGAAGTCGAAAAGATCGGGCATGAACGTACAGGAAAGCTATGCCGGTACAACCAGTAACGTATATAGCCCTGCCAAGAGTTTGGTTTTTGGAGCTTCTATAACACTATAAAAGTATAATGGTTATGAAAAATAAAATTTTAATTTTACTAACAACACTCTCCTTCCTTACAATGTCATGTGGGGATGACTTTTTGGATATGGCTCCTACGGCCAGTGTTGACGCCAGTGCCGCATTTTTAACAACCAAAAATGCAGAGGCCGCTGTAAATGGTATCTACCGCCTGCTGTACTCTCAGGTTACTGGTGGTAATCAGGGGCATGCCAATCATCCGGCTCAATTGTATGTATGGGATCTTATGGCCGATGATGTGGTTATCCCCAATACTACGAATACCTGGAATTTAGGAGATGCCCGTTGGATAGACCACAGAAACGATGTAAGCGTTACTACAACTCATCCTTATCGGATGTATTATCGGGTAATTGCCAATACTAATATGGCTATCCTAAATTTAGATAATGCAAGTGGTCCACAGGCTGACAGAGACCGGCTAAAAGGTGAAGTATACGCCCTTAGAGCCTGGGCCTATTTTAACCTGGTTCAAATGTATGGTAAGCGGTATGTAGGAGGAGCTAATAATGATCAGTTGGGTGTTCCGTTAGTAGTAACACCTACACTTGAAGGACAACCCCGGGCAACCGTAGAAGCGGTGTATACGCAAATCAATGCTGATTTGGATCAGGCAATTGCCCTGTTACCATCAACACCTGTAAACAAATCACATCCCGATAAAGAAGTAGCTAAAGGTTTGAAAGCAAGGGTGGCTCTTGTGCAGCAAAACTGGGCATTGGCCGAAACACTGGCCAATGAAGCACGTCAGGGTCTTCCGTTAATGACTCATGCGGAACTAAGAGGAGGATTTTCAAATATTACGGTAGGCGAATGGATGTGGGGAGTTGACCATTTGGAAGTTCATACAACATACTTCTGGGGCTTTCACCAGTACATGTCTTGCAATTTTAACTCATCCGTTAACCGGGTTGCTCCCAAGCTAATCAACAGCGCACTGTATGCTCAAATTCCGGCTAACGATGTTAGAAAATTAATGTGGGCAGCTACCGCAAACGATCCTGCTACAATTGCCGCTCCCGGAGGTATTAAGCCTCAGTACATGGTTCAAAAATTCAGACTTGAGGCAGCTGCTCCCTCAACCAGTTTTTCTGGCGATGTTCCCTATATGAGAGCTGCTGAGATGTATCTGATTGAAGCCGAAGCACAGGCCCGCCAGGGTGGCGCTAAGGAAACCGCTGCACAAAACACACTGTTTTCTCTGGTTACTACGCGTGACCCTGACTATGTAACTTCTACCAATACCGGCTCAGCCCTTATTGATGAGATTTTACTACAGAGAAGAATAGAACTATGGGGCGAAGGCTTCCGCTTCTTCGACCTGAAACGTATGAACCTGCCACTTAACCGAAATGGAGCTAATTTTGTTTCGGCTGTAATTGCCGGCTTATATGATGTGCCAGCCGGAGATGTACGGTGGGAGTTTCTTATCCCTCGCGATGAATTAAACGCTAACAAAGCTGTGGTTCAAAACCCGCTTTAATTATCATACAGGATAGTTTTTCGATTTGAAATAAGATCGAATATAATAAAGAGGCTGCCCCAAAAAGGCAGCCTCTTTTTATCTATTGGGGAAAGCATTACGACCCCTACACCTTGTTCTTTGTATCAATAAGTATAGTAACCGGTCCATCGTTTATCAATTCCACCTGCATGTCTGCCCCAAACTCACCGGTTTGTATGGTCTTCTCCAATTGGAGTTGCACTGCGGTTATAAATTTTTCGTAAAGCGGTATGGCCACATCTGGTTTTGCCGCTTTTATATAGCTGGGCCTGTTTCCTTTCCTGGTGCTGGCGTGTAAGGTAAATTGACTAACCACAATAATATCACCACCGGCATCTTTCACATTCACATTCATTACGCCTTGCACATCATTAAACACCCTCAGGTTAACAATCTTCTGAGCCAGCCAATCAATATCTTCTTGCGTGTCGGCATCTTCAATTCCAACCAATACCAGTAACCCTAACCCGATGCTTGCTTTTGTTTGTTTAGAAATAGTTACTGATGCGCGGGCAGTGCGCTGTATCACTGCAATCATATATTTTCAATTATAGGTGAAAATTGAGCAAAGTCATTATTCAAAATCGACTACATCTTAATAGTGTTGTAGCTCAGCCGATTCATGTGTAAACAATCCCTGCTTTTCCGATTTAGCTTCAACCAGCATAGCCCGGGCAATTTTTACCGCTTCAATGCCTTTATACTTTTGTGGAATTAATGCTCCAAAAATTTTATAAAATATTTTGGCCGCATCTTCACCACTCCGTTGTTCTTTACGGTTACCCAGCAATAACGAGGGCCTGAAAATATGAAGTGCCTGAAAACTCAGATTACGAATGGCTTCTTCTACTTCGCCTTTTACCTGGTTATAGAATATACGCGAGGTCTTACTAGCCCCTAATGCCGATACCAACAAAAAAGAGCTAGCTCCATTTTGTTTTAGGGCTTTCGCAAGTTCAACCGGATATTCAAAATCCACCTTGCGAAAGGCATCTTTGGTTTTTGCCTGCTTTATAGTTGTACCCAAACAACAAAACACATCATCGGCCTTTACGTTGTAAAGCTTTGCCCACTCATCGATATGAATTAAAACATTCTCAAGCTTGGGGTGTGTAAGACCAAGTGGTTTTCGGCTAAGGGCAATTATTTTATCGTAATGCGAGTCGGCCAGTAACAACTCCAGCAAGGTACTGCCTATTAACCCAGTTGAACCCGCCACTAATGCCGTGCGTGCCATTAAAAAGTTTGCTGAATTTCTTTCCTTAGTTCAGAGAGAGCCATGCCAATCAGATCAACCTGTTTAGCCATAATAGTTTCAAAAATCTTCTTCGACAATTCAATGCTGGTTGCTTCGGCCGGTAAAGCAGAGACAGCATCATTAATTACCATTACCAAATCTTCTTTTGCATTGCGTACCTGGTTCCATACTTCCTCGCTCATATACACCTGTTGCGATACATTGTGATTGTATTCGTTTCGGATTTCATCAAGCAATACTCTTTGAAATTCGCGGGCAGTAAACCCCGGGCTGTTTAACCGAATTAGTAAATTTTGAGGAGCAATGCGCTCCAGAAAAAGGGTCATGCGTTCATACGCCTGCAAACGGGCTGGTAAAATAGTTTCAATACTCCGGGTACGAACTTCAAGCTTCTTTAACTCAATTTCTTTAGTAATGAATGATCGCACCGTAAGATACACGGCATACAGCACTAATGCAGAGGGGATCAGGATTTTTCCAAATTCAATTAATGCGTCCATAAGAATTAAATGAGACTCAAAGGTGTTCAATTTTTTAGATACTTTTGGCTGTAGCCAGACAATATTAAGGCCTGATGCTTGAAAAAATTGAACCAGTTGGGTTAACGGCAAGAGCTGCCGAAGAGGTGCGTAAGATAATGCAAACTAAAAACATTCCGCCCGAATATGGGTTGCGGGTGGGCATACGGGGCGGTGGCGGCTGCGGTGGTGTAGCACTGATGATTGGATTCGACAAAGCAAAACCTACAGACCTTACTTATACACTTCAGGGTATTACCCTGCACATCGATAAGAAGCACACCATGTACCTGATTGGCAAACAGATTGATTTCTATGAAGGTGCCGATGCAAAAGGGTTTATGTTTGCTGAGCAGAAATAGGCAGCTTTACCCTATCCGGGTTAGTTTCGCACCTTACTTACCGTAACGGTGGCTTTCTTACAAACACCGCCAATGGGTGGGTTAAATTTTGAAATCTGAACCTCCACACTACTGGCTTCAGCAAAGGTATCGAGTGCTTTACTGGCTATGGCATACCCCACGGTCTCTAATAATTTAGATGGTTTAGCCATTTCATCTTTAACAATGGCATAGAGGTTTTCGTAGTTAATGGTTCCGCTCAGGTCATCTTGAAAAGCCGAATCTGAAAATTCTGTTTGAACAACCACATCTACTTCAAACTTGTTTCCGGAAGAGCGCTCGTGCGGGTACACACCATGGTAGGCGTGAAACTCTAAGCCCTCCAGCGCTACTTTACCAGTCATTGAATATCGTCAAAGAAAGAACGTTGGGTTTGTTGTACCGAAGCCGTTTCGATGGTAATTGTTTTTACGGTTTCAGTAACAACCGGTTGCTGCAACGATTTTTTTATTTCGCTTTCCAGCTCAGCATTTGGAAATAATGCTTTTTTACTTTCGCGTTTGGCTAATGCAAGATGTTGGTCGGGATCAAAATCGCGCGAAGCTGACTTAGCCCGTTCTACCCGATCGAGCGTTTCGCCTGCCATGCGTTTTAAATCTGATAATAAATTATCGCGGTGTAATTCTAATGTTTTATAATGCTGGCCAAGCGCCTTCAACCGTTCTTCCATTTCGTCCAACATCTGGCGCGAAAGCATCTCTGCTTCTTCTATTGTGTTTTTGGCTTTCGTCTTAGCCTCGTTCATAATAGCATCAGCTTTTAGCTGATTCTCTTTCAAAATCAATTCGGCTGTTTTGTTGGCTTGCCCAATTACACTGGCCCCGGTATCTTCAGCGGTTTTTAAGGTTTTGAATAGCGAACTCTCTACTTCCCGCAACTTGGAAACTTCGCGTTCTGTAGCCTCAAACTTAATGCGATGCTCCTTCATTTCATCTAGTACCCGTTCCCACTCCTGCGAAAGGGTAAGCAAAAACGCATTCACTTCATCTTTATCGTAGCCGCGAAGTACTTTTTCAAAAGCTTTCTGACGGATTTCCAGCGGTGTGATTTTCATACGATCGTGGTTTAATTACGAGTTTAAAAAATGGTGTCAGTTAAAAAAATGGCCATCAAAGTTTAACGCATTGATAGCTATAACGTTAATCCACAGCCAAATGTATACATTTTTATTAAGAATCCCCTTGTCGGGAAGAATTTGAATCCGGAAAGCGGATGTCCCACACTGAAATGGTGTGGTCATCGCTTGCACTGATGAGTTGATTGCGGTGGGCCAACCACAGTAATTTGTTTACCGAGGTACCATGCCCGGCATGGCGGGCTTTATCAATAACCTTAAGCAATTTCATTTCGCTGGCTTGCCAAATTTTTATCGATTTATCCATACTGGCTGTAGCAAAATATTCACCGGAAGGACTAAAGGCGATATGATTGATGGCAAATAAATGAGCTACCACCTCACCCGTTTGCTGGTAGTCTTCTGTATCCCAAATTTTTAGTCGGGCATCGCGCGAGCCGCTAATTAAAAAATTAAAATCGGGCGTATAGCTTAACGCGAAAACAGAATTATTATGTGCTTTAAATTCATTCCTCAATCGATAATCCCGTAAGGAAAATACGCGTATAAAATTATCGCTGAAGCCAATTGCTACTTCGCCCGTTTTTGGATTAATAGCCATTACGCGTGCGCTTCTTTCAGAAAGTAACAGCTTCGCCTTAATCTGAAGTGTATTGCGATCAACCACCACCAGCATACCTTCTCCTGTAGCAATAAGTATATCATCTTCAAACGTAGTAATATCAAAAATGGC
>ERZ761602.972-NODE-972-length-56037-cov-10.331571_pt1 | contig 56037 bp, 53 predicted proteins | sample MGYA00512165_ERZ761602 | MGnify/ENA primary metagenome ERZ761602 (study PRJEB28899, sample SAMN02445085) | bioreactor sludge metagenome | biome: EBPR sludge; isolation source: Thorneside wastewater treatment plant | place: Australia: Brisbane, Thorneside... | reverse complement strand
CTTGCAAGCGATTGATTACGCGAGAAGTTTTTTTCGGTAGGTTAAACAGGGGCTATGCCTGTTCATCAACGGCCTGCCCGTCGCCACCTTCGAGCTGAAGAACAGCCTCACCAAGCAGACCGTGGCGGACGCCGTTCAGCAGTACCGGCGCGACCGCGACCCGCGCGAGCGGCTGTTCGAGTTCGGCCGCTGCGCGGTGCACTTCGCGGTGGACGACAGCGAAGTGCGCATGTGCACCCACCTGAAAGGCAAGGGCTCGTGGTTCCTGCCCTTCAACCGGGGTTATCACGATGGCGCCGGCAACCCGCCCAACCCCTGCGGGCTCAAGACCGCCTACCTCTGGCAGGAGGTGCTGACGCCGCCGGGGCTGACCGACATCCTCGAGAACTACGCGCAGATCGTCGAGGAGAGGGACCCGCGCAGCGGCAGGAAGAAGCGCGCACAGATCTGGCCGCGCTACCACCAGCTCGGCGTGGTGCGGCAGGCGCTGGCCGATGTGCGCGCCCACGGCGTCGGCAAGCGCTACCTGATCCAGCACTCGGCCGGCAGCGGCAAGTCGAACTCGATCGCCTGGCTGGCGCACCAGCTGATCGGGCTGCCGCGCGCCGGTGGCGATGATGGTGGCGGCGGCGATCACGCGCGCCGCGAGGTCTTCGACTCGGTCGTCGTGGTCACCGACCGGCGCCTGCTCGACCAGCAGATCCAGACGACCATCAAGCAGTTCATGCAGGTCGGCGCGACAGTGGGCCACGCGTTGCGCTCGGGCGACCTGCGCCGCTTCATCCAGGAAGGGAAGAAGATCATCGTATCGACGGTGCAGAAGTTCCCCTTCATCCTCGACGAGATCGCCGGCGAGGGTGGCAAGACCTTCGCCATCGTCATTGACGAGGCGCATTCCAGCCAGGGCGGCAAGACCTCGGCGGCGATGAGCCAGGCGCTCGGCGTGCCGGCAGAGGATGACGACGCGGGAGCTGACCCCGAGGACACGGTGAACGCCGCGCTCGAAAAACGCATGGCAGCGCGCCAGATGCTGCGCAACGCCAGCTACTTCGCCTTCACCGCCACACCCAAGAACAAGACGCTGGAGATGTTCGGCAAGGCGCTGCCGCCCGACAACACCGGCAAGGTGAAGCATCAGCCCTTCCACAGCTACACCATGAAGCAGGCGATCGAGGAGGGTTTCATCCTCGACGTGCTCCGGGCGTACACGCCGGTGGACAGCTACTACAAGCTGATCAAGAAGACCGATGACGACCCGGAATTCGACACCCGCAAGGCGCAGAAGAAGCTGCGCCGCTACGTGGAGGGCCACGAGCACGCGATCCGGCTCAAGGCCGAGATCATGGTGGACCACTTCCACGAGCAGGTGATGGCGGCCGGCAAGATCGGCGGGCAGGCGCGGGCGATGGTGATCAGCAGCGGCATCGAGCGGGCGATCCAGTACTTCCACGCCTTCAAGGCCTATCTGCTGGAGCGCAAGAGCCCCTACCAGGCAATCGTCGCCTTCTCGGGTGAGCACGAGTACGGTGGCGCCAGGCTGAGCGAGGCCTCCCTCAACGGCTTCTCCAGCGGCGACATCGCCAACCGGATCCAGACCGACCCATACCGCTTCCTGATCTGTGCCGACAAGTTCCAGACCGGCTACGACGAGCCGCTGCTGCACACGATGTACGTCGACAAGCCGCTCGCCGGCATCAAGGCGGTGCAGACCCTGTCGCGCCTCAATCGCGCGCACCCGCAGAAGCACGACTGTTTCGTGCTCGACTTCCAGAACAACAGCGAGGCGATCAGCTTCGCCTTCCAGGATTACTACCGCAGCACGCTGCTCGCCGACGAGACCGACCCCAACAAGCTGCACGACCTGCAGGCGGCGCTGGATGCTGCGCAGCTGTACTCGCCCGAGCAGGTGCAGCAGCTGGTGGCGCTGTTTCTCGGCGGCGCGGACCGCGAACAGCTCGACCCGATCCTCGATGCCTGCGTGGCCGTCTACAAGGATCAGCTGGACGAGGACAGCCAGGTGAAGTTCAAGGGCCAGGCGAAGGCGTTCTGCCGCAGCTACAATTTCCTTTCGGCGGTGATCCCGAGTTGCCACGCCGAGTGGGAGAAGCTGTCGGTCTTCCTCGACCTGCTGACGCCCAAGCTGCCGGCGCCTCAGGAGGATGATCTTGCCAAGGGCATCCTCGAAGCCATCGACATGGATAGCTACCGCGTCGAGAAGAAGGCAGCGATGAAGATCGCCCTGGCCGACAAGGACGCAGAGATAGCTCCTGTCCCGACCGACGGGGGTGGTGGCAGGAGCCAGCCCGAACTCGACCGCTTGAGCAACATCCTCAAGACCTTCAACGAGCAGTTTGGCACCCTGTTCGCCGACACCGACCGCGTCACCAGGCGCATCCGCGACGACATCGCGCCGAAGGTCGCCGCCGACGCGGCGTTCCGGAATGCACGAGAGAACACGCCGCATACGGCGCGTATCGCTCACGACCAGGCGCTGAGCCGGATGATGCAGGTGTTGCTGAAGGACGACACGCAGGTCTACAAGCAGTTCGTCGAGAACGACGCCTTCCGGCGCTCGGTCAGCGACATGGTGTATGCGATGACGGGATAGGCGAAAGCAGCGCTCACGCGATCGAGGACTACCCGTCCGATACGCCTTTACCCTGCCTGCCTATGGCTGGCAGACCTGGCAACGAGGAGACACCCATGAAATGCCCAATTTGCCGACACGGCGAAACCCGCCCCGGTAGCGTGACTGTGCCACTCGAACGCTACGGCATGAGCATTGTTTTCCGCGAGGTTCCAGCACTGCTGTGCGAGAACTGCGGCGAAACCTTCCATGACGAAGCCGTTACCGCTGCCTTGCTGAAGCAAGCCGAACAGGCTGCGGCGGCGGGCGTGGAAATCGACGTTCGGCGCTTCGCCGTGGTGGCATGATCCTGCACACCACGACAAGCAAGCAGCGAAAAGCCCCGGCTGTTGACCGGGGCTTTTCGCCTGAATCCGTTGGTGGTGATGGGTGGAATTGAACCACCGACCTATGGGTTATGAATCCGTGAGTCCCGGCAGACCTATGGGTTCATGAACCTTAACAGAGCTATATATAGCATGCCATTGCGGCTAAACTCACCTTAACGGGGTTACACGAAACAGGACGGTTTCTGACCTTAAATGTAACCCCGGCGTAACCCCAGATTCCCCAAAGGCATAAAAAGAGGTCATGAACGATACCGCGAGGCTGCAGTTCGACAAGGAAAAGCTGCTCGCGCTGCCGCTACCCGCGGTGGGCTCACGGTCGACCTATCACGACACCAAGGCACCGGGCCTGCAAATGCGCGTGTCGGCAAGCGGCGTGAAAACCTTTTCGCTGTACCGGCGGACGAAGGGCGGCGGACCGGAACGCGTGACCCTCGGGCGATTCCCCGCGATGACCGTAGAGCAGGCGCGCAAGGCAGCGGCCATGGTGAATGCTCAAATCGAGGACGGCGCGAACCCCGCACAGGCAAAACGCGCGTTAAAGGGGGAGCCAACGTTCACCGAGGTTTTCGCCGAGTACGGCAGGCGACACGGCGAGAAGAAGCAGGCGTGGGCGGCCGATCAACAACGCTTCCGCGACTACCTGCAGCCGGCCCTTGGCACGCGGAGATTGACGACGATCACGCGTGCGATGATCGCCCGGACTCTTTCCGACGCCGAGAAAGCTGGGAAGGCCGTGGCCACTGTGCGCAACGTTCGTGCCCTTGCATCAAGCATTTTCGGCAAGGCAATCGAATGGGGATATGTCGACACCAACCCGGCACAAGGCGTCACGGTTTCTGGCGCCAAGGTAAGCCGTGATCGCTTCCTCCGATCCGACGAGCTTCCCCGCTTCTTCCAATCGCTTGCGGAAGAGCAGAACGAGACCTTGCGAGACTACATCTTGCTGGCGCTACTGACCGGCGCTCGCAGGGCCAACTTGCTCGCGATGCGCTGGAAGGAAATCAACCTCAGTGAGGCTGTCTGGCGAATTCCCGACACGAAGAACGGCACCCCGCAGAACGTAACGCTCTCCCCTAAGGCAACGACCATTCTGCAAGCACGACAGGAAGTTGCCGAAAATGGCGCCGTTTTCGTTTTCCCGGGAAGCGGCGAGAGTGGCCATATCGAGGAACCGAAAAAAGCTGTCATTCGCGTCATGGAAAGGGCTGGAATCCCCTACGGCAGGAACACACCGGATGGCGTAACGCTGCACGATCTGCGCCGAACCCTGGGAAGCTGGCAGGCCAAGACGGGCGCATCGCGCGCGATCATCGGCAAGAGCCTAAACCACAAGAGCCAACAGGCGACAGCGATCTATGCTCGCCTTGACCTTGATCCGGTGCGAGCATCAGTGAACACGGCGACGGCGGCCATGATGGAGGCTGGCGGATTGAAAGAGGCGGCGGAGGTGGTGAAGTTGTCCACCAGCCGGAACGTAGCATGATGCTGTTTTTGTGGGAGCACGTGGTGGCGACGCCTCTTCGCCGTCGACGGGCACGCCTGAGGATCAGCCCGTGAGCCTCGTGACCCACATTATTCCGTCAGAACCGCTTGACGTTACCACGTGGACGGAGGATGAAGAGTTTGCACGCTACCCGGAGGGCGCGCGCGCCAAGACGGCGTATTTTCCGCCGGCCGGGCCGCTACCCGACTACATCAAGCCGGGGCGCCGGTATCTGTTCAAGCGATCGCGGAAGGCCTTTCCCGAACAGTTCTGGGCAGAGATCGCTGCCTATCATATCGGGAGCCTACTGGGAGTCGAGGTGCCGCCGGCATACCCTGCTGTCAACAATTCCTCGAGGCAGTGTGCGGCACTGATTGAGTGGTTCTATGAGGATGGGAAAACGCGATTCGTGATGGGCGGGGACTTCATGCAGAAGATGCTCGAAGGCTTCGACCGCGACAAGGGCAGTCAGCACAACTTTCATTCGATACGGGTCCTCTTCCGAACCATCCATAGGCAGGGCTGGATGGAGGCAGATTGGCAACTGGCGTGGGCGCGAACGCTGCTCTTCGATGCCCTGTGTGGCAACACCGATAGGCACCAGGACAACTGGGGAGCGCTGTTCGACGTTACGGATGACGGGCCAAGAGTCAGGCTTTCGCCCTGCTACGACAACGGCACCAGCCTGGGTCATGAGCTGTCGGAACATATTCAGGGGAAGAATTGGGACGATGCTCGGTGGCTACGGTATGTAAGCAAAGGAGCGCACCACATGAAATGGACTTTAGAGTCACCGAACCGGGAAGGGCACCTATCGGGGGTGCAGAAGCTTGCCGATTTGTTCCCTCTCGCGCGCGATGCGATGATGGCGCGCCTATTGGCATTCGACATGGTCGCGTTGCGTGAAACCCTCAGCCGCCTTGCCGGAATCCCGATGACGGTTCCCTTCTCGCCATGGCGGGCCAACTTGATATATCGTCTTGTCGAGCTTCGCCGAGACCTCTTGCTGAAGGCATTGCAATGAACCGCATCCGACACCTTGTTGAACCACATCGCCTGTTCCTGGCCTGGCAACGCCCAGTGTCCAGCATGGAACGTCGTTCTCGTCGCATCGTGGGTGAGATTGAGCGGAGGCCGGGGGGCGCAGTCTTCCGATACCTTGAAAATCTACCGGACTACCAGGAAGCTCGGCGGGAGGGTTTTCAAGGGTTTCCGGCATTCTCAATCGGCAAAAGCCAGGAATACAGGTCGCCCAGCGTCCTCCAAGCCTTCATGCGCCGCTTACCGCCCAGGAAGCGGGAGGATTTTTCCGAATACCTGGCCCAGTTTCGCTTGCCGACACCTTTTGACGGCTCCGACATGGCATTGTTGGCCTATACGGGAGCGAAGCTGCCCGGAGACGGCTTCGAGATCATTCCGGATCTGGCCGATGCCATCCCCCCCATTGAGCTTGTAATGGAGGTTGCCGGCTTTCGCCATCAGCAGGTGTCGGCAAGCAGCTTGGCTGTCGGCGAGCCCGTCACATTGGCGTCCGAGCCAGACAACGCTGCTGATCCTGATGCGATCGCCGTGCGTCATCGTGACAACCGTATAGGCTACATTGCCAAGCCCTACTGCGCGACAGTGGCGAACTGGCTCCGCGCTTACACGGTAGAGGCCACCATCGAGCGAATCAACGGCAAGCCTGAGCGGCCGCTGGTCTATCTCTTCGTTAAAGTTGCCGGCAAGGCGCGGAAACAAAGTGAAGAGCCCAGTCTGTAAGCACAGCGGAACCAGTGCAGGTGAAACGGCTGACATGCTTGAACGCAACGGCATGAGCATTGTTTTCCGCGAGGTTCCGGCGCTGGTGTGCGAGAACTGCGGAGAAACCTTCCATGAAGAAGCCGTTACCGCTGCCTTGCTGAAGCAAGCCGAACAGGCTGCGGCAGTGGGCGTGGAAATCGACGTGCGGCGCTTCGCCATGGCGGCATGATCCTGCACACCACGGCAAGCAAACAGCAAAAAGCCCCGGCTCTTGACCGGGGCTAAATGCTTGAATCCGTTGGTGGTGATGGGTGGAATTGAACCACCGACCTATGGGTTATGAATCCATCGCTCTAACCGACTGAGCTACATCACCTCAGGGCGGCAGATTATAGGACCCTGCCCGTCAGGGGTCAAGCCGGGCGATGTCGATAGTCGCCGCTGTCGCGCAGCGGCAGCGGAACGGCGGCTGGAAATCACATCAGCACGATGTCGTATTGCTCCTGCGTATAGCTGGGCTCGGCCTGCAGCGAAATCGGCTTGCCGATGAAATCCGAGAGCATCGCCAGTCCCTGTGACTCTTCGTCCAGGAAACGGTCGATGACCGCCTGGTTGCCGAGCACGCGGTATTCACGCGCGTCGAACTGGCGCGCTTCGCGCAGCAGTTCGCGGAGAATCTCGTAGCACACGGTGCGCGCGGTTCTCACTTCACCGCGCCCTTCGCAGGTCGGGCAGGTTTCACACAGCACGTGCGCGAGCGATTCGCGCGTCCGCTTGCGCGTCATCTCGACCAGGCCCAGGGCGGTGAAGCCGTTGACCGTCAGGCGCGTATGGTCGCGCGCCAGGGCCTTGTTGAACTCGCTGAGGACTGCCGAGCGATGTTCTTCGTTCTCCATGTCGATGAAGTCGACGATGATGATGCCGCCGAGGTTGCGCAGACGCAGCTGGCGGGCGATGGTCTGCGCGGCTTCGAGATTGGTCTTGAAAATGGTGTCGTCGAAGTTACGCACGCCGACGAAGCCGCCGGTATTGACGTCGATGGTGGTCATCGCTTCGGTCTGATCGATGATCAGGTAGCCGCCCGACTTGAGATCGACCCGGCGGGCAAGGGCTTTCTGGATCTGGTCCTCGACGCCGTGCAGATCGAACAGCGGTCGCTGCCCGGTGTAGTGCTCGAGCAGCGGCGCAACGGTCGGCGTGTACTCGCCGGCAAAGGTGGTCAGTCGCGCGAAGTTCTCGCGCGAGTCGATGACGATGGCGGAAGTCTCTGGATTGACGAAGTCGCGCAGAACCCGCTGCGCCAGCGACAGTTCCTGATAGAGCAGGGCCGGCGGCGCGGCAGTGGTCGACTGGGCCTGGATATCGCGCCAGATCTTGCGCAGATACTCGATGTCCTTGGCCAGCTCGGCTTCGCTGGCGCTCTCGGCCATGGTGCGCACGATAAAGCCGCCCGGTTCGTCGCCGGGCACCAGACGCGACAGCTTTTCGCGCAAGGCTTCACGTTCGGCCTCTTTCTCGATGCGCTGAGAAATGCCGATGTGCTTGTCCTGCGGCAGATAGACCAGCATCCGCCCGGCAATCGATACCTGCGTGGACAAGCGCGCCCCTTTGCTGCCCATCGGGTCCTTGATTACCTGCACGAGGATGCTCTGACCTTCGAAGAGCAGCCGCTCGATCGGCCGCAGCGGTTCGTCGTTCGGGCGCGGTTCGCGGATATCGGCGACGTGCAGGAAAGCGGTGCGGTCGAGGCCGATCTCGATGAACGCCGACTGCATTCCCGGCAGGATGCGGACGATGCGCCCGACATAGACGTTGCCGACGAAGCCACGACTGGCGCAGCGTTCGATGTGCAGCTCCTGCACGGCGCCCTGATACATGACGGCAACGCGCGTTTCCTGCGGGGTGAAATTGATCAGAATCTCTTCGGACATGGGCTGGTGCTCGGGGGAATGGGGGGAGAAATGCGGTTAGAATCGCGATTCGCCGCATTCTACTCTTAGTCCCCTGTTACGCCCCTCCCCGGAAGCCCGCCATCTCTGCCTCGATCTCTGCTTCGCCCGCCACGGCGACCTGTCCCGAGTTGCTCGCGCCTGCCGGTTCGCCTGCGATGTTGCGTACGGCCTTTGCCTATGGTGCCGATGCCGTCTACGCCGGCCAGCCGCGCTACAGCCTGCGCGTGCGCAACAACGCCTTCGGTGACCTCGACAAACTAGCCGCTTCGATCGACGAAGCGCACGCGGCCGGCAAGAAGCTGTACGTGGTCAGCAACGTCCTGCCACACAACCGCAAGGTGCGCAGCTATCTGGCTGACATGGCACCGGTGGTGGCGCTCAAGCCGGATGCGCTGATCATGGCCGACCCGGGACTGATCGACATGGTCCGCGAGACCTGGCCGGACATGCCGGTACATCTGTCGGTGCAGGCCAATACGGTCAACTTCGCGGCGGTACGTTTCTGGCGCAAGCTGGGGATCAGCCGCATCATCCTGTCGCGCGAACTGTCGCTTGACGAAGTCGCCGAGATTCGCCAGGAATGCCCGGAGATGGAGCTCGAAGTCTTCGTCCATGGCGCGCTGTGCATTGCCTACTCCGGCCGCTGCCTGCTGTCCGGCTACTTCAACCATCGCGACCCCAACCAGGGCACGTGCACCAACTCCTGTCGCTGGGACTACAAGCTGAAGCCGGCGGACGGCGAAGCGGGCACTGCGTCCAAGGGCGCCTGCCACTCGGGAAGCGTGGGTGGCACGGATGCGAGCAGCGCCAGCGGCGGTGAATGGCTGCTCGAAGAAAAGGAACGCCCCGGCGAGCTGATGCCGATCGAGGAGGACGAGCACGGCACCTACATCATGAACTCGAAGGATCTGCGCGCCGTCGAGCATGTCCGCCGCCTGACCGAGATCGGCGTCGATTCCCTGAAGATCGAAGGGCGCACCAAGTCGCCGTACTATGTCGCGCGCACCACGCAGGTCTACCGCCGCGCCATCGACGACGCCGTTGCCGGCCGCCCATTCGACCCCAGCCTGCTCGGCGAACTCGACGGCCTGGCCAATCGCGGCTACACCGACGGCTTCTTCCAGCGCCACCATGATCACCAGATGCAGAACTACCTGCGCGGCCACTCGGAGTCAGGGCGCAGCCTCTACGTCGGCGATGTCATCGGCTGGGACGCGGCCCGCTCCCTGGCACTGATCGATATCAAGAACCGCATCTCGCTCGGCGATCGACTGGAGATCATCCACCCCTCGGGCAATCGCGTCATCGCCGTGGAGCGGATGGAAAACCTTGACGGCGGCGAAATCCGTGTCGCTCCGGGCAACGGCCACAAGGTATGGATGCCGCTACCGGCCGAATTGTGCACAGGGCGCGAAGCGGGCACATCGGGTGAATCCTTGACCTCACCCGGCGCCATGCTGGCGCGCTTTGTCTGACCCCCGGCCGCCAATGAGCCAGCCAGCGCACCTCTTCGTCGACATCTCGGCGCACGGTTTCGGCCATCTGGCACAGGTGGCGCCGGTACTCGCAGTGCTGACCGCCCGCCTGCCCGAACTCCGCCTGACCATCCGCAGCGGCCTGCCGCGCGAGCGCCTGCAGGCCCGCGTGGCGACCGCCTTCACCCACCTGCGAGCGAGCAGCGACTTTGGCTACGTGATGCACGACGCGGTAAGCCTCGACCTCGCGGCAACGGCGCAGGCCTATCGCCGCCAGCATGCCGACTGGGAAGTCCTGGTCGACCGGGACGCCCGTCTGTTCCGCGAACTGCAGCCCGATCTGGTGTTCAGCGACGTCGCCTACCTGCCGCTGGCCGGCGCCACGCAGGCCGGCATCCCGTCGGCCGCCATGTGTTCGCTCAACTGGGCCGAGCTCTTTGCCCATTTCTTCGCCAAAGAGGAATGGGCGGAGACGATTCATCGCCAGATGCTGGACGCCTACAACAGCGCCGAATGCTTCCTGCGCGTGACGCCGGGAATGGCCATGGCCGACCTGCCGCGGCTGCGTCCGATTGGCCCGATTGCCGCCCTCGGCGAGGATTGCCGGCGGGCGCTGCGCGCCCAACTCGGCTGCAGCAGCGACGAGCGACTGGTGCTGATCGCCTTCGGCGGTTTCGAGAAACAGTTGCCCATCGATGCCTGGCCGCCGATCCCCGGCGTCCATTGGCTGGTTCCGCAAACCTGGCAGGTCGAACATCCGAGCGTCACCGCTTTCGAACCCCTGGGTCACTCGATCGCAGATCTCCTGCGCGCCGCCGACGCGGTGCTCAGCAAACCCGGCTACGGCACCTTCGCCGAAGCCGCCTGCAACCACACGCCACTGCTCTACCTGCGCCGCGACGACTGGCCGGAGCAGGATTTCCTGATCGATTGGCTGCAGGAGCACGGGCGCTGTCGGCAGGTCAGCGAAGACGAGCTGCTTGCCGGGCGCTTGCAGGTGGCGCTGGAAAGCCTGTGGAGTCAGGCCGCTCCGCCGACCCCGCAGCCGTCGGGCGCTGAAGAAGCAGCTGCCGCGCTATTGCCGTGGCTGACGAAGGTCACCGAGAGCTAGCACGCCGCTGGCGATGGCAGTGTTTCCGGCCAGACTCATGCGCCGAATTCTTGACGGAGTTGCCGCAGCTGAGGCAACAGCGCCGGAATGTCCGTTCGGATGATGCTCCACAGGGTGTCGTTGTCGATCCCCAGATAGCCATGGATCAGGCGATTGCGCGTGGCGATGATGAGCCGCCACGGTAGATCAGGACTGGCGGCTCGAATCGAATCCGGGATGTGCCGCGCGGCTTCACCGATCAGTTCGAGATTGCGCAGACTCGCATCGTAAACCAGCCCATTGGCCACAAAGTCGTCCTGATCGAGTCCGTCCGTATAGGCGACCACCCGCTCGGCAAAACCGATCATGTCATCGAGGTAGAACCGCCATTGACGGGGCACCGCATCAGACATGGACAGCCTCCTTTTCGATGGATGGGCGCAACTCTGCACGCAAGGCGTTTTCGGTGACCAGGTCGACTCGACTGCCCAATAGGTCTTCAAGATAGAACTGGACGCCGAAGTAGCGTGCGGAGGTCGCCGGACCATCGAAGGCAACCAGGATATCGACGTCGCTGTCGGGCTCGGCTGTATCGCGCGCTGTCGAGCCGAACAGAGCCAGACGCGTCACTCCGTACCTCTCGGTCAGAGCAACTTTGCTCTGGGCGAGCAACTTGAGGGCGGCTGAACGCTTCATTGCTCCCTCAAACAGGCCCTGTCACCAGAGCCAGATCGTCTTGCGTGCCACGAGAACCTGTCGCCCTCACTGCTCCGCCTCGGCGTTCAGAAGACGCTCGCAATAGCGCGCGATGAGGTCGATTTCGAGATTCACCCGGCTACCCGGCTGCAAGCGACCGAGAGTGGTCGCGGCCAGGGTATGCGGAATCAGGTTGATGGTGAAGCTGGCGCCATCGACCGAGTTGGTCGTCAGGCTGACGCCATCGACGGTGATCGATCCCTTGCGCGCGATGTATTTGGCGAGTTCCGCCGGGGCGCGAATTTCGAGCAGGCGATTGTCGCCGACCGGGTCGAAACGCAGCACTTCGCCGATACCGTCCACATGACCGGAAACCAGATGCCCGCCAAGGCGGTCGGCAAGGCGCAGGGCTTTCTCCAGGTTGACCGGGCCCGGTGCGGCAAGCCCGACGGTGCAGGCCAGCGATTCCGGGGAGACGTCAACGAAGAAGCACGGGCCCTGCCGGTCCACCACCGTCAGGCAGACACCGCTGCAGGCGATCGAATCGCCGAGCGCGACATCATCGAGGTCAAGCTCGCTGGCGTCGATGGTCAGGCGAACGGTCCCGGCACCATCGTCACGGGAAGCAATGGCGGTGATTTGACCAACGGCGGCGATGATTCCTGAAAACATGGCAAAGCCCGGGTAGGTGGGTGGTCGGCGCCTGGATGGGCGGGGGAACAAGGAGGGCGGATTCTAGCATGCGGCCCCTTGGCGCCGGCCTTGCACAGCCGCCGGCCGACACGGAGCCGCAGCAAGCACTGCGCTCAGCCGCCCGGCGATTGGCCCTCCTTCTCCGCCACAGGCGATCGTGCGCTGTTCGCCGACGCCGCCTCGGCGAGAATCGGACCATCCCGCAGCCAGGCTTCCAGCAGGGTGTAGCTGACCGCCAGAACCACCGGACCGACGAAGATGCCGACCAGACCGAAGGCCAGCAAGCCGCCGATGACGCCGGCGAGAATCAGCAGCAAGGGCAGGTCGGCACCCTGCTTGATCAGCAGCGGACGCAGGAAATTGTCCATGGTCCCGACGATGACCGTCCATACCAACAGGAAAGTGCCCCAGCCGGTGTCGCCACTCCAGTACAACCAGACGACGGCTGGTGCCAGCAAAAGCGTCGGCCCGAGTTGCGCGATGCAGAGCATGAACATCAAGGCGGTCAGCACAGTGGCAAAGGGCACACCGGCGATGGCCAGACCGATGCCACCGAGTACCGACTGTACGAAGGCTGTAATACCGACGCCAAGCGCGACGGCGCGAACAGCTTGCGCGGCCAGTACCACTGCGCCTTCGCCGCGTTCGCCGGCCAGGCGGCGACCGAAACGCCGTGCCTCGTCTGCCGCCTTCTCGCCGGAGGAATAGAGGACCGCCGACAGCGCAACGGTCAACAGAAACTGCACGAAGACCAGTCCGAAGCTGCCGACTTCTCTGGCGAACCACTTGGTCAGATTGCCCGCATAGGGGGCGATCTTGGCCGTCAGTTCCGAGGTGCCAGCAACCGCCAGCTGCATCCAGGCCTGATCGAGCTTGTGCCCGATCAGCGGCAGGCCGGGAACCCAATCAGGGGGCGGCGGCACCTCGAAGGTCGCGACAAATCTTCCCCAACTGACGATCTGAGGGGCATTGTCGACGAGGGTGGCGATGGCCAGCGACAGGGGGACGACGAGCACCAGCAATACCAGCACGGTCATGACCATCACCGCCGGGGCGCGCCGATTGCCGAGGTGGCGCTGTACGCGCAGCATCACCGGCCAGGTGGCAACGACGACCATCGTTGCCCAGATCAGCGCCGGCAGAAACGGCCGCAGGATCCAGCCCGAGGCGGCGATCAGCACGCCGATGAAAAGGACGGCCAGGGTGGTTCGGGCAATTTCGGTTCGGCTGCTATTCATCATTCACTCATCCGCATCGTGCTTTCACTGGGAGGCTCCTGCTGTACGTGCCAGCGGCTCATGGCGAGCAGCATCAACAGGGAACGGCAATGTCACCAAGCATGGTAGCTCAATCGACGTACCCAGCGTGAGCGGCCGGCAGCGCTCACCCGCAGCGCGCAGGGCTGCCCCGCATTCGCCTTTTGATTGACGCCATCCTGGTCGCCGCGTATATTACTGACTCTGTAGTCATTAACGCACTACGATGAAACACCCCTCTGCTCGCCCCCTCCCGGATGCTTCTCCCGATTGCCGACCGCCGCGTCGCCGGCGCAAGGAGGCACGCCCGTCGGAGCTGACTGCCGCGGCCCTGGCACTTTTCGTCGAGAAGGGATTCGCCGCCACGCGGCTCGAGGACATTGCCGCCCGCGCTGGCGTCTCAAAGGGAACGCTATACCTCTATTTCGAGAGCAAGGAAGCGCTGTTCAAGACGGTCATCGAAGAAGGCATGGTCGCCGCGCTGGCCGCCGCCGAGCAACGCCTGTCAGACTTCCAGGGATCGGCCGCCGAGCTCCTGCAACAGTTGCTGTTCGGCTGGTGGGAGCAGATCGGGCGCACGCCGATGGCTGGCGTCACCAAGCTGATCGCCTGCGAATCGAGCAACTTCCCGGAGGTCGCGCAGTATTACCACGACCGGGTACGCAGCCGCGGTCGCGCCCTGTTGCGCACGACGCTGCAGCGCGGCGTGGGCAGCGGCGAGTTTCGTCCGGTGGACCTGGAAACAACCATTGACGTGATCATGGCGCCCCTGCTGATGCTGGCCATCGCGCGCTTTTCCCCAGGCTTCTGTAGTCTGGGAACGACCCCGGAGAGCTACCTGCAGACGCATTTCGAGCTACTGGTGAATGGCTTGCGGCGAAGCAGCGGCGCATTGGCCAAGCCGCCGACGGGGGACAGGCAATGAACGCACCGGCAGCCACACGCCCATCGCTCCGGCGACTGCTGCTCATGGTGCCGCTGTTGGGCCTGCTCGCCGGCTGCGGCAAGGAAGCGCCACCGCCCGTGAGGCCACGTCCGGTATTGACGGGCCTCGTCGCCGAGAGCGCTGGCGACTCGCTGCGCAGCTACTCCGGCGAAGTGCGCTCGCGCTACGAAACGGCGCTCGCTTTTCGCATCCCCGGCAAGCTCAGCGCGCGCCTCGTCGATACCGGCGCGGTGGTCAAGGCCGGCCAGATCCTGGCCACGCTCGATCCGGGCGATACCGACCTGTCGGCGACGGCAGCCGCCGCACAGCTGCAACTGGCACGTGCCGACCTGCAGCGCTACCGCGATCTGCGCCAGAAGAGCTTTGTCAGCCAGGCGGCACTGGACAGCAAGGAAACCGCTTTCAAGGCCGCCCAGGCAAACGCCGAACTGGCCCAAAATCAGTCAAGCTATACCGTTCTGCGCGCTGAGCAGGCCGGCGTCGTCGGACTGATCAGCAGCGAAGTCGGGCAGGTGCTTGCCGCCGGCCAAACGGTGATGCGCCTGGCGCGGGCCGATACGCTCGAAGTCGCGATCTCGATTCCCGAGGCGCGCATGCCGGAAGCGCAGGCTCTCGGCAACGCCGAGGTCCGCCTGTGGGCCGACGGCGAGGCCATCTACCAGGGCCGCTTGCGCGAGCTGTCGCCGGTGGCCGACCCGGTGACACGGACCTACGCCGCACGCGTGGCAATTGCCGATGCCGACGCCAGGGTGCTTCTCGGCATGACCGCCAAGGTGCGCTTTCTCAACCCCCAGCGAGATGCACGCCTGAGCGTGCCGTTGACGGCGATTTTCCAGCAGGACGGCAAAACCGCGTTGTGGGTGGTGCAGGCCGATCAGAGCGTCGCCTTGCGAGCCGTCGCGGTGGCCAGCTATGGCGGAGACACCGCCTTGCTGAAAAGCGGTGTGCAGGCTGGCGAAAGAATTGTCGTCGCCGGCGTTCACAAGCTGACCGCCGGCGAGCGCGTCAGCATCGTCGAGCAGCCGACGCCGGCGACCGCAGCTCCTGTTCCTGGGGCCGGGCAAGCGGCGACGACAGCCGAGCGATGAGCCCGCCCAACCTCTCCGAATGGGCGTTGCGCCACCGCTCACTGATCGCCTACCTGATCGTCGTGCTGATGCTCAGCGGCGTCCTGGCCTACTTCAAGCTCGGGCGCGCCGAAGACCCCGATTTCACTTTCAAGGCCATGGTCGTGCGCACGCTGTGGCCGGGTGCCACGGCACACGAGGTCGAGCTACAGGTCAGCGAACGCATCGAGAAACGCTTGCAGGAAGTGCCCTGGGTTGACGTGGTGCGCTCACAGACCCGCCCGGGAGAATCTCTGGTCTTCGTAGTGCTCAAGGACTACACGCCGAAAAAAGAGGTTCCCGAAGCCTGGTACCAGGTGCGCAAGAAGATCGGCGACATGCGGCACACCCTGCCGCAAGGCGTCCTCGGCCCTTTCCTGAACGACGAATTCGGCGACACCTTCATCACCATCTACGCGTTGACCGGCGACGGCTTCGACCTCGCCGCGCTGCGCCAGCAGGCCGATGACATGGCGCGCGAACTGCGGCAGCTGCCCGACGTCAAGAAGATCGAGCTGATCGGCGTCCAGGAAGAAAAGATCTACATCGAGGTGTCACACGCCAAACTGGCCACCCTCGGCCTCGACCCGCTGCTCATCGTCGACGCGCTGCGGCAACAGAATGCGATGACCCCGGCCGGCTTCTACGAGACGCCATCCGACCGGGTGCGAATACGCGTCTCCGGCGACTTCGAGTCGGTGGACAGCATTCGCGAAATCGGCATCCAGGCCGGCGGCCGGCTGTTCCGGCTTGGCGACATTGCCACCATCACACGCGGCTTCGCCGATCCGCCGACACCGCGCATCCGGGTCCAGGGCGAGGACGCGATCGGCATCGCCATCGCCATGACCAAGGGGGGCGACGTGATCCAGCTCGGCGACCGCCTGCGCGCCGCCATGGCCCGTATGCAGCAGGAGCTGCCACTGGGCATCGACATCCAGGTCGTCGCCGACCAGCCGCAGATCGTACGCGAGTCGATGAACCTGTTCATGGCGTCGCTGGCCGAAGCGGTGCTGATCGTTCTTGCCGTGTCCTTCATCAGCCTCGGCATGCGCACCGGCGCCGTCGTCGCGCTGTCCATCCCGCTGGTCCTGGCGATGACTTTTCTGCTGATGGCCGTCTTCGGCATCGATCTGCAGCGCATTTCGCTCGGCGCGCTGGTCATCGCTCTCGGTCTGCTGGTCGACGATGCGATCATTGCCGTCGAAATGATGGTCGTCAAGATGGAGCAGGGCTGGGACCGCTTCCGGGCAGCAACCTTCGCCTACACGTCCACCGCTTTCCCGATGCTCACCGGCACCCTGATCACGGCCATCGGCTTCATGCCCGTCGGCCTGGCAAAATCGGGCGCCGGCGAATACACCTTCTCGATTTTTGCCGTGGTCAGCATAGCGCTGCTGGTCTCCTGGCTGGTCGCGGTTCTGTTTACCCCCTATCTGGGCTTCCTGGTCCTCGACGCGGACAAGTTGCGCCGCAAGGCTCAGGCGCACGGAGACGATGCCTACGGCAGCCCTTTCTACCGACGCGTGCGGGCGACCATCGAGTGGTCGCTGCGCCACCGCTGGCTGGTGATCAGCGCCACTTCGCTGGCCTTTGCTGCTTCACTGGCGGTGCTTGCACTGGGCGTGCAGAAGCAGTTCTTCCCGGCTTCGAGTCGGCCGGAGCTGCTGGTCGACCTGTGGCTGCCAAACGGCGCCTCGCTGAAGGCCACCGAGACGCAGGCCAGGAAAGTCGAAGCGCTGCTCGCCGAGCCCGAGATGGCGAAGTCGATCAAGTACTTTGCCAGCTATCTCGGCAACGGCAGCCCGCGCTTCTACCTGCCGCTCGACCAACAGCTGTTCAACGACAATTTCGCACAGTTCGTCGTGACCAGTCGCGACCTTGCCGCGCGCGAAGACCTCAAGCAGCGCCTGGAACGCCGCTTTGCCGACCCCTCGGCCGAGTGGAGCGGCCTGCGCGCGCGCGTCCTGCGCCTGGAAAACGGTCCGCCGATCGGCTTCCCGGTGCAGTTCCGCGTCTCCGGCGAGGACCTTGGCGAGTTGCGCCGCGCGGCCGAAGAAGTCGCCGCGCTGATGCGTGGCAATCCGCACCTGCAGGAAGTCAGCTTCGACTGGAACGAGATGAGCAAGGTCGTGCGCATCGACGTCGACCAGGACCGCGCGCGCGCGCTGGGCATCAGCTCGCGTCAACTCGCCGCCTTCCTGAACTCGATGCTCAACGGCATCAGCATCACCCAGATGCGCGAAGACGACCAGTTGATTGACGTCATCGCGCGCGCTGCCGGCGACGAACGGGCGCGCATCTCGGCCCTGGCCGATATCAACATCCCCACCGCCAGCGGCCGCTATGTACCGCTCGCGCAGCTGGCAACGATCAGCTACACACTCGAGGATGGCCTGATTGCGCGGCGCAATCGCCTGCCGACGGTGACCGTTCGCGCCGACATCCGCGACGACATCCAGGCACCGGTGGTCACCGCCCAGATCGACCCGCAGCTCGACGCGCTGCGCGCCCGGCTGCCAGCGGGCTTCCGCATCGAGGCCGGCGGCGCCACCGAGGAATCGGCCAAGGGCGAAAACTCGATCAAGGCGGTGATGCCGCTGATGCTGATCGGTGTGCTGACCCTGCTGATGATCCAGTTGCAGAGCATTGGCCGCACCCTGCTGGTACTGCTGACCGCGCCGCTCGGCCTGATCGGCGTCGCCCTGGCGCTGCTGATCTTCAATGTGCCTTTCGGTTTCGTCGCCAACCTCGGCGTCATCGCCCTGTCGGGGATGATCATGCGCAACGCGGTGATCCTGGTCGACCAGATCGAGCAGGACGAAAAGGCCGGCACCCCCGCCTGGGAGGCCGTCGTCGGCTCGACCGTGCGCCGCTTCCGGCCGATCATGCTGACCGCTGCGGCAGCGATCCTGGCGATGATTCCCCTGACGCGCAGCGTCTTCTGGGGTCCGATGGCGGTGGCCATCATGGGTGGCCTGATCGTCGCCACCCTGCTCACCCTGCTCTTTCTACCCGCCCTCTACGGCGCCTGCTATCGGGTGCAGCCGGGCAACGGCAAGGCGGCAAAGCCGCCGGCCCCCAAAGGCTAGGTGCCGAGGGCCCCGACCCCGCTCGACGACCTGCTTCTAAACACCTGATCAACAAGGTCTTTTTCCATACCTGCGGGATGGATTCGTGGCCTAAAATCGCCCTCCCAAGGGTGAAAGATGTGCCATAATCGGCCCGCCTTGTTGCCACCGCCCTTGTCGTGCGTGGCTTTTTTGCTACTGTGGCCGAGGTAAGCTGCCCAAGAAAGAGGCGACCGGCCGGCGCGCGGTTCTGAGACGACCGCATTTTCAGCTGTCAAAGGAGGACTCATCCCGTGAATGGTTTACTCAAGCTATCGAGCCTGATCGATCGCCTCACCGAGCTGGTCGGCAAGAGCGTCATCTGGCTGGTGCTGGTCGTCACTCTGATCGGCGCCGGCAATGCGGTCATGCGCTATACCATCGACTACAGTTCGAACGCCTTTCTCGAAATTCAGTGGCACCTGTTCTCGGCGATTTTCCTGTTTTGCGCCGGTTACACGCTGATGCGTAACGAGCATGTGCGCATCGACCTCATCGCCGGCCGTTTCTCCAGGCGTGGCCAGACGATGATCGACATCTTCGGCATCCTCTTCTTCCTCATGCCAATGGCCATCGCCGTCATGTACATGTCGTGGCCGATCTTCGTCCTGGCCTACGAAACCAACGAGCAATCGAGCAATGCCGGCGGCCTCACCATCTGGCCAGTTCGACTGATGGTCCCGATCGGCTTCTTCCTGCTGGTGATACAGGGCTTTTCGGAACTGATCAAGCGCATTGGCTTCCTGCAGGGCCTGTGCCCGGATCCCGGCGTCAAGTCGCACCATCCAACGTCCGAGGAAGAGCTCGCGCTGGCCATCAAAGCGAAGCGGGGAGAACTCTGATGACCGAATTCCTAATCAATAACATGGCGCCGATCATCTTTGCTTCGATGGTCATCTTCCTGCTCGTCGGCTTTCCGGTCGCCTTCGCGCTCGCCGCCAACGGCATCTTCTTCGGCCTGATCGGCATCGAACTCGGCCTGCTCGGCCCGCAACTGTTCCAGGCCCTGCCGGATCGAATCTTCGGCATCATGAGCAACGACACCTTGCTGGCCATTCCCTTCTTCACGTTCATGGGACTAATTCTCGAACGATCCGGAATGGCCGAGGACCTGCTCGACACCATCGGGCAGTTGTTCGGGCCGATGCGCGGCGGCCTGGCGCTGGCAGTCATCTTCGTCGGGGCGCTGCTCGCCGCGACCACCGGTGTCGTCGCCGCTTCGGTGATCTCGATGGGACTGATCTCGCTGCCGATCATGCTGCGCTACGGCTACAACACCAAGCTCGCGACCGGCGTCATTGCCGCATCGGGAACGCTGGCCCAGATCCTGCCGCCATCGCTGGTGCTGATCATCATGGCTGACCAGTTGGGCAAGTCGGTCGGCGACATGTACAAGGGTGCCTTCCTGCCGGCCATCGTGTTGACCCTCTTCTACGTCGGCTATGTCCTGGCGGTGGCACTGTTCAAGCCCAGATGGGCTCCGGCACTGCCAGCGGCGGCGCGAACATTGCATGGCAGCAAACTGCTGCTACGCGTGCTGACCACCATGGTGCCACCGCTGATGCTGATCTTCCTGGTCCTCGGGACGATCTTCATGGGTATCGCAACGCCGACCGAAGGCGGTGCCATGGGCGCCACCGGCGCACTGCTCATGGCCCTGGCGCGCAAACGCCTGACGCTGAGCCTGCTCAAGCAGGCGATGGATACCACAGCCAAGCTGACGACCTTCGTGGTCTTCATCCTCGTCGGCGCCCGCGTTTTCTCGCTCACCTTCTACGGCGTGGACGGACATCGCTGGGTCGAGCATCTGCTCACCGGACTGCCGGGCGGAGAAGTCGGCTTCCTGATCGTGGTCAACATCCTGATCTTCCTGCTCGCTTTCTTCCTCGACTTCTTCGAACTTTCATTCATCGTCGTGCCCCTGCTTGGCCCGGTTGCCGAGTCGCTGGGGATCGACCTAATCTGGTTTGGAATCCTGCTGGCAGTGAACATGCAGACCTCGTTCATGCATCCGCCTTTCGGTTTTGCGCTTTTCTACCTGCGCTCGGTGGCACCCGCGTCGGTCAAGACGACCGACATCTACTGGGGTGCGATTCCCTTCGTTTGCATCCAGATAGTCATGGTCGGCATCCTGATTGCGTTCCCGCAACTGGTGACTTTCGGCCTCGACAAACAGGTCAAGGTGGATCTCGATTCGGTCGAGATCGAGGTTCCGGCTTCCTCATACGGAGGTGGCGGTGGCTACGGATACGGTACACCTGCGGAAGGTGCACCGGACGGGCAGCCAAAGCCCGGTGCTGCGGCTACCGACGCCATTCTCGATATGCTCAAGGAAGCCAAGGAAAACAAGGAGAAGTAGGCGACGAGCTGCCGTCGGCGGGAAGATCGCTGCACGACGGCAGCAGCAATGCAGGGAATGCCGATTCAAGAAAAGAAAACGGAGGCCGCTGGCCTCCGTTTTCTTTTCTTGACCGCGCGGACCGGCAAGCGGCCCTGCGCGGACGCCATCTGAATTCTAGCGCTTGGTGTTCATGTAACTTACGTAAGCACCTTCGGCAATCCCGAACCAGAGGTTCTGGTCGGCCTGGAACTTCGCGTAGTCATCATAGACTTTCTTGAAGCCGGGATTGGTCTTGGACGTCTCCGCATAGAGTTCCATGGCCGCCTTGTAAGCAGCATCCATGATCACTTTCGGATACTGCCGCAACTGCGTACCCGAGCCAACCAATTGCTTCAGTGCCGTCGGGTTCTTGGCGTCATACTTGGCCATCATGTCCACGTGCGCATCGGCGCAGGCCATATGCGGGATCGCCTGATACTCTTTCGGCAGCTCCGCGTACTTGGCGCTATTGACGTAAACCGACAGCTGCGGACCGCCCTCCCACCAACCCGGGTAGTAGTAGTACTTGGCAACCTTGTTGAAGCCCAGCTTCTGGTCATCGTAAGGGCCAATCCATTCGGCCGCGTCGATGGTGCCTTTTTCCAGCGAGGGATAGATATCGCCACCCGGAATCTGCTGCGGCACGGCGCCCAGTTTGCTCAGCACCTCGCCGGCAAAACCACCGATGCGGATCTTCAGGCCATGGATGTCGGCAACCGTCTTGACTTCCTTGCGGAACCAGCCACCCATTTGCGCGCCGGTATTCCCACAGGGAATCGGAACGATATTCGACTTCCCGTACAGCTCGGCCATCAGCTTGCCGCCGTTACCGTAGCGCATCCAGGCGTCGAGCTGGCGGTTGGTCATGCCGAAAGGGATCGCACAGTCAAAGGCGTAGGTCGGATCCTTGCCGAAAAAGTAGTACGACGCGGTGTGCGCCATTTCGACAGTATTGTCTTTGACCGCGTCGAAGACAGCCGGCCCGGGAACGATTTCACCACCGGCGAAAACCTGAATCTGGAACTTGCCACCAGTGGCTTCGGCGACCCGCTTAGCCATGAATTCGGCACCACCGTAAATGGTATCCAGGCTCTTCGGAAAGCTGGACGCCAGACGCCAGCGGATCGTTGGAGCATTCTGAGCAATTGCCGGCATAGCCACGGTACCGGCCGCCAGGCCGACACCCGCATTCTTTAAAAACGAACGTCGTTCCACAATCTTGTCTCCTATTTAGGTTTCTTGTACACGAATTGCCCGTCGATTATAGCGAAAGCTATTGCCCTTGGAATACGGGTTTCCCGAACCGGCCGGCCACCGGCGGCACGGCAGCGTAGCACCGGGAGGCGCGCCGCAAGCGGAGGGGGCGGTCGTGACGGTAATAATTTGGCGAGTGCCGATCTATCATGCCCGTTACGGCTATCGCTAGGCGCCGGCCACTTTCATTTGCTCGATGAGCAAGGAGCCGACCTGCTTCGAGCCGCGCACCAGAACGTCGTTGCCGACGCCAGCGACGTTCCTGAACATGTCGCGAAGGTTGCCGGCAATGGTGATCTCCTCGACTGGATGGACGATCTCGCCGCCGTCGACCCAGAAGCCGGCGGCGCCGCGTGAATAGTCGCCGGTCACGTAGTTGACGCCATGACCGAGCAGTTCGGTCACCAGCAAGCCGCGACCCATTTTCTTGAGCAAGCCAGGCAAATCGCGCTTGCCGGGATGGACGATGAGGTTGTGGCAGCCGCCGGCGTTGCCGGTGGTCTGCATGGCCAGCTTGCGCGCCGTATAGGCGCTCAGGAAATAGCCCTGCAAGCGGCCGTCAACAATCACTTCTCGATCCTGCGTCGCGACGCCGTCGCTATCGAAATAGCCGCTGGCCAGGCCACGGGCCAGATGCGGTCGTTCGCTGATCTGCATCTTTCTGGCGAAGACGCGCTTGCCAAGGCTATCGACCAGGAAAGAGGTCTTGCGGTACAGGCTGCCGCCGCTGACCGCGTGCACAAAGTTGCCGATCAGCGACGCGGCAAGCGGCGCCTCGAAAATCACCGGCACCTTGCAGGTCTTGATCTTGCGCGCACCGAGCCGGGCCAGCGTGCGTTGGGCGGCACGCTCACCAATCAGTTCCGGCGAACCGATGGCCTGCGCATCGCGGGCAATCTCGTACCAGTCGTCGCGCTGCATGTTCTCGTCCTTGCCAGCAATCATCGAACACGACAGGTAGTGCCGCGAAGTCGGGTAGCCGCCAATGAAACCAAGACTGTTTGCAGAGACAAAATGCCCTTCCTGACTCGACACCGTCGCCCCTTCCGAATTACTCAGCCGCGGATCGACCGCGAAGGCCGCACGTTCGCAGCGCCGCGCCAGGTCGACTGCGGCTTCGACGGCGAGCACCCACGGATGATAGAGATCGAGATCCGGCAGGCGCTGACTGTCGATAGCCAGCAAGCCAGCGTCTGGCAAGCCGGCAGAGGGATCGGCAGCGGTAAAGCGGGCAATGTTCAGCGCTGCCTCGACCGTCTCACGCAAGGCCGTCGGCGAGAAGTCCGAGGTACTCGCCTGGCCTTTGTGCTGGCCAAGATAGACCGCTACGGCGATCGCCTTGTCGCGGTTGTACTCGATGGTTTCGACCTCACCGCGGCGAACCGTCACCGACTGGCCAAAGCCGTCGGAAACATCAACCTCGCAAGCGCTTGCGCCGCACTTTTCGGCATGCGCGAGAACATCGCGCGCCAGCTGCTGCAGCGTTTCGAAACGGTGGCTGAAGCGCGATTCGCGAGCATCGGTGGCGGCTGGACGGGACATGGGGCGGTGGCCAAAGGCAAAAGTCGCTATCATAGCAGTTCCGCACAAGCCGTCCGTTCCGGCGTCCCGGCACGCCGCTGTCCCCAACTGCCCCCAAGAAAGGCCTCTCTACCGCTGATGACTCCTCCCGAAGACGAAGAAGAAGTTGGCCCGCCATCAAAAACACAGCGCAAGCGGGCCATGGAGGAACTGCAGGACCTCGGCGAGGAACTGGTGGAGCTGGCGCCCGACCGACTGAAGAAGATAGACCTCCCGGAGGACCTGCGCGCGGCCGTGCGCACGGCACAGCGCATGACCCGACACGACGAGGCACGACGGCGACAGCTGCAATTTATCGGCCGGGTGATGCGCGATATCGAAGACCCGCAACCGATCCGCGAATCCCTGGCGGCGCTGCGTGGCGACTCGGCCGAGGAAACCGGCAGGCTGCACCGTATCGAGCGCCTGCGGACAGCCTTGCTGGCCGACGAAGGAACACTGCATGGAATTGCCGAGGCCTACCCGACCGTGGATCTGCAGCGTCTGCGTTCGCTACGACGCGCCGCCCTGAGCGAACAGGAGCAAGGAAAGGCGCCACGCAATTACCGGGCGATATTCCAGTTCCTCAAGGAGCTGGAAATCCTCGGCGAGAATGCCACCGGAAAGGACCAGCATGAGCAAGGATGATCAACTGCTGATCGGACTGCTGTCGATAAGCGACCGCGCCGCCCAGGGTGTCTATGCCGATCAGGGAATCCCAGCGCTCGAGGAATGGTTCGCGCGGGCGCTGGCCAGCCCGTGGCGAAGCGAAAAGCGCTTGATCCTCGACGAGCGGGCGCGCATTGAAGAAAGTTTGAAGGAACTCGTCGATGAGTTGGGCTGCCATCTGGTGCTGACCACCGGCGGCACCGGCCCGGCGCCACGCGACGTCACCCCGGAAGCCACCCTCGCGGTTGCCGACAAGCTGATGCCCGGCTTCGGCGAAGAAATGCGCCGCATCAGCCTGAACTTCGTACCGACGGCAATCCTGTCGCGTCAGCTTGGAGTCATTCGCGGCACGGCCCTGATCCTCAATCTGCCCGGGCAACCGAAGTCGATCCGGGAAACCCTTGAGGGGGTGAAAACCGCCGATGGCACGGTCGTGGTCAACGGCATTTTTTCCGCCGTCCCGTACTGCATCGATTTGCTTGGCGGCCCCTACGTCGAAACGGTCGCGGAGGTGGTCAAGGCGTTCAGACCAAAATCAGCGCTCCGACCGCCCCCACAGGCGGCCGGCGAAGAGGCGTCCATGGGGCCATCGTAAGAGGCGCGTACGCAGCTCTAAGGGCTTCCTTCAAGCCACGGCTTGCTCGCGAAAGCAGCCGATCTCATACTCGAGGCCCGACTCCTCCAACTCCATCGGAACCAGCATCCGACGCTGACCCTGGTCACTGAATTCCAGAGTTTCACGAACATTGAAGCCTGCCAGCGGCAAGACGATGCGCAGGATGCCGGCATCACCTCCGTCCTGCAACCAGATACCCGGGATGGCCACCGCCGCCGAAAAGCCGCTGCGTCGCGGTCGCAGCTCGATGCTCCGCGCCTTCCGGGAAAGCACCTCTACGCCCAAGCTGCCACCGTCAGCGCCTTGCCTGATGAAGCGCCTGGCGATGCCCAGCATCCAGTTCTCCCCACCCTCCGGCTGGACGCACAGCAGTGTTCCGATGTTGATGCGCGCGCCTCCTCCATCGCCGGTCTGCGCGCGAAAGCCTCCGAGGCTGACGTTCTCGACCACCCAACTGTCCATCGCCGTTTCGTTTTCATAGCGCGGCACGGCTCCGGAGAACAGTGAGTAACTGTCATCAAAACCGTATAGCACGAGCATTCGCGTCTTCACGCTATGGCGCTGATGTCGGCGCTGTGGCGGGTGCTTGGCCCAGTACAAACGCAGATGGCGGAGCACCGGCAACAGGGCGCGCTGCGCGTACTCGCCGCCAAGATTGACATCGGTCGGAATCTCACCGTGCTCCACCCGGTGCAAGAGGCCTTCGAGAGCCGCCAGCGCCGTCCCCGCCGAGAAGAAACGCAAGCCGGGCCGGCTCATGCCGGGGTGACGGACCAGCCGCATCGGTGCCGTGCCGGCTAGCGCATCGACCCAATAGACGCTGTCCGGCCGGCAGTCGGGCAGGAGCGCAAAGTGCGGCAGGAAATGGCCAATCAGGCGGTCGGCCAGTTCGATCTGCGCGGGCATCAAGCTATCCATCGAAGACGCAAAGGAAACGATCGCGTGCAGGTATTGCTGGGCCACGGTGCACAAGCCTTGCCGTCCCGGATAGAGCTGCAGCGGCTTCTGTGCGATGGCCGCGGCTTCGGCGGCCAGATAGTTCGCGCCGAGCGACTGCCAGAGGTCCTCTGCAGCCAAACCGTAGCGAAACGCCAACCACTTGAGCTGCTTGCAGCGTGCCGCCTGCGAGCGTAGCAGAGCCAGCGGCAGGGCGGCCTTGAAGGCGTCGCACCCCTTGCCCTTGGGATCAAGCTGGGCGCGCTCGATGCAGTCGGCGTACAGCGTCGCCAGCTGCCCCCAATAGCGGTAGCTGCGTGTCCACAGCCGCTCCTCTTCAAGTTTCGTCAAGCGCGCTGACAGCAGGTAGTCGCGAGCGACAAGCAACAGATGTCGCTGTACCGCCTCATCAAGTGCACTGAGCACCTCGAAGTACTGGTCAACACGAAAGCCCTCGGCGTGCTGAAGCGAATCGAACCAGCTGCTGACTTCGTCGACGGCCTTTGCCGGCTTTTCGACGTGCAACTCGGCAAGAATTCGCTTCAGCTCCTTGCTGTCAGCCAGTGGATGATCCGAACGTTTCGCAAAGAAATTGAACATCATTGGACGCGAAGCCTTGTCGCGGACGACTGCTGTTGGACCGCAAATTGTAAACCAGGACGCGGTAGAGCGTCTGCTGAATGCTGCCCAGCTGCGGCGGAGCCCAGGCGACGCGGCCGCACGGAGCGCCCTGGCTGAGCGACCACCAGCGGGCGGCGGACTGCGCCCGGCTGTCGATTACTCTACAATTCGCCCTGGATCAACGACAGGCTCGAACCATGCAGCAATATCTCCAGCTGATGCGCCATGTTCTCGAACAGGGCACGCTCAAGGCAGACCGCACCGGCACCGGTACGCGCTCGGTATTCGGCTGGCAGATGCGCTTCGACCTCAGCGCCGGCTTTCCTGCGGTGACAACCAAGAAATTGCACCTGCCGTCGATCATCCATGAGCTGCTGTGGTTCCTGCAAGGCGCGACGAATGTTCGCTATCTGCGCGAGAACGGGGTCCGCATCTGGGACGAATGGGCTGATCTGAATGGTGATCTCGGCCCGGTCTACGGCCATCAATGGCGCCACTGGCAGACTCCGGACGGGCGCGAAATAGACCAGATCGCCCAACTGGTCGCGCGGCTGAAAGACAACCCTGACTCGCGCCGCCACCTGGTGACGGCCTGGAACCCGGCCGACGTCGAGCGCATGGCGCTACCGCCGTGCCACGCTTTCTTCCAGTTTTACGTCGCCCCCGCCGGACCTGCCGACAGCGACCGGCGCGCCAAGCTTTCCTGTCAGCTTTACCAGCGTAGCGCGGACATCTTCCTTGGCGTCCCGTTCAACATCGCCTCGTACGCACTCCTCACCTTGATGCTGGCACAGGTTTGCGGCTATCGGGTGGGCGACTTTGTGCATACCTTCGGCGACGCGCACCTCTACAGCAATCACGTCGAACAGGCACAGCTGCAACTGACGCGTTCGCCGCGCCCCTTGCCGACGATGCGACTGAACCCTGAGATTGGCGACCTGTTTGCCTTCCGTTTTCAGGACTTCAGCCTCGAAGGCTATGATCCGCATCCGCACATCGCAGCGCCGGTGGCCGTCTGAGCCGATGCACGCCGGTGACTGCAGCCGCTTTCCCACCCCCGCCACAGCCGCCGGGACCGAGGGAGACGCACGCCTTCGGAAAGGCTGGAAATGATCGCCCTGATCGCAGCCGTGGCCAGAAACGGCGCCATTGGCTGGCAGCAGCAATTGCTCTGGCACCTGCCTGAAGACATGCGACACTTTCGCGAAACAACCCGAGAAAAACCTGTAATCATGGGCCGAAAGACCTGGGAATCGCTGCCGGTGGCGTTTCGCCCCTTGCCGAAGCGGCACAATATCGTCGTCAGCCGCAGCCCGGCTTATCTGGCCGGCGGTGCAACTCTGGCGGGCTCGATCGAAGAGGCGATTCGCCTCGCGGGTGAGGCCGCCGAGATATTCATTATCGGCGGCGCCGAACTCTATCGGCAGGCTCTGCCACTGGCCAGTCGCCTCTACTTGACCGAAGTCGCCGAAGACTGCCGCGGAGACAGCTACTTCCCGGAGCTTCCGCCCGACGAGTGGCGCGAGGTTTCTCGTCGTGTGGGGAAGCGCGCGGGGAAGCGGGATGGCGACGGCTCTTCCGGCGCCGAAACGGGAGCTGCGGCGACTGGCCCGGACTTCGACTTCGTGGTCTACGAACGTCGCTGACGGCCATCACCGCCCCGCTTTTCGCTTGCAGCGGGGATGCCGGCTTGCATGGCGGAAGAACGGCTCGGGGGCCTGGCGCCACACCCTTGCAGCGCACTTCGAAAGGCAAATGCGGCCCGCTTGACCGGCCGGTACTGCCACTGGCAGCGATGCGCCAACACTGCTTCACGCGTCAGCCACGAAGCCAAGCGCCTGCAGCGTCGCCAGACCCGGGGTGAGGGTCAAGCTGCGGGCGGTTGCCATACGCTTGCAGACGAGAATAAGATGCAGGCCTTGCCTCTCCCGGAAACTCCCGATGACAGACTCGCTGCACAGTTATCTCGAAGGTCCCGAAGGCGCTGGCAAGGTAATGGCACACGCCAGGCTCCTGACCAGGCTTGCCAGCTTGTTTCAAGAGATCGTGCCAGCACATCTGGGTCAGGCAAGCAGCCTGGCCAATTTCAAGTCGGGGATTGTACTCATCTACGCCAGCAACGGCGGCGTTGCGACCAAACTGCGCCAGATGGCGCCGACGCTGGTCGACGAGTTTTTACGGCGCGGGATCGAGTGCAGCGGGCTTCAGGTCAAAGTTCAAGCTCGTACGCGCCCCGCGGCGATCCGCACGGCGGCGCAAAAACCGCTCAGCAGCAGGACCAGCGAGCGCTTGACGGCACTGAGCGACTCGCTGCCGCCAGCGTCGCCCTTGCGGTCGGCGCTCGAACACCTGCTGGCGCACACCGCTAGAGAGGAATGACCGCCACGCGTTCGAGGATCAGAAGCGCGAATACCAGCAGCGCGACGATCAGCGAGTAACGAAAAAGGCGCCAAGCAAAATGCAGGTAGCGCGGGTCGCGGGTAAAGAGGAAGATCACAACCCCGCCGGCAACGGTAATGACCGTCAGGACCGCCAGCAAGCGCAGCAACCACACCGGGTCAGAGCGCCGGCAAGGCCAGCCAGCGAGAAAGGGATTGCGGAGCCAACTCGCGGTCTTCGAAACTGACGTATTCCCAGGCGTCCGGCGTGGCCAGCAATTGCCGAGCGAGCGCGTTGTTCAGTGCGTGCCCCGACTTGTGGGCAACGAATGAGGCCAGTAGCGGCTGCCCGAGCAGGTAGAGATCGCCGATGGCATCGAGCACCTTGTGCTTGACGAACTCGTCGCTGTAGCGCAGACCCTCGGCATTCAGAACGCGGTACTCATCGAGCACGACCGCGTTTTCCAGCCCGCCGCCTTGCGCCAGGCCATTCTCGCGCAGCCACTCCACTTCCTGCATGAAACCAAAGGTTCGCGCGCGCGCGACTTCGCGGATGTAGGAGTTTTCCGCAAAGTCGATGATCACCGACTGCCCGGTGCGGTCAATCGCCGGATGATTGAAACCAATCGAGAAGCTCAGGCGAAAACCATCGTAGGGCTCGAAACGTGCCCACTTCTCGCCGGACTGGTCGCTGTCGCGAACTTCAATCGGACGCGTGACGCGGATGAACTTCTTGGCGACCGCTTGCTCTTCGATTCCCGCCGACTGGATCAGGAAAACAAACGGTGACGCCGAGCCGTCAAGGATCGGCACTTCGGCGGCATCCAGATCGACAAAGGCGTTGTCGATGCCAAGGCCGGCGAATGCCGACATCAGGTGTTCGATGGTACCCACCTTGGCGCCGTCGACTTCCAGGCACGAACACATGCGCGTGTCGCCGACAAGCAAGGCGGAAGCCGGTAGGTCGACAACCGGATCAAGATCGAGACGTCTAAAAACGATGCCTGTCGCGGGCGCAGCCGGCCGCAGGCACATATTTACCTTGACGCCCGAATGGAGGCCAACGCCAGCGGCGCGGACCACGGACTTGAGTGTTCGCTGCTTTAGCATCTGCTTGAAAAATCAGTGGGATCGGCGCATTTTAGCACAGTCGAGCGGTCCTGAAACGCGCCGATCCCGGCAGAGGAGTTGCTGCGTGGCTGGCGTCAGTCGGCCTGCTTTCTGAGAAAGGCGGGGATGTCCCAGCGATCCACACCGCTATTGGCCAAGGCTTCGACCGTCGCGCTACGCCCTTTACGAAACACCGCCGGTGTTTGATCCAGGCTCGAGTAGTCGACGCTTTGCCCGTTTGCGAAACGGCCGTCGGTTCCGGTCGCCTGCGTGGCCGAGGTATTGATCACTTCAAAGCTCTGCCTTTTCGCCTGCGCCTGGCCAAGACCGGTGGCAACCACCGTCACCCGGATCTCTTCGTCGATACTTTCGTCATAGACCGCACCAAAGATGATGTGCGCGTCGTCGGCGGCGAAGGCACGAACCGTGTTCATGACTTCGTTTACTTCCTTCATCTTCAGCGAACGGGTGGCGGTGATATTAACCAGCACGCCCTTGGCGCCCGACAGGTTGACCCCTTCGAGCAAAGGCGAAGCAACTGCTCGTTCGGCAGCAATCCGCGCGCGGTCGACACCAGCGGCGCTCGCCGAGCCCATCATGGCCATGCCCATTTCGCCCATCACCGTGCGTACGTCTTCGAAGTCGACGTTGACCAGCCCCGGGAAATTGATGATTTCGGCGATGCCGCCAACCGCATTGCGCAGGACATTATCGGCCGCCTTGAAGGCGTCGTCCATGGAAACGTCGTCACCGAGAACGTCCATCAGGCGATCATTGAGAATGACGATCAGCGAATCGACGTGCTTCTGCAGTTCGGCGATACCGGCTTCAGCGATCTTCAGACGCTTGCCTTCGAAGCCAAATGGCTTGGTCACCACGGCGACCGTCAGAACGCCGAGTTCGCGCGCCACCTCGGCGACGATCGGTGCGGCGCCGGTACCCGTGCCACCACCCATGCCCGCGGTGATGAAGACCATGTGCGCGCCGGCCAGGGATTCGGCGATGGCCTCGCGCTCTTCCTCGGCGGCACTGCGCCCGGCCTCCGGTTTGGCGCCCGCGCCAAGACCGGTCTTGCCCAATTGCAAGCGTTGCAGGGCAACGCTGCGGTTGAGCGCCTGCGAGTCGGTATTGGCGGCGATGAAGTCGACGCCATTGACGCCTTCGCGGATCATGTGATCGACGGCATTGCCACCGGCACCACCGATGCCGATGACCTTGATCACCGTATCTCGTTCGCCGCCTTGCTCTTCCTTATCGATGATTTCAAACATTGTCGTCTCCTCTGCAAAAAGCTTGTTTACCGCTGAAAGTTGCTAATGGCCTGACACCGGACAGCGCGCGGGTCAGAAGTTCTTTTCAAACCACGAGCGCATGCGCCCAAAAACCTGTTTCACGTCTCTCGTTTCACGCACCTTCAAGCCGCGCTTGCGCTGCGTCTGCGCTTCGAGCAGCAGACCGCAAGCGGTCGCAAAACGCGGGCTCTGAACGACGTCGGCGAGTGCCCCCTGGTACTTGGGGATACCCAAACGAACGGGCATGTGGAAGATCTCCTCACCGAGCTCGATCATCCCCGGCATCACCGAAGCGCCGCCGGTGAGCACGATGCCAGACGACAGCACGTCCTCGAATCCTGAACGGCGCAGCTCGGCCTGGATCAATTCGAACAGCTCCTCGACGCGTGGCTGGATGACGTCGGCCAGCGCGCGGCGCGACAATTTACGCGACGGGCGGTCATCGACACCGATGACTTCGAGCGCGTCTTCCGGATCGGCGAGGTCGGCCAAAGCGCAGCCGTAACGGCGCTTGATGTCTTCGGCCTCGCGCGTTGGCGTCCGCAGCGCCATGGCTATGTCATTAGTCACCTGGTCGCCGGCAATCGGGATCACCGAAGTATGACGGATCGCACCTTGCGTCCACACCGCCAGATCGGTAGTACCGCCGCCGATGTCAATCAGGCAGATGCCGAGATCCTTTTCGTCCTCGGAGAGCACCGCACAGCTCGAAGCCAGCGGCTGCAGAACCAGATCGTTAACTTCCAGACCACAACGACGTACGCACTTGATGATGTTCTGAGCCGCCGAGACCGCGCCGGTGACGATGTGCACCTTGACCTCGAGACGAAAGCCGCTCATGCCAATCGGTTCGCGGATGCCGTCCTGATCGTCGATGATGAACTCCTGCGTCAGGATGTGGAGAATCTCCTGATCGGCGGGGATGGGCATGGCACGCGCCGTTTCGATCACCCGCTCGACATCCATTGGTGTGACTTCACGGTCCTTGATGGCCACCATTCCATTCGAATTGAAACTGCGAATATGGCTGCCGGCGATACCGGTATAGACGTCGCGAACCTTGCAATCAGCCATCAGCTCGACTTCCTGCAGAACGCGCGAAATGGTCGCTACGGTTTCCTCGATGTTGACCACCACCCCCTTCTTGAGGCCTCGCGATTCCTGTTGGCCCATGCCGATGACGTTCACCCGCCCTTCCGGAGTGAGTTCAGCGACCAGCGCCACGATCTTCGAGGTGCCGATGTCGAGTCCGACGATCAGATCTTTGCTATCCCTGCTCATTTCTTTCCTTTGACTTCGTGACCCGCAGTGGCCGGAAAGCGCAATGCGAAGCCGTTGGGATACCGCATGTCCACCGCCAACGGCCGCCCGTGGCGGGTATCCGACAGCGTCGGGTAGTAGTCGACAAAACGTTGCAGGCGCATCCGGATCGGCGCCTTCGCCTGCTCACGACCGAGCTCAACCAACATCCCGTCCTCCAGTTCCAGTGCCCATGCCAAACGTGGCGACAAAGCCACCTGCGCCGGTTGCTGACCGATCGGCTGCAAGAGTCGGGCAAACTCCTCGTGCCGACGCAGCACTTCGACCGCTGATCCGCTCGGCCCGCTGAGCCGCGGCAAGTGCTTCTCCTCGAGCAGAGAGGCGGCAAAAACCTCGCCGTAGGTATTGACCAGTTCGCCGGGCCCCTCGCCCCAGTGCGCGACCGCCTGATGCTCCTCGATAGTGACGTCGATACGCGCCGGCCATTTTCGCCAGACTTCGGCCCGCCGCACCCAGGGCAATTTCTCCAGCGCCAGACGCAGCGCTTCCAGATTGACCGTCAGGAAGCTGCCGCGCAGCAAATCCTGCAGCGACTCCTCGATCTCGCTGCGCTGAACAGCCTGCAACTCGTGCGTCACCCGCAGCTCGTCGAGCGGAATCAACCGCATCCGCGGTGCGCCCCAGATCACCACCGCAACCAGCAAGGCGGCCCCGGCTGCCAGCAGGAGCAGATCTGCAACGGCGGTCATCAGTTGCGGTTTGTGCCACATCGCTCATCCCAGGGCAGCAAGTGCAAGGACACGAAGCACCAGTTCGTCGTAGGAAATCCCGGCCGCGCGCGCCGCCATCGGCACCAGCGAATGATCGGTCATTCCGGGAGAAGTGTTCACTTCGAGGAAATAGGCGTTGCGCGTCCCGTCTTCCGCCTCCGCATCCATCAGAAAGTCGACCCGCCCCCAGCCGCGCCCACCCAGGATGCGGAAGGCGTGCAGGGCCTGGGCGCCAAGCGTCCGCTGCAGACCTTCCGGCAGACCGCAGGGGCATCGGTAAGCGGTATCGTCGCGCAGGTACTTGGCGTCGTAATCGTAGAACTCGGTACTCGGCTCGATCTTGATGATCGGCAGCGCCTGCTCGCCAAGAATGGCGACCGTGTACTCGCCGCCAAGAATTGCGCGCTCGGCGATCACCAGCGAATCGTGCTGCGCGGCTTCGCCATACGCCGCGGCCAGCCCGCCCGCCTGCTTGACCTTGCTGATGCCGATCGACGAACCCTCGCAGGCCGGTTTGACGAACAGCGGCAAACCCAGCGAGGCTTCGACGGCGGCGTAGTCGCTATCCGCCGCCAACATCACGTAATCGGGTATCGGAACGCCAGCGGCATACCAAAGCATCTTGCTGCGCCACTTGTCCATACCTATCGCCGACGCCATCACGCCGCTACCGGTGTAGGGAATCCCCATCAGCTCGAGAACTCCCTGGATCGTCCCGTCTTCACCATAACGTCCATGCAGGGCAATGAAAGCGCGGTCGAAGGCGGCCAGATCGTCAAGTGGGCGCGTTGCCGGATCGAAGGCCTGCGCATCGACACCCTGCCGACACAAGGCTGCGAGAACCCGCGCGCCGCTATTCAGCGAGACCTCACGCTCCGCCGACCGACCGCCGAAAAGAACGGCCACCTTGCCGAAATTACGGGTGTCCAGAGTCGTCATACTAGCCCGCCACCAACTGACCGGCAACGCTGCCGATCGACCCCGCGCCCATGGTCATCACCACGTCGCCGTCGCGAGCGACGTCGAGAATCGCTTGCGGCAAATCGCCGATCTGATCTACGAAAACCGGTTCTACTTTGCCGGCGACGCGCAAGGCGCGCGCCAGCGCACGCCCATCGGCTGCGACGATCGCCTGTTCGCCGGCCGCATAGACTTCGGTCAGCAGTAGCGCATCGACGGCGCTCAATACGGTCACAAAATCCTCGAAACAATCGCGGGTGCGGGTATAACGATGCGGCTGAAAGGCCAGCAGCAGGCGGCGGCCCGGAAAAGCTCCGCGGGCGGCGGCGATCGTGGCCCGCATTTCTACCGGATGATGGCCGTAATCGTCGACCACGCTGAAAGAGCCGCCGCCTGGCAAACTGACCTCTCCATAGCGCTGGAAACGGCGATCGACGCCCGTAAAACCAGTCAGCGCCTTGGCGATCGCCTGGTCCGAAATGCCCAGCTCACTGGCCACGGCGATCGCCGCCAGGGCATTGAGGACATTATGCCGTCCCGGCAAATTGACGGTGACCGCAAAACGGCTGATTTGGCCATTGACCCGCACGCAATCGAAGTGCATCTGGCCGTTATCGGCGACGATATTTTCCGCGTACACGTTGGCTGATGCGTCGAGACCATAGGTAACGATCTGCTTGCTCACCAGGGGCATGATTTCACGGACGTTGGCGTCATCGGCGCAGAGCACGGCAACGCCGTAGAACGGCAAGCGTTGCAGGAAGTCGACGAAGGCCTGCTTCAGGCGATTGAAGTCGTGGCCGTACGTTTCCATGTGATCGGCATCAATGTTGGTGACGATCGAGATCACCGGCGACAGAAACAGGAACGAGGCGTCGGACTCATCGGCTTCAGCGACCAGGAACTCACCGGAGCCAAGGCGGGCGTTGGCGCCGGCGGCATTGAGACGGCCACCGATGACAAACGTCGGGTCCATGCCGCCCTCGGCGAGAATCGACGCCGCCAGGCTGGTGGTGGTGGTCTTGCCGTGCGTCCCGGCGACGGCGATGCCCTGCTTCAGACGCATCAACTCGGCGAGCATCTGTGCCCGCGGTACCACGGGCACCTTGCGCTGCCGGGCAGCGATGACTTCCGGGTTATCCTCCTTCACCGCCGACGACACCACCACCGCATCGGCTCCGTTGACGTTCTCGGCAGCGTGGCCGAGCACGGTTCGCACGCCGAGTCCGGAAAGACGGCGAGTTACCGAGTTCTCGGCCAGGTCGGAGCCGCTGACCGAGAAACCGAGATTGGCCAGCACTTCGGCGATGCCGCTCATGCCGGCGCCGCCGATACCGACGAAATGAATGCTCTTGACTTTATGCTTCACTGAACCAGTTCCTCACACATGCGTGCAAGCTCTGCAGCCGCCTCTGGCTTGGCCAGTTGGCGGGCCTTCTCGGCCATTTCCTCGAGTTGGGCAGGGGAGTAGTTGCGCAGCAGACTGATGGCTTCCGGCGTCAACTCGCTCTGCGGGAGCAGGATGGCGCCGCCGGCCAGCGACAGAAAGCGGGCATTGGCAGTCTGATGGTCGTCAACGGCGTAGGGAAACGGCACCAGAACGCTCGCCACACCGGTGGCGGCCAGCTCGGCGACGGTTAGGGCGCCGGCCCGACAGAGTACCAGGTCAGCCCATTGGTAGGCCGCGGCCATGTCTTCGATGAAAGCCACGCAGTGCGCGTGCACCCCGGCCGCCCGGTAGTTCTGCTGCAGCTGCGCGAGATGCTTCTCTCCGGCCTGATGGCGCACTTCGGGCCGCTCGGCGGCGGCGATCTGCGCCAGGCCTTTGGGAACCGTGTCGTTGAGCACCTTGGCACCCAGGCTGCCACCGAGGACCAGAAGATGTAGCGGCGGCTGGCGCCCGGCAAGGCGATCGGCCGGTGCCGGCACTCGGTTCATTTCCGGGCGCACGGGGTTGCCGACCCAAACGCCCTTCGGCAGAACATCCGGAAAGCCGCTGGCCACCCGGGCGGCGAATCTGGCGAGCACCCGGTTGGCCAGACCAGCAACCGAGTTCTGCTCGTGAATGACCAGCGGATAGCCCAGAAGGGCCGCCATCAGGCCACCGGGGAAGCTGATGTAACCGCCCATGCCGAGGACGACATCGGGCCGTACGCGACGAAGCTCGCGGCGTGCCTGCCAGCAGGCGGAGAGCAGATGAAACGGCAGCAAGAGCTTGCGCAACAAGCCTTTGCCACGCAGGGCAGCAAAACGGACCCAGGCCATTTCGTAGCCACGCGTCGGCACCAGCTTGGCCTCCATGCTCCCCGGGGCGCCCATCCAGACCACTTTCCAGTTGCGGCTGCTGAGCAGGTCGGCCACCGCCAGGCCGGGGAAGACGTGCCCACCCGTACCCCCGGCCATGACCAGCAGGGTCTTGTTGATCGCATCAGGATTCACACTGAGCGCGCTCATACCTTGGCTCCACGCATCAACTGGCGATTCTCCCAATCGACCCTGAGCAGGACCGCCACCGCCACGCAGTTGGCGAGGATCGCCGAGCCACCAAAGCTCATCAATGGCAGAGTCAGCCCTTTGGTCGGCAGCAGACCGGTGTTCACGCCCATGTTGATGAAGCCTTGCACGCCAATCCAGACGCCGATTCCCTGCGCGACCAGCGCCGAATACAGGCGCTCGAGGGCTACCGCCTGACGACCGATGGCGAAAGCCCGCTGAACCAGCAGGCCGAAGAGAACGATGATCACCAGTACGCCGACGAAGCCGAGTTCCTCGGCGATCACTGCCATCAGGAAGTCGGTATGCGCTTCCGGCAGGTAGAACAGCTTTTCGACACTGGCACCGAGGCCGACCCCGAACAGCTCGCCACGACCGAAGGCGATCAGCGCGTGTGACAGCTGGTAGCCTTTGCCGAAAGCGTCGGCCCAGGGATCCATGAAGCCGAAGATGCGGTCACGCCGGTAAGGCGAGAGAATGATCAGGGCCGCAAAGGCGGCGGCCATGACAATGATCAGGACGACGAACAGGCGCGCCCGCATGCCGCCGAGAAAGAGAATGCTGAAGGCGACCGAAATGATGACCACGAAGGCGCCGAAGTCGGGTTCCTTGAGCAACAGGACGCCGACGGCAACCATGGCAAAGGCCATCGGCAGGAAGGCCTTCTTCAGATCATGCATGTGCGGCATCTTGCGCACCGTGTAATCGGCGGCGTAGAGCACGGCGCAGAGTTTCATCAACTCGGACGGCTGCAGGTTGACGATGCCAAGAGGCAGCCAACGCTGCGCGCCATTGACCTCCCGGCCAACACCGGGGATCAGGACCAGGGCCAAAAGCAGACAGCCACCGACGAACAGCCACGGGGACCACTGCTGCCAGGTCGTCATCGGCACCTGAAAGGCGATCGCGGCAGAGAGTAGCCCGATGATCAGAAACACGGCATGGCGCACCAGATAGTAGGCAGGCTGATGGCCTGTGCCACGGGCAGCTTCGGCGGTCGCCATCGATGCCGAGTAGACCATCACCATGCCGACCAGTAACAGGATCAAGGTGCTCCACAGGAGCACCAGGTCAATCTCGGAAGGCAGGCGGCGGGGCGAATCGAAGGTGCTCAACATCAGGCAGCCTCCCTTTCGAGGCCACGAACGGCTTCGACAAACGCTTCTGCACGATGAGCGTAGTTGCGATACATATCCATGCTGGCACAGGCTGGCGAGAGCAGAACGGCGTCGCCGCTTTGCGCCTGTTTGGCGCACCAGCGAACGGCTTCCGGCATATCCAGGCAGCGCCGCAGCGGCACCTGGCAGCCGGCCAGCAGCGCGGCAATAGCCGGCGCATCGCGACCGATCAGGGCGATGGCACGCGCATGTTGCTCGAGGGCCGGCCGCAGCGGTGAGAAGTCCTGCCCTTTGCCGTCGCCGCCGAGAATGATGGCCACCTTACAACCCAGTCCCTCGATCGCGGCGAGCGTGGCGCCGACGTTGGTTCCCTTGGAGTCGTCGAAGTAGCGCACCCCGTCGATCTCCGCAATCCGCTCAACGCGATGCGCCAGACCGGTGAACGCGACCAGGGCCGGCAGTACGCCCTGCGGCTCGATGCCGATTGCCTCACAGAGGGCCAGTGCGGCCAGCGCGTTGGCCGCGTTATGAGTGCCGACGAGCTGCAGAGCCGCGAGCGCGATCAAAGGCTCATCACCGCGCTGCAGGCAGCCATCGACGACTCCGTAGTCGCTCGCCTTCGCCGGCGCACCGAGGCCGAAAGTGACGCAGCGACGATCACTGCGTGCGGCCGCCAGGCTGCGCGAATCGTCGCGATTGACGACCATCACGCGGCAACCCTGAAAAATTCGCTCCTTGGCGGCGCTATAGTCATCGAGACCGTCATAGCGGTCGAGGTGGTCTTCGCTGATGTTGAGCACCGTCGCAGCATCCGCATTCAGGGAATGGGTCGTTTCGAGCTGGAAACTCGACAGTTCGAGGACCCAGACCGTTGGCAGATCGCCGCCATCGATGGCGCTCATCAGGGCATCGAGGGCCGCCGGGCTGATATTGCCGGCGACGGCCGTATGCCGGCCCGCTGCCCGACACAGCGCGCCGACCAGTGCCGTCGTCGTGGTCTTGCCATTGCTGCCGGTGATGGCAATCAGTGCGGCTTGCGGAGTCAGGCGGCGCACTGCCCAGGCAAAGAGCTCGATTTCCGAGACCAGAGGCACGGCACGCGTGACCGCCACCTGAACCAGTGGCTCCTGTACCGGCACGCCGGGGGAAATGGCGATCAGTTCGACACCCGCGAAGGCCTCTGCCGAAAAGGGTCCGGCAAACAGGACCGCTGCCGGCACCGCGGCACGCAGGGCATCAGCCTGCGGCGGGCTGCAGCGACTGTCGGCGACGCGCACACGTGCGCCCTGCCGGGCCAGCCACCTGGCCATCGCCAGACCGCTTTCGCCGAGGCCGAGGACGAGTATCAGTTTCCCCTGGAGTTCCATCTCAGCGCAGCTTCAAGGTGGACAATCCGATCAACACCAACATGATGGTAATGATCCAGAAACGGACGACGACCTGGGTTTCTTTCCAGCCGCCGAGCTCGAAATGGTGATGTAGCGGAGCCATTCGGAAGATCCGTCGGCCACCGGTGATCTTGTAGTAGACGACCTGCGCCGCCACCGACAGCGTTTCCGCGACAAAGACACCGCCCATGATCGCCAGCACGATTTCCTGGCGCACGATGATCGCCACCGTACCCAGGGCGGCGCCAAGCGCCAAGGCGCCGACATCGCCCATGAAGACTTCGGCCGGGTAGGCGTTGAACCACAGAAAACCGAGCCCGGCGCCAGCCATGGCGCCCAGGAAAATGGCCAGTTCGCCGGCACCCGGCACGTAGGGCAGGAAGAGATAGCGGGCGTAGACCGAGTTACCGGCCACGTAGGCGAAGATGGCCAGCGCCGCGGCAATCATCACCGCCGGCATGATCGCCAGACCATCGAGGCCATCCGTCAGGTTGACCGCATTGCTGGTTCCGACGACGACCAGATAGCTGAGGAAAATGAAGCCGACGATTCCCAGCGGATAGGCGACAGTCTTGAAGAAGGGCACGATCAGCTGCAGCTGTGCCGGATCGCTGGCGCTCAGCCCAAGGTAGAGCGCCACCAGCAAGCCAAGCGCCGATTGCCAGAAGTACTTCCAGCGCGAAGCCAGCCCGCGCGGATCGCGGTTGACCACTTTCTGCCAGTCGTCGTACCAGCCGATGCTGCCGAAACCGATGGTGACGATCAGCACCACCCACACGTAACGATTGCTGAGATCACCCCAAAGTAGAGTCGTGACAGTGATCGCCACCAGGATCAGCGCCCCCCCCATGGTCGGGGTTCCCGACTTGACCAAGTGAGACTGTGGGCCGTCCTGGCGTACCGCCTGACCGATCTTCTTGGCCGCCAGCCAGCGGATCAGGGACGGCCCGGCCATGAAGGAAATGATCAGCGCGGTCATCGCCGCGAGCACCGTGCGCAGGGTGATGTAGCCGAAAACATTGAAGGCGCGCACGTCCTGCGCCAGCCATTGGGCGAGTAGCAGCAGCATCAGCCCCCCCCCGCAGTCGATGGCTGGGCAATGGCGTCGGCCACTCGCTCCATGCGCATGAAGCGCGAACCCTTGACCAGGACCGTCGTTTCCGGGGTGAGCTCGGCGAGCACGGCGGCGATCAGTTTGTCGAGGCTCTGGTAATGCGCGCCGCCGCTACCGAAATTGTGCGCTGCCAGCGCGCTCGCCTCGCCGAGGGTGAACAAGCGATCGATTCCCTGGCTCTTTGCATAGCCGCCGATTTCGTCGTGAAACTGACCGCTCATCTCGCCGATTTCACCCATGTCGCCGAGGACCAGCACGCTGTGCCCGATGGTTGCCGCGAGTACGTCGATGCCCGCGCGCACCGAGTCGGGGTTGGCGTTGTAGGTATCGTCGAGGAGGAGCGCACCGTTCAATGCCGTGCGTCGTTGCAAGCGCCCCTTGAGACCGCGAAAAGCGCTCAGGCCGGCGTGCACCGCGGCCAGCGGCACCCCGGCCGCGAGACAGGCGGTGGCGGCGGCCAGCGCGTTGCGGGCATTGTGCTGGCCAGGCAGAGCCAGCACCATCTCGACTTCGTCGCCGGCCGCAGCAATGCTGAGGCGACTTTCGAGACCGTGCAAATAGAAGCGCCCGCGGACATCGGCAGTCTTCTCGAAGGCAAAAGTCATTTTCCCCAGGCCGTGACTCTGGCTGCGCCAAAGCTCCGCCCATTGGTCGTCGGCGCAGAAGACGGCGACGCCGGTCGCATCGAGTCCCGAAAAAATGGCACCTTTCTCGGTGGCGATCGCCTCCAGCGTACCCATCCCCTCGAGATGCGCACGCTGCGCGTTGGTCAGCACGGCGACGCTGGGGTGAGCGATTCCTGCCAGATAGGCGATCTCACCGGGATGGTTCATGCCCATCTCGATGACTGCCGCACGATGACCGGCTTGCAGCCGCAGCAAGGTGAGCGGCAAACCGATGTCGTTGTTGTAGTTGCCCTGGGTAACCAGCAGCGCGTCGCCGTAGACGACCTTCAGGATGCTGGCGATCATTTCCTTGGTCGTCGTCTTGCCGTTGCTGCCGGTGACGGCGATCAAGGGCAGCGTGAAGCGGTCGCGCCAATCGGCGGCCAGGGCGCCGAGCGACAATCGTGTTTCGGCGACCACGACCAAGGGCAGCTCGAGCGACTGCAGCACTTCGGCGGCATCAGCGGCGACCACCGCGGCAACTGCACCGCGCGCCTTGGCGGCAGCCAGATAGTGGTGGCCATCGTAGTTCTCGCCGCGCAGGGCAAGGAAGAGCTCGCCGGCAGCGATGCTTCGGCTGTCAGTCGAGACGCCGCAGAACTCGACATTTGCGCCACGCAACTGGCCAGCGGTTGCCTGCGCCGCCGCCTGGAGATCCATCATCACAGTCATTCGACCATCTCCTGACGAGCAGTGAGTGCGGCACGCGCTTGCGCAGCATCGGAAAACGGCCGCCGCACGCCGCAGATCTCCTGATAGGTTTCGTGCCCCTTGCCGGCAATCAACACCACATCCGCCGGATGCGCACCAAGAATGGTGCGCTCGATTGCCTGGCCACGATCGACAAGGACCTCGGCCGCCGGCGCAGCGCTGTGAATCTCGTCCAGTATCCTCTGCGCATCTTCGCCACGCGGGTTGTCACTGGTCAGCACGACGCGATCGGCGCGCTTTGCGGCGATCGCTCCCATCAGTGGTCTTTTGCCGCGGTCGCGGTCACCGCCACAGCCGAAGATGACGACCAGACTGGCGCCACGCGCCGTTGCCACCGCCCGCAGTGCGCCCAGAGCACTGTCCAGTGCGTCCGGCGTGTGCGCGTAATCGACGACCACCAAGGGCTCGTTATGGCCGCCAATCGTCTCCAGGCGACCGGCCGGCGAGCGCAACTGCGCGAAGCGTTCGGCGACCGCTTTCGGCGTCATTCCGGCGTCGATCAGGACGGCCGCGACGGCAAGGAGGTTGGCGACGTTGTAACGACCGAGAAGGCCGGTTTCGACCAGCGCACGCCCGTTCGGAGCGCAGAGCCGGAAGCGCAGGCCATTGCTGGTCTCCTCGACGCCTTCGGCACGAAGCGTTCCCTGCCGACCGTCGGGCGCCTCCTGCTGGGTGTAGCCGACGACCTTGGTGGCCGAGCTGAGCGCCGCCAGCTGGCGCCCGAAAGGGTCGTCGAGATTGCACACCGCGAGGCGTAGCCTGGGCCAGGTAAAGAGCTCCGCCTTGGCCTGTGCATAAGCCTCGAGACTGCCGTGATAGTCGAGATGATCGTGGGTCAGATTGGTGAAAACGGCGACATCGACGCGAGCACCGTCGAGGCGACCTTCGGCAATGCCGATAGAACTGGCTTCGAGCGCGCAAGCCTGTGCATCGTCGTCGGCAAAACGGGCCAGGGAGCGCATCAGGGTCGTCGCCTCGGGGGTGGTGAAGCCGGTCTCGACCAGAGCGCCGGGGAAACCGGCACCCAGGGTGCCGACGGTCGCGCAGCGGCGTGGGTGGCAGGCGGCGAGCCATTGCGTCACGCTGGTCTTGCCATTGGTGCCGGTCACCGCGATCAGCGACAGACGCTCACTCGGGCGCCCGTAGACTGCGTGCGCCAGAGGCCCACACAGAGAGCGCAAACCCGACACCGGCAAATTGGCGATCCGCCAGTCGGCGTTCCAGGAAAACGAATCCGTGGCGGCGGTGCTGGCCTCCCAAAGGACCGCGCAGGCACCCGCAGATATTGCCGCGGCGATATGGCTACGGCCATCAGCCAGGGCACCGGGATAGGCCAGAAAGAGATCGCCGGCAAGCAGCTGACGGCTGTCGTCGCTAGCGCCACTGGGCTGCACGCCAAGCGCCGCCAAGCGCGCCAGCGTCGCGCGGGCAGCGCTCTCGGCGTTCAGCACGGCATTCGTCCGACTCACAACCTGGCCTTCGCCGCGGGCTTGCCGCTCTGCGCCACTTCAAGCGGCGCATCCGGCGCAATGCCGAGGGTTCGCAAGGTGCCGGCCATCACCGCGGCGAAAACCGGTGCCGCCACTTCACCGCCATAGTACTTGCCGCGCGGCTCGTCGATCATCACCGCCACGATCAGGCGGGGATCCGAGGCCGGCGCAAAACCGACGAAGGAGGCGACGTAATTCTTGGTCGTGTAGCGACCGTTTTCGAGCTTGCGCGCAGTACCGGTCTTGCCGGCAACACGATAGCCCGGGATCTGCGCCTTGGGTGCGGTGCCACCGGGCCGAACCGCCATCTCCAGCATGGCGCGCACTTCGCGCGCCGTCTGCGGGCTGAATACCTGCGCACCGCGCGGCCGCGACGAACCAATGCGGGTGAGCGAGAGTGGCACCAGATCGCCATCACGCGCAAAAACGGAATAGGCACGAGCCAGTTGAATCAAGGACACGGAAATGCCGTGCCCGAAGGACATCGTCGCCTGCTCGATTGGCCGCCAACTCTTCCAGGGACGCAGTCGGCCACTGACCTCGCCCGGAAAGCCGAGACTCGGCACCTGTCCGAAGCCGACGCCGTCGAACATCTCCCACATCACCTGTGCGGGCAGCATCGCCGCAATCTTGGCAGAACCCACGTTCGAAGACTTCTGGATGACCTCGGCCACGCTCAATAGCCCATAGCGATGGGTATCGGAAATCGTCGCCCCCCCAACGCGCAAGCGACCCGGCGCGCAGTTGATCAGAGTGTCGAAGCGAACCTTGCCGGTCTCCATTGCCAAGGCGATGGTGAATGGCTTCAGGGTCGAACCGGGCTCGAAAGTGTCGGTCAATGCACGGTTGCGCAACTGCCCGCCGGAAAGACTCGCGCGATTGTTCGGGTTATAGGTCGGCCAGTTTGCGAGAGCCAGGATTTCACCTGTCCTGGCATCGAGGACAACGACACCGCCGGCCTTGGCCTTGCGATCGGCGATGGCCTGCTTGAGCTGGCTATAAGCCAGGTACTGGACTTTGGAATCCAGCGCCAGGCTGATGTCATCACCGTCCTGAGGTGGCTTGATTGAGCCGACGTCTTCTACGATCTGGCCACGCCTGTCCTTGATCACACTACGACTGCCTGGCGTACCCAGCAATTGTCCGTGAAATGCCAACTCAGCACCCTCGAGGCCCTTGTCGTCGACGCCCGTGAAACCGACCATGTGCGCAGTCATCTCGCCGGTCGGGTAGAAGCGGCGATATTCCTTGTCCTGACCGATACCCGGCAACTTGAGGGCAGCCACCTGCGCAGCCACTGGCGGTGGAATCTGACGGCGCAGGAAAACGAAGGGCTTGTCGGTCGCCAGCTTGCGGCTCAGCGTCTGCGCGTCGGTCTCCAGGAGGGCCGCCAGTTGCTGGGTCTGCTCGGGCGTCAGCTGCACCGCCGGCGGAACCGCCCAGATCGATCTCATCGGCGTCGAAATGGCCAGTACGTCGCCATGACGATCGGCAATGCGTCCTCGCGAAGCGCTGATTTCGATGTCGCGCCGATAGCGCGACTCGCCCTTTTCCTGAAGAAAATCGGTGTCGATAATTTGCAGGTAGAAGGCGCGGCCGATCAAGACGACGAATGATGCAAGGATCATCAAAGCCATCAGCCGCGACCGCCAGGCGGGCAGGCGCAGCTCTAGCAATGGGCTTTCGGCAAACTTGTGGGCGACTTTTCCCTTGAAACGCATCATCGCGAGGCGCCTCCAATCGGCGAACTGGGGAGCAGCGTCTCGGAGTCCGGAGTACGCATGCCGAGCTTCTCGACGGCGATTTTCTCTATTCGCGGCGCCGTTCCCCAGGTCGATAGTTCAAGTTGCAGCTGCCCAAACTCCACCTCGAGCTGGCGCGTGCGCTCGTGCTGTACGTCAAGCGCCTGAAAGAGCTGCCGCGCCTTGTGCTGCGAAGTCACCACTCCCAGGCTGCAGAACATCGCCACCAGAAGGAGAAACAGATTCAGGCGAACCATATCAGGCCGCCTTTCGGGCGAGCTTTTCGGCGACGCGCATGACGGCGCTGCGCGCCCTTGGGTTGGCGGAAACCTCTTTTTCGCTGGCCTTGACCGGCTTGCCGACCAGGCGCAGCTCTGGCTGTGGCAGATCGACCGCACGCAAGGGCAGCTTCGTGGACAACAGATGATCGGGAGCGGCTGCGTCGCGCATGAAGCGTTTAACGATCCGGTCTTCGAGCGAGTGGAAACTGATCACGACCAGCCGCCCACCCTCTTTGAGAAGCGTCATTGCCTGCGGCAGCACTAACGTGAGTTGCTCGAGTTCTTGATTGATATGAATCCGTAGAGCTTGAAAGGTACGCGTCGCCGCGTCCTTGCCAGGCTCGCGGGTCCGCACGGCCGCGCGTACAAGGGCTGCGAGTTCGCCCGTGGTTGCAAGCGGCCGCTCTCCCCGAGCAGCCACAACCTTCTTTGCAATCTGGACAGCAAACCGTTCTTCCCCATAATTCCTGATAACCTCCGTAATCTCCTGCACGCTGGCCCGCTGCAACCACTGCGCTGCGGTTTCGCCCTGCGTCGTGTCCATCCGCATATCCAGCGGTGCGTCGTAGCGGAAGCTGAAGCCCCGCTGCCCTTGATCAAGCTGTGGCGACGAGACGCCAATATCGAGAAGCACGCCATCGACGCCTTCCGCGACGTCGATTCCTGCTAGGCACAAGGCCTCACTCAAGTCGCCGAAGCACTGGTGCATGACCAACAGCCGGTGATCATCGAGCTCGCCAGCCAGCGCCACAGCGTCCGGGTCGCGATCAAGAGCCAGCAGGCGACCGTCCGGCCCCAGACTTTCGAGGATCGCCCGGCTGTGTCCGCCACGACCGAAAGTGCCGTCGACATAGGTTCCGGCGGGATTGATGTCCAGGGCGTCAACCGCCTCCCGCAACAAGACCGTCTGATGCTGTACCGGCAAGGTCACAGTGCCAGGTCCTCAAGCCCCGGCGGCAGGCACTTATCGCTGAGGGCAAAAACCGCTTCCTGCTGCTGCTGCCAGCCGATGTCGGACCAGATTTCGAAATGACTCCCTTGCCCGACCAGCCAGACCTGCTTTTCCAGCACCGCGAACTGACGCAACTCAGGAGCGATCAGCAGGCGGCCTGCCGCATCCATCGCCTCTTCGCGCGCATTACCGACCAACAGGCGCTTGATCGCTGCCGACTGCGGATTCATGCTGGACGCAGCGAGAACCTTGTCGCGAATCGGTTCCCAGGCAGGTTCGGGATAGAGGAGCAAGCAACGATGCGGATGCGCCGTCAGTACCAGGCGGCCGTCAGCGGCCGCGGCCAGAGCTTCCCGATGACGTACCGGAATAGCTAGCCTGCCTTTCACATCGAGACTCAACGCCGCAGCACCCTGAAACATCAATCCAACGCTTCCCTTGCAATCTTTCTGAGAACACCGCAATCTTCCCACTTTCTACTACTTGCTCCCACTTTAAGACAAAGATTGCGCTAAAGCAAGGTCTCTTGCATTGCTTTTCTCAATAGCTACAAGGACTTATGGACGACTTCTGAAGCACACTGAAAGCAACATTGTTTTTATAAAACAATGGCGCCATTTTCGTAGTTAAAGTAATTTCTCAAGAAAAGCGGGTAAACCGGCCCTGAACACGCATTACGCCGCCGATCGGCGGCCCGGTAGGAGCGATAAGGAAAGGGGGAAGACTGAAATAGCGGCAGCGAGAACTGCCTGCCAGGCGGGAAAGGTGGGAAGCCGATCGATAAGCCGGGTTCTGTCGTGGACAGCCATTCCTCTAGGCGTACTGTTGCCAGCACGCTCAAGCAGCCTACCCGGAAGCAGCGCGAGCCACGCCCGTGCTTCCCTATTTGGCCTTGCTCCGGATGGGGTTTGCCGTGCCGGCCGTGTTACCACGACCGCGGTGAGCTCTTACCTCGCCGTTTCACCCTTACCTGCCCACCCTCGGTTACCCGAGCCTGGACATCGGCGGTCTGTTCTCTGTTGCACTTTCCGTCACCTCACGGTGCCCGGTCGTTAACCGGCATCCTGCTCTGCGGAGCCCGGACTTTCCTCTCGGCGCCAGGCGATCGCCTTTTGCCCAGCGGCTGTCTGACCGACTTCCCGCGCTGATTATACCCGCCGCCGCGTTCGGCCCGCGCGGAATTGCCAGGGGTCATCGTAATAGGAAGGGCTTTCGCTGGCCGCGGTCACTCCGGGCAAGCCGAGCAGCGGCAAGGGATGAAAGGCGCGCGGATCACGATGTCGTCCGGCGGCCACTTCACTCGCCAGACGCCGATCGATGTCAGCCAGTTGTGCGGACAGCGGCGCCTGCAGCCACTCCTCGCTGACTTCATGCAGCACGGCCTTGGCCGTCAGCCCGCGAAACGGCTGCAGCAGTTGCTCGTAGGTAGCGTGACCAAAAACGAAGCAGCGCAGCAGGCGATCGAGATCAAGGCGTCGCTCCCAGAACAGGGGCTTCCATTGAAAGCCGCGCAACAAGGCCAGCAGTGAGCGATCGGAGGAGACGACGACGACACCGCATTCATCGAAATGGGTCAGAGCGTCGCGATCGCGACTGCGCGTGCTGCGCGCGTCCGGCAGCGCCATCGCCGCCACGTGAGACGCATTCAGCGCCGATTTACTCAGTGGAAAGCTGAGCCAGACCAGGGCATTGAAGAAATCGTGCCAGTTGCCGGGACGCGTCTCCACCTCGCCGCGCTCCCAGATGCGGGTTTCGTAATCGACGCCATCGCCTGGCGGTGCGACGAAAGAGATCCGGCGACCGCCAGCCGTACGCAGTTCGCAGCGCGCGCTGAGCAAATCGAGCGACGCCGGCTCAGGCGCAAAGGGAAGGCCCTTGATGAGCGGCGTCAATGGGGCGAACAAGCCACCCGGCGACGGCCAGCCAGCTAGGCTCACGTCCTCAACACCTCACTGCGTCAGGCGTTCACTGCTGCGCCGGGGCAACGGCGTCCAGCGGCGCTTCGCGCGTCGCTGCGGCGATGAAGCTCAAGCTGCCGTTGCGCATCTCGAAGCTGCCCTGTAAGGGACCCATACCGTCCGCCGGCGGCTCGGCAAGCCGGGCAAAGCCCTCGCAGGTTCGCGTCTCGACGACCTGCATGCGGCGCCCCTGTTTGAGAATCCAGGCGTCGTTGCCCGGGGCGTAGACCTCGATAGGGGTGGTCGCACCGCCCTTGCCCATGTCATGACGGCGCATGCACTCTGGCATCCGTGTGGCGACGATGGAATAGGACGCCGACCTCTCCCAAAAGAAGTTTTGAATGCGAATCAGGGTCAGCGAATGCTGGCTGGAGCCGCCGATCTCGAAGGCTGCACGCTGATCGGAGCAGGCCAGCAGCAGGGGCAGCAGGAACAGGGACAACAAGGTTTTCCGTGGCACAGACAATCTCCTCAAGCGAAACCCGGAGGAAGCCAACGCTAGACGACCCGCAGACATCAGTCGACCATCCGCCAGCGCAGCCGCTCACCGGCGCGCAGCGGCACCAGCGCGTCGTCACCGAGATAGGAGAAGGCCTCGACAACCGGCCACTCCTCCTGGCGGAGCGTCACCGTCCCGGCATTGCGCGGCAGACCATAGAAGTCGGCACCGTTGAAACTGGCGAAAGCCTCCAGCCGATCCAGGGCGCCGGCCGACTCGAATGCTTCCGCGTACAGTTCGAGAGCCGCGTGCGCGGTGTAGCAACCGGCGCAACCACAAGCGTTCTCCTTGCTGGTCCGTGCGTGGGGTGCCGAATCCGTACCCAGGAAAAAACGCTGGCTACCGGAAGTCGCCGCGCGCACGAGCGCCAGCCGATGCTCCTCGCGCTTGAGCACCGGCAGACAATAGTGGTGGGGGCGAATACCGCCGGCAAAAATGGCGTTGCGGTTGTAGAGCAGGTGATGGGCCGTAATCGTCGCCGCGAGGTTCGGGCCCGCACTGCGCACGAAATCGGCGGCATCGCGGGTGGTGATGTGTTCAAAAACGATCTTCAGGCCCGGGTAGCGCGCCAGCAATGGCTCCAAGACGCGCTCGATGAAGCGCTTTTCGCGATCGAAGACGTCAACCTCCGGATCGGTCACCTCGCCGTGCACCAGCAGCGGCATTCCCAACCGCTCCATCTCGCCAAGCGCCTTGTCGCAACGCTCGATATCGCTGACCCCCGCGTCCGAATTGGTCGTGGCCCCCGCCGGATACAGCTTCACCGCGTGCACGAAGGTGCTATCGACGGCCCGCCGCACTTCCTCGGCTGAGGTCATGTCGGTCAGATAGAGCGTCATCAGCGGTTCGAACGGCGAGGCCGGCGGCAATGCCGCCAAGATTCGCGCCCGGTACTCGCCAGCCGCAACGACCGTAGTCACCGGCGGGCGCAAATTGGGCATCACGATGGCCCGGGCAAACTGACGGGCGCTATGCGGCAAGACCGTGCGCAACGCTTCACCGTCGCGCAGATGGAGATGCCAGTCGTCAGGGCGGGTAAAGGTAATCTGCATGCTTGAGCCGCGGCGAAGGAAAGTCCGGATTCTAGATGATTTTCTCTCGTCGGCCGAACTTGGCCGAGCCGATCACGCCGGGCCCGGCTGCATGGCGGTGGTCGCAGCTCCGCCCGCGCAGCCCTCAAGCCCTGAGGCGCAAGGCCAATTCATAGAGGGACTTCTTGCCGACAGCGGTGATGGCATGCGCCAGACGGCTCGCCTGACTAACCGCCAGGCCATCGTCGAGCAGCAGCTTGAGAACTCTTTCGCCTTCCCGCCCATCGTCAAGCGACACGGCCCCGGAGACCAGCAACACAAACTCGCCGCGCTGCCGGTTGGCGTCGGCCAGCAACCAGTCATGCGCCTCAGCAAGGGGACAGACGTGAATGGATTCGAAGACCTTGGTCAGTTCTCGCGCCAGAACCACGCTCCGCGTCGGCCCGAAGGCATCCGCCAGCGCGGCCACGGTGTCGAGAATGCGGTGTGGCGCCTCGTAGAAGACCAGCGCGTACGGCAGGTGAAGCAGCCCGCGCAAGGCCTCGGCGCGCTGCCCCGCCCTGTTCGGCAGGAAACCGTAGAACAGGAAATGCGGGTCATCAAGTCCGGCGGCGGAGAGCGCGACGATCGCCGCGCAGGGACCCGGCAAGGGAACGACGCGATAGCCGGCAGCGCGCACCCTGGCCACCAGCCGCGCACCCGGGTCGGACACCGCCGGGGTGCCGGCATCGACCACCAACGCCACCGACTCACCGTTCGCCAGACGCGCAATCACCTGCTGCGCGGCAGCCTGCTCATTATGCTGATGCGCCGCCAACAAGCGTGCAGTGCAGCCATAATGTCGGAGGAGCGGCCCGCTATGCCGCGTATCCTCCGCGGCCACCCACGCCACCTGCCGCAAGACCTCGATGGCACGCTGCGTCATGTCGCCAAGATGGCCGAGCGGCGTCGGTACCACATACAGTGCAGGGAGTTCTTCGCTCATGACGATCCGTCGGCAGGTAAACGCCAAAGATAGCACGCGCGCGGCGAGCGCACGCCCGGAAAGCCCGGGCGTGCGCGCAGAACGCCTGGCGGCGACCTTCCTTGAAGCAAAAGGCCTGAGCATTCTGGCACGAAACTACCGTTGCCGCGGCGGCGAGGTAGACCTGATCTGCCAGGAGCGAGGGGTGCTCGTCTTCGTCGAAGTGCGCTTGCGCCGCAACCCCGGCTACGGCGGTGCAGCGGCCAGCATCACCAGCAGCAAGCAGGCTCGTATCATCCTCGCCGCACGCCACTACCTGGCCTCCCATAGCGGCCTGCGGGAACCCGAATGCCGCTTCGACTGCCTGCTCCTGGACGCACTCTCCGAAGCGGCAATCGAATGGTTGCGCGACGCCTTTTTGGTGGCGTGAGGCATGCCACGAACGCCTGCCGCCACTCACAAGTCCCGCAGTGCCCGAATCACCGTCGCCAGGTCTTGGGGCCGTGGGGTTCACGGCGCGATCTTCGCGCCGCCCTGGTGTTAAGATCTCCAGCTCCTCTTTCCGCCGAGTCAAAGCGAAGCCCATGGATTTGATCACTCGCATCAGCCAACACTTCAAGGACAGCGCGCAGACCAAGCTCGACGCCATCGAATTCCTGGCCGCACCGATCGCGCAGGCGATCGAGTCAATGGTCGCCTGCCTACTGAACAACGGCAAGATCCTCGCCTGCGGCAACGGCGGCTCGGCGGCCGACGCGCAGCACCTGGCCGCTGAACTGGTAGGCCGTTTCGAGGCCGAAAGGCACGAGCTGGCGGCGATTGCCCTGACCACCGATTCGTCGATCATGTCGGCAGTCGCCAACGACTATGGCTTCAAGATGGTATTCGCCAAGCAGGTGCGTGCCCTCGGCCAGCCCGGCGACGTGCTGGTGGCCATTTCGACCTCGGGAAACTCACCCAACGTCGTCGAAGCGATCAATGCCGCGCACGAGAACGAACTGCGGGTGGTGGCACTCACCGGCAAGGGCGGCGGCGCGATCGGCGAGATGTTGCGTGACGGCGACGTCCACATCTCCGTGCCTGCCGAACGCACGGCACGCATTCAGGAAACGCACCTGCTGGCCATCCACTGCCTTTGCGATGGCATCGATTGCCTGCTCATGGGGGTTGAGGAATGAAGAAAACTCTGGCCGCCAGCCTGCTTCTCGGAGCGACCCTTGTGCCAACATTGCAAGGCTGCATCCCGCTGGTCGCCGCCGGAGCGACGCAGGCGACGCTGTCGACGGTCGATCGTCGCTCACTCGGCACGCAAACCGAAGACGAAACCATCGAGTGGAAAGCGGCCGGAAACGTCAGCGAGAAAGCGGGCGCGCAGTCGCACACCAACTTCACCAGCTACAACCGCAAAGTACTGATTACCGGCGAGGTCCCGTCCGAGGCAAACAAGGCCGCGATTGAACGTTTGGTCATCGCCATACCACAGGTCAAAGGCGTCTACAACGAACTCTCTGTCGCGCCCGCCACTTCGCTCACGGTGCGTAGTAACGATTCCTACATCACCACGAAGGTCAAGGCGCGCCTGGTCGACTCGGGCAGAGTTAGCGCGGCCCACGTCAAGGTGGTCACCGAAAACGGCGTGGTCTACCTGCTCGGCCTGCTCACCCAGCGCGAGGCGGAGGCTGCGATCCAGGTCGCGCGCACGACGACCGACGTCAAGAAAGTCGTGACGCTGTTCGAGATCATCACTGACGCCGAGGCCAAAGCCCTGCAGGTCAAGCTCGAATCCCAGCCAGCCAAGCCGGATAGCGTGACCGGCGGCTGACACTAGGCACGCGCACTAGCGCCGGCACACGTTGGCACGACGAGAAAGAACCAACAGCGCTGGAAGACAAGCCAGCGAAAACGTCAGGGATGGTCCTTTGACGCCGCTTGCTTCTTTTTGCCCCACATCGGGTGTGCATGCTGGCGGAGGATGTAATCGGCAAGGAACTTCATCCAGATCGTCGATCCGGCAATCGCACTCCAGATATCGTACGCGATGCCGCCGATGACGATCATCAAAATCACTGCCACCACGATGCCGCCGGCAACCAGGTTGATGGCCGCCACGTAAGGTGCGTACTTCTCCGGAGCCGCGGGACTCACGCCGCCTTTTAGCGCTACTTCGGAAAAATCCCGCCCGACCAGAATTCGCCATGCCCGCCGCAGCCAAAAGAAGGCAATCGGGAAAAGGCCGAGAAACAGTATCCATGTGATCGCGACACTGATAGTCATCCACTACTCCTGTTGTTGCGTACGCCAGCGCGCAGAAATCCATGCGCTTCGTCTTTCGCAAAGCAGCAAAGAAAAGCCCCGCCAATAGTGCCAGCGGGGCTCCTCTCGCCCGCTGCCGCCGGCTCGAGGCCGGACGACAGCTGATCATAAAGCCAACTGCGCTTAGTGAGCGCCCGTAACAGCTCCCGAGCCACGCGGGATGCGAACCGATTCGACCATTGCCTGGATGTGCTCCGGAGGTTCCGGGGTCATCTTGTCGACAATGAAGGCAACGCCGAAGTTGACACAGGCTCCGATAGCACCGAAGGCTTCCGGCGTGATCCCGAAGAAGCTGTTCGGCCCACCGATCAGATGCAGGTACTCGGTTCCCTTGATGAAGAAGATACCCTTGGCTGCGAAGACGTAGAAAAGGGTGACGAACAGGCCGGCGAGCATGCCGCAGATAGCACCTTCCTTGTTCATCTTCTTCGAGAAGATGCCCATCATGATCGCCGGGAACAGCGAGCTCGCCGCAATCCCGAAGGCCAGGGCAACGGTACCGGCCGCGAAGCCCGGTGGATTGAGACCCAGATAGCCAGCGATGATAATCGCCACGGCCATCGAGATCTTGCCCGCCAGCAGCTCGTTCTTCTCGCTGATATCGGGAACGAAGACGTTCTTGATCAAGTCATGCGAGATCGCCGCCGAGATGGCCATCAACAAGCCCGCGGCAGTCGACAGAGCGGCAGCCAGACCACCGGCAGCAACCAGCGCGATCACCCAGTTCGGCAGCAAAGCAATTTCCGGATTGGCGAGAACGATAATGTCGGCGTTGACCGTCAGCTCGTTGCCCTTCCAGCCAGCGCCTTCAGCCTTGGCCTTGAATTCATCGCTCTTGGACTTGTCGTTGTAGTACTGGATGCGACCGTCGCCGTTTTTGTCTTCCCACTTCAGCAAACCGGTCTTCTCCCAGCGCTTCATCCAGTCCGGACGCTCCTCGTACACCAGTTGCGAGTCGGCAGCGTAAGGATCGGCATTGCCCATCACCACGCCCGGAGTGATCGTGCGCAGCAGGTTGGTCTTGGCCATCGCCGCAACGGCAGGTGCAGTAGTATAGAGTAGGCCGATGAAGATCAGCGCCCAACCGGCGGAGCTACGCGCAGCAGCCACCGTCGGCACCGTGAAGAAGCGCATGATGACGTGCGGCAGACCGGCGGTACCGATCATCAGCGACATCGTGTACACGAACATGTTCAACATGCCGCCAGCGTCTGAAGTGGTGTAGTTGGCAAATCCGAGATCGCTGACCACCATGTCCAGCTTGTGCAGGAGCGAGACATCCTGGCCGACAATGTTGGAACCCAGGCCCAGTTGTGGGATGGGGTTGCCGGTGAGCTGAATCGAGATGAAGATCGCCGGGATGATGTAGGCAGAGATCAGCACGCAGTATTGTGCCACCTGCGTGTAGGTGATCCCTTTCATACCGCCGAACACGGCGTACAAGAAGACGATGCCCATACCCGCGTAGATTCCGGTTTCGCTCGTCACTCCCAGGAAGCGGGAGAAGGCCACACCGACGCCGGTCATCTGCCCGATGATGTAGGTCAGCGAAGCGACCAGCAGGCAGAAAACCGCAACCGTACTGGCGGACTTCGAGTAGAAGCGGTCACCGATGAACTGCGGCACGGTGAATTTGCCGAACTTGCGCAGATAGGGCGCCAGCAGCATCGCCAGGAGCACGTAGCCACCGGTCCAGCCCATCAGGAAGAGGCCGCCGCCGTAACCCATGTTGGAAATCAGGCCGGCCATCGAAATGAACGAGGCGGCCGACATCCAGTCCGCGCCAATCGCCATACCGTTCATCACCGGCCCAACTTGACCGCCGGCAGCATAGAAATCGCTGGTGGTACCGGCACGTGCCCAGAGGGCGATGCCGATGTACAGCGAAAAACTTGCGCCGACCACCAGGTAAATCGTTGTTTGCAGATCCATAGTTGGCCCCTTATTCTTCGTGAACGTCGAACTGACGGTCGATTTCACCCATCTTCTTCTTGTAGTAGAAGATCAGCGCGATGAACACGTACATCGCCCCCTGTTGGGCAAACCAGAAGCCCAGGGGATAACCGCCCAGATGAATGCTATTCAGTGCCGGTGCGAACAAGATGCCCGCGCCGAATGAGACCAGGAACCATACTATAAGGATCTTGGTCAGCAACCCGAGGGTCGCCGACCAGTAGGCCTTTCCGCTGTCGTCCATGATTTACCTCCTCCAATTTTTTTTTCGATCGATTTAGCGGCTCCCAAGGCGTGCAAGCGAACCACCGGCGCGATTATTGATGTCGATTCTTACTGGAAACTGACACCACACGGGAAAGTCAAGCTTTCGCGTGCGCCGTCCTGAGGGCGGGCGGCGGCGCGCTGGCAGCGAAAGTCGCCTTTGCCAGACGAAAAGGGCGGCGACTGCCTAACGCCGCCAGAAGCCAGGCGTCAGCAGGACCAGCAGGGTGAAAATCTCGAGGCGCCCGAGCAGCATGGCCCAGGTGCACACCCAGGTCTGCAAGTCGGTCAGCACGGCGTAGGTCGACGCCGGGCCAACCAGGTTCAGTCCGGGACCGGTATTGTTCAAACAGGCGACGACGGCCGAGAAGGCAGTAATGATGTCCAAACGCGTACCGACCATCAGCAGGGTCATCACCACGATGCTGACCACGTAAATGAACATGAAGCCAAGGATCGCGTGCAGCACGTGGTCCGGAATGACGGTCTCGCCGAAGCGCACGGTCTGCAGACCGCGCGGGTGCATGGCCCGGGTCAGTTCGCGCGACACCTGCTTGTAGAGAACGACCGCGCGCATCATCTTGATGCCGCCGCCGGCCGAACCCGAGCAGGCGACGAAGCTGCACAGAAAGAGGATCCACAGCTGCCCGAACAGCGGCCACTGAACATAATCGGTGGTCGCAAAGCCAAGCGAAGTGGCCAGCGACACCGAGTGGAACCCGACGTAGCGCAGAGTCGTCAGGAAGTCCGGATAGATCGCCTCCGGCCA
>ERZ761602.971-NODE-971-length-56068-cov-15.546552_pt1 | contig 56068 bp, 42 predicted proteins | sample MGYA00512165_ERZ761602 | MGnify/ENA primary metagenome ERZ761602 (study PRJEB28899, sample SAMN02445085) | bioreactor sludge metagenome | biome: EBPR sludge; isolation source: Thorneside wastewater treatment plant | place: Australia: Brisbane, Thorneside... | reverse complement strand
GGCGATGACCTCGTCGCCGACCTTGTACGGCGGCACCGCCGGCCAGGTCTCGACCATCTCCTTGGGCAGGTTCTTCTTCTCCGCCTTGGTCATCGGGCGGGGGACCTCGACGACCCACACCGCGCGCTCGACGGGCGTGTCGGGGGTGTCGCCCAGGTAGAACGCCGGGCGGCGGCAGAGCGTGGGGTCTTCCTCGATACGCTTGGCGACCGCGGCGTCGTCCTCGTCGGGCGTGCGGATCGCGGTGGCGCAGTCGTACGCCCACACGATGTAGCCCTTGATGGAGATCGACTCCTTGATGTAGCGGTTGCCCTGGACGCGCATCTCCTTGACCGTGTGCGAGCCATCCGGGTACGGCTTGGGCACCTCGAAGGACGGCACCGTCGGCATCGTCACCTTGATCTTGTGCGGCTGGACCTCGGCCTGCGCACCCTTGAGCTGGTCACCCTTGCAGCCCCCGAGGGTGGCTGGCAGGATGCACGCGCCGAGAAGAAGCGAGACCGATGCGACGGACCCCGAGCGCTTCGACATGGCGCGGTGATAACACGGCGCTCCCGGGCCCTCAACTGGCCGGGGTTGTCCTCGTTTCGGTCGTTCTGACAGCCGGGCTGGCGGCGGGCTGCGACGGGACCCCGGCCCGGGTCAAGCCGTGGCGTCATGCCCCGGATCCGATGGCGATCGCCGACGTCGTGCCGCGGTCGGCGGCCCTGGTCCGCGAGGAAGACGACCTCGCGGTGCGCGCCCGCCGCAGCCACACCCTGCGCATCCACATGGACGCGGAGCCGCGGAGCCTGCATCCGCTGCTCGCGCCCTCGCAGTGGACGCGGCGGGCCGTCCTCGGGACGGTCTTCGAGCCGCTCATCCGCTACGCGCCGCCCGCGGGAGGCGCGGGCGCCGGCCCCGGCCGCTACCTGCCCGGGCTGGCGCGCTCGTGGCGGATCCAGGGGGGCGGCACGGAGATCATCTTGGAGCTCGATCCGGCGGCGCGCTTCCACGACGGCCGGCCCCTCACCGCCGTCGATGTCCAGTTCACCCTCGACACGGTGCGCGACCCGGCGAGGCGCATCGATCATCTGCGCGGCGCGCTCGCCGCGGTCACGGCGGTGGAGATGGTGACGCAGCGCAGCCTCCGCATCCGGCTGTCGCGCCCCGACGGCTGGGTGCTGCGCGCGCTCGCGGAGATCCCGATCCTCTCGTACGCGACGTACAAGGACGACCTGTCGGGCGGCGGCAAGCTGGTCGGCACCGGGCCGTACCGCGTGACCTCGCAGGACGGAGGCGTCATCCACCTGACGCGCTGGAGCGAGCACGCCACCGCGTCGCCGAAGATCGCCGACATCGAGCTCGTGTACCAGCCCGACGCGTCGGCGGCGCTGATGGCGGCCAAGCGCGGCGAGCTCGACATCGTGCCGGCGCTCATCCCCGAGCACTGGCCCGAGCAGGCGACGGCGCCGGGGCTGGCGCAGAGCTTCGTGGCGCTCGAGCTCGCGCCGCCGAGCTTCCGCTACATGCTCTTCGCGTCGCACGTCGCGCCCACCGACGACGCGCGCGTGCGCAAGGCGCTCTCGCTCCTGGTCGATCGCAAGAAGCTGGCGCAGGAGGTCGGGGACGGGCTGACGCGACCGATCGCGCTGCCGATCTGGCCGGGCGGTCCCGGCGACGGGCCGGCGCCGGCGGCGCCCGAGCTGGATCCGGGCGCGGCGGGACGCCTCCTGGACGAGGCCGGCTGGATCGACGCCGACGGCGACGGGCTGCGCGAGAAGGGCGGGCGCAAGCTGTCCGTCGACGTGCTCGTGCTCGAGCAGGGCAACGGCAAGCCCCACCCCGAGCAGCAGCGCATCCTCGACGGGCTGCGTCGCGCGGGTGTCGGGCTGGTCGTGCGCGTGGGCACCAAGGCCGTGCTCGAGAACCGGCTGCGCGACGGCGAGCTCAACCTCGCGTTCCTCGAGTGGAGCGGCGTGGTCGACAGCGATCTGACACCGCTGGTCGGCACCGGCGGCGAGGCCAACTACGGACGGTTCTCGTCGCGGCGCGTCGATCGCGCGCTCGGCGAGCTGCGCGCGGTGTGGGAGCCGGCGTCGCGCGCGCCGCTCATGGGCGAGCTGTCGGCGGCGCTGGCCGACGAGCTGCCGCTGGCCGGGCTGGTCGCGGCGGCGCCGCAGGGGCTGGTCCACCGGCGCGTGCAGGGCGTCGTCGTCTGGGACGGCTGGATCGATCTCCTCGCGCTGTCGCTCGAGCCATGAGGCGGCTCGCCGGGTGCCTGGCCGCGTGCGCGCTCGTCGCGTGCTTCGAGCGAGGCGGCAAGCAGCCGCCGGCCGGCAAGGACGCGGACGTCACGGCGGCGGCGCCGCCCAGCGCGCTCGCGGACGCCGTGGTGCCCGGCGACGGGGGCTGGCTCGTCCGGGAACCGGACGGCGTGGCCGACGAGGCGGCGACGGTCTCGGTCGCGCTCGAGGCCGAGCCCGCGACCCTCGACGTCTTCCGCGGCGCCGATCTCGCCTCGGCGCGCGTGCTCGGCGACGTCTACGAGGGGCTCCTGTGCGCGGCGCCGGGCGCGGCGCCCGAGCCTTGCCTCGCCACGCGCTACGAGGTGTCCGCCGACGAGCTCACCTGGCGCGTCTGGCTGCGGCCCGGCGTGCGCTTCCACGACGGCAGCGCGCTGGCGGCGAAGGACGTGATCGCGAGCTTCCACGCGCCGGGGAAGGGGGCGACGGCGACGGGGCCGCTCGCCGCCGTCCTCGACGATCTGGTCGCGGTGACGTCGCCGGCGCCGGGCGAGATCGAGCTCCGCTTCGCGACGGCGCGGAGCACGCGCGCGCGCGACCTGACGATGGTGCCGATCGCGCCGGCCGCCGCCATCCGCGGCGGGTCGCTGGCGACGACGCCGGTCGGCACCGGCCCGCTGCGCTTCGTCGCGTGGGCGCGGGGCGCGTCGATCACGCTCGAGCGCTGGGACGGCTACTGGGGCGCCAGGGCCAGGGCCGCCCGCGTCATCCACCGCGTGGTGGCCGATCGCGCCGAGGCGCTGCGCCTGGTCGCGGCCGGGGAGCTCGACGTCGCGCTGCAGATCCCGATCACGGAGGCGATCGCCGCGGCCAAGGGCGGCGTGGTGCGCTTCCGCTACGAGCAACCGGCGTTCCTCGCCGCGATCTACAACGCGCGGCGGCCGGCGCTGTCGTCGCCGTCGGTGCGGCGCGGGTTGACGGCGTTGCTCGATCGCCCGGGCATCGCGCGAGTCATCCTCGGCGGCGCGCGCGTGCCGTCGGGGCCGTGGCCGCCGGGGAGCGCCGAGGCCGATCCCGCGGTGCGGCCGGTGCCGTTCGATCGCGCGCTCGCCGCGAACCTGCTCGGCACGGCGCGCCCCGACGTGGAGCTGCTCGTGCCGCAGGGCTCGACCTCGTCGGCGCGCATCGCCGACGTCTGGGCGGCCGACGCGCGTGGGCTGGCCACGCTGCGCGTGGTCAGCGTGCCGTTCGCCGAGCTCCTCGGGCGGCTGGCGGCCGGCGACTTCGACGTCGCGATCACGTCGATGTCGGGCGGTCCCGACGTCGATCTGTGGTCGCGCCTCGCGTCGGGCGCGCCGCCGTCGGAGGCGTGGTGCGGGCTCGCCGATCCGGGCCTCGACGCGCTGCTCGACGTGCACCGCGGCATGTTGAAGCCGGAAGCGCGCGCCGCCGCGGCGCGCGCCGTCCACCGCCGCATCGACGAGCTCCAGCCGATGGCGTTCATCGCCGTCGACACGCGCGCGGGCGTGGCGCGCGCCGGGATCGGCGGCGTGGTCGGCGGCGTTCCGCCGCGCATGAGAGACCTGTCGAAGCGCGGCCCGTGATGGGCCTTCTCGGGTGAAGATCCAGCCATGCTCGTGCGCGGGCTAGGCCGCGTTGCTCTGGCGTGGGTGCTCACCTACGTGCTCGCGTGCGCGCTGTCGGAGCTGGCGCCCGGGCCGCCGGCCGAGCGCGCGGCGCGCGCGGCGGCACGCCTTCCCGACGAGGCGCGTGCGCCCGAGGCGCGGCGGGCGATCATCGCCGCGGTCGAGCGGGAGCTCGAGCTGGGCGGCGGCGCGGCGGCGCGGATCGCGCGCGCGACGGGTCGCGCGCTCACCCTCGACCTCGATCGATCGTGGCGCGACCGGCGGCCGGTGGGCGAGGTCATCGCCCCGGGCCTGGCGGCCACGGGCGGGCGGGCGCTGGCGGTGCTGGCGCTGGCGCTGGCGCTCGGCCTCGCCGCCGGGCTCGGCGCGGCGGCTGGCGGCGGCGTTCGCGCCGGGGCGCTCGGGCTCGCGGTCGCGCTCGCCCTGTCGCTGCCCACGGTGTGGGTGTGCCAGCTCTTCCTCGCGGCGACGCCGTCGGCCGCGGGCTCGAGCACGCTCGCCGTCCTGGCGCTCGCGCTCGCGCCCGCCGCCGTCGTCGCCGCGCACGCGCGCGCCGCCGTCGACGAGCTGATCGCGTCGCCGCTCGCGGCCGCGGTGCTCGCCCGCGGCGCGTCGCGCGCGCGCCTCGTCTGGATCCACGGCGCCCGCCTGTCGCTGCCCCGGCTCGCGCCGCTCGCCGCCTCGACCGTCGGCTTCGCGCTCGGCGCCGCCGCCGTGGTCGAGCGCGCCCTCGCGCTGCCGGGCGCGGGCCGCACGCTGGCGAACGCGGCGGCCGCCGGCGACGTGCCGGTCGTCACCGCGCTCGCCGCCCTGGCGGCGGCGACCGTCGCGGCGACCGCCGGCGTCGCGCACGCGCTGGCGCGCGTCGCGGATCCTCGGCTCGACGACGCCTCCGTTCGTCCCGATCGAGGCCGAGCGTGAGCGAGGTCGAGTCGAAGGACCCACTGCGCACGCGCCGCGTCGCGCTGGCGTGGCTCGTCGCGCTCGCCGCGCTCGCGCTCGCGGCCGACTGCGTCGCGTCCGATCGGCCGCTCGTCTACGCGCGCGGCGGCGACCTCCACGTCCTCCCCGGCGATGGCCCGCGCGGCGACGCGCTCCGCGCGACGCTCGGTCCCGCCGACTGGGCGATCTGGCCGCCCATCGCCGCCGACCCCATCGACGTGCGCACCGGCGGCGAGCTGCGCCCGCTCGCGCCGCCGTCGCCGGCGCATCGCCTGGGCACCGACGATCGCGGCCGCGACGTCGCCGCGCGCCTCGTGCACGGCGCGCGCACGTCGCTCACCGCCGCCGCCATCGCCGCGGCGCTCGCGACCGCGCTCGCGCTCCTCCTCGCGCTCGCCGCCGTCCGCGCCGGCGGCACGATCGAGGCCGCGATCCTCGCGCTCTGCGACGTCCTCGCCGCGGCGCCCGCGCTCCTCGCCGTGATCGCGATCGGCGGCCTCACCGGCGCGCGCGGTGTCGCCGCGCTCGCCCTCCTCGTGGCGATCCCGCGTGGCGCCGACACCGCGCGCGTGGTCGCCGCCTCGTTCGCGTCGACGCTCGCCGAGCCGTTCGTCGCCGCGTCGCGCGCCGCGGGTGCCTCGCCGGCTCGCATCCTCCTCCGGCACGCGCTGCCGCACGCGACGTCGACGATCGCCGCCGCCGCCGCGATCACCGCCGCGACCACGATCCTCGCCGAGGCCGCGCTCGGCTTCCTCGGCCTGGGCGCGCCGCCGCCGACGCCGTCCTGGGGCGAGCTCCTCGCGCAGGCGTCGCAGCACGAGCTCCGCTGGTGGCTCGGCGTCCCCGCCGGGCTGGTCACCACGTTCACGGCGGCCGCGTTTCTGCGGGTTTCGCGGCGCTGACGCGGCGTGCGCGGAACGGTGTGTTGCGCCTCCCTGGTGCCTCACCCGCGCCCGGCCGTCGACGGCGTCTCACGACGATCTCACGGTGCGCGGAAGCGTGCTCCCGGGGGCGACGCGCGTCGCACCGTTACATTGGGCTCAACCAAGGGGGTTCGGAACATGCGTATCGCGTCTCGGTTCTTGTTTGCTTGTCTCCTCGCTGTGTCGCCCGCCGCTGCCGTCGCGCAGCCGGTGCTGGGTGGTGGCGCGGCCGCGAAGGTCAAGGTGTCGGTCTCGATCAAGGCGGAGGTCGCCGCCGCCGGCAAGGCGAAGGCGACCGCCGGTGACGCGGCCTACGCCGCGGGCAACTTCGAGGCCGCGCTCGTCGCGTACGGCGAGGGCTTCGCCGCCACGCGCGACGCCGCGTTCGTCTACGCGATGGCGCGCTGTCACGAGGCGCTCGGCCGGGCGGCCGAGGCCAGGGCGTTGTTCCAGATGTACCTGGGGGCGTCGGGCGCGGCGTCGCTCAGGTACAAGGGCGAGGCCGAGACGGCGATCGGCGGCGGCGCGAAGGCCGGGGCGGACGCGGTGACCGGCACCGCCGGCAAGGTGGGTGGCCTCGCCGGCAAGGCGAAGGACAGCGCGGTCGGCGGCGTCGGCGCGGTCGGCGGCGGCGTGTACGCCGCCGTGAAGGTGAGCATCGCCGCCCAGATGAGCGCGAGCGCGAAGACGCAGGCGAAGGCCGCCGATGCCGCGTATGCGGCCGGCAAGTTCCAGGACGCGGCGCGGGGCTACGCCGAGGCGTACGCGAGGTCGCAGCAGTCGGTCGCGCTCTACGCCGCCGCGCAGGCGCACGCGCAGGCGGGCGACGCGGTGAGCGCGCGCGCGCTCCTGCTCGGCTACCTCGCGGCGCAGCCGAAGGGCGCCCACGCGAAGGACGCGAGCACGCTGCTCCTCGCGCTCGGCGGCGACGCCCGGGCGTCGACGCAGGTGTCGGTGAAGGCGAAGGTCGACGCCAGGGCCCGGGCGAGCGCGACCGCCGGCGACGCCGCGTTCAAGGCCGGCAAGTACATCGACGCCGCGCGGGCGTACGGCGAGGCGAGCGCCGCCGCCGGGAGCGCGGCGCTCCTCTACGCGCGCGGCATGGCCGAGCTCTATGCGGGCGCGACCACGGCCGCGGCCGAGAGCCTGAAGGCGTACCTCGCCGCCGGCGGCACGCTCGAGTTCAAGGTGCAGGCCGAGGCGGCCCTGCGCGCGACCGGGAAGGTGTCGTCGTGAAGGCGGGCGTCGCGCTCTCGGGCGCGCTCCTCGCGTTCGGCGCGATCGCGGCCAGCGCGCGCCCGGCGGCGGCCGAGTGCAACTGCGTCTCCGTCGCCGCCGAGGTCGCGGCATCGATCCAGGCCGACGTGGCCCGCGCGGACGGGCTCTACGCGCGTGGCGAGTACGCGGCGGCCGCCGCCGCGTACGCCAAGGCGCACGCGAAGGCGCCCGATCCCGAGCTCCAGTTCGCGCAGGGCATGTCGCTCTGGATGGACGGCGACCTCGACGGCGCGAAGGCGCAGCTCGCGGCGTACCTCGCCGCCGGCGGCGCGCTCGCGTTCGAGGCGCGCGCGGAGGCCGCGGTCGATCAGATCGAGGCCGGCGTCGCCGGCACGGTGATCGCCGGCACCGCGGGCGCGGTGGGCGGCGCGGTCGACGGCGTGCGCGGCGGGGGCATGGGCAACCCGGCCGGCGCGGTCGCGGGCACGGTCGGCGTCGCCGGGGGCGCGGCCGTCGGCGCGGTCGGTGGCGTCACCGGCATGGTCGACAAGCCCAGGCCGCCGAAGGTCGCCAAGGGCGCGGCCATCGTCCTCGGCATCGTCGCCGTCGGCGCGATCGGCGCGGTCGGCATCCACGGCATCGGCTCGATGGCGGACGACGTCGAGTTCGACACCAAGTTCGGCCTCGGCCTCGGGCTCTCCGGCGTCGTCGTCGGCGGCACCGCGATCTACCTCTGGGGCCTCACCGCCGCCACCGCCGCCACGGCGTCCGCGCCGTGTCTCACGTACAAGGGCACGACGATCACCCCGACCGTCTCCGGCGACGGCGGCGGCGTCGCGGCCTTCGGCCGCTTCTGACGGAGCTCAGCCCTTGACGGCGCCGGCGGTGAGGCCGCCGACCAGGTACTTCTGCAGCACGTAGAAGAGGGCCATGACCGGCACGCTGGTCACGATCGCGCCCGCGGCGAAGCGGCCCCAGTCGGCGGAGAACTGGCCGACCGACGACTGCAGGAGCACCGGCAAGGTGTACTTGCCCTCGTCGGTGAGGAACGTCGACGCCATGATGAACTCGTTCCACGCGGTCATGAACGAGAACAGGGCGGTCACCGCGATGCCGGGCCGCGCGAGCGGCAGGACGATCGTGAAGAAGATGCGCGCGGGGCCGGCGCCGTCGACACGCGCCGCCTCGAGCAGCTCGCGCGGCAGGCTGTCGAAGTAGCCCTTGAGCGTCCACACGCAGAACGGGATCGCCGTCGTCGAGTAGACGAGGACCAGGCCGGTCAGCGAGTTGAGCAGGTGCAGCTGATCGAGCAGCACGTAGAGCGGCAGGATGAGGAGCGACGCCGGGAACATCTGCACGACGAGGAACGTGGTGAGCGCGGTGCGACGGCCCGGGAAGCGGAAGCGCGACAGCGCGTAGGCCGCGGTGCACGCCAGGAAGATGCCGACGACCGTGGTGGCGAGCGCGACGGCGATCGACGCCAGCGCGTGCTGCGCGAACGACGCGCCCAGGAGCCCGTCGAAGTGCTCGAGCGTGACGTCCTCGGGCACCGGCGACGCCGACAGCGCGAACTGGCGACCCGGCTCGAACGCCTTCTTGACGACGAGCAGGACCGGGTAGAGCACGGCCGCGGTCGCGACCGCGAGCGCCGCGTACACCGCGATCATCGCGACCGCCGACGGACGGCGCGTCCTGCCGTGGGCCGGCGCGCTCACGCCGCCTCCTCCTTGCGGGTCACGCGCGTGCCGAACACCGTCCACAGGAGCAGGATGAGGAAGATGATCGTGCCCAGCGCCGCCGCCATGCCGTACCGCTCGCCGCGCTCGAACGCCCAGCGGTAGGCGTCGGTGACCAGGATGTCGGTCGAGCCGCCCGGCTTGCCGCCCGACACCAGGTAGATGACGTTGAACATGTTGAACGTCCAGATCGAGCCCAGGATCACCGCGGGCGCGAGCGCGGGGCGAAGGTGGGGCAGGGTGATCTGCGTGAGCCGCTGCCACGCGCTCGCGCCGTCGACCTCGGCGGCCTCGTAGAGGTCGCGCGGGATCGACTCGAGCGCGCCGAGCGCGACCACCATCATGAAGGGGAAGCCGAGCCACGTGTTGGTCGCGACGTTGGCGGCGAACGCGGTCCCCCACGACGAGAACCACGAGACGCCGTCGAGGCCGACGCCCTCGAGCAGCGAGTTCACGGCGCCATACTCGCCCTGGAACATGCCCTTCCAGATGAGCGCGGTGATGTAGTTGGGGATCGCCCACGGCACGATGAGGAGCACGCGGAACAGGCCGCGCAGGCGCAGCCACGGCTGGCGCAGCGCGAGCGCGAGCGTCGTCCCGATGACCACGTGGAACAACACGTTCGCGCCCGTCCACAGGACGGTGACGCCGAGGATGAACCAGAAGTTCAGGGGATCGTCGAAGGCGCGGCCGTCGCCGGACAGGATCTTCGCGAAGTTGTCGAGGCCGACGAACGTCCACTGGCCGTGGTGGTGATCGTAGAAGCCGATCACGAGACCGACCGCGAACGGCACGAGCACGAGGACGGCCATCGCGATCGCGGCCGGCGCCAGGAACGACAGCGCCACGCGGTTGGCGGCGATCGCGGCGGCGAAGCGATCGGTGGCGCCGCGCGCGTGCGCGACGCCGACCCCGGCGGCGGCGAGCCCGGTCGCCCCGGCGAGCATCGCGCCACCCCACATCCACGCCGGCACCGCGAGGGCGGCGAGCGCGACGCCGACGCCGATGCCGCCGCGTCCCGAGACGGCGCCGGCCGAGACGATCGCCGCGCCCAGGCCGACGAGCCCGACCAGCATGAGCCAGGGCAGCCCCTCGGGGGTGCCCGGCGGCGCGGTCACGGCGATCGCGGGCCCCCTGGCGGTCGTCACCGCCGCCACGGCGCGTCCGCTACCGTCGGCGAGCATCGCGACGAAGGGACCCTCGCGATCGTAGCGCGCGGCCGCGTCGTACAGCAGCTTGTCGGCCGCCGGCGCGTCGGGGCCGCCGAGCGCGCGCTCGCGGCCGGCCCTGGCCCCGGGGTCGATGACCTTGCGACGCGCCAGGTACGGATGGTCCTTGCTCGACAGCGCCGGGCGCACGACGCCGATCGCGCTCGTCGCGTGCACCGGCGTGTCGCCGCGCGCCACCGCCTGCGCCGCCTCGATCGCGCGCCGCCGCTCGCGGCTCGCGTGCTCGCCGTTGCGGTGACGCACGAACGCCGTGAAGAGGATCAGGAGGAGCACGACGGCCGCGATCCCGGCGTCGCGCAGCGCGGAGCGCAGCGGCGGCCGGGGAGGAGGCGTCGTGGTCATCTCGGCGGTCACGGTACCAGCGCCTGCGTTCCTACTTCGCCTCGTAGCCGCGGATCTCGCCCGCGGCGCGCTCGAGGGCGTCGGCCGGGCGGCTGGCGCCCGAGACCACGCTCCCCAGCGCGTTCTTGTACGGCGTCCACACCGCGCGCATGAGCGGCACCGCCGGCATCGGCACGGTGCTCTCGAGCTGGCGGCGGAACGCGCCCAGCACCGGATCCTTCGCCAGGGCGCCGCTCGCGTACGCCGCGGTGTTCGGCACCACCTGCCGCGCCTTCTCGGCGCGTAGCACCGCCGACGCGTCGCCGGCCAGCTCCATCATCACCGCGATCGCCGCGTCCTTGTCGCGCGCGCGCGTCGACATGAGGACGCCCTCGGCGCCGAGGAACGGCGCGGCCGGCTTGCCGGTCGCCGACACCACCGGCAAGGTCGTCACCGTCCACGGGACGCCGGCCGCGATGTCGCCCTGGAACCACGGGCCCGACATCGCCATCGCCGCCTTGCCCTCGTTGAAGAGCGTGGCGGTGAGCGCGACGTCGGCGTCGCGAGGCACCACCTCGCGCACGACCAGCTCGCGCGCGAACGCCGCCGCCGCGACCGCGGCGGGCGTCGCGATCACGGCGTCGCCGTCGGGCTCGAGGGTGGCGCCGCCGTGGCCGTGCAGCCACGGCGCGTGGCCGTAGAGATCGTCGGCGGGGTAGGCGAGGGGGAAGATGCCGCGCGCCCGCAGGTCCGCGGTCATCGCGAACAGCTCGTCCGTCGTGCGCGGTGGCGTCGCGACCAGATCGGTCCGCACGTAGAGGGCGAGCGACTTCACCGCCAGCGGCAGGCCCCAGAGCGAGCCGCGATACGCCATCGCCGGCAAGGCGCCGTCCCAGCGGTCGGCGATGCTCTCGTCGACCCAGAACTCGATCGGCTCGATGAGACCCGACGCCACCCAGTCGCCGATGCGATCGTGCGAGTAGATGAACAGGTCGGGGCCGTTGCCGTTGGGGATCGCGCTCGTGATCTTGTCGGCGAAGGCGTCGTAGGGGACCGCGACGAGGTGCACCGTGCGATCGGGGTGCGCGTCGTTCCAGCGCGCGGCGACCGCCTCGAGCGCGACGCGCTCGTCGCCGCCGTACGCGTGCCACAAGGTGACCGCGTCGTCGCCGCCGCGGCCGCACGCGCCAAGCGCGATGCTCGCGGCGACCGCAGCCGCCACGACGATGCTCCCCCCGCACATCTTCATGACGCCAGCCGATGCTCCGAGCGTGCGTCGAAGTAGTGCACCGCGGTCGGATCGAGCCAGAGCGTGACCTGCTCGCCGGGGCGACCGGGCGTGCGCGCGTCGGCGCGCACCGTGACCTCGCCGGCCTGCGACGCGACGTGCAGGACGACCTCGGCGCCGAGGACCTCGCGCAGCTGCACCGCGCCCGGCAGCGGCACGCGATCCGCGCGGCGATCGAGCCCGATGTCCTCGGGCCGGATGCCGATGACGACGTCGTGGCGCCCGTCGGGGCGGCGCACGACGTCGCCGGGGAGGAAGTTCATGCCCGGCGTGCCGAAGAAGCCGGCGACGAAGCGGTTGGCGGGGCGCTGGTAGATCTCGAGCGGCGAGCCGACCTGCTGCAGCGTGCCGTCCTTCAGGACGACGATGCGGTCGGCGAGCGTCATCGCCTCGATCTGGTCGTGGGTGACGTAGAGCGACGTCGTGTTCGACTCGCGGTGGAGGCGCGCGATCTCGCGCCGCATGTCGGCGCGCAGCTTGGCGTCGAGGTTCGACAGCGGCTCGTCGAACAGGAAGACCTTGGGGTGGCGCACGACGGCGCGGCCGATCGCGACGCGCTGGCGCTGGCCGCCCGACAGGGCCTTGGGACGGCGGTCGAGGTACGCGTCGATCGCGAGGCTCTTCGCCACCTCCTCGACCCGCGCCTTGATCTCGGCCTCGGGCAGCTTGCGGATGCGCAGCGCGAAGGCCAGGTTCTCGAACACGCTCATGTGCGGGTAGAGCGCGTAGCTCTGGAACACCATCGCGATGTCGCGCTGGGCCGGCGGCATCGCCGTCACGTCGCGGCCGTCGATCATGACGTGGCCCTCGGTCGGGTCCTCGAGGCCGGCGACGATCCGGAGCGTCGTCGACTTGCCGCAGCCCGACGGCCCCACCAGCACGACCAGCTCTCCGGACGCGAACGTCAGATCGAGCCGGTCGACGGCGGGGCGCGCGGCGCGCGCGCCTTCGTAGACCTTTCGGATGCCGCTCAGCCGGACTTCACACATGTTCGAGGCGGGGAGTAGCAACCGCCTTGCCAGGCTCGGAAGCGTCATGATTCCTGACGCTTGGAACCGGCGAGCCCGGTTCGCCCGTTGCCAAGCGCAACGGGCGCCGCCCCGCGCGATGCGTCGAGCAGCCGTCACGGTCACCGACGAATTCCTGAGGGATAGCTGGCATCCGATCGAGTTGTTTCGCGCACTTGCGAGCGCGCGATCGACGAACACCGAACGGCACACGCGTTGCTGATGCCGAGACACCATGCGCATGCGCCGAGCCGCCGCCGCCACCGCCGCCACGCTCCTGACCGTCCCCGTGCTCGCGGCGGCCCAGCCGGGCGGCGTCGCGCCGTCGGCGGTGCCGGTGTCGTCCGTGCCCGCCTACGCGGGCCCCGGCGCGGTGCCGGTGTCACCGGTCGTCGCGCCGCCGCCGCCGCTCGCGCCCGCGCCCGAGGTCGGCGGGATCGCCGGTCGCGAGCAGGACGACCCGGGCGCCGACCGCAGCTACTTCGCGCGCACCGCGCTCGTCGCTCCCAGGGGCACCGTGACGTTCCAGGCGCGCGCGCCCCTCGCGCCGGGCGCCCTCGGCGGCATCAGCGCGTCGATGGGCCGGGTCGAGATCGGCGTGAGCACGGTGCTCGTCGCCGAGGAGGACGGCGCCGCGTTCGGGTTCAACGCCAAGGTCCAGCTCCTCAAGGGCCGGCGCTCGGCGCTCGCGATCACGCTCGACACGCTCTCGCCGCCCGACGAGGACGAGACCCTGTACATGCCGTCGCTCGTCGCCAGCTTCTGCGCCGACGGCGACGCGTGCAACACGCTCCTGTCCGCCCACCTGACGATGTTCGCGCTCGACGGCGAGGAGGAGGCGCCGGTGTTCGCGGGTGTGTCCTTCTCCAAGGGCCGCCGGGGCAAGCTCGTCGGCGAGCTCCACATCACCGACAGCGAGCGGGAGAGCGTGTTCGCCGGCTACCTCGGTGGTCGCTGGGGCGGCGCGAAGCTCGCCTTCGACGCCGGGATCGGGTTCGCGGGTGTGATCGAGGACGCGTCGTCGACCGGGTGCATCGACTACTGCTACGAGGAGGACGACACCGAGGTCGTGCCGTATCCCTTCGTAGGCCTGTCGGCCCGCATGTAGGATTGCACCAGCGGGGCGGGTGGGGTACGACGAGAGACCAACATGGCGCGTCGTGCCAAGCCTGCCCCTCGCGCCAAGCCTCGCCTGGCGTGGCCGCGCCGCAAGCTCCGCGGGCAGCTCGCGGCCGGGGGCGGCGTCGATCTGCTGGCCGCGTCGCAGCCGGCGGCTGCCGTGGACAACCCGCGCGTCGTCGGCACCGGTGACGTCGCGTTCCGCCGGATCTGCGAGCGCATCTCGCAGGCGCGGCGCTCGGTCGACATCCGCGCCTTCCTCTGGCGCGACGACGACGCCGGCAACATCTTCGGCGAGGCGGTGCTCGCCGCCGCCGAGCGCGGCGCGCAGGTCACGATCCACAAGGACCGCATCGCCGCGGTGTACGAGTACGCGGGCGGCAACAAGCAGAGCTTCTTCCACAAGCGCGTCGATCCCGTGCGCGGCGTGCAGGCGTGGGTGCTGGGCGCGGTCTTCCGCAAGAAGGGCTCCTTCAAGCAGAAGCCCAACGTGCTGGCCCAGGCGATCCTGTCGCACCCCAACATCCGGGTCGAGGCGCACAAGAAGCGCTTCGATCACTCCAAGGTCTACATCGTCGACGACGAGTGGATGTGCCTGGGCTCGATGGGCATCGGCGACAACCACCTCCACGACTGGGTCGACCTGATGGTCGAGCTCGACGGCGCCGAGCACGTCTCGCGCCTGCGCGCGCGCATGGCCGGCGATGACGAGTTCGATCCGTCGCGTGGGATCGACTTCCTGGTCCACAGCCGCGAGGCCCACCGGCCGCGCACGTGCCCGATGCTCACGCACCGGCTGGCGCTCATCGACAGCGCCCGGCAGTCGCTGACGATCGAGATGGCGTACCTGGGCGACCGCCGCTTCACGCTGGCGCTGGCCCGCGCCGTCGGCCGCGGCGTCGAGGTGTCGCTGGTGACCGCGGCGCGCGCCGACGTGCTCGGCAACGTCAACCGCGCGACGTGCGATACGCTCCGGCGGCTGACCGGCGCCCCCGAGCACCTGCGCATCGTGCACCTGCCGCGCATGGTGCACTCGAAGGTCGTCGTCATCGATCACCGGGTCGTCGACATCGGCTCGGCCAACTTCACGCGCATCTCCCACGGCGTGTACGACGAGATCAACCTCTTCGCGGACCACGCGGGCTTCGCCCAGGCGGTCGAGCGCGAGATCGCGCACCACGCCGCCGAGGGCATCATCGTCGACGAGCGCCTGCGCTACCGCCGGCTGGCGAGCGGGCTCGAGACCGCGATCATGGCGTACCAGTCGCGGAAGGGCGGGTAGCCGCTCGTGGCCCGGAGCTCCGTGCCCGTCGAGGACGTGCGCGCCGCCTCGCAGCGCGCCGCGCGACGCAGCCAGATCCTCGAGGCGGCCAAGCACGTCTTCTCCGAGGCCGGCTACCACGGGGCGTCGATCCACGCGATCATCGAGCGCGCCGAGATCGCGCGCGGCACCTTCTACCTCTACTTCGAGAGCAAGGAGGCGGTGTTCGGCGCGGTGCTCGACGAGGCGATGACCGGGCTGCGGCGTCGCATCGTGCGCATCGAGACCGGTTTGGGCGCGCGCTCGCCCAAGGATCAGCTCACCGACATGGTCTCGAGCCTGCTCGAGTTCGTGGTCGCCGACCGCCCGCTGGCCACCGTGCTCCTGTCGTCGAGCTCGACGCCCGACGCCGAGGCCGCGGCCCGCCTGGCCGCGTTCTACACCGAGGTGCGCTCGGTCATCGCGCTGTCCCTCGAGACCGGCGTCCAGATCGGGCTCCTGCGGCGCTGCGACCCCGAGCTGACGGCGGCCGCGCTCCTGGGGCTGGTCCGCGGCATCGTGGAGCACTGCGTCTCGCGCGGCGAGTCTCCGCCGATCGAGGACGTGACCCGCGAGCTGATCGACCTCGCGCTTGTCGGTGTGCTCGCGCGCTGATACCGTCGGGTCCACCGGGGATGGCAGATCCGCGCGATCATGTGGGGGCCGGGCGATATGCGATCGTCAGCAAGCTCGGGGAAGGCGGGATGGGTGCGGTCTTCCGCGCCCGCGACCGGCTGACCGGCGGCGACGTGGCCGTGAAGCGGCTGGTGGCGAAGAAGGCGCCGCCCGATCCGACCCAGCCGATGACGAGCCCGCCGCAGGGCTCGGACCCCACGCTCCTCGCCCACGGCAGCGACGAGCTCACCGACGTCGCCGGGGCCGGGACCGTCGACAGCGTGCCCACGCGCCACGAGCGGCCCGGGCTCCCTCCCATGCCGACCCCGCACGCGGCGCCGGCGGCCCAGCAGCCCGCGTCCGATAGCGTGCCGGCGATGCGGCTCGCGATGGCGGCGGAGTTCCGCATCCTCGCGTCCCTCCGTCACCCCAACATCATCAGCGTCCTCGACTACGGCTTCGACGACCACAAGGACCCGTTCCTGGTGCTCGAGGTGCTGGAGCAGGCGCACACGGTGACGGCGGCGTCGCGCCCCCAGCCGCTGCAGGTGCGCGTCGCGTACGTCGCGGAGGTGCTGCAGGCGCTCGCGTACCTGCACCGTCGCGGCATCCGCCACCGCGATCTCAAGCCGTCCAACGTGCTCGTCGCCGGCGGCCGCGTCCGCGTGCTCGACTTCGGGCTCGCGCTCGAGAGCGGCGAGCGCCACCGGCCGGCGGGGACGCTCGGGTACATCGCGCCCGAGGTGATGCGCGGCGATCCGCACACCGCCGCGGCCGATCTGTACGCCGCGGGCGTGCTCGCGTACGAGATCCTCGCCGGGCATCACCCGTTCGGCCGGAGCGAGGAGGAGGTGCTGCGGGCCAGCGCCCACCCGCCCGCGCTGGCGATCGAGGATCCGTCGCTTCCGCGCGAGGCGCTCGACGCGCTCGCCGACACGGTGGCGCGCCTGCTCGAGCCCGATCCGCTGCGACGGCCGTCGAGCGCGGGCCAGGCCCTGCGCCTCCTGGCGCGCACCGGGCTGCTCGGCGAGCTCGAAGGCGAGGACGTGCGCCGGAGCATGGTCGCGGCGGCGCGGCTCGTCGGACGCGGCGCCGAGCGTGGCCGGCTGCGCGACGCCCTGTCGCGGGCGCGCAAGGGGCAGGGCGGCGTGGTCGCGCTCGTGGGCGAGAGCGGCGTCGGCAAGTCGCGGCTCGTCGACGATCTGCGCACGCACGCGCTGGTGAGCGGCTGCTCGGTGGTGATGGGCGGTGAGCTCGCCGAGGGTGGCGGCGCGTACGAAGCGTGGCAGGCGCCGCTGCGTCGCATCGCGCTCGAGGCCGCGCTCGGCGAGCCCGGGGCGGCGGCGGTGCCGTGGCCGTTCCTCACGCTCGTCGTCCAGGACATCGGCGAGCTCGTCGGCATCGGGCCGATCTCGGCGCCGCCCATGGATCCGCAGACGCTGCAGCTCCTGCTCATGCAGGCGGTGGAGGCGCTGGTGCGCGCGGCGCGCGGGCCGACGGTGATCGTGCTCGAGGACCTGCAGTGGGCCGGCGCCGAGAGCCTCGCGCTCCTCGGCTGGATGGCACGCGCCGCGGCGTCGCTGCCGCTCCTCATCGTGGTCACGGCGCGGCCGGAGGGGGCGGCGGCGGTCGCGATGCCGGGCGTGGACGTCATGACCATCGCGCCGCTCGGGCGGCGCGACGTGGAGGAGATGGCGGTCGCGGTGCTGGGGCAGCTCGGTGATCGCGCCGATCTCGTCGACCTGCTGATGCGGGGCACCGGCGGCGTGCCGCTGTACGTCGTCGAGGCGCTGCGCCTGCTGGCATCGCAGGCGGGTTCCCTCGACGAGGTGGGCACGATGCAGCTGCCGGCGGGGCTGACGATCGACGTCCTCGACCACGCGTTGCGTGAGCGGCTCGCGCGGCTCCCGGCGGAGACCCTGCGCCTCGCCCAGCTCGCGGCGCTGTACGGGCCGGACCTCGATCTGGCGATGCTCGGCGTCGTCGCGCCGGAGCTGCACCTGTCCGAGGGGCTCGCTGCCGCGGAGCAGGCCGGCGTCGCCGTGGTCGACGTGCGCGGTTGGCACTTCAGCCACGAGCGCGTGCGCGAGGTGCTCGTCGAGAGCATCGCCGCCGAGGCGCGCGCCGAGCTGCACCGCCGCATCGCCGAGTGGCTGGACGCGACCGGTGGTGATCCGGTGGCCCGGGCGCGCCACTGGGGGCTCGCCGGCGATCGGGCGCGTGAGGCGCAGTGGATGGCGACGGCGGCGGATGCGCTCCTGACGCGTGCCGCGTACGCGCGGGCCCGCGCGTCGTTCGCGCGCGCGCTCGAGCTCCTCGACGATCGCGGCCTGAGCGGGGCCGAGCGTGATCGCGCCGAGCTTCCGCTCCAGCTGGGCCGCGGCACCTGCGCGCTCATCATCGAGGGCTTCTCGTCGCCGGCGACCGTCGCGGCCTACGACCGCGCCGCGGCGCTGTGCGAGTCGCTCGGCGTGGCCGGCGGAATCCAGGCGTTCATGGTGCTGTGGGGGCAGGCGGCCGTGCACCTGTTCCGCGGCGACATCGCGTCATCGGTCAACCTGGCGGAGCGGGCGCTGCGCGTGGCGCAGGAGGCGGACGACGTCGATCTCGAGATCGAGGGCCGCTTCTCGCTGTCCAACGCGCAGTTCTGGTTCGGTCAGCTGGACGCGTGCGAGCAGAACGTGCAGCGCGTGCTCGCCCTGTGGACCAAGGACCGCGCGGCCGTCCACATCGAGCGCTTCGGCCAGATCCCGCGCGTGACCTGCATGACGGGCGGCGCGTGGGGCGCGTGGGCGATGGGGCGGCCCGACTTCGCGCTCCGCCGCGCCGAGGAGGCGGTCGCGATCGCGCGCCAGCACGGTCACGGCTTCTCGGAGGCGATCGCGGTGCAGATCGTCGCGTTCGTGTGCGCGCTGCGCCGCGACGTCGACGCCACGCTGATCCAGGCCGAGACCCTGGTGCGCTTCGGGGCGCCGTTCCCCGCGTACATGATCCTCGCGCGCACGCTGCGCGCGTGGGCCCTGGCGCACCGCGAGCGCGACCGCCACTACCTCGACGAGATGCGCCGCGCCTGGGCGGACTGGCGCGCGATCGGTCAGGGCGGCGGGCACACGCTCATGACCGCGCTCATGGCCGACACGCTGCTCCTCTTCGGGCAGGCAAGCGAGGCGCTGGAGATGGCGCGCGAGGGCATCGCGTGGGTGCGGACGCGCCACGAGCGCCCGCTGCTCGCCGATCTCGAGTGTCTGGCAGGGCAGGCGTTGCACGCGGCGGGCGACGTCGCGGGGGCGCGGGCCGCCTTCGCCGCGGGCGCGGCCAGCGCGCGCGAGATCGGCGCCGACATGCTGTCGCTGCGCGTCGCCGTCGCCTGGGCGACGCTCGAGTACGACGAGGGCGATCTCGTCGAGGCGCGCGCCTTGCTGGTGCCGGCGCTCGATCGCCTGCGCGAGGGCGCGGACACGATCGACGTCATCGACGGGCGCGCGCTCCTGGCGCGGCTCGAGGACAGGAGCTCACGACCGTGACATGCACGACGCTCGACAAGCAGGCACTGGAGGACATCCTCGCCGGCGCCACGTTCCTCGGCTCGGGCGGCGGCGGCCCGCGCATCGTCGGCCAGATGATCATCGACAGCCTGGTGAAGGCCGGCACGATGCCGTCGCTGGTCGCGCTCGACGACCTCGATGATGGCGCGTACGGGGCGATGAGCGCGTTCGCGGGCTCGCCGGACGACGCGTCGAGCGATACGTTCGACTGGTCGCCGGCGACCAAGGCGTTCCAGGCGCTGGCGGCGTGGGCGACGAGCGCGGGCAAGCCGCCGCTCTCGTACGTCATGCCGGTCGAGCTCGGCGGCGGCAACAGCTTCATCCCGCTCGCCGTGGCCGCGAGCCTGTCGCCGCCCATCCCCGTGGCCGACGCCGCCGGCGCGCGCCGCGCGGTGCCCAGCCTGGCCGAGACCACGTTCGCGGAGGCCGAGGTCGCGATCTCGCCGATGGTGCTGGCGTCGCCCACCGACGAGATGAGCGTGACCGTCTCGAGCGCGACGGTCGCCGACAACGTCCTGCGCGCGGTGGTCGGCGGCGCGCAGGGCTTCGGCAACGAGGCCGGCGTGGCGGCGTGGATGATGAGCGGCGCCACGGCGCGCGCGAGCTCGATCGCGGGCGCGACGACGTACGCGCAGGGCCTGGGCGCGGCGATCCGCACCGCGCCCGCCGACGGCAAGGTCGGCGCCGCGCTGGGCTACACCGGCGGCTTCCTCCTCTGCCGCGGCACGATCGCCTCGGTCGTCGCCTCGACCTCGGGCGGCTTCGATCACACGGTCGTCGAGATCAAGGCCGACGACGGCACGATCGTGCGCGTCTTCAGCCAGAACGAGAACCTCATCGCCTACGCCTCGACGCGCCCGTCCCCCCTGTGCCTCGCGCCCGATCTCCTCTGCTACATCACCGAGACCGGCACCTGCTTCTCCAACGCCGACGCCGAGCTCGCGCCCGGCACGCGCATGGCCCTCATCGGCGTCCCCGCGCCCGCCGCCATGCGCACGCCCTACTTCATCACCCAGTTCCTCCAGGATCTCACCGCCCTCGGCTACGGCGGCCCCTGGTTCCCCGTCGAAGCGGGGACGCACCAGCGGTGAGCTGACGGGTTCGCCTGTCGGTCGGCGACACCCGCGCCCTGTCAGCGCGCGGGTCCCCGGTAGTCGGCGAGCGGGGCGAGCACCTGCGCGTTGAAGTCGCCGACCGCGCGCCGCTCGGCGCGCGCCGCGAACGCGGCCCACCGGTCGCCGCGGAGCGTGCGCGGCATCAGCTCCCGGTAGGTGGCGCGCAGGAGCTCGTCGAGCGCGTCCCGGACGGTCTGGCGGTGGTGCTCGGGCCGGCGCAGCGTCTGCTTCAGGTGCCGCCCCGGTCCGGTCAGCTCGACGGCGAGGCCGTGCTCGACGCGTCGCTCTTCGATCTCGCGGGTCCTGGGCGAGGAGGGACCCTGGATCCGCCGCTCGAGCTGCGCCCGCACCGCGTCGAACTGGCGCTTCATCGTCGCGCCCTCGCGGCAGGTGCCGGGGACCTCGACCCAGGTCGAGGTTTGCCGGGTGACCAGCGCGCGCCGGCCGCCCTCACCGGTCACCGGGTCGAGCACGTACTCCTGCTCGGTGCGGTAGCTGGTCTGCAGCGAGGGCCGCGTCTCGGAGCACCTCCAGACCCGCGGGCCGAGCTCGAGCAGCTGGAGCTGCAGCTCCTCCACCGTCGCCTCCTCCTCGACCACCGTGCGCCGGGTCACCGAGACGATCTCTCGGGGGTAACCGACGCGGAGGACGTACGGCGTGATGCCCACCCGCGCGAGGAAGCGGGCGAAGCTGGGCAGGTCACCCGCGGTGATGCGGCCGCCGGCGGCGAGCGGACCGAGATCCCAGGAGGTCTCGCCACCCTGGTGCACCATCACCAGGGGGACGTGCTCGAGGGTGTAGCTGGCGAGGAACTGGGTGCGCGGATCGGCCGTCAACGCCTGCTCGAGCGTGACGTCGGGCGCGCGGCTCATGTTCCGCCACACCGCGGCATACGCGGCGGCCTCGGCGTGCGCCCCCGCCGCGACGTGCGCCTGCCACTGGAGCTCGAGGCGGTTGGCGTAACCGTCGAGCGCCGCATCGAGCCGGGCCAGCGCGGCCTCCAGCTCGGGCGGCGGCAGGTCGGGCCACCGCCGGAGCGAGGCGGCGACGTCCGCCGCGTCCTGGGCCCGGAACGTGGTCCACACGATGTCCGCCCCGGTCTCGACGGCGGCGGTGAGCCGGCTCAGGCGCGCGCCGCGCTCGTGAGGGCGCTGCGCCGCGCCGCACGCGACCCCGACCAGCGCGACGACGAGCCATGCACGCATCCTCGCGAGCGTCGCACGCGGGGCGGCCGCAGGCAACGGAGCCCGCGCGTCGGCGCGATCGTCGGCGCCCTCCGCGCCGCGTTTGACGCGACGAGCGTGGCTCGCATAGGCTCTCGTCGTGCGCCGCTGGAGCACGACGGTGTTGATCGCCGGCGCCCTGTTCATGGGCTGCGCTTCGACCCGGGACATGCGGCTCCGTGATCTCCGCGAGGGTCTGGTCGAGCGATGGAAGACGTCGACGAGCCCCGAGTCCCGCTTCTTCCTGGTTCGCGCCGCCCGCCTGCGCAGCGAGCTCAACGCCCGCGAACTCCCGGCCGCGCTCGCGACGGCGTCCGACGAGAGACGCGCGTTCATCGACACCTACTACGATCTCCTCGCCGAGTGGATCGTCCAGCTCAGCGTCGAGATGGACAGGGCGTGGAACGACGGGCGCTACGCGACCGCCGCGACCTACGCCGAGATGTATCTCCTCTTCGAGGGGAGCCACAGGTCGCGCGCCATCGTGATCGAGGATCACCTTCTGCCGCCCGCGAAGGGTACGCGCGCCGATATCGCGCGGCACATCATCGCTCGATACGAGCGGATGTTCCCCGTCTTTCGATGGGCGGATGATGCGCCGGTTCTACCCCCCGACATCGCTGGAGCGATCAAGGCGCGCTGGCGCCCGAGGAGCGGATATCGGCGCAACTTCGTCTATCGTGATCGCGACGCGACGACAGCTGGATCGGTGCTGTCGGGCGCTCCGGTCATCACGGTATCGGCCGGCGCTTACCTGAAAGACAAGCTCGTGTCCGAGGCCCTCCCTCCGTCGGCCAGCGAGGTCGCGCGGTACGAGCGCGAGATGGAAGCGATCTCGGCCAGGGTCACGCCACAGATCGAGTGGGCGCGCACGCGCCTCAACAGCCTGCGCTCCTGTACGACGACACCGGTCGTGGAGATCGTTCGCGAGAACTACGCTCATCGCGACAGATACGGAACGATGAGGCGCGTGATCCTGCCGGGTGACGCGACCCATATCGAGAAGACGACGACTCGCTTCGGGGGCGACACGGTGTGCACGTATGCCGATCCCGCGCGCGCGAGATCCCTCGAGCTCGAGATTCGCGCGCTCGAGTCGGAGCGCCCGGCCGGCTACGAGATCCAGCGGGTCTTGGTCGTCGATCCAAGACGCAGCACCGGGACATTCGCCGTGACAGTGAAGATGGGTGAAGCGTCGTGGCACGAGTCCTTCTCGTCCGTGGTTTACGGCGCCTCGGAAGAACGAGAGAAGAAGTTCGCGCGCGAGGTTGTGAAGTCGTTCAAGAAGGCAATCAAGAAGCTCGCCGATCAGATCGAGCCGCCGTGGTTGCCCGAGCTCGCGCCCGGCGTATCGCCAGAGGATCGCGAGCGCGAGATCCGGTTGTTCCGGCGCAGCTTCGATCTCGATGAGACGGGAGAAGAGCTGACGTACAGCGGACGAGACATCCAGACGTTGGTCGAGCTCGGGAGGCTGCTGCCCGAGTGAAACTCGACGGTCGCCCGCAACAGCAGGCCCCAAGAAGCCGTCCGCGACACGCCGACGCTCAGCGCACGCACCGCACGCGGAGCGGCTGGCTGCGCAGCCAGCCGTGGACGAACGCACCGTGGCCGAAGTCGACGTACCAGGCGCCGGGGTCGATGCTGTCGGTGTAGTTGGTCGCGCTCCAGTGGGCTTGCCGACACGAACCGCGCAGGCCGGGCGCCCACAGGCACACCGGCTCGTCGTTGATGATCGTGGTCGCGCACTGGTTGCAGCCCTCCATGCACGCGCGCACCGTGCAGCCCGGATCGGTCGCGCGGCAGGCGCCGCCGAGCTCGGTGTTGGGACATCCCCGGATCAGCGAGCGCAGCTCCTGCACCCGCGGCAGGCGCCAGCCGCCGCCGGCGACGGTGAGCGCCTCGCAGTAGGCCACGGCGTCGGCCCAGGTTCGCGCGCTGTCGTCGGGTGGGCTCTGCCACGTGAGCCCCGTCGACGGATCGACGCAGGTCGCGTCGTCGCAGGTCAAGCCGGTCGAGGCGGGCGCCGCGTCGATGGCGGGCGCGGGACCGGTCGGGGTCCCGCGCGCGTCGACGAGCCCCGGCGGCTCCGCTCCCGGGGCGTCGCGTGTCGCCGGCTCGTCCGAGGCGACCGCGCAACCGAGGAGCCAGGAGGCGAGCGGGAGCAAGGCGTGTCGGTGCATGGGCGCAGCCTGCGCCACGCGCGCCGATAAGGACCTTATGTCCGCCAGCGTCGGTCGATATCGAATCGACATCACCGCGAGCCGCGCCGGTGGATTCCGCGCACCCGGCGGTCGTACGCTCGGGGGCGCGCGGCTCCTCCCTCCGCGCGAGGTCTCGCATGTCTGGCCCCGTTCGCGGCGGTTCCCCCTTCATCGGACGCAGGCGCGAGCTGCGCCAGATCTCCGACGCGTGGGCCGGCGGAGAGCGGCTGGTGACGCTGCTCGGGCCCGGCGGCGCCGGCAAGACCCGGCTCGCGCTCGAGGTCGCGCGCGGCGAGGATGGCGCGCGGGTCTGCCACCTCGAGGAGGCCGAGACGATCGACGATCTGCTGGCCGCGGTCGGCGACGTCCTCGAGCTGGGCGTGGTGGTCGGCGCCACCTCGGTCGCGATCGAGCGGATCGGCCGGGCCCTGGCGCGTGGTGCGCCGCTGCTCGTGCTCGACGGGCTCGAGCGCCTCGCCGGCCACGCCGCGCCCGCGCTGCGCCGCTGGCTCGCGCGAGCGCCCGAGCTGCGCTGCCTGGTCACGTCGCGCCGCGCGCTCGGGCTCGGCGAGGAGGTGCGGATCGAGCTCCCGCCGCTGTCCGACGACGACGGGGCGGCGCTGTTCGTCGCCCAGGCGAGGCGCGCCCGACCCGGCTGGGCGCCCGACCCGGCCGAGGCCGCGACGATCCGCGCCATCGTCCGGAGCCTCGACGGGATCCCGCTCGCGATCAAGCTGTGCGCGGCCCGCGCGACCGTGCTGTCGCCGGCGGAGCTGCGGGATCGCCTGGCGCACCGGTTCGAGCTGCTCGCCGCCGGCCCCGACGATGCGGTGAGCCGGCACCGCAGCCTGCAGGCGGCGCTCGATGGCTCGTGGGCGCTGCTGGCGCCGAACGAGCGCGACGCGCTGGCCCGCTGCGCGGTGCTGCGCGGTGGCTTCGACGTCGCGGCCGCCGAGGCGGTGATCGCGGCGCCGCGAGCGCTCGACCTCCTGCAGGCCCTGCGCGCGCACTCGCTGGTCCGCGCGCTCGACGCGGCCCCGGGGGCGCCGGCTCGATTCGCGCTGTACGAGACGATCCGCGCGTACGCCGCGGAGCGTCTCGACGAGCTCGGCGCGCGCGACGACGCCGAGGCCCGCGCCGCCGCCCACGTCCGCCGGATCGCCGCCGGCCCTGGCGGCCTCGCGCTCGTGCGCGAGCAGCGCGAGCACCTGCTGTTCGCGATCGAGCGGTCGCTCCACGACGATCCGGCGGCCGCCGCCGGGCTGCTCCTCGCCGTGCACGACGCGCTCGCCGTCGGGGAGCGCCACCCGCGTCATCTCGCGCTCCTGACCGCGGCGATCGACGCGACCCGCGCCGAGCCGCCGCGGCTGGCGCGGCTGTGGGTCGCACGGGCCGACATCCTGCTGCGCGCCGGCCGGTCCCGCGACGCCGAGCGCGACGCGACCTCGGCGCGCGCGGCCGTCCCTGGCGATCCCGAGATCGAGATCGACGCCCTCCGGCTGATCGGCGATATCCGGCGGGCCCGCGGCGACGGCGCTGCGGCCAGCGCCTGCCTCGAGGCGGCGCTGGCCGGCGCCCGCCGGATCGGCGACCGCCGGCGCGAGGGGCTGGTCCGCATCGCGCTCACGGGGCTGCGCTTCGCGCACCGCCGCTTCGACGACGTCGATGACGAGGCGCGCGCCGCCCACGCGATCTGGGTCGAGCTGGGCGACGTCGCCCAGCAGGCCGCCGCCCTCAAGGCTCGCGGCGTGGTCCTGCTCGAGCTCGATCGCCTCGCCGAGGCGCGCGCGCTGCTCGCCGAGGCGGCGGCGGCGTTCCGCGCGGCCGGCCATCGCCAGGGCGAGGGCCGCGTGGTGCTCGCGCTGGCGTCGGTGGCCTGGGCCGAGGGCCGCATCGACGATGCGGTCGCGTGCGCGCGGCAGGCGGTGGCGCTCCACGAGGCGCAAGAGGCGCACCCGTGGCTCGAGATGGACCTCGGGTTGCTCGCGCTGATCGAGGTGATGCGAGGGCGCGCCGAGGAGGCGCTCGCCCACGCACGCCGCGCGGCCGCCACGATGGGCTCGAGCGAGTTCGTCCGGATCCGCGCCTTCGTCCTGGCGGCGGTCGGCACCGCCGAGGCCGCGTGCGGTCAGCTCGGCGCGGCCGAGGCGTCGTTCGCGGCCGCGCGCGCGGCGGTCGCCGGGCTCGAGCCCGCGGTCACGCAGTTCGTCGACGTGACCGAGGCGCTCGTCGAGATCGCCCAGGTCGCGCGCGCGCGCGCAGCCGGATCCCCGGCGCTCGGTGAGCGTGCCCTCGCGGCCGCGCGCGCGCGCCTCGCCCGCCTCGAACCCGAGGTGCTGCGGACCTCGCACGACGTCCGCGCCGCGGTGCGCCTGGTCCGCGCCGCGCTCGCCGGACTCGACGGCGACGCGTCGCTGGTCGCCGCGACGGCCGCGAGCGCGACGTCGCGGCTGCGGATCGGCGCCGGCGGTCGCTGGTTCTCGCCGCCGGGCGGAGGGCGGACGTCCGTCGACCGCCGCGCCTGGGCCCGCGTGCTCGGGGCGCTGGCCCGCCAGCGCGTCGACCACCCCGGTGAGGGCCTCACCACCGACCAGCTGTTCGCCGCCGGCTGGCCCGACGAGCGGGCGCTGCAGCACGCGGCGCGGAACCGTGTGTGGGTCGCGCTCGCCGGCCTGCGTGCGCTCGGCCTCGACGCGCTGATCCACCGGCGCGGGGGACGCTACGTCCTCGATCCGGGCGTCGAGATCGAGGTCGAGCGCTGAGACGGAGACGAACACGTATACTCGGTCCGCGTGGATGATCTGACGCACGACCCTCGCGCATCGCCGGCGACCCGCGCGAGCCCGCTCGCGCTCGTGTTCTGGCTGGAGGAGGGACCGCGCATCGAGCGGCTCGGCGACGAGCCGGTCGTCATCGGGCGCGCAGCGCCGGCGGATCTGGTGGTGGCGGAGGCGACGCTGTCGCGCGAGCACGCGCGCGTGCAGCCGTTCCTGGGAGGCGTGCGCGTCGACGACCTCGACTCCAAGAACGGTCTCCACGTGCACGGGCGCCGGGTCGCGTCGGCCGAGCTGTTTCCGGGCGACACCTGCGAGCTCGGGGACCTCCGCGTGTCGGTGACCTCGCTGTCGCGCGCCGTCACCGCCGACCGCGCGGTGCGGTCACCCGATCCGCTCGATCGGCTCGACCAGGAGCTCGCGGCCGCGCGCACGCTCGGACGCCCCCTCGCGATCGCGCTCGTCGATCCGGGGGCGCGCGTCGTCGACGTCCGCGCCGCGTTGACGAGGGCGTTGCGACCGGTCGACGTGGTCGGGACCTACGCAGGTTCGCTGTTGCTGGTGGTCGTCGCGCAAGGTGACGCCGGCACCGCGACACGTCTGGTCCAGGGCGCGCTCGGCGGGGACGCGCGCGCCGGGGTCGCGGCGTGCCCGCCGGTCGAAGCCGACGCGCACGCCCTCCTCGCCGCCGCGAAGGACGTGCTCGTCGCGGCGGGGCCGGGCTGCGTCGGGGTCGCGGCGCCCCGTGCCGCGCCCCCGTCCGAGCTGGCCACCGCGAGCCCGGCGATGCGCGCGCTCGCCACCGAGCTGCAGCGCTGGGCTCCATCCGCGCTACCGGTGCTCGTTCGCGGCGAGACCGGCACCGGCAAGGAAGTCGTCGGCCGTGAGGTCCACCGCGCGAGCGGCCGGAGCGGGCCGTTCCGCCCGATCGCCTGCGGGGCGATCGGGGAGACATCGATCGAGGCCGTGCTCGAAGCGATGTTCGCGGAGGCGGCCGGCGGGACGGTGTTCCTCGACGAGCTCGGCGAGCTGTCGCCCACGGCGCAGGCGGCGCTACTCCGCGTGCTCGACCGCGCCGCGGCGCACGATGCGCGCATCGTCTCCGCCACGCGCCACGATCTCGACGAGATGGTCGCGGCCGGGACGTTCCGCGACGACCTGCTCTATCGCCTCAACCCACTCTCGGTGACGCTGCCACCGCTGCGCGAGCGTCCGGACGATCTGCTCGTGCTCGCCGACCGCTTCCTGCGGGCGGCGTGCGCGACCGCCGGCAAGGAGCTCCTCGCGATCGATGGCCCCGCGATCCAGGTGCTGCTCGATCACGCGTGGCCGGGCAACGTCCGCGAGCTCCGCAACACGGTGGAGCGCGCCGTGCTCGTCGCGACCGAGCGGACCCTCCGCGTCGCCGATCTCCCGGCGCAGCTCCGGGCGACGGCCGCCGTCCGCGATGACGCCTCCGCTGCAGAACCCGACCTCCCCGACGCGCCGGACGCCGCGAGCGCCGATGCCGACGCGGATGGCGACGCGCATGGCCCCGTCGACGCCTCGGACACCGGTACAGGTGCGCTGCGCGATCGCCTGCGGGAGCTCGAGATTCGCCTCATCGTGCGCGCGCTCGAGCAGGCCAAGGGCAACCAGGGGCTCGCGGCCAAGATCCTGGGCCTGCCGAAACGCACGCTCGTCTACAAGCTCGCCCGGTTCGGGCTGCGCCGCGTCGGTCGCTACGAGCTGAGTGACTGACGTCAGCGGAGGGCGCCGAGCGCGGCGCGCGCGGCCGCGGCGTCGGCGGGACGACCGAGCGACGCGGCGGCGTCCGCGCTCCACGTCAGGCATGGCCGCGCGAAGACGGTCCATGACCAGTCGAGCACCCGCGGCCGGATGACCTCGGCGCACGCTGCATGGGTGCGGGCCGCGTCGCCGAGCGCACGCCACGCCGACGCCGCGAGGTAGTGCTCGTGCAGCATGAACCGTCCGTCGATCGATCGCCCCGCGGCGCGCTCGAAGGCGAAGCCGGCTGCCGCCAGCTCGCCGCGCCGCATCGCGCCGAAGCCGGTCGCGAGCTCGCGGGCCTCCTCGAACGGCGACGTCCGGGCCGCGTCGAGAAAGGCGCCGTCGCCGCGCTGCGCCGCGGCGAGGACCTCGACCACCGCCGCGCGCACGTCGGCCTCGCGCACCTGCGCGAACGCGTCGAGGATCGCCGCCTGGTGTCCGTCGGCGGGTAGGGCGAGCTCGACGGCGAGATACCGCAGCCAGAGCACGGCGCTCGTGCCGTGCGCGATCATGCGCGCCCGCGCCGTATCGCGGAGCTCGCGCACGGTCGCCGCGGGCGCGCCGGTGACGAGGGCGACCCCGAGCTGCGCGAGCGCCACGGCCTCGAGGCGATCGCCGGCCATGGGGAGCGCCTGGAGTGCCGTCCGCAGGGCGGTCGCATCGAAGTGCATCCCGTGGATCAGGGCGAGCAGCTCGGCGTGATGATACGCGGCCGCGCCGAGCGCGGACGCATCGGTCGCCGGCAGCGTGCGCGTCGAGCGGCGCGCGACCGCAGCGCGCGTGCGCAGGAACGCGCGGTCGGGGTACTCCACGGTGTCCGCGCGCTCGAGGCAGTGCCCGATCTCGGTCTCGTCGCCGTGCGAGAACGTCCACGCGCAGCTGTGGTCGAGCCCGAGCTGGAAGCGCGGTGCGAGGCTCACGAGGTGCGCGTACTGCGCGGCGGCCTCGTGGCCACGCCCGGCGTGCCAGAGCGCCTCGAAGAGGCCGTAGCGCAGATCGCGGTCGGTCGGGAAGAGCGCGGCGGCGCCGCGGAAGTGCTCGGTGGCCGCCACGAGCTCCTGGCCGACGAGCAAGACGAGGCCATCGAGGAACGCTCGCCGAGCCGGCGACGTCGCGCCGCCGCGCGCAGCGCGAGCGTGAGCGAGCACGCGATCGTCGCGGCGACCGCGCCACCAGCGGATGACGGCCGCGACGTAGTGGGCCTCCGCCCAGTCGGGGCTCGCGGCGAGCGCCCGCTCGATGAGCGGCTCGGCCTCGTCGAGCGCGTGACGATCGAGCGCCGAGACCGCCAGCGCGAGCTCGACCTCGCCGGGACGCACGGTCATGGCGGCCGACGGATCGATGCGGAGCAGCTCGCGGGCCAGGCGGCGCGCGACGGTCGGCACGTCTGACGCCCTGGCGTCGGCCTCGGCGCGGCCGAGCTCGATCGTGGGATCGTCGAGGGACCGCAGCCGGAGCACGAGGTGCACGCCGCTCGTCCGACGGTCCGCGCTGGCTTCGAGCGCGACGCGCGCGCCGAGCTCCCGCGCCGTCGCGTCCCACACCTCGGGCGGCTGCGCGCCTTCGATCACCGCGCGCAGCCGGTAGTAGTCGACGACCTCGAGGCCGCTCGCGCTCGCCAGGTCGAGACCGATGAGGTAAGGCACGCCGGCCGTCGCGAACGCGAGCGCCGGATCCCCCGTGCGATCGACGAGCGGCAGGAGCGCGACCGACCCCGCGATCGCGGGTGCGGCGGGGCGGCCGGGGCGGAGGGGTGCGGCGATGAACCAGGTGGCGGCGACCGCGAGCGCGATCGCGGCGCCGGCCGGCGCCGCCCACCGGCGCCGCCGACGCCGCGGCGTCGGCGCGAGGAGCGCGCGGAGCTCCGCGGCGCTCTGCGGTCGCTGCGCCGGCTCGCGCTCGAGCGCGCGGAGGATCGCGACCTCGAGCGCACGATCGCGCAGCGTGGCGCGCAGCGCCGCCTCGCGTGCGGCGGGATCGACCACGTGCCGCGCCAGCTGCCCCGTCGCGCAGCGGAACAGCGTCGCGCCCAGCGCGTACAGATCGGTGCGCACGTCGAAGGCGCCCTCGAAGCACTCCGGCGCCATGTACGCCGGCGTGCCGGCCACGTGGCGCTCCCTCGCCTCCGCGAGCCGCGCCACACCGAAGTCAGCGAGCCGCACCGTGCCCTCCTCGTCGAGGAGCACGTTGGCCGGCTTGATGTCGCAGTGGAGCACGCCGGCGCGGTGGGCCGCCTCGAGCGCGCCGAGGAGCTGGACGGCGATCCGCCGGATCTCGGCGGGCGCGAGCTCTCCGCGCGCGAGCCGACCCTCGAGCGACTCGCCGCTCACGAGCTCCATCACGATGCAACCCGCGGCGACGTCGACCTCGAGCACGCGCACGATGTTCGGGTGCGAGAGGCGGGCGATCGTTCGCGCTTCCTCGAGGAGCTGGGTCCGGGCCACGGGATCACGGCTGCGCGCGCCGGCCAGCACCTTCACCGCGACGTCGCGTCGGAGCACGGTGTCGAACGCCGCCATCACGGTGCCCATCCCGCCGCGCCCGAGCTCGCGCCGGGCCTCGAAGCGCGGCGGAAGCGCGGGCGCGTCGGCGGCGTTCGGCGACGCGACGCCAGGCTGATCGGCGCGTGGAGCAGCGGTGGCGGTCTCCTCCGCCGGCGATCCGGCAGCGGCCGTGCCGGCCTCGGGAGCGCCGCGCGGTTTCACGCCCGCGAGCGTACCAGCGCCGGCGACGCGCCGCGCGTCGAGCGCAAGATCTTGCGTCGACGCCGGGCGATCGTTGCGCTCCAGCGCAACATCTTGCGTCGTCGCGCGCGCGCCGTCGATCGTCGTCGATCTTTTCGGCGCGCGCGACGTCACAACGATCCGCGCCGCGCTCCACCGCGCGTCGCGGTCGACCGTGCCACGAGCCGGTGACCGACGAGCCCATCTCTCTCACTGCAGGAGTCATGTTCATGTCCACGCATCGAATCATCGCCGCCACGGTCGCCGCCCTCACCGCAACGTTCGCGTTGCCCGCGTGCAAGAAGAAGAGCGCGCCCGGTAACGAAGCCGCGGCGAACGCGGCCTCGGTCAAGGAAGGCGCGGCGCCCGGCACCGCCGAGGACGCCGAGCTCGCCGCCGACGACGCGCTGTCGGACAAGCTCGGGCACTACATCGAGTGCATCAACAACGTCGATCCCTTCGTCGCCGAGAGCCACGCGCTCTACGTCAAGCGCATCGACGAGGATGTCATCGTCGCCGCGCGCACGCCCTCCGTGCGCTCGAACGGGCCGCTTCTGCCGGCTTGCTTCACGGCGATCGAGACGGCCGCCGCGGCCGAGCCCGAGCGGCCCGAGCTCGAGCCGCTGCTGATCGAGGCGAGCCGCTACTACTCGCAGGGCGACTACAAGGATGACGACGTCGCCCGCGGCAACGAGCTGCACCCCAAGATCATGGCCGGCTACCAGGCGGTCTTCTCGAGCGGCAAGGCGCTGCGCGACGCCGTCGACCACGAGAATCGCGCGCTCCTCGCGCGTGGCCTGGCCCGGATCGAGAAGGAGGAGGGCAAGTCACTCCGCTACCACACCCGGCGCGTGATGACCGAGGCCGAAGGCGCGCTCACGCTCGCGCTCGATCCCGCGACCGATCCGGTCAAGCTCCGCGACGCGATCGAGGCCTACAAGACGCTCTACGCCGAGTTCCTCGACCGCAAGGCCAAGCACCCCGAGGAGGCGGAGCGCGGCGGCGGCCTGGTCGCGTTCGTCGCGCACGGCGATCTGCTCCTCGGCGGCTTCAAGGAGATGCAGCGCATCGCCGACGCCAAGATCGCGGGCAAGCCCTTCGAGCTCGAGGACCTGCGGCGCACGCAGCTGCTCAAGTTCTACAACTCGCTGGTCGAGGACTCGAACGACCTGGAGTGGAAGCCGGCGCCGTGACGCGAGTGCGCGAACCGCAACCATCCACCCGAGAAAGCAGAGCTCCGATGAACCCTCACGACTCGCACCTCGTGCTCGCGCTGGCCGGTGTCGCCGGCCTCCTCCTCGCGCTCGACGGCGGACACGCCTCGGCGCAACCCGCTGCCCCCAGGCCCTTCACCGACAACGACGAAGGCAGCATGGGCCCGCTGCAAGACGCCCACGAAGGCAAGGTGATCTTCTCGCACGCGATCATCGACAAGAAGGCCAAGACGGCGCCGCTCGTCACCGAGACCACGCTCGATCGACCGCTCTTCGTGCGGGCGTACCTGGCCGAGACGCCGGCGCGAACGTTCCACGAGAACCAGCAGGAGTGCCCGTGGGACACGCGGCGGCTCCTGCGGTTCTATGCCAGGCTGCAGGGCGCGAAGAGCGGCGTCTACCTCTACACCATGCCGCTCGGCGACAAGACCTTCGGCGTGCTGCGCAGCAAGACCATCACCGAGTTCAGCGCCAACGGAGCGATCGTGTCGATCGTCCCCACCGCGCGCTTCGAGATGAACGGCGGCGAGAATCCCGCCATCTCGCCGTTCGTGGAGCTGGCCGCCGGGATGGGGCCGGGCGCGAACGTCGTCGAGGTCGAGCTCCAGGTCGGGTGCGAAGGCCAGCCCGGCGCCGACGGTAACGAATTCAACGTCGTATCGAAGGGTCAGATCACGTTCCGCGTGACGGCGCGCGACCTTTCGGCCTTCGCCAAGCGCGTCGGTCCGGTCGTGCGTCCGAGCATCGATGACGCCGCGGCCCGACGGATCAAGCCGAAGTACGCGAAGGCGCTCGGGCCCAAGGTCAAGATCCTCTCGTTCGCCGCCGATCGCACCGAGATCGACGCGACCGTGAGGAAGTCCACCGATCTGCGCGCCGTCCTCAGGAACGTCGACAAGACTTGCCGCTACGTCACTGGCAAGTGGATCGAGCCATACGCAGGTGCAGGCACGTACGGCCCCGGCCACATCGAAGGTCGCGGAGAGGTCCCGCTGCCCTGCCCGTAGCGCGCCGGTGCAGCCGAACCCTCGGCGATCTCGCAGGGCGACATCCTTCAGCATGCTGAACGGGTGCGCCGGCTGGCGCTCGCCTTGGGCGGCAACCCGGACGATGCGGACGAGCCGGCGCAGGAGACCGGGGAGGCGGCGCTGCGCCGGTCAGCCGACGACGATCGGCGCGCAGGTCGACACGCCGGCCCCGACCACCTTGAAGCCGAGCCCGGACCGCACGACGTCGACCGCGCCGGTCGCCGGATCGAGACGCAGCACCCGGTGCTGGATCGCGCCCGAGCCGCCGATCTGGACATCGGAGACGAACACGTAGAAGCGCCCGCCCCAGTGCGCGAACGCCCATCCGACCGGGATGCCGGCGAGCGGCGGCAGCGGCGCGCGCGTGACGAGCTGCGCGCTCGCCGGATCGAGGCGCGCGACGAAGCTGCCCTGCTGCCCCGGGTAATACGCCCACAGCTCGCCATTGCCCGTGCCGGTCAGCTCGGGCTGGAACTCGCCCCGGACCAGCGGGCCGCGCAGCTCGACCGCGGCGTGATCGCCGGTGAGACGCGCGAGGTTGCCCTGGCCAGGCGCCTCGACGGTGCCGCCGGCGATGAAGAGCTGCTCCTCGGTCGACCCGGGGTCGCTGACGAACCCCATCCCGAAGAGCTTGAACCCGCCGCGGCCGGGGACGAACGACGTCGGACGGCACGACGCGTCGGCCGTGCTCACCTCGAACAGCTCGCCGCTGGTGTAGAGCACCCACGCCGAGCCGTGGCGCCCGACCGCCATCGAGTACGGGCTCGCCGCCCCGCCGCCGCGCTCGGGCCACTCGGGTCCAGCCGGACAGTTCAGCCGACCGATCGACGTGAACGTGTGCGCGCCCATCGCCGGGTCGAAGCTCATCAGCTCGTCATCGCTGGTGACGACGTAGATCGTTCGCGCCGCGGCGCCGCAGTCGCCGCCGCAGGTGCCACCGCCACACCCGAGGTCACCGCAGTCCTCGAGCACGCCGCCGAGCGTGCCGTCGGCGGCGCAGGCGACCACGTCGCCGTCGGCGCAGATCCGCGGCGACCGCGGGTCGCAGTCGCGGCAGCCGAGGTCGGCGACGCACACGGCGGGCGCCGGGCACGTCTCGACGTCGACGAAGGCGCCGTCGACGCACGCCTGGTACGTGGCCCCGGCGCACCGTGAGACACCGCCGGCGCACGGCTCCGGATCGCTGTCGTCGTCGGATCCCGGGACAACGCTCGGGCCGCAAGCGACGACGAGCAACGAGGGGAGCAGGAGCCGTGCGCCGGCGAGTGTCATGGTCATCACCTCCGCCCACGACTCTCCTCCGCCGGCGCCGCGTAAGATCCTTATGTGTCGCGTGCGGCGCCGCCCTTGCCGAAGCCGGTCGGGCGTGCTCCGTGTCGGGTATGTCGAGAACCATCCTCTACGCCCTGGTGATGACGATCGCCGCCGCGTGCGGCGGGAAGTCCAGCCCCCCGACCGCGCCGGCGCCGGGCACCGACGAGCCCCACGCCGAGCGGCGCCAGCTCAGCGCCGACGAGTGCGAGGCCGAGGGCGGCACCGTCGTCGGTGACATCGGCGACGGTGCCACGCACCGGCCGGACTACCGCTGCCCCGACAACGGCGAGCCCCCGATCGGCAACGTCGTGGCCGACCCCGGAGCCCCGATGGCGATCGAGGGCGCGGTCTGCTGCCGGTGAGCGCACCACCGCGGGCGGCGTTCAGTCGTCGCGGTAGCCGAGCGGGCGGATGTCCGCGACCGATCTGTCGACGCCGGCGAGCCCTTCACGCAGATCGTGCCTGCAGTGTTCCTCGAGCTCGCCTCGGATGTCTGGGTGTCGCCCGGCGATCGCGCCCGCGCTCGACTCGCCCTCGAGCAGCGTCGGTTTCGCGCGCGTGAAAACCGCTCACGCGGAGAGCCGTGATAGGGGACGTCCTCGATCGACCGGCGCGCGTCGCGCCGGCGACGAGGAGCGAGGGAAGGAATGTCAGAGAACGATGGCGGTGACGGCTCCAGCGCGACCGACGGCCCCGTGCCCGCGCCCAGCCGGCGCGATCTGCTGAAGCTGGCCGGCGTCGCCGGCGCCGCGGCCGCAGCGGGACCGATCCTGCTCGGCGCGCGCAAGGCGCGGGCCTCGAACGTCGGCATCATCACGACCGCGATCGAGCGCGACGCGATCGTGATCGGCAGCGGTTTCGGTGGCGCGGTCACCGCGCTCCGCCTGACCGAGCACGGCGTCGACACGCTCTTGCTCGAGAAGGGCAAGCGCTGGGTACGCACCCCCGGCGTCGACACCTTCTCCCCGTACATCTACCCGGACGGCCGGAGCACCTGGCTCAGCCACACCACGGTGGTCCCGCTGGGCCCGCCGCTGCCGATCCCGCGCCGCACCGGCGTGCTCGAGGGGCACGACTTCGGCAACGTGACGGTGTTGACCGGCGCGGCCTACGGCGGCGGCTCCATCGTCTACGGCGGTCTGTACGTGAAGCCGCCCCGGCATCTGTTCGAGCGGGTGTTCCCCGCGCAGGTGCCCTACGCCGAGATGGAGCCGTACTACGAGCGGGTCGCCAGCAAGATCGGGATCAGCTCGATCCCCGAGGACGTGCTCGCCTCCGACTACCACACCCACTACCGGGTGATGGAGCAGCACTGCCGGCGCGCCGGCGTCGAGGTCGACCGCATCCGCTCGGGTACGGACTGGAACATCGTCCGCCAGGAGCTGGCCGGGACCATCGCGCCCTCGGTGATCCACGGCGAGGCGATCTACGGCGTCGAGAGCGGGGCCAAGAAGACCCTCGACGTCAGCTACCTCGCGGACGCCGAGGCCACCGGTCTGTTCGAGGCGCGGACCCTGCGCCAGGTGACCGACATCGCCCGCTCCGACGACGGCTCCTACCTGGTCTTCGTCGAGCGGATCGACGAGCGCGGCTGCGTCGAGGCCGAGGAGACCTACCGCTGCCAGTACCTGTTCCTCGCGGCGGGGTCGATCGGCACGAGCAAGCTCCTGGTCCGGGCCCGGGCGACCGGCCTCCTGCCGGACCTCGACGAGCAGGTCGGCAAGGGCTGGGGCAACAACGGCAACGTCTACGCGCTGCGCACGCTCATCCCCGAGTCGACGGGGCGCTGGCAGGGTGGCCCGCCGGCGTCGGCGATCAAGGACCACGACAACCCGATCGCGCCCTTGTACATCGAGCACCCGCAGCTGCCGCTCGGGCTCGATCTGCACTACCTGCTGTACTTCGGCATGGGCATCCACGGCACCCGCGGGCACTTCGAGTACGACCGCTGGACCGATCAGGTGCGGCTGCGCTGGCCGCGCTTCTTCAACGAACAGCAGACGATCAACCGGGCGATGCTCTACACCATGAGGCGCCTCAACCAGGCCAACGGTGGGATCACCAGCTCGCTCGTCGGCGGCCTCAAGGGCTATCGCGACGACGCCGTCTACCACCCGCTCGGCGGCGCCGTGCTCGGCCAGGCGTGTGACCACGTCGGCCGGGTCAAGCACCACGATCGCCTCTACGTCAACGACAGCGCGCTCGTCCCCGGGTTCACCGGCTGCGCCAACCCGGCCTTCACCGTCGCCGCGCTGGCCGAGCGAAACATCGCGCGCATCCTCGCCGAGGACCTGTAGCCGCGGGCCGGCGGGTGGCGTCGGGCGGTCCGATCACTCCTTCCGGTCGCCATACCCCGGAAGCCGCGCCGAGTACGTGACGCTCTTCACGACGGCGACCAGCTCGGCGATGCTGACGGGCTTCGCGACGTGCGCCTGGAAGCCGCTCGCGAGCGCACGCGTTCGATCCTCGCTGCGCGCGAACGCGGTGAGCGCGATCGCCGGCGTGGTCCCGCCGGAGGCGGCGGGTGACGCGCGGATGCGCTTGATGAGCGCGTAGCCATCCTCGTCGGGCATGCCGATGTCGGAGATGAGCACGTCCGGCGCCGCCGACTGGATCGCGGCGAAGGCCTCGGCCGCGGCGCGACAGACCGTCACGGTCGCCCCGTACTCCTCGAGAATCGCCGCGATCAGCTCGACGGCGTCACGTTCGTCGTCGACCACGACGATGCGCAGGCCGTCGAGACGCTCGGAGGCCGCGCCGGGATGCGCGACCGAGCTCGCGACCGAAGGGAACGGACGAGCACGTTCGTCCTTTCGGGCAAGCGCCCGCGGAAAGCGGACGACGAACGTCGCACCCAGGCCGGGTCCGGCGCTCTCGGCGCGCACCGTCCCACCGTGGAGCTCGACCAGGCTCTTGACGATCGACAGGCCGAGCCCGAGGCCGCCGTGCAACCTGGTGCTCGAGCCGTCGTGCTGACGGAATCGCTCGAACGCGTGCGGCAGGAACTCGGCCGAGATGCCCTGGCCCGTGTCGCTCACCGAGATCTCGATGCTCGAGTCGACGCGCTGCAGGACGACCTGGATGCGCCCGCCTTTCGGCGTGAACTTCATCGCGTTGCTGAGCAGGTTCCACACCACCTGCTGCAGTCGATCGGGGTCGCCGGAGATGGGGCCGGCCTGAGGGTCGAGCACCGCCTGGAGCCGGATCCCCTTGGCGTCAAGGGCCGGGCGGATCGCCTCCAACGCGGCCTCGATCGCCGTGATCGGATCGAGCTGGTGGACGTTGAGGCGCATCTTGCCGCTGACGATGCGCGAGACGTCGAGGAGATCGTCGATGAGCTGAACCTGCATGTGCGCGTTGCGCGCGATGACGTCGATCCCGTGCGCCTTGCGCGGTTCGTTCAGGGTTCCCGACCGGATGAGATCGACCCAGCCGATGATCGCGTTGAGGGGCGTGCGCAGCTCGTGGCTGAGCGCCGCCAGGAACTCGTCCTTCAACTGGTTCGCTTGTTCCGCCTCTCGGGCACGCTCTCGCAGCTCGGCCTGCGTGCGGCGGAGGGTCACCTCGGTCTCGCGCCGCCGGGTGACCTCGCTTCTCAGCTCCGCGATCGTCTGGCTGAGGAGGATGAACGGGCTCGCCGGATCGCGCAGATCGAGCCGGACCAGGAGCAGCGCTGGTGCATCCTCGGTTCTCGGCACCACCAGCGCACCCTTGGCGAGGTACACCGCGCTCCCCCCATCACGCCGCGGCAGGGTGAGGGCGCCCGGGATCGGCGTCGGCGATCGCGCCCACATGCGCAGGTACTCGCCCACGGCCTCGGGCGGATCCTTCACGACCTCGGTCAGCAGGCGCCCCGCCGCGGCGTCGCTCCCGCCGAGGAGCTCGCGCGCGGTCTGATTGGCGAACACGATCGTTCCGTCACGACTGACCAGGAGCGCTGCCGATGGCAACGCCCGGAGGATCGCGGCGATCGGCTCGGGAACCTTCACTCGCTGCGCACGTACTCGCGACCTTCGCCGGGGTGGCCGTCGGGCGAGCGCTGGAGGTACACCACGACCCGGCATCCCGGGTCGCCGTTCGCGATCGTCTTCTCGAGCACGACGCGACCGTACCCCGCGTTCTCGGAGGCGATGGTCCCGAAGACGTTCGAGGTCATCATGCAGAGCGACGGCCGACCGATGACCTTCTCGGCGAACGGACAGGCGGTGTTCTCGAAGACGATGCGATCGTCGGTCTGTTCGACGATCGAGAACTCGCCCTGGATGCGACGCTTGAGATCGACACAGACCTGTCCGATCTGCTCGGGGCTGAGCTGATCGACCTGGAGGGCCGCGCGGTACATCCGGTTGATCTCGTCGCCCATGCGCTGGCCCACGATCGTGACGAAGCCTTCCGCTTCCTGCAGCCCGACGATGTCCTGCAGCGTGCCCGCGAGATGTCGGATCAGCGCGCGCAGGAACACGTCACGCTCGAGCGGAACGTCGAGCAAGGGCAACCGGTTCCCCGGAGGTGACGCTGCTTGGGTCTGAACGCGTGGCATCGCGAGGTAAGGATACTGGGGCCGCGGCTCGTCGGCGAGCCCCCCCCCAGCCGACTCGCTCAGCGGGCGAATCCGCGCGGTGCGCGCGGCCGTCACAGATCCGCGCGCAACATCGCGGAGCGGATCGGCGGTGCCTCACCGCCGTGGCGGCGAGGGATCAGCCGGGCGGGCCGTCGCCGCGCGGCGACAGGGGCTCGAAGCGCGTGGATCGGCCTCGTGCGGGCGCAGCCGGCGCGAACGGAATCCTTGTCAGCTCCACGAACCTCCTCTACTGGTAGAGGATGCGCAGCGTCGCCCGTCGCCTCTCGCTCGCCGCGGTGTGGATGTTCGGCGCGTCGTGCGCGGGCCCGCCGGACCGCGTCCTCCCGATCGACTCTGGAGAATTCACCGAGTGGCAGAAGGTCGATCCGGCGGCCGTGGGCCTCGACGCCTCGATGCTCGCGCGGGCTCGCGGCTACGCGTTCCGCCCCGAGCACTACACGCAGTCGGTCGTGATCATCCGCGATGGATACCTCGCTGCGGAGTGGTACGCCGAAGGCTCCGGGCCCGAGTCGTTTGCGACCAGCTGGTCGGTGGGCAAGAGCTTTGCCGCGATCCTCGTCGGGATCGCGATCGACAACGGCGCGATCCCTCTCGTCGACGCACCGATGACGACGTTCGTTCCCGAGTGGAGCGGCACCGATCGCGCCGACATCACGCTGCGCGATGTCCTCGCGATGGCGTCGGGTCTCGACTGGAGCGAGGACTACTCGGACTTCAACTCCGATGTCGCGCGCATGGTCCTCGAGTCCGATCCGCTTGCCGTCGTGCTCGCGCAGCCCGTGGCGGTGCCGCGCGGCCAGCGCTGGTACTACTCGAGCGGCGACTCGATGCTCTTGTCTCGCGTGCTCGAGCGCGCGACCGGCAAGACCGCGGAGCAGCTCGCGCAGGAACAGCTCGCCAGACCGCTCTCGATGTCTCGCTTCGAGTGGTGGAAGGACGCGAGCAACAACACGTACACGTTCTGCTGCATCGACGCGACCGCGCGCGACTTCGCCAGGTTCGGGCAGCTGCTCTTGCAGCGCGGGTCGTGGGGCGGGCAGACGATCGTCTCGAGTGCCTGGATCGATGCCGCGACGTCTGCGCAGGCGCCGGGGAACCCTGGCTACGGTTACCAGTTCTGGACCAACCAGGCCACGGCGGTCGGCGGCAACTGGCCTTCGCTGCCGGAGAGCACGTACTTTGCCATCGGCGTCGACGAGCAGTACGTCGCGGTCATCCCGGAGCTCAACATGGTGGTCGTGCGCAACGGAAGATACGTCAAGCCAGATCGTCCACCGATCGCCGATCAGGGCCTGGCGATCGCCGGGCTCGTGCCGGACGGGCTGTTGCCGACGGGCTCCAACGCACCGGAAGACTCGTGGAGCGCTGACGAGCTGTTCCGGTTGATCCGTGCGTCGGCGATCGACTGATCTGGTCGTGACACGATGGTGACCCGCGCCGCCTTGTCCCGGCGGCACATGCGGTCCATCCTGCGCTTCCACAGGGGATGGAGGTCTGGATGCGGATGGATGGTTCATCGAGTGCGAGGCGGCGGTATGTGGGGGACCCACACGTGTTGCTGGTCGACCCCAACGGCGAGCGCAGGCGCGCGCTGGCGCGGTCGATGCGCGTGTCGGGACGTCGGGTCAGCGAGGCGTCGACCCCGCTCGAGGCGATCCACTGCATGGGCGCGCTCGCGCCTCCCCAGATGGTCGCGATCGCGGAGACCTGGCCGCTCGCCGTCGGCGAGGAGCTCCGCACCTACCTCCTCGCGGAGCACGGCGGGATCGACGTCGCGCGCATGACGTGGGGACGGACGCTTTGAGCGAGCACCCCGACGGCAAGAAGTCGGCGCTGCGCGCGATGGTGGCCGACGTGGAGCTGGCGATGGTCGACGTCACCTCGGCGCCCGCGCGCGAGGCCTGGCAACGCCTCGTCGTCGGCCTCGATCTCGGCCCCGAGCCGGCGGTCCGCGCCTGCCCGCACTGCGGGAAGCTCGGCATGCAGCACGCGACGCGCTGCGGGTTCTGCTGGAACGCGACGCCCTGATCGGCGGCGCGCCGCCGGCGCGGTCGACTTCAGGTGGTCTCGCCGCGGAGGACCTTGCGGCACCAGCGGTGGAGCAGGTTGCGCTTGCCGTCGGACATCTCGCGCGTGACCGGCATGTAGAGGGTCGAGTCCCAGGCCGACACGTCGGTGAGGAGGAGCAGCATCTGCGCGGCGGCCGAGCAGGCCTGCTTGTCGTTGAGGAGCAGGTGCTGATCCATCGTCGGGAAGACCTTGTAGTAGTAGCGGAGCACCTTGTCGTAGACGAGGTCCCAGGTGATCTGGTCGTCGGGGATGGCGTCGAGGTCGGCGTCGGAGGGAAGGACGCGCACGTGGACGAAGTAGAGCCAGGTCCACGCCGGCGAGAAGCCGTTGAGGTCGCCGGGCGGTGCCGCGCCGTCGGGCGTGAGCAAGAGGATGCACATGCCCGGCTCGACGCCGGTGACCGTGAGCGCGAGGTTCCCGCTGGCGTCGGTGAAGCCGCCCTGCGGTGAGACCGTGACGACGGGCTTCACCGGGTTGGCCGGGTCGGGCCCGGGGACGGGCAGGGTGAGCTTCTCGGGGATCGGGTGACTGCCGTCGGGCGCGGGCGTGAGGATCTCGAGCGAGCGGTACTGCAGGATCGTGACCGGCACCTGCGAGGCCGGCGCGTGGCCGCGATCGCGCACGTTGATCGTGATCGTCGCGCTCTGGCCGAGCGTCACGTAGGTGGCGCGATCGTCGCTCTCGGAGACCAGCGGTCGCTCGACGAGCAGCGGGTCGCTGGACGCGGTCGGCGCGACGAGCTGCAGCGTGCCGGTGGCGATCGTCGAGGCGAGGCCGGCGGGCACCGGCAGCTCGACGATGCCCGCGCCGGCGACGTACGACGCCTGATCGTACGGGACGGCGCCGATATCGTGCGCCGTGCCGCTCGCGTCGACGACCTGCAGCGTCGCCGCACCGACGTCGGCCTTGGAGATCACGGACGGCGACGGTGGCGGCGTCGGGGAGAGGTCGGTGGGATCCGGGTCCGCGCTCGGCGGGGGAGGGGGCGGCAGCACCGTGTCGCGGAACGCGGCCACCAGGTCGAGCACGACGGTCTTGCCGTCGGCGGTGACGGCGGCCGTCGCCGGCGCGAGCTCGTACGCGCCGACGAAGCGATCCGGCAACGGGTTCTGGAGCTGCGCCTTCGGGTTGAGCCGGCGGCCGGCCGGCACGTTGCCCCACTCTCCCGGCAGCCACGGCGCGATCGTGCCCATCACCACGCCCACCGACGCGTTGGTGACGGTCTTGCCGAGCGCGAACAGCTTGGCGAGCTGGGGATCGGTGTAGAGCCGGTTGAAGAAGTACGTCGCGAAGCGCACGACGAGCCCCTGGCCGGCCTGCGCCGCCGCCGCCAGCGCCGCCAGGGCCGGCGACGACGACGAGCCCGCGCCCGGCGCGAACGCCAGCGTGCCGTTCGGCAGCGGCAGCTGCCACGTCGCCGCGAAGCACGCGTCGGGGAACTCGGCCAGGTTGCGGAACTGATCGAGCCAGCGCGAGTGCGTGCGCGGGATCGCGACCTGATCGTTCGACTGGGCGGAGAACCCCACGGCGCCCGCCGCGCCCGTGCCGACGGTGAAGCTCGGGATGAACATCTGCGACGAGAAGTCGCTCGTCGGATCGCAGTCGACGATGATCGCCGGCGTCGCGCTGTCGCCCCACGCGTTGCCCGCGATCGCGACCGGCAGGCCGATCGCCGGATCGCCCGACGTGACCCGCCCGCCGTCCGGCGGGTCGTAGGCGGTGATGACCGTGTCGTTCCACACCACCGAGTTGTCGCCGTAGAAGTTCCAGTTGCCCTCGAGGGTCGGCATCAGCCCCTCGTGGATGATGCCCAGGTTGATGAGCACGAGCTGCTTCATCGCCAGCCGGAACTGGTCGTCGCTCATGGCCAGGAACTTGGGATAGAGCGTGCACTGCTGCGGCTCGATCACCAGGTCCCAGTTGTTGTTGTTCACCGTCGGCGTCGACACCGACATCTGACCGAAGAAGTGGAGCCGCGGACGATCGAGGACGCTCATGGTTGTCCTTTCGCGCCGGCTCGCTCGAAGACTCGCTCGGCCGCGTCGTCGTGGGCGCTACCCCGGGGCGCGCTTCGCGCGCGGCCCCACTCCTCGCGGCTGGCGCTCGGGTTCATCGCTTCGCCTCCCGCATCGACCACACGAAGTCGAGCGCCGAGTACTGATCGGGTCCCGGTCCGAACGGCGACGTCGGCGGCATGCCGACGAAGCCGCTCAGGTTGCCGGCCTCGAGCTGGAAGAAGTCGAGGCGTGGCTGCGCGCTCGTCGACACCGACGCGAGCGCGTGACACGTCATGCACGAGCTCGACTTCTGGAACCGGGTCTCGATCTGCGAGTTGGCGAGCAAGGTCGCCGCGCCGTCCACCACGTACTCCGTCTGCACGCCGTTCGCCTGGTAGTACGCCAGCGGCGTGCCGGCGAGCGCCTTCTGCATCGCGAGGTTCGTCGTCGCGACCGCCGGATCGATCGCGAAGTTCCAGGGCGCCCCGGTCGTCTCGCGGTTCTCGATCTGCTCGAACGTGATCCAGATCCAGTTGGGCAGCGCCTTCGAGATGATGTGCAGGCCGGTCAGCCCGACGGTGACCCGGGTGTTCGCCGGCGGCAGGATGGCCTCGGCGACGATGTAGTGATCGAGCCGGTCCTTGTCGGCGACGGGGTCGAGGATCTTCCACGACGCCTTCACCTCCATCGCCGACGCCGGGAACGCCACCGGCGCCGCCCCCGCCTGCCGCAACGCCGCTTGCCCGCTCCAGCCGTAGAGCGAGCGCGAGACCAGGTAGTCGAACGTGCCCTGGTTCATCGCGACCGTGTACGTGATCGGGTTGCCGTTCACGTCGACGAGCGTCGTCCCGTCGATCTCGCCGAGCGACAAGGTCGGCGGTCCGCTCGGTCCACCGTCGGCCCACGGCTGCGGCGCGGCGCCGCCGGCGAGGTAGACCTCGTGGACCTCCTTCCACGTCTGGAACACCGTCGGCGACGCGCCGAGCGTGCCGCCCGGATCGGGCACGCCGCGCTCGCCCGCCTTCGCCGGCCAGTTGACGTAGAGGAACATGATCCAGGCGAGGTAGCCGGGGTCGCGCTTGACCAGCTCGACGACCTGCGTAGGCGCGGTGGCGGTCGAGACGACCTGCTCGAACGTCGGCGCCGCCATCGCGGCGTCGACACCGCTGTCCGACGAGCCCGTGCCCGTGCCCGTGCCCGTGCCCGATCCACTGGCGTTTCCTTGCGTTTCCTTCTTCCCGCCGCACGCCGCCGCGCACAGAACCGCGCTCAGCGCGACCACGGCCCGTCGGCCCCCTGGCTGGTGCATGTGCGAACCCTAGGTGGCGGGGGTGCGTCGCGACAACCGCGTTTCGGTAAAATCGATCACTCCCGGCGGAATCACTGGTCCGACCTGCAAGGCGCCGATCTCGCACGCCTTTCCTTACTAGACTGACGTGTCAGTCCATGCTTAGACTGACGCGTCAGTACAGTCCTGGCCAAGGATCCCGAATGAGCACTTCACAGAAACTGATCATCGGCGTCGACGTCGGCTCGACCACCGTCAAGCTCTGCGTCGTCCATCCCGAGACGCTCGAGATCCTCTGGAGCAAGTACGAGCGTCACGAGACGCGCCAGCCGGAGAAGACGCTCGAGATGCTCGAGCTGATCAAGGCGGCCTTCCCCGACGTCAAGGACAAGGACTTCCGCCTGTTCATCACCGGCTCGGGCGGCGGCCCGATCGCGCCGCAGCTCGGCGCCAAGTTCGTGCAGGAGGTGAACGCGGTGACGATGGCGGTGGAGAAGATGCACCCCGACGTCGGCAGCGTGATCGAGCTCGGCGGCCAGGACGCCAAGATCATCATGTTCAAGAAGAACGAGGAGACGGGCGACAAGACCGCCCAGACCTCGATGAACGACAAGTGCGCGTCGGGCACCGGCGCCACGATCGACAAGTGCGTGCTCAAGGTCGCGATGCCGCGCGAGGAGGTCCCCAACCTCGTCTTCGACCCGAGCAAGCTGCACCACGTCGCCGCCAAGTGCGGCGTCTTCGCCGAGACCGACATCGTCAACCTGGTGAAGTCGGGCATCCCGCGCGGCGAGATCATGAACTCGCTGGCCGACGCGATCGTCAGCCAGAACCTCGCCGTGCTCACCCGCGGCAACACGCTCAAGGCCAAGGTCCTCCTCCTCGGCGGACCCAACACCTACCTGCCGTTCCTCCAGCAGTGCTGGCGCCTGCGCATCCCCGAGGCGTGGGCCGAGCGCGGCTACGACTACCCCAAGGACGTGCCCATCGAGGAGCTGATCTTCGTCCCGAAGAACAGCGAGTACTACGCCGCGTACGGCGCGGTCCTCTTCGGCATCCACGAGCCGGCCAACGTCGGCGTGTTCCGCGGCCTCGAGCCGATGAAGGAGTTCATCAGCCACGGCCGCAAGTCGAAGCTGGGCGAGTCGGCCGGCCCGGGCCTGGTCGAGGTCGATGATCAGCGGGTCGCGTTCGAGGGCAAGTACCAGACGCCGCCGTACGAGGACGCGGTCCTCGAGGCCGGCAAGACCTACCGCGGCGTGATCGGCCTCGACGGCGGCTCCACCTCGTCGAAGTGCGTCCTCATCGACGAGCACGAGACCATCCTCAAGAAGGTCTACATCCTCTCCAAGGGCAACCCGATCGCCGACATGCGCGACATGTTCCGCGAGATGCGGGACTGGGCCACCGCCCAGGGCGCGAAGCTCGAGATCACCGGCTTCGGCGTCACCGGCTACGCCGGCGACGTGCTCGAGAAGTCGCTCGGCGCCGACGCCAACATCGTCGAGACCGTCGCGCACATGATGAGCGCCAAGCGCTGGTTCCCGAACGTCGACGTCATCTGCGACATCGGCGGCCAGGACATCAAGGTGCTGTTCATGCAGCACGGCGACGTGAAGAACTTCCGCCTGTCGAACTCGTGCTCCGCCGGTAACGGCATGCTGCTCCAGGCGATGGCCGACCAGTTCGGCCTCCCGGTCAAGCAGTACGCCGAGGTCGCGTTCCAGGCCCGCCTCGCGCCCAAGTTCAGCTACGGCTGCGCCGTCTTCCTCGACTCCGACCGCGTCAACTTCCAGAAGGAGGGCTACTCGAAGGAGGAGCTCCTCGCCGGGCTGGCGCTGGTGCTGCCCAAGAACGTCTGGCAGTACGTGGTCCAGATCCCGCGCATGTCGGAGCTGGGGCGTGTGTTCGTCCTCCAGGGCGGCACCCAGAAGAACCTGGCCGCGCTCAAGGCCCAGGTCGACTACATCGAGAAGCGCGTCCCCAACGCCGAGGTCTACCTCCACCCGCACTGCGGCGAGGCCGGCGCCATCGGCGCCGCCTTCGAGGCGCTGCGTGTCACCAAGCGCCGCGGCAAGAGCGTCTTCATCGGCCTCGACCAGGCGATCGACATCACGTACACGTCGACCAACGACGAGACCACGCGCTGTAACTTCTGCCCCAACAACTGCTCGCGCACGTTCATCGACACCGCCACCCTCGACGGCAAGAGCGCCCGCTACATCTCGGGCTTCAGCTGCGAGAAGGGCACGGTCGAGAACCTCGACGCCCTGAAGAAGCTCAACAAGGAGCGCCAGGGCCGCATGAAGAAATACCCGAACCTCGTCGACTACGAGGCCAAGCTCTGCTTCAAGAGCTTCTTCACCCCCGCGCCCTTGCCCGAGGCGGGCACGCCGGTGAAGGACGTGCAGGTCAAGAAGACGCTGACCGGCCGCGTGATCCGCAAGGAGATCGAGCGCCCGTTCCAGCGCTCGAGCGCCGAGCTCGCCGCCAAGCGCCGCGAGGTCCGCGTCGGCATCCCGCGCGTCCTCAACCTGTGGTCGACGGCGCCGTTCTGGCGCGCGTACTTCGAGGCCCTGGGCTTCGACTCGCGCAACGTGGTCTTCTCCGACGAGACCAGCGAGGAGCTGTGGCAGGCCGGCTGCAAGTACGGCTCGGTCGACCCCTGCTACCCGTCGAAGGTGTGCCAGGCGCACATCCACAACCTCCTGTTCAAGCACCACGAGAAGAAGCCGCTCGACTACATCTTCTTCCCGGCGATGACCCACGTGCCGACGTACAACGTCAACACGATGGACACCGCGTCGTGCCCCGTCGTGTCGGGCACGCCCAAGGTCGTCCGCGCCGCCTTCACCAAGGAGACCGACTTCTTCCGCGAGCGCGGCATCAGCTACCTCGACACCGCGGTGACGCTCAACGAGCCGCTCATGTGCCGCCGCCAGATGTTCGACGAGTGGGGGCCGCTGCTGGGCATCACCGAGGACGAGAACGACTTCGCCGTGGGCCAGGCCTTCGCCGCCCTCGACGAGTTCGACCGCCAGATGGAGCAGAAGGGCAAGGAGATGCTCGACGAGGTGACCCGCGAGAACCGGGTCGCGCTCCTCATGATCGGCCGCCCGTACCACAACGATCCGGGCCTCAACCACGCGGTGCTCGAGGAGTTCCAGGCGCTCGGCTACCCGATCCTGTCGATGCGCTCGATCCCCAAGAACCGCGAGTACCTCGATCCGATCTTCGCCGAGGACCTCAAGCTCGGGCACATCCAGGATCCGCGCGACGTCTCCGACGTGTGGCCGGAGAACTACTCGGTCAACTCGGTGCAGAAGGTGTGGGCGGCCAAGTTCGCCGCCCGCCACCCCAACGTCGCCGTCCTCGATCTGTCGAGCTTCAAGTGCGGCCACGACGCGCCGACCTACGGCCTCATCGACTCGGTGATCGCGTCGGCGGGCAAGGCCTACTCGGCGCTCCACGACATCGACGCCAACAAGCCGTCGGGGTCGATCAAGATCCGGGTCAAGACCTACGCCCACACCCTGATGCTCCTGCGCGAGAAGCTCGAGGATCAGGCCGAGAAGCTGAAGGAGCTCGACGTGGCCATGGCCCAGAAGAAGCTCGAGCTCCTCGAGAAGCTGCAGCACAAGCTCGCCGGCGTGGGCAAGACCGACGACACCGTCGACCAGGCGGTCGCGACGTTGAAGGACCTGCTCGCCGCCAACCAACCCAAGAACGCCAAGCGCTCCGCGTCGCTCGCGGTGCTTCGCCAGTAGCCACGCCAGAGAACAAGGCCAGAGGACAAGGAACAACGACGATGACCATCATCAACGACGATCTGAAGGGGCTGGACGCGCTCTCGGTGGAGAGCATCGAGGCCGAGCTGGCGAAGTTCGAGCAGGAGGAGCGCGCGCGCCTCGGCCTGCCCAACCAGACGGCGAAGCAGTGGATCGACGAGGTGCCCCGCGAGTTCCTCGCGTCGCAGCGCGCGCACACGACGATCCTCGTGTGCGGCCTCACCATGGCGCACGACCTGTTCATCCAGGCCGCGCTCCGCGGCATCGGCTACAACGTGCGCGCCATGGACGTGCCGGACAACGACGCGCTCCAGTACGGGCGCGAGTACGGCAACCGCGGTCAGTGCAACCCGACGTACTTCACCGTCGGCAACCTGGTGAAGTACCTCGACGGCCTGCGCGAGCAGGGCATGAAGACCGAGGACATCGTCAAGAACCACGTCTTCATCACCGCCGGCGCGTGCGGCCCGTGTCGCTTCGGCACGTACGTCACCGAGTACCGGAAGGCGCTGCGTGACTCCGGCTTCGACGGCTTCCGCGTCCTGCTCTTCCAGCAGACCGGCGGCCTCAAGCAGGCGACCGGCGACGAGGTCGGCCTCAAGATGGACCCGCAGTTCTTCTGGGCCGTCATCCGCGCCGTCATGATCGGCGACGCGATGAACGCGCTCGGCTACCGCATCCGCCCGTACGAGGTGGAGGCCGGCGCCACCGACCGCGCCATCGAGAAGTCGAAGGGCATCGTCTCCGAGGCGTTCGCGACCAACTCGTCGCTGGTGAAGGCGCTCTACAAGGTCCGCAAGGAGATCGGGGCGGTCAAGGTCGACCGCACCAAGGTGAAGCCGAAGGTCGGCATCATCGGCGAGTTCTGGGCGATGACCACCGAGGGCGACGGCAACTACGGGCTCCAGCGCTTCCTCGAGGGCGAGGGCGCCGAGGTCGATATCCAGGTCGTCACCGCGTGGCTGCTCTACATGCTCTGGCAGAGCAAGTACGACACCAACAAGCGCGCCGAGCTGCGCGGCACCGACCAGAAGCAGCACGCCGAGGGCGGCTCCAAGTTCGGCCTCGAGGGCGTCGACGTGCGCAAGCGCATGGTGTCGCTGTGGGCCGGCGAGAAGGTCCTGCGCACGCTGTTCCAGACCATCGCCAACGCGATCGGCCTCAAGCACTTCCACCTCGCCGACATGGACGAGGTGGCGCAGGTCTCCCACGCCTTCTACGACAACAACCTCCGCGGCGGCGAGGGTCACATGGAGGTCGGCAAGCTCATCCAGAACGTCGCCTACTCCAAGGTGAACATGACGCTCTCGGTGAAGCCCTTCGGGTGCATGCCGAGCTCGTCGGTCTCCGACGGCATCCAGAGCTTCATCACCGAGCTCTATCCGCAGGCGATCTTCCTGCCGATCGAGACCAACGGCGACGGCGCGGTCAACGTCTACAGCCGCGTGCAGATGCAGCTGTTCAAGGCCAAGCAGGTCGCGGCCCGCGAGGTCGAGACGGCGCTCGCCGAGGTCGGCATGACCATCGACGAGGTGCGCGCCTACCTGGCCAAGCACCCGGAGCTGATGCACCCGTTCCACAAGAGCCCGCACCGCTCGGGCTCGACGACCGCCGACCTCATCTACGAGGTGGGCGCGCGCCGGAACAAGCTCGCCTACTGGCGCGGCAAGGTCGTCGACCTGGTCACGCGCAAGACCCAGAAGGAAGAGCGCGCCGCGCACCAGCACGTGCTGTCGGTCGCCCGCAAGGCGGCGGAGAAGACGACGCGCAAGAAGTCGATCGTCAAGACCGCGCCCGAGCAGGACGAGCACGAGGTCGAGCACGCCGAGCGCCCGCCGATCCCGGCGGGGCGCAAGTCGCTGAACGTCATCAACTGACGCGCGTCGCGCGTCACTTGATGACAGGCCTCGGGCGTCAGGCCTCGGGCCTCGGGAAGAGGGCCTCGGGCGTCAGCCTGAGGCCTGCTCGCTTTCGGGGTCAAAGCAGGAACGGCGTCGCGGAGGCCCACACGGGCACGGGGCCGGTCGGCGTGTCGCCGACCTTGATCATGCCGGGGCTCATGGCGCGCGCGTCGCCGAGGTTGTTCCCGTCGCCCTCGTCGAAGTGGTAGAGGGCGGCGGTGTCGGCGTCGACGGCGTAGGGCGCGGTCTCGGTCGTGAACGCGGCCGTGTAGCGGACGGTCGTGGAGATGCGGAGCTCGTCCATCCAGCCGCTGAAGGAGCGTGAGCTGGCGGTGTCGTGCTTCTCGGCGCCCAGCACGAGGAACGGATCCTTGGCGGCGCCGGTGGCGCCGTCGCGGTAGCTGATGTCGCCGGTGGGGCCGGTGGCGGTGCCGTCGGGGTTGCCGTCGACGTAGAGGGCGAGGGCGCCGGTCGACGCCACGCGCGTGACCGCGACGTGGTGCCAGGTGCCGTCGACGACGTTGGCGGTGCCGCACAGCCCGGCGCCGGCCGCGCCCTTGCTCACGCCGAAGGCGACGCCGCCACGCGTGATCGCGATGCCGTAGTCGCCGTGGTCGCCGTTGCCCATGCGGTCGCGGTCGACGACGACGTTGCCGCTCCGCCAGCCGCCGGCGCCCGGTGTGCACGTGTCGACCCACGTGAACATGAACGTGTTGGCCCGGATCCAGAAGTCGATCGTGAAGTCGCCGACGCCGACGTCGACGGGCACCTGCGGGTCGATCGCGATCTCGACCCGGTCGATGCCCCCGGTCCCGGTCCCGAAGAAGCGCAGCGACCCGGGCACGCTCGGCGTCCCGTCGCCGACGTTGCCGTCGTTGGGCCGCGCGTCCTGCTCCGTCGACCCGTCACCGTCGTTGTTTCCCCCGTCGCCATCGCCACCATCACCGTCACCACCACCACACGCCACGGCCAGGAGAAGCGGGAGGACGACCTTACGCATGACCTCATTCTAAACACGGTCGGCGCCCACGGGTCGCAGGCTGAGGCCCGAGGCCTTCCGGCCCGAGGCCCGAGGCCCGAAGCCCGAGGCCTGTCCTCAGCGTCAGCTGAGGACGAACCCACGCCCTTCGAAGCGCGGCTCCTTGGGCTGGCGCGGGCGAGGCTTCTTGGGCTCGACGGTGCCCGTGATCGCGAGCACGGCGGACGCCTCGGACTTGGCCGCCGGATCGACCACGTACTTGATGAGGAGGTTGTGCGACGCCTCGCCGGCCGTGCGCGGCGCGGTGAACGTGGCCTTCACGACGCCCTGGCCGCCGGGCGCGATCGGCGCCCGGGGCAGGATCGCGACCAGGCACTTGCACGAGCTCTTGAGCTTCTTCTTGTCGAGCTTGAGCGGCTTGGTGCCGGTGTTCTTGAACGTGAACTCGACCGTCGTCTTCTTGCCGGCCTCGATCGTGCCGAAGTCGAGCGTCGGCTGATCCAGCGTCATCACCGCGCCGGCCGGCGGCGCCGGCTCGGCCCTCACCGGAGCGCCGGCGGCGGGCGGCGGATTCGCGGGCTGGGCGACCGCGCTCGGCACCTCGGCGAGGTACGCGGTGCCGATCATCGCGCCGGCGGCGACGATCGTGCGCCACGTGGTCTGCGTGGCGGAGCTCGTGAACATGTTCGCGAACAGGAAGCGAGCGAGCGTGGAGCGCTGTGACATGGTCCCCCCTGGCGTCGATGATGACACGGATTGACACGGTGATCCCGTGATGCCAAAACGGCAGCCCATGGGCCTCCTCGACAAGCTCCGTGACCGCGGCTGGCGCGCGATCGCGCACGGCGACGGCGCGCTCGCCGGCGCGGCGCGGCGTGTGAACGACACGCTCGGACGGCCGCTCGCGTCCGCCGACGAGCTCGCCGATCGCGAGGCATTCGCGAACGGCTACGGTGCCGCCCCGGCCGCGTCCGCCGCGCCCGCCGCCCCGAAGACGCAGGAGGTGGCGCCGGTCGTCGTCTACTACTTCAAGGAGAAGCAGTGGCGCGACGCCGGCAAGCTGACCGAGGTGCTCGACGCCAGCGGCGTCCCGTACAAGGTCGTCAACCTCGACGGCGACGAGGCGACCCAGGCGGCCGTCCGCCGCGACGCGAAGGGGCGGGGCGGTCCGCTGTGCTTCATCGCCGGCGAGTGTGTTGGTGGTCGGACCGAGCTGGTCAACCTGGCCGGCTCCGGCGAGCTGAAGCGCCGGGTCTTCGGCGCCTGAGTCGCCTCCAGGGCCGAAACTGAGGCTTGCCCGCCGGGGCCGGCGTGGCTAGGGTGCCGGCCCAGCATGAGCGAATCCCAGAACCAGGGCCTGGCGGCCAAGCTGACCACGCGCGTGAAGGAAGCGCTCGATCGGGCCGACGAGCTCGGCGGCGATCTGCGCGATTACCTCCAGGACCGCTGGACGCACGATCCACGGCTGGTCCGCGTGCGCGCGCGCGTCGACAAGCTGCGCGGCCGCGAGCCGGCGAAGGCGCCCGCGCGCCAAGCGCCCGCTGCCACGGTCACCGCGCCGGCCGGTGCGCCTGCCGCGCCGGTGGCGCCGCCGGCGCCGGTCGGGCTCGGCAACCCCGCGCTGCCGGCGCAGATCTACGGCAAGAACAGCTGCGCCTGGACGGGCCGCGCGATCACGGTGCTCGAGAAGCACAAGGTCGACTACGACTACATCGACCTCGAGCAGCAGGAGAACGAGAAGTACCTGCCGCTCCTCTCCACCGAGACCCACCAGAGCACGGTCCCGTACGTGTTCCTGCGCGGCAAGTTCATCGGCGGCTACAACGCGCTCGCCGAGGTCGAGCGCCTCGGTCAGCTCGAGGTCGCGCTCATGACGCCCGCCGAGCGCGAGCAGGCGCCGGCGCACCTGCGCATGATCGAGATCGTCGCGCGCCCGAACACCGACGAGGTCGCGCCGGCCGAGGCCATGGAGCCGCCGGCCGCGCCCGAGTGAGCTGGTAGCGTCGCGCCGCCGCCGCTACCAGGGCGTGTTGACCCAGAAGTACCAGAACGAGGCGACGAGCACGACGGTGCCGACGAACGCGACGCCAGCGGCCTGCGCGAGCGCCTTGGTGGGTTCTTGATCTCGCATGGGGCGATTGTACCCCGCGAGCGCTACCAGGCGACCTGGGCCTGGAGCTTGAAGACGTCGTTGTCGGGCTCGGTGACGAGCGGCACCTGGCCGGGGCGCAACGTGACCTTGTCGCCGTACCAGTAGTGCGAGTACTGGAAGGCGAGCTCGCCCCAGGTCTCGAGCGGGAAGACGACCTTGGGCGAGAGCACGCGGAAGCTGTTCTCGGCGTCGTAGAGATCGAGGATGACGCGATCGAAGCGCGCGGCGACGTGCACGCCCTTGGTGATGCGGTAGCTCGGCTCGACGCCCCACTTCAGGTACATGCGGCGGTCGCGGTTGACCGCGGGGTCCATCTCGTCGACCTGGTTCGAGCGCACCCACGTCGCCATGCCGAACGCGCGCAGGCCGATGTCGTCGGTGACGCGCGCCGGGATGTCGCCGGCGAGCGTGTACATGCGCCCGGTGCCATCGTCCGACGACTCGAGGCCGAGGAAGTTCTCGGTGAGGCCGCGGCCGCCGGTCGAGTGCATCACCTCGAGCGCGGGCGCGAGGTAGAGCACCTTGGTCATGTCGTAGAAGGCGGCCGCGACGTACGCGTTGCCGCGGTCGCCGGGGAGTGGCGCCCGCACGTCCGCGCCGGCGACCCACATCGTGCCGTCCTGGATCGGCGACAGCTGACGCACGTCGCGCGTCCACGTGCGCAGGACGTACGCGCCGACGTCGACCTTGCCGACGGGGTAGGTGCCGGCGATGTGCGCGATCGGCGTGAGGCCCTGGTTCTGGCGGAGCTGCGCCTGGTGCAGCCCGATGCCGGTCTGCGCGCGCCCGCCGCCGGGCAGGTCGTACGCGACCTTGAGGCCGCCCTGGTGCGTGCGACCGAAGACGTAGGTGTCGTACGGCTCGAGGTGACCGAAGCGGTCCCAGAAGACGCCGAGCTGGACGGTCAGCGGATCGTGATCGAGGAAGCGCCTGGCGGTGACGCTCGCCTGCGCGATGCCGAGCTGGTTCTCGAGCTCGGGCGACGCGTAGTCGGAGTAGAGCGACGCGAAGATGCCGAACTCGGCCTTGTAGTTGCCCTTGGTCGCCGAGAAGAAGAGCTCGGACCAGTCGGGCTCGTAGAGCCGCGTGTACGCGAAGCCGGAGAGGTAGTAGTCGTTGTCGACGAGGAAGGGCTCGCGCGGCGTGCCCTGCGCGGCCAGCGGCATGCGCGCGTAGCCGTGGAGCTCGAAGCGCACCCCGGCGGCGTCGAGGCCGGCACCGGTGTCGCGCTGGACCGTGTCCTCGAGCGTCATCGTGTCCTGGGCGGAGATGGGCTCGGTGACGCCGATCGCGGTCGCGAGGATCTTGGCGAGGAAGTTCACTTCGGGCATGACGGCACCTCCGACGCAGACAGGAAGCCGGAATCGATCAGGCGGGGTTTCACATCGGCCGGGCGGATGACCTCGACGGGGACCGCCGCCGTCCGGTGCCCATCGCCGGGATCGCCGCGCAGGAGCCGGGCGGCGACCTCGGCCGCGGTCTCGGCCAGCGGCTGGATGTCCTTGAGCACCTCGATCGTCTGCTTGCCCTGGCACACGAAGTCGACGTTGGCGGCGTCGGCGTCGGCGCCAGCGACGAACACGCCGGCGCTGCCCAGGCCCGCCGCCGCGAGCGCCTGCACCGCGCCCCGCGCCATGCCGGAGTTGTTGGCCAGGATGGCGTCGAGCTTGCCGCCGCGGGCGAGGGCGTCCTCGACGGTGCGCAGCGCCTGCTCGGGCGACCACGCGCTGTGGCTCTGGCGCATGACGATCTCGATGTCGCCGCGCTCGAGGTACGGGCGCAGCGTCTCGTCGTAGCCGCGCGTGATCTCGGTCGCGACCGAGTGACCGGCCTGGCCCGAGAGGATGACGAAGCGACCCTTGCCGCCGGTGGCGGCGATCGCGGCCTCGGCCTGGAGCACGCCGACCTTGTAGCTGTCGTGCGAGACGTAGAAGTCGAGATCGGGCGACGTGATCGTGCGGTCGTAGGCGACGACCTTGGCGCCGCGCTCGTGCGCGAGCCGCACGTACGACGACGCGGCCTGGCTGTCGGTCGGCTGGATGACCAGGACGCGGGCGCCGCGGGTGAGCGCGTCCTCGACCTGGGCGATCTGCTTGGCGTTGTCGTTGTCGGCGGCCAGCGTCACCACGCGGACGCCGAGCGCCCGGGCGCGCGCCTCGAAGTAGCGCTGGTCCTTCTGGTAGCGCTCCTCCTGGAGCGTCGAGAGCAGGAACGCGACCTGCGGGCGCGCGACCGCCGGGCGCGACGCCAGCCACGCGGTGACGGCGACCAGCACGACGACCACCGCCAGCGCGCGGTAGAGCACGCGGCCGTTCTTCGACAGCACGTCGAAGAGCACGGCGGTCATGAGGATGAGGCCCTTGCAGATGAGCTGCCAGTTCGAGTCGACGCCGAGCAGGTTCATGCCGTTGGCGAGCGTGCCGAACACGAGCGCGCCGAGCATGGTGCCGACGATCGAGCCGCGGCCGCCGAGCAGGCTGGTGCCGCCGATGACGACGGCGGTGATGACGTCGAGCTCGAGGAGCTGGCCCTGGCTGCCGGGGGTGACGCCGTTGACGCGGCCGGCGAGGAGCACGCCGGCCGCGCCGGTGAGGACGCCGACCAGGACGTAGACGCCGAGGGTCACCTTCTTGACGTCGACGCCGGCGAGGCGCGCCGCCTCGGGGTTGCCGCCGACCGCGTAGACGTGGCGGCCGAAGCGCGTGCGCTGGGTCAGGAAGACGCCGCCCAGGACGGCGAGGGCGGCGACGAGGACCGGCACCGGCAGCCCGCGGCCGCCGAAGACGAGGAGGAGGAAGCCGGCGAGGAGCACCTGGCCGCCGAGGCGGGCGCCGA